>BNJU01005543.1_pt1 | contig 113987 bp, 172 predicted proteins | sample 8539281 | NCBI WGS metagenome assembly BNJU01 (sample SAMD00202456, study PRJDB9452) | human saliva metagenome | isolation source: human saliva | place: Japan
AACGTTTTGGCTTGTGATTTTCCTGCCTTCTCAACCCTGGCCTTAGTGGTTGTCTTATTAGTCTACAATGTTAAGGGTTTAGGTGGTCAGGCTCCTTTAGTAGGCTTAACTGCTTTGGTAGTTGCCTTGATTATATTCGTCTAAACCAAAAGAAATCTACGATGGAACTACACAATGATCCTGCAAATGGGGTAACCATTATCTTGCCTCAGCTACTTGCAGCTCTTGGCATTATATTCACTAAGGCCCAAGTAGGGAACCTAATTTCGACCGCAGTGGCCTCGGTGGTGCCAAAGAGAGAACCGTTTGCTGGGTGTGGTAGCCTACGTTTTAGGTATGGTTGTTTTCACTATGATTATGGGAACGCCTTCGCAGCCTTACTGGTAATTACAGCAGGGATTGGGATTCCTTTTGTTTCCTTGGGAGCTAATCCGGTGGTGCGGGAACCTTAGCTATGACAGGCTATTGCGGGACTTGATGACCAATGGCAGCCAACTTAACTCCATGCCGGCTTCTTAGAAATGAAAGATCAAATGGTCATTAAACAACAAGTGCCTGTCCACTTGCCATGATTATCCTACATATTGCCTTGATTATGGCTTATTAGAATAGGAGATGACTTATGAAAATATTAGTAACAGGTTTTGATCCTTTTGCGGCGAAGCCATTAATCCTGCTTGGGAAGCTGTTAGTCGCTTGCCCAAGGAAATTGAGGGTGCTGAGATTGTGACCGTTCAGATTCCGACCGTTTTTGGCGATTCAGCTAAGCGCCTCTTTGAAGCGGTAGATGAGCATCAGCCTGATGCGGTAGTCTGCGTTGAATGCAGAGGGCTGCTGGTATTACGCCTGAACGGGTGGCCATTAACGTGATGATGCGCGGATTGCGGATAACAAGGCCAGCAACCTTTGGATACAGTCATTCGCTGATGGGCGCCGGCCTTTTACAACCTTGCCAGTTAAGGCCATGGTAGAAGCGGTCAAGAAAGCGGGCTTGCTGCTAGTCTATCTAACACAGCTGGGACCTTCGTCTGCAACCATATCATGTACCAGAACCTTTATTATCTGGCTAACCACTATCCAAAGACTCAAGGGGGCTTTATCCATGTCCCTTACGTAACGGAACAAGTGGTCGACAAGCCGGGCCAAGCCTCTATATTTTTAGCTGATGTTGTTCAAGGGCCTGACGGTCTGTTAGAGACCATCAGCTACTAAGGCAAGACAGACGCGCAAGTCGGCGGCGAAACCCATTAATCGCAATAAAATGAAGCCAACCGCGAGGGTTAGCTTCATTTTTTTGTCTGAACTTGTTTCAGTTTTAATAATATAGATAGCGTCGCTTGGTTTCCATAAAGATTTTTCCGATGTAGTTACCAATAATCCTCAAAGACAGGAGCTGGATACCTGAGAAGAAGAGGATGATGGACACAATTGGAAGCCAACCAGCCACCCGGTCGCCGAAAGAAGGGCTCATACAATAACTAATAAGAAAAAGGCTGAAATCAGAGCGTGATGGTCCCCATAATAGAGGCTAAGGTCAGGGGCCTCGGAGAAGTTAATAATGCCATCAATAGAGTAGCGTAGCAATTGGAAGAAGTTCAACTAGTTTGGCCAACCACGCGGTCACGGTTTTCAAACTCTAAGTAGATGGTATCAAATTCACCCAGTTGAACAGGCCCTTGGAGAAGCGGTTACTCGATAATTCCAGAATAGCATCCACCATTTGGCGGGTCATTGGGCGATAGTCACGAGCCCGTCTACAATTTCGGTTTGGCATACGATTGATGAGTTTGTAGAAAGGCGAGCGAAGAAACTACGAATAGGCGGCTCTTTGCGGTTAGTTCGTCGGGTTCCAACGCAGTCAACGCCTTTGCTTGGATGAGATCGGAACATCTGTTTCAATAATTCTGGTGGATCTGTAGATCGGCATCCATTAAGTGATGTAGTCGCCCGGCTGGGTTTGAGTCCAGCGTAAATGGCCGCCCTTTACCGAAGTTACAGGAAAATGAGAGGTATCTCACTCTGTCAGAGTGCTCTTGATGTGTTACAGTTGATGTCTCATCCTTTGAGCCGTCGTTAACAAAATATATTCTGATTGGCACAAGGCCAGTGATAACTTCTTCAGTCGCAGCAAAGAAATATGATGGCATCTGCTTCGTTGTTGCAGAGGGCACAATAATCGATAACATGCTGACTCCTATCCATCTCGTGACTATTATGCTACTGGAGCCTTACCATTGCGGGTTTGTGGCGAAATCCAGGCCCTGCTTTTGGTATCAAGTGATGCCAAATCTACTTAATGGGAATTTATATTAGGTCAAATGAATAGCTACAAATAGCTCGAAATATGCTAAAATAAATTGGCATCCATCCGACGATGGATAGCGAACAGAATATGACCCGTTTGTATTAGAGTCTTACAGATGAAGGAACCAATCCTGGTCATCATAGCAGCCGGAATGGGCAGTCGATATGGTGGCCTCAAACAGCTGATTCAGTCGGACCGAGAGGAGATGATGCGATTATTCGCTTTATGATGCCAAAGCGGGCTTAAGAGGGTTATTTTATCATTAAACCCGACATGGCTGAGCGCTTTAAGTCCCAGGTCGGCGACCGCTCATCGCAATCCCTGAAGGTAGAATATGCCTATCAGCGATTAGAGGTTTACCGGCCGGTTTTAGTGTGCCGACAAGTCGAACCAAGCCCTGGGAACTGCCCATGCAGTTTGGTGTGCGCTGAACTTGGATTGATGCGCCTTTTGCGTGATCAAGCCGATGATTTCTATCGGCATGCTTTCCAATCAGTCTATGATTGTTTGTCAAGATGCAGACCTATCGAAATCCGCATAGTATGGTAGCTATCCACTTAGAAAACGATCCGGCTAATGGGGCAGTTTCACGTGCTTTGCCAAATCAATGAGGCAGGCTTTAGTTGAAATCGAAGAGCAGACCCAGATTGAAGCCTATCAGAAGGAATTCACTACACGCAAGATGGCTTGAACTGGGTGGATGTAGATCAGAAACCATCGTGTCTATGAACCTCTGGGGTTTTCCTGAAGACTTTGTCCAAGTGATTGAAGGCTATCTGCCAGAGTTTTGGAGAAGGACTTCGAACTAAACCAGATAAATGCGAGTACTATTTGCCAAGTGTCGTCCGCAACAAATTAAGTCTGACCAAGCCAGAGTAGATGAAACCCAATCCAGTGGTTTGGGGTCACCTACCAAGAAGACAAGCCTTTAGTGGTAGAAGCCATTGGTTGACTCAATCAGTAGGTTTACCCGCCTCTGGTGTGAAGTTTAGGATAGCATCAAAGGAGTGAAGTATATGTCAACCGTTCTAGCGACCGATTCACCGGCCTTGGCCTATCGCTTATGATTTACCAGGAACTTGCTTGCCCTAGAACCCTTAGGTAACGGCCTGATTAACAAAACCTACCGCATCCAACGAGGGGATAATCAAGGCTGGCGAAGCAGGTATGTCCTCAAGAAATCAACCAGTTTATCTTTCCAGATGTTCCTGGAAGCTTATGCAGAATATCTTGGCCGACAGATTACATGAAGGTATTATCGGTCGCCGTGGGTGGTGATCCTAAAGCGAGAAACCTTGACGGTTGTGCTTAATCGCGAGGCTTGCCTTATACGCGCTTGGAAGATGGGACCTATTATGGCGCATCTATGAGTTTATAAAGGATAACGTCAGCATTGAACAAGTCACCAATGTGGACGAGTTCTATCGGGCTGTGGTAGCCTGGGGCTTTTGCATAGCTGATTTAGATGATTTTGATGCTAGCCAACTGACTGAAGTCATTCCCAAAGTTCCATGACACCCGTCATCGCTATGCGCAGTTTGAGAAGCCGTCGCCCAAGACCGTGCGGGACGTGTGGCAGAGGTTCAGGAATGGATTGATTTTATGTGCGAGGCCCGCAAAGTCCCGAGTTGCTACCTGCTCTATGACTTGTTGGAGCGCGGGCCAATTACCTCTTCGCGTGACCACATTGATCTCCAGCTCAATAATATTCTCATGGATGCTGGTACTGGCCAGGCCCTCTGTAATCGTGGACTTGGATACCATTATGCCAGGTCTGGTGCTCTTCGATTGTAGATGCCATTCGTTTTGGCGCCATACCATAATGCCGGAAAGACAGAGGCGAGATTTAAGCAAGGTCAATTTGGTGCCCATTTGTTGGAAAGTCTATACGCGAGGAGCTTTTTGAAGGGGATGGGGATCGCCCTAACCACCTTAGAAATCGAATTGCTGCCTGTAGGGAGCACGGGTCGATTACCTTGGAGCAGGGATTCGTTTTCTAACCGACTACCTCAATGGCGACGTGTACGGCACCAGCCGCAGGGCCAGAATCTGGATCGGACTGCCACCCGAGTTGACCTTGGTGGCCCCAGATGGAAGCCCAATGGCCAGAGCTCAAAGCCATTGTGGCGCGCGCGGCTCAAGCTTGTTAGCACTAATAGATTTGAGACTCGAAAATGCCGACTTAGTCGGCATTTTTCTAACGATTGAATAAGTCAAAAAGGTTTTTATGGCTTTAAGCAGATTTTAAGTAAGCATCCTATACTTAGCTATCAACTACAAAAGAGTTGACGAAAGGATGATTAAGATGACTACATAAAAATTGCCGCACTTACTAGTTCTGCTTTTATCTTAGCTCTAAGCCAGTCTCATGACGCTTACGCTTATACCCCACTTGTTCAAGTTCAGGCAGCACCACCTCAAGCACCTCCAGGTGGAGGCGGGGATTTGGTGAATCTGGCACCGTTAATCAAGGGACGACTGCTGCTGAGCTTACCGAGGATGCACTGTAGACCGACACTCATGTAGCTCTACTGGCGATGATGAGAATGCCCTCAGAGTAAGCAATGCTAAAGTGACCTTAACCGGCATCAAAGTGGATAAGACGGCAGGAGCTACCTCTAACACAGAGACGGTGACTTCTACGGGATGAATGCTGGCTTACTAGCAACAGACGATTGCCACCGTGACCATCAAGATGCGATCGTTAATACCAGCGCTCAAAACGGGAATGGGATTTTCTCCTATGGCCAAGGCACGACAGTGAATGTAGCGGATAGCGAAAATTACAACTACGGCCGACAATTCTGGTGGGATTCCAGACGACGGGGGCGCGACTATGAATGCAAGCAACCTGACCGTTGAGACAGCCGGGACTCAGCAGCAGCTGTCCGGTCAGACCGGGTGGAGGCACAGTGAGTGGTTGATGGCGGGACCTATACTTCTAAAGGTTACAACTCACCAGCCATTTACTCAACGGCCAATATTACAGCTAAAAATGGGACCCTCACAGCTCAGAACTCTGAAGCCCTCGTAATCGAAGGTCAAACTCTATTACCTTAGAGAATGCGACTGGGTTGAAGGCAATGAGTGATACCAGGTAGCAGCTCTGATACCAATGTCCACAATGTCAGGATTTTACCAGTCTATGTCTGGGGATGCTGAAGTCAGTAAGGCCGCCTTCACCATGACGGATGGCAACTTGATTAGCAACAATGGCGATTTAATCTATGTCACCAACACGCATGCTGACATTAACTTAACCAACGTGACGATTAAAAACCTAGATTCAGAGGGCCGTCTCTTAGCTGTCTTAGGGAACGATGCCAGCCATGGGTGGGGGACTGCCGGAGCCAATGGCGCTAACGTCACCATGAGCAACCCAAAATCAAACCTTGGAAGGCGCTATTGAGGTCAGTACATCTCTACCTTGAATTTGACCTTAGGCAAAGGCACCAACTTTACCGGCACCATCAAAATCGTCGATAACGCAGATGGTGGTGAGGCGGTTGCGGATAATGCAGTGATTACAGTAGATGAAGGGGCGACTTGGAACTTAACTGGGATGTCACCTGTGACTAGCTTAGCATAAAGGCACTATCAACTTCGATGGCCACACCACTCACCCTAGCAGATGGGACTGTATCTTAAATAAGCACAGAGCGCCCTCCCACTTGGGGAGGCTCTTGCTGATGTTGGAGATCTTATTATGGCTTGGTTATCAAGCGTAGTTAAATCATAAGGTGTTTGTTGATAAACCAAGTTCAGCCAGTTATGGAAGAAGAGATAAGCGCTAGAACGCCAACGATGTTGGGGTGGTAAATCCGCTGATCTTGAGGATAGTAGTTGAGAGGTAGGCAGACTTGAGGTTAGAACCTAGAATCGACGATATTCCTGATCTAAAGTCAAGGCATCGTATTCCATGTGCTCGTGACAAAAATGCACCGATTATCCTTAGAAGCGGCCAATAGGATTCGCCCGTTTCAGGCGCGGTGGCTAGCACATCTAGCTCTGGGTGCTGGGCCAGTCTCGCTTCGTCAATACCCGTGTGACGTGATTGTGCGCCAAGAAAGAGTCGTCCATTCCTCGTGTTAGGGGATGGTGACGTTGGGTCAGTCATGACTACAAAATACCAAAAGAGCTTAATGGGTAGGCTATGTTTGAGTGATGCCATAGTCGGTATAGAGCCTTGCTTGCGCAGCAGATATGGGCAAGAAAAGACGTGGTTTTAGACCATGTCGAAAGATGCTTTGGAGTTCCGACCAGTAGGTGACGTCTTCGAAGTCAAGGTGCTCTACTGGAGCTCCCGTCACGATTAAGCCGTCATAATAGCGGTCCTGGATTTGATTAAATTGGTAGTAGAATTTCTCCAAAGTGCGAGGCATTGGTGTGGCTGGACTTACGGCTCGACATCTGGAAAGTCGACTTCAATTTGCAGAGGTTGGCTCCTAAAAGGCGTAGAAACTGCAGTTCGGTTTCTTCTGGGCATGAGGATTAAGGAGCAAGATTTTTAAGCGGGCGGAATATCCTGACGCTGAGCTGTCTGCTCTTCGCATGACCTGGATACCCTCACGAAGTAATTCTTGTTTGGCGGGTAGGCCATCAGCAATACTGAATTGGCAAGGGCAACCTCCTTTACGTGATGACTCTATCATGCAAAGGAGCTTTTCTCTTATTGTAAGAGGCTAGAAGCAGGCCAGGGTCAATCATCTGGCTATATTGATTTTATAGGATTATCTATAGTTTTTAGCTATAGATAAACGTGGTAAATAAAATAAATAGAGTATGGTTGTGTATCTATTGCATAAAAAGGCGAAAGTAGATAGAATAAACCATATTATTAAGTTGAGAACAAAAATAAGAATATATGAGAATATTCTAAGAAAATTGTGCTTATTCCGAATGTTTGGCAAAACTGAATCTCTATTTATTTAGGAAAGATTATGAAAATCAATGATTGACCAATTATCGTTGACGTGATATAATTACTTCGAATTCGAGATAACTAAATACTTTAGCTACTGCTTTTTAGAAACAGAGAGAAATGGTTCTTTTTGCTATGGGTCATTTCGAATTTAGGATGATTGTGACAACAGGTGATGGCTATCGCTTCAATCACTTGTTTGGTAGAAACCTAAATCTTTAGCTACTTAGGGTTCTTTTTCGCCTGAGAGCGGAATCGGCTAATGAGGAACTAACTTTTGTCAGGCAAGCTGCGGCGCGTTGTAAATGGTGGCAAACTATGTGGGTGAGGCGAGAGAGGCAGGACAAGTGATAGCCATCTAATTGGTAGTGGCACTGAATAGTCAGCTTAGTATTCCAGATGGGTGGAGACTCTTCTCTCGTTGATCACGTATCTGAGGTTGCGCTTTTGAAGCGGAAGACACCTCGCCTTGGCGCACTTTATAGATTACTAAGTATTAGAGGTCTTAATTGGGTGTCCAGGGTAGCATAGCTAGCAGCAGGCTAGCTCAACCTAATAATTATTGGTTACTATTGGTGATAGATGGTTTGGTGAGTGCATTTCCTTTGAGGGAAGGTAAAGGCATAGCTAGACGGAGCATCTTCAGTCAAATAGGAAGGATGAGGATTTCAATCCATCTGTTTGGCGCGTCTGTCATTATAAGAAAAAGCGTGTCGACTTGGGAAGTCGACACGCACTTGTCTATGATTGATGTTTTTGAGAAACTGAGATATACTTATCTCCCCCAAGCTCCCAGTTGCTCAAGTACTAAGCGGAATTCCAGACCGATAGCGGAGAGTTGATATTCTGCCTTAGGTGGAATTTGCCGGATGAGGCTTTACGAAGAATGATGCCATCTTCTTCCAACTGACGTAATTGTTTGGTGAGGGTGGCATGAGTGATTCCGGAGAGCTCGCGGTGGAGGACGTTAAAGCGTTTAGGCCCTTGCTCAAGGGCGTCGGAGGATGAGGATGCTCCATTTGCCGAGAGAACCTTCTGGGTTACCACAAAGGGGCAAGTTGGGAGTTTGTCTGCTGAAGCGTGCCATATCAATTAAGTCCTTTTACATTTATATTTTTTTGATACTTAATACAGTGTATAAAGTAATATTTAAAACGTCAAGCAGAAAAATTTTCTTGTTTACAAGACTTGTTATAATAGGAACTTAAAAGAGAAAATATGAGGAGGTTGACCGATGCATCAAAATTAGCCTTAAAAAGTTGTGGTGGGACTCATGCGGACAAGTGGTCAGCTGACACATTTTAAAAACGATATAAGTAGTTACGGGCTTAATGCGACCGAGTTTGGCGTTTTAAATTGCTCTGGTCCAAAAGGTGATATCCAGGTTCAGCAAATTGCAAAAGAGATTCTGATTTCATCTTCCTCTACAACTACGTCATTAACCAGCTAGAGAAGAAGGGCTTGTGCAAGAAAGAATTGATGCTAAGGATAGAAGAGTTGCCTATATTGAGTCTTAGTTCATGGGGACTCGATTTAATGCGAGAAATCTTTCCAATTCATGCAGCCAAAATTGATCAAGTTTTTGAAACTTAAGCCAAGAAAGAGTTGCAAGAACTTGGCACTTTTGATAGAAGATAAATTTCAGTCATGCTTAGACGATTTTGAAACTCGTGATAAGTTGTTGCGTATACAAGCGTGAAGTTTCTTTCTTGTCCGTCTATATATTTGATATCGGTAGAGTGGCGCTATTCTTATAGAAGAATAGCGCTACTTTTACGTTGGAGAAAGAGGGTCGATTAGCTGGATAATAATGAGATCTAGAAAGATGAGACGTTAGTGAATTTCTCATATGTCTATAGTTTTGTTGCAAAAGCTCTATATTTTTGTACAGTCAGGGTCATACTATAATAAGGGGTGGGAGGTGATGACGATGAAAGTAACATTTCAGTAGATTTTTGGTGGGGGCAGGGCAACTCTCTGGTCTCACAGAATGAGGCGTTTCCATAAGCCGCATGTCAACGATCTCGATTATCATTATGATACAAGCCGGAAGATTTCTTCACGTCTATGAGAGACCGGATGTGGCATCCGATTTCTACCATTATATGAGTCCGATATTGTCCTGTTCAACGATTTAGGTTTTAATAGTTTGCGGACCTCCGTTCAATGGATCCGCTTGATTGATGATTTAGAGGAAGGACCTTGGGATCCGGAAGGGTAGACTACTACAATCAGGTCATTGATGCCCTCTTGGCTGCCGGTATTCGGCCGATTATCAATCTCATCGACTATGCATCGACCTATCCGAACTCCTGTGGCGATACGGTGGTTGGGAATCAAGCATGTCGTAGATCTTTTGTGAAATTTGCGCCGAGCCTTTGAATGTTTCGGTGATCGTGTGACGGACTGGATGACCTTCAATGAGCCTATGGTAGGTCGTGAAGGCCAATATCTCTGACTTCCACTAGCCGATGTTGGTAGATGGCAGAAGGCGGTGCAAAAGCAGCCTATAACCTACAATTAGCCTCTGCTAAGGCCATTTCAAGCCTACCAGCCAAATCAATCAGAATCCGCAGATAGGTCACCGTACTTAACCTGACGCCGGCTTATCAGCTAGCCAATCTGAGAGGATTTGGCGGCGGCGCAGTTTTGCCAACTTATTTGTCAACCGCCTCTTCTTAGATGCTTCAGTTGAGGGCATTTTCCAGAGGAATTAGTGGCCATTCTGGCTAAAGATGGTGTGTTATGGGAATCGACGCCAGAAGAGCTAGCCAGTATTCAGACAATCGCGTGGATTATATCAGGGAGTTGATGCTACCACCCTCATCGGGTCAAGGCGCTCAGAAATTTCGCCTAACAGTTTAACGAGTTGACTGGATGCCACAACGCTACTTTAACGACTATCAAAATGCCAGGTCGGCGTATGAACGTGATATAGAGGCTGGGAAATCTACCCTCAAGCCCTCTATGATATTGCTAAGAACCTCCAAGACAATTGTGATAATATCCTTTGGTTTTGTCTCTGAGAATGGGATTGGCGTCTCGCGTGAGGAGCGTTATCTGGACCAGGCAGGCATTATCCAAGATCACTATCGAGTTCAGTTCTTCAGTGAGCACCTCTCACTGGCTCAATCAGAGCTATGCAGGGAAGGGGCTAACTGCTCGCTACCATGTCTGGACGCCAGTCGATGGTTGGTCTTGGCTCAATGCCTACAAGAACCGCTATGGCTTAATGTCTAACGATATCCATACCCGAGACCCGGACCGTCAAACAATCCGGTTGGTGGTTCAAGGATTTGACTGCTAATCATGGTTTTGAGTGGGAGAAATGTCATGACCGAGTATCTACTGGTTTGTGATGTCGGGGGACGAGTGTTAAGTTTGGAATCTTTGATGGGCAGGTGTTGAGCCATCAGGCAAAGTTTTCCAACGCCAGCGACTTGGGAGGGAATTCCAGTCCGAGCTTGCCAAACTCCGCCAACAATTGGACCTGCCTATCAAGGGATTGGCTTTTCCGTGCCAGGGACCGTCTTGCCGGACAAGGGCCTTATCGAAGGCATTAGTGCCGTCACTTATATCCATCATCGGCCTTTTGTTCAAGAGATGAGCCAGGCCTTCCAAGTGCCTGTCACCATAGAAAATGACGCCAATTGTGCAGCGGTGGCTGAGGTCCACTCAGGTGCTGCGCAGGGTGCCCAGGCCGCCGCCCTCCTAGTCTTGGGCTCTGGCATTGGGGTGCCCTGGTCTTAAATGGTCAGCTCTACCGGGGGCCAGGGGCTTTGCCGGAGAGTTTGGCTATGGCATGGTCGACTTCTAGTCGCAGGTCAGCCCAACCATGAGCCCGGTTAATGTGGCGCGACGCTATAATGGATCGAGCGACTTCAAGGCCCTCTTGGAATTGGCCACACAAGGTTATCCAGAAGCCAAGGAAGCCGTCAATCAAATGGTAGATGACCTGGCCCTCTTGATTCATAATCTCTATGTCTTTATGGATTTGCCGCTTATTTTTGATTGGGGGCGCCTTGTCAGGCAATCGGGACTTCAGTCGTTTACTGGAAGACAGGGTCAAGACCTTCTTAGAAGTCATCTGAGTTCCCCACCATCCTCAGGTACGTTCTTGCGCCCATCAAGCAGATGCTAATCTGATTGGGGCAGGGAGTAACCTGGTTGGCAGCAGCTGAACTAGTGACTAGCCTGAGCTTCGAAGTCAGAACTCATTTAGCTTATATTCAAGGCATGACGGAAGTCATGCCTTTTTTAGCTGATCTGAGGCCCTATAAAGCCCTGTTAAAATAACTGCTTAATTTAACAATGAGAGGATAGGCCTTAAAAACTACAAGTTACTTGCTAGTGTCTCGGGCAGAAACTAACTATTTGCCTATACTGGTTTAGATACAAAGTATGATTTAATACCTATAATTTTAATAAATTACCTATGATTTGAGGATAGGAAGTCAAGGACAATGTGTCGTATAATACAAACTGTAAACGTTAACAGAAAAGAGGAGTGACAATGGAAGCAGCACAAAAAGCTAAACAGCCAAAGCAACGGCGCAAATGGAGACAGAAATTTACCTTTGCTAATTATGACCTTGCCGGGGCTCGATCTGGCTCATCTACTATATTCCAGTATTGGGAACGTGGTGGCCTTTAAGCAGTTTCTGTTTCTCCAAGGGCGGATTTGTTCAGTCCATCCTCGACAGTAAATGGGTAGGGTTCGCCAACTTTAGCTACCTATTTTCAGTTCTAAGGCCTACCTCATTACACTGCAACACCGTCTTATATAACCCTAGCCTTCATCGTTAGTGGCCTTATCTTTGCCGTCATGTTCGCGATTATTCTCAGCCAATTACGCAGCAAGCTCTTGGTTAAGACCATTCAAACTTCCATGCTCTTACCTTATTTCTTGTCATGGGTTATCATCAGTATCTTTCGTCTTAACCTTCCTATCTACTGACCGCGGGCTATTTGAGACCAAATGTTGGGGATATGGGCATGAAGGCCGATACCAACTGGTATACCACACCTGATATGTGCCACCATTCCTTGTCTTCATGAGGGATCTGGAAAGGGATTGGTTATTCATCCATTATCTACTTCGCGACTATCGTGAGGGATTGACCGGACCTACTATGAAGCCGCTCAAATGGATGGTGCTAGCAAGTGGGACCAAATTCGCCACGTTGTGATTCCGCATTTGGTGCCAATGATGATTATTCTGGTTATCTTGGGGATTGGGAACATCTTCCGGGCCGACTTCGGTCTCTTCTACCAGTGCCACTTCAATCTGGTCCACTTAAAATGTGACGTCCGTCTTAGATACCTATATCTATGATGGTTTTGAAAAACGCAGGAACCTGGGGATGACCACCGCAGCCGGGCTTTATCAGTCCTTTGTTGGTTTCATCTTGTTGCTATCAGCTAACTTGATTGTGCGCAAAGATTGATCCAGATTCTGCTCTGTTCTAGGAGGTGCCACCATGACTCAGACCAAGAAAAACTGGGCAAGGTGATCGGTGGATACCTTCGGTCCCCTAAAGCCAACTTCTTCTTCAGTCTCCTGATGACACTTGGTTGGTTTTGACGGGGATCTTTCCCTTCATCTTTCGTTATCATCTCTATCGCTGACCGATGAAAAGCTCCATTGTGCGAAATGGTTATCGCTTGATTCCGGATGCCTGGTCTACGGCAGGGTTACGAGTATCTCTTTACCCAAAGTTCAACCATCGTCAATGCTTTTATGGTAACTGTCTTCGTAACCGTGGTCGGGACCTTGATTAACGTAACAGTTACGTCGACTTATGCCTATGCCTTATCACGACCTTACTTCATCTTCCGCCGCTTTTTCCTCTTCATCATTTTGGTGACCATGTTGGTAGGGGCTGGGATGGTGCCAAGCTATATCGTGATGACTTCCTTGCTCAAGCTAAGAAACTCTATCTGGGCCTTGATCTTGCCAATGGCCTTGAGCCCATTCAACGTCATCATCATGCGGACCTTCTTCCGCAAGTCTATTCCTGAATCTATCATTGAATCCGCTCGGATTGACGGGGCAGGCGAATTTCGAATTTTCCGCCAAATCGTCCTACCACTGGCCATTCCAGGGATTGCAACCATCTCCCTCTTTGCGGCCATTGGTTTCTGGAACGACTGGTTTAGCGCTTTGCTTTACTTAGATGATCAAAACCTCTTCCCACTGCAATATGTCTTGATGCAAATCCAAGCTAATATTGACTATATCGTTAAAAATGCTGCCCAAGGGGCTTCGGCCGTATCGGGCGTCTCCATTCCGCGGGAAGCAACGCGTATGGCCATGGTGGTTATCTCCAACCTTGCCAATCGCCCTTAAGCTATCCTTTCTTCCAGAAATACTTCATTTCTGGTTTAACCATCGGTGGCGTCAAGGAATAGACGTGACCACTTCATTCTTACAGGTAATAACAATATAAAAATTTTAGGAGGAATCCACAATGAAAATGAAACGTCTTGTACGTAATATGGCTATGTCTGCTTTAGCAGCAGTATCGGTAGCTTCTGTCTTCACTCCAGCCGTTAAAGCTGAAGAGCCAACTACTATCACCATGTACCAAATCGGGACACCACCTGATAACTTGGATCAACTTTTGGCTAAAGTTAACGAAGCGTTCGTTCGTGACTTAAACCTTAAACTTGAAATCCGCTACCTAGGTTGGGGTGAGTACGATGACAAGATGAACGTGATGACCAACTCAGGTGAAAAATACGACATCGCGCGTGCTTCTGGTTACATCCAAAATGCTTCAAAAGGCGCTTATGCTGACTTGACCGACTTAATCAAAGAACACGCTCAAGACTCCTTCAAGTACTTAGATGAAGCTTACCTCAAAGGGAACACAGTTGACGGCAAGATGTATGCCTTCCCAGTAAACGGTAACGTTTATGCGCAAGAATTCTACACCTTCAACCCAACCTTCTTGAAGAAATATAACCTCAAATTAGACGGTATCAAAGAACTCGAAAGACTGTAGAGCCTCTCTTACAAACCATCAAGACAAAGAGCCTGGTGTAGCACCTTTAGCTGCAGGTCGTGGTTGGCGTGTAGGGGCATGACTTTGACTATGTCATTGGCGATGCCGTACCACTCGGGGTTTACCTCAAAGGCGACACCGCTAAGATCGTGAACCCTTATGAAGAAACAGATGCCTTCATTCCAGAAATCAAAGTAATGCACGAATTCTACGAAAAAGGCTTCGTTCCTAAAGATGCTGCCACTTCTGACCAAGGTTACCCATTAGATGCGGATACCTGGTTCATGCGTCGTGAAACAGTAGGACCACGTGACTACGGTAACTACTTACTCCGTGCTGTGTCTGGTAAAGACTTAGAAATCGTGCCTCACGGCGACTCTATCATCAAGACAAACGCTCAAGCACGTATGTCTAACTTCGTTGTCGCGCAAAACTCTGACCACGTTGAAGAGTCAGATTCAAATTGCTCAACTACATCAACTCTAAAGCCAGAAATCATGAACACCTTGGTTTACGGTCTTGAAGGCGAAAACTGGGAAAAAGTTGGCGAAGACAAAGATTAAACTCTTGCCTAAGTACAACGAAGGTGCAACTCACATGTCTGCCTGGAATACAGGGAACGCTGCCTTGCTTTACAAGGATGAACGCATCACACCAGAACAATTGGCTGTATCTGAAAAAGGCTTGAAAGAAGCAACTGATTCTCCACTCTTAGGGTTTCAACTTCAACCAAGAACCTGTAGCGGATGAGATACTAACGTCAACAACGTAGTCAACGAATATGTTGCAGGTCTCACACTGGTACAGTTGACCCTGAAAAAGTATTGCCTGAATTCAACAAAGCTTTGAAAGACGCAGGTATTGATAAGATCAAGGAAGAAATGCAACGTCAATACGACGAATTCTTGAAAAACAAAACTAATGCCTAATGAATGAGGCGAGGCTGGGACTCCAGTTCCAGCCTCTTGTGTTGATAAAGACGGCTCAATCCTTGCAGCTCGGCAGCAGAAGTCAGGGAGCTGCTTGGGCAGTCTCCCTCGAGATCAGTGATTGAGGCTTGAAAGAAAGGAAGAAAGAGATGTCAGCCCCTTACCAAACCATTGATACTCGTTGGGGAACACTGGAATAGTCACTGCTTGGGCCAGGGCAACACCCTGCCTTATACAGGGGTACCCCTTTGGCATGAACCATTTTTGTTTTGGAGACTCGGCCCTGGAGAGGCACGCTTTTTCCATCCGGAAGACAGGACTGCCTTTGGGATTCGTTTGACCCACCAGCCCAGTCCCTGGATGGGCGATTTTGCCTAGGTGACTTGGCAGGTGGCCTGCCTAACGGATAGAGTGGGCTCAACAAGGGCCACTGTCAGCTGAGGCCAGTCGAGAACTAGCGAGTTCTGGCTATCGCGGTGATTTAGCTCAATTTCGACCAGGCTTTTTGTCCTACCAACGTTTGCAGGGACGGCTTGCAGGTGGCTTGTTGTCCAACTCAGGGATGGGGCCATGCCTTAGGTGACACCTGACCGGCGCTATCTAAGGGACATTGGGTCATGAGCTTTGGTTTTGGACCAAAGTGGCTAGTATGAACTAGAAGGTCGTCAATTAACCTTCTATACTAATCAACTAGCGGGTTCTAAGTATGGCCAGCTATGGGCAATACAGTCACGTGCAAGCACCTGAAGGTGTATAACTTTCCAAGCTTTGCCCAGGTGGTGAAATTTGGGAGAGGAGCTTCAGCAACTTTGGCTAGAGTTGGATGGCATTGAAGCTGTCTCAAGCCAGTTCCTGCACTTGGAATGGGTGACCTCTTATATTAGCCCAGACCCAGCTGGGCAATTATCGGCAATCCAATTTCTTCAGCCAGTCCTGGGACCAGCAGTGTGCTCAGACGGAGGCCGCATGGGAGGACTATCTAAGCCGTTTGACAGTTAGTCATCGAGAGGCCAAGTTAGTCAATCGATTTCTATCATTGTCTCTATCGGACGGCCACCTTCCCTCAAGCGGCCTTATGAGTGGTCGGAGGCTGGGAGCCTATCATCAATCGCCTTATACGGGTAAGTTGGAGCCTGGTTACTTCTTCACCAACAATGGCTACTGGGACACCTTCCGGACTAACTACCCACTCTATGCCCTTAATTGTGCCTGAAATGGTGCCACTCTTTTCTAGAAGGTATTCTAGCAGTTGCCCGAGAAGATGGCTTTTTACCTAAATAGCTGTCTCCTGACGAGCAGGGGGCTTATGCCGGGAACCTTGGTGGATGCGGTCATTGCGGATGCCATCGTCAAGGGGCTAGTCCCATCAGAGTTAGCCCAGGAGCTTTATCAGAGCCATGCTTTATACGGCTGAGACAGAGTGAACATCCCTTAGAAGGACGCCAGGAGCTGGTGACTATCGTCGTTTGGGCATGTTGCCAGCAAGCTATGGTGAGTCAGTCAATAAAAGTTTGGACTATGCCTATAGTGACTTCTGTATTAGTCAGGTAGCCCAAGTCTTGGGTGATTGGGAGAGAGCTAAAGTACTACCGCCAACAATCACTCCAACTACCGTCAGCTTTTCGATGACGAAAGTGGCCTGATGCGGGCCAAGGATCAAAGCTGGCCAATTGTCAGGCGACTTTGTCAGCCAAAGCCTGGGGTGGCCCTTATACTGAGGGCTCTGCTTGGCAGCAGTCTTTTGCTGCTCTATCATAATTTAGCTGATTTAGTGGCCCTGCATGGCGGAACGCCGCCTTCTACCAGCAACTACAAGCCTTGGTCAATCAACCAGCAAGCTACCGGGTAGATGGCTATGGCTATGAGATTCATGAAATGTTAGAAATGGCCCGTCGCGACTGGGGGCCCAGCTAGCTTTGTCCAATCAATAGCTTCCATTTGCCTCACTTGCCAATCTATGCTGGCTACCCACATATGGCCCATCAATTGCTTAAAGTCGCTCATGCTAGAAGCCTTTAAGTTGGAAGAAGAAGGTTATATTGGCGACGAGGACAACGGCTCCTTATCCAGCCTGGTTTGTGCTTTGAGTTCTCTGGGGAATTTATGCCGTCACACGGGGACTAATCAATATGTCTTAGGGATCAGCATCTGGGATCAGGCCAGTCTCAACCTAAGTGAGGGACGAAGCTTCCAATGGACTACCCTGAATCCTAGCCAGGTACTCAATGTGGTTTTGAGCCGCCAATTAAATGGCCGAGATTATGCTGCTCACTTTCCTGACTTATGAGAGACATCATGGCGGGTGGTCGATTGGAGCAAGAGTGGGCTTGCTGCCGTCAATCAAGCCGTTGGAAGCATCTTTAAGACCGTTTTCTCTAGCGCTAAATGACCAAAGGGAGTATAATAGTCTTGATTGTAAGATAGAGGAGGAAGCGCATGGAAACTAAACTTGTTGAGATGATGATGCGAGTCTACTATTGGATGAAGGAGCCGCCTATTTCTGGTTGGGTTGGTTGGCTGGTTTGGGCCTTTTTCGGCACCATGGCTAGTCTGACTGCTTTAACTGAAGCCCACCAAAAGCGCTAAAGTGGCGGGCAGACCTGCTGACTTTCTCTGGTTTTTGGGATAGCTATAAGGCCAACCGTCGTGATAGCTGGGGCCTTAATCTCTTCTATACCCTCTTGTCTGTTTTCCTGTGCTGGTTAATTTTTATTACGTCTCAAATGCGGGGCATGATTTTCTTGGTGGCCCTTGTCATCCAAGTGACCGTTTTAGTCTTAGTGAACCTAGCTTTAGTGGCAGAGAGTCAAATGCGGGTTGTCTACCAGGGGAAGCTAGCCAATTCATTAAGTTTAGCTTCTTCCAACTCTTGGTGACACCACGTCCCAATCTTCTGACCTTGGTTTATAGTTTGGTTATTGTCTGGGTGGTGATGACCTTCCCGGCCTTGGCCTTTATCTTCGCGGTCCCTCTCTGGGTGACTAGCTTGTCGTCCTTCTATTTGAGAGAGTGGCGTCGACAGGAGTGATTCCGCATGAGCCAGAAGAATCCCAGTCGCTTTAGCCGGCTCTTACGCTACTATGCAACTCTGATTCTGGTATTAGTCTTTCTTTTGCCTCTTGTAGCGGTCTACTTGCTCTATCAACATAACGTCAATAATGCCCTGGCAGAGCTTAATCTCATGCACTACCATATTCAGACAGAACTCAGTCAGGCTGACCAAGATACTCAGAAAAATCGCGCAAAAACTGACGGAGTCAACCAAGCAGATTGAAGCCTTGCGCCATTATGCCAATTATAGCTACCAGAGAGTCGCTGAAGAGCTTTCTAATGAATCGTCAGTACAATCTCTACTTGCCTGATAAGCTCTATCGACTTCATCGGGAGTTTCAGGATATTACCTCGATTCTTATCCATGTCGATAATGCCAAAGAGCTGATTGTCTCTACCGCGGACAACATACGTGGGCGTAGATGATGCCGTCAGATATAAGTAAAGAAGAGGGTAAAGAAATTGGCTGACCGGCCCTTTATTTCGACTTGCGTTCTGGCCATAGTTTTGGGGCAGGTTCAGGTCAGCTACTCATGCCGATCGTTTCTTCCAAGGGCTGGCCGAGTCGCCGCTCTAACCAAAGCGCAAACCGTCGTCGTCGATGCCAAGCTCAAACGTATGCTCCTAGAACGTGGTACCTGAGTCAAGACAAGCTACAAGCAGTCATCAAAGGAGAAACTCGCTTGTCTGGCTATCTAATCAGCCGCATGGAGACGGGCGAGGATTTGCTGATTATTAGCCTCCTGCCTAAGTCGATTATCTGGGAACGAGTTACGGGTCCCGGTATTAGTAATCACCTTGATTACCATGCACATGGTGGCCGGCATCCTCTTAGCCTTGCTTTATCGTTTCTTTTGGGGCTTATTCTAATCAGGTTCATGATATGGTCACGACTCTCAATCGAGATCGGAGATGGTCAGTTCTACTATCGTATTCGAGAAGCCGATAAACAGGATGAACTGCGAAATTACCCCATCTATTAATACCATGTTAGACCAGTATCAGGTTAACATACAGGAACTCTATTCCATGGAAGCCGCGAGCATGAAGCCATTCTCAAGGCTTTGCAGTCGCAAATCAATCCGCATTTTATGTATAACACGCTGGAGTTTATTCGCATGAGTGCCCTTGACTGAGGGGGCAGATGGGTGGCCGATATCGTCTATGATTTTTGCTGCCCTACTAAGGAATAATATCAGCGATGAGAAGGAGACAACCTGGAACGAGCTCTCCTTCTGCACAAATATATCCATCTCTACCAGGTGCGTTATCTAATAAATTGCAGCTTGAGATTGAAGTGGCGCCAGAATGTCAAGCCTTCGTCCTGCCCTAAGTTTACCCTGCAGCCCTTGATTGAAAACTACTTTTAGTGCATGGCGTAGATTTTGCCAGAAGCGATAACCACTTAGCCATCAAAGCTGGGCTAGAAGACCTGGCCGACCAAAGCTAGCCTGACTAGCAGGCTCTGGATTGAAGTATCTGATAACGGAGAGGTATGTCCCCAGAAAGCCCTAAGCTCTTTAAATCAAGGATTAAGAGAGGAACTCGACCCAATTGAACCGAATAGCCCGGCAGTCAATTGGGATCTTTAATGTGGCCGAGCGACTGCATCATTATTTTGGTGGCGAGGCTACTTTATCCTATCAAATAAATGAAGAAGGAGGTGTCCGCATGTGAGCTCAATTGTCCTTTCCCCCAACCCACTCAGCGTCATGATTGTGGACGATGAGTACATGATCGTCAAAGGGTTAGAGCGCCTGATTCGCTGGGAAGAACTGGGCCTGCAACTTGCAGGGACAGCTGGCAATGGTCAAGAAGCCCTGGATATAATGAGCAGTCAAGCCGTGGATATTGTCATCACCGATGTCAATATGCTAATGTGACGGAATTGATTTTATTAGCCAAGCCAAGGAGCTGGGACAGGACTTTGCCTTCATTTTTCGTGTCGGGCTATCAGGAATTTGAATATGTCAAGCGAGGCATGGAGTTGGGTGCCAAGAATTACCTGCTCAAGCCTATCGACAAGGTGGAACTACATCGGGTGCTCAGCCAAGTGGCCCAAGAGATTCGGGATAAGCGGGCCCTAGATCAGGTGATTTCGGATCACGAGCAAGCACAACTAAGCACTTGGCTAGAGACAGGCCAAGGGAGTTTGCCTCTTCGGTTCCAAGATATTAAGGCAGCTAACTGGCAATGGATATTGGCCCCAAATTCTTGTTTGTCTCAATTATTGGCGGCAGGTGGTTGGTCTATTATGACGCTAGGTGATTGGCTGCTAGGGATCATGCCTCAGTCAGAGTCTAAGCAAGAGTTTCTAGAGGGTGGCATGCAGAGCCAAGCTAATTTGACGCTGACCGACATTCATCATAAACTCCAAACCTTCCTTCAGGCCGAGTCTAGACGACTGTTCTATGAATGGGAGTGGGATGAGGAGCGAGCTAGGCAAATCTTTTGGCAAGATGAGATTGAGGCTTCTCAGTCCGATCCCGCAACCGATAAATTAGTGGTTCTATTAGTCGGGCGTATCTATGAAGCAATCGACAAGCAGAATAGTATTAAACTGGATGCAGACTTAGATAGCTTCTTGGCCTTTTGCCAGGAACGAGAACTAGCGCCCCAGGAAGTAGTGCAATTAACGGCCTTGATCCGACATTACTTTGATATTAAGTCCAACCAACACACTCCCAACTAGTCTCTAGATGAAGGGGCCAATCAGCCCCTGACTTTTGCCTTGTTAAGACAACACCTCAAGGAGAGTTTAGATTTAGGTGGGCGCGAGAAGCGCCATCAGCTCTATCCGCCAATAGTTAACGAAGTCTTGGCGGCCATCTATGAGCGCTATAACGAGAATATCTCCATGAAGAGTTTGGCGGATGACCTTCATGTCAATGTCATGTACTTGGGGCAACTCTTCAAGCGCGAGGTTGGCATGACCCTGTCTCGCTATATCAATCAATATCGTCTAGCTATCGCCAAGGACTTACTGATTGCGTCTAAACTGTCGGTGGCCCAGATAGCAGTCAAAGTTGGCTATCAGAATCAAGCTTATTTTTACCGGGTCTTTAAACAATCTGAGGGTGTCAGTCCCAAAGAGTATCGTCAACACTATCATGATCACCTTAAAGCTCAAGGAGATAAGCAAACTACACGGTAAGGTTTGGCCTTGCCGTGTTTTTATTTAGGTTAGGAACAGAATCCTGTGGGCTAAGTGGGGCTCTTTTTAGCGAAAATACATTGTATTTTGACCCAATCAAGAGTAAAATAGTACTGATACAAAAGAATGCAAATCTATAGAAAAGGTGGCAGTATGATTTTGAATAAAGATATAGCCGGCTATGTAATAGACATCGTTGAAAGATTAAATCGGGGGCAGAAACAATTTTTCTGGGCCATCAGTGACTTAATAAGTTTTATTGTAGCCATTGTGGTATCCTATGTCCTCTTCTATACCTTGATTAACCCCAATCCCTTTGACTACATTGTGTATGTGGGGTTAACTTTTGCAATTTACCAAGTCTTAACCCATGTTATGGGCTTGGCAGCAAGTATGAGCCGCTACAATTCCCTAGATGAATTTATGAAGCTCTTTTCCACCATCGCCATTTCTAGTGTGGTGGGCTATGGCATTAGCTATGTCTTCTTGCCCTCAGTTTTCAGTTCGCTTCTTGGTTCTCTTCATTCTCTTGAGTACCTTCTTGGTCTTTGCACCACGTTTGATTTGGCAGCTCTTATACTCCCAACGTGATCGCGGCCAGGAGGTAGCGACCAGTCGCCGGATTTTCTTGATCGGGGCAGGGGACGGTGGCGCAGCCTTCATGAATAGTTATCAACCTCAAACTAGTGATTTAGACATCGTGGGGATTTTTGGATAATGACCCTCAATAAGAAAGGGCAACAGTTGAGTGGTGTGCCGGTCTTGAGGCCGTTATGATGACTTAGCTAGCCTAGCCAAAAAGAATATGATATTGACGAAGTCATCGTGGCTATCCCTTCTCTGGAACCGCGTGAATATGAACGTATTCTCAGAAATGTGTAATGAGGCGGGCTTGACCGTCTATAAAATACCTAAGGTTGAAGATGTTATTCAAGGGGCTGGGCCCACAACGCAATGGGATTAAGAAGATTGACATTGTCGACCTCTTGGGTCGTAAAGGAAATCCGCCTGGACGAGTCTTGCCTGGACCAAGAGTTAAGCCACAAAACTATCTTAGTGACCGGGGCAGGTGGCTCAATCGGAGCGAGATTTGCCGTCAAGTCAGTCGTTTCAAGCCTAAACGTGTGGTCCTCTTAGGTCATGGTGAGAACTCTATCTATCTGATTTACCATGAATTAATCAAAGTCATCCGAAATTGAATATGTGCCTGTTATTGCAGATATTCAAGATTATCCACAGCTTATTACAAGTCTTCCAGGATTACCAACCAGCTATTGTCTATCATGCAGCAGCTCATAGCATGTGCCGATGATGGAACGTAACCCTAAGGAAGCCCTCAAAAATAACATCCACGGGACCCTATAATGTGGCCAAGGCAGTCGACCAAGCCGGTGTGCCTAAGATGGTTATGATTTCGACAGATAAGGCGGTCAACCCACCTAACGTGATGGGGGCAACTAAACGTGTAGCCGAACTGATTGTGACTGGCTTCAATAAGACCAGTCAATCCACCTATTGTGCCGTTCGTTTCGGTAATGTCTTAGGTAGCCGAGGCAGTGTCATTCCAGTCTTTCGAACGACAAATTGCTGCAGGTGGACCTTTGACGGTGACTGACTTCCGCATGACCCGTTACTTTATGACCATTCCGGAAGCTAGCCGCTTAGTCATTCATGCCGGAGCATATGCCCGCGACGGCGAAGTCTTCATCTTAGATATGGGTGAACCTGTTAAGATTTATGACTTAGCTAAGAAAAATGGTCCTACTTAGTGGTCATACGGAAAAAGAAATCCCAATTGTTGAAGTAGGCATTCGTCTGGGTGAAAAACTCTATGAAGAGCTCTTGGTGGCATCAGAATTTGTAGATAACCAAGTACATGATCAAATCTTCGTCGGCAAGGTAAATACCATGCCACTGGCGACCATTGAAGCTAAGATGGCAGAATTCGACACCTTAGAAGGCGATGTGCTCAAAGGAAGCCATCATTGGTTTCGCTAAATCAAACTACTCAAGCTGACTAGGAGCTCCTAGATGAAATCAAAACTCCAGCATTTACTTTTAATGGTCATCTTGGTCTAGTGGTCAGTCTCGGCAAGGGACCTCAGGTTCAGGCAGCACTGAATCCCGGAGCCATGTCTTTCCTCTTTCTAGAATTGACACGGGGAATTGGGCCGGACAGAGCAAGGCCGTTCCGATACCATCATGGTGATGACCTCAACCCTAGCCATAAAACCCTTACGCCCTCGTTAGCCTGCCACGAGACACTTGATGTCAATATTGAGGGGCTACGAGGGCATGGATAAGCTCAACCACGCCTATGCTGTATGGTGGTGCAGAGCTCTCAAACCAACAGTCGAACACTTTACTAGAGCGTCCCCTATCCCAACACTATCTAGCATTGAATATGAAGGGGCTAGAAGATTTGGTGATTGTGAGTGGCGTAGTAGTGCCACCTGAAACCTTTACCATTGATGGCTATGAATTTTACCAAGACACGCCGGTTTATTTAGATGGCCGGACAGCCCTCTACTATGTGCGAGATCGCTTTTCTTCAAGCGGTGACTATACCCGCCAAGCCCCGTCAACGACAAGTGCTTGAAGCCCTGATGCATAGGCGCAAGATGCTTCTTTTAAGCTAGATCCTTTGAAAGTGCGTCACTTATGACATCTGTCTCGACTGACTTGTCCCTGGATCAACTGATGGGACTCTTTCAATCCAATATCGTCAGCCGATTTACAGCTTGAGCTTAGGGCCAGCTACAAGGAGCAGGGCCAAACCATTAATGGTATTTACTACGATATCCCTGACCAGGCCTCTCTAGCTGAATTACGCACAACCTTACTGTCTGACTTGAAAGAATAGGAGACACCTCATGAAGAAAAATTAGAAAGCTGTTATTCCGGCGGCCGGCTGTGGAACGGGCTTCTTGCCAGCCACTAAAGCCTTCGCCAAGAAATGCTCCCGATTGTAGAACAAGCCCATTGTTCAGTTTATTGTGGAAGAAGCCATTGCATCTGGAATCGAGGAAATCTTGATTATTACGGGTAAAACCAAGCGTCCTATTGAGGACCACTTTGATTCTAACATCGAATTAGAAGACAACCTTCGCTCCAAGGGTAAGGCTGACTTACTTAAACTCGTGGAAGGCACAACCCAGGCTAATCTTTTCTTTTGTTCGCCAGTCTTATCCAAAAGGGTTTGGGAGACGCGATTTTGGCAACCAAGGCCTTTGTGGCAGATGAGCCCTTTGTAGTCATGTTAGGTGATAACATCATGACGGGTCAGCAACCCGTTACACGTCAGCTCATGGATCTCTATCAAGAAACTCAAACGGCCAATGTGGCGATTATGGAAGTTTCTGATGAAGAAGCCGAGCAAATGGGGATTGTCGAATTGGGTAAAGCGGTCGACAATCAAGTAGGCTTACCTGTTCATCACATTAACAATATGGTGGAAAAGCCAAAGGCCAGTGAGCTCAAGAGTCACATGGCCATTGCTGACGCTATGTCTTGCCACCTGAAATCTTCGATCTCTTGGAAGACCTACCTGTTGGTAAGGAAGACGAAGTCCAGCTGACAGATGCTCTTAACAAACTCAATCAGACCCAACGTGTGTTGGCTGTTCAGTGTCAAGGTAACTCGACCATGATGTCGGCAACTAAAAATGGGCTACATGCGCTATATGGTTGAGTATGGCTTGAGCCATCCCTGAAACTGCGATCAGGGTCTAAAGGGCCTATATCAAGGGTATAGCAACAGAGCTAAAGGTAAATGGATAACAAAGGCTGGGACGAGGTCCCAGCCTTTTATGCTCTCAGTAAATGAATAATACTAAATACCTAGGTATGAGAGAGCTTGAGTGTTTATGATATTATTGCTCATCATTTTGCTAGTAGTTTCTTTTAACTTATAGATGAAAAGTCAGTGAGTACTAAAAATTTCATTTGTGAAAAAGCATAGAATTTTTGAGGTGACAGGTGCTATAATAGTTAATGCTGTTAGTAAGCCTTTATCAAATTCCTATAAGGAGGATGCTACTGTGACCACGAAAGATCGTGATTTGAAAAATTTTTAATATGTATGGTTGACTTTGATGGGTGTCATCTTTGGTCGGCTCATTTTTAACCACCAGTAGCTCACCACGAGTTCACTATAGATATGGACGATGTCAATACCATGCTGCTGATTCATATGGCGGCTTTTCTATGTGTCGAGCCAGTTTAACTCCTTTGTTTGATCGAGCAGGGCTACTAGAGCAACTCAAGTCTGTTATTATCTATTCCTATGTATTTCCTTTGGTTGGATTACCATGATGGTTTTTATGTCAAAGAAACCATTTATATTGCGCGTACGGCGTCCTTGGTTTTCGTTGACTTTAAATCGGACTTTTAGTTTTTGCTCGTCCATTCTCGTATTAAAGTACTATTACCAAGCACCTCTATCCAACCTCAAATATTCGCGCAAGGTGCTCTTGGTGACGACATCGGATCGCTAGATACGTCATTGCGTGCTCGCTTTTGAAGCCAGTCAGAGCTTGGGGTGGGCAGATTTGTGCGATTGCCCTGCTTAGATGAAACCACAGGAACTGGCCTTGCCTAAGATCTTTCAAGGTAAGCTCATCCTCTCTGTAGATGAGCTGAACCCTATGCGACTACAGAATGTGGTCGATGAAGTCTTCCTCAATTTGTCTCGTAGATTTCGATGAGCAAATTTGCGGATTACCTCTTGCTCTTCCAGTCCATGGGATAATCGTAAGTTTGAATATCTCAGCCTTTGAGATTCCTCTTAATTCGGATCGTCGAGTTCGTAAAGCTGGGCAAGTACAGTGTGACCTTCTCACTAAATTCTATGACTACAAAAGTGGATGACCATTAAGCGGGCTATGGATATCATGGGTGCCTTAGTGGGCTTAGTCATTACCTTCTTAGTTGGCTTAATCTTAGTACCTTTGATTAGGGTTAGAATCTAAGGGCCCGCTATCTTCGCCCAAAATCGTGTGAGCCGTAATGGACGGGTCTTTAAAAGTTCTATAAATTCCGCTCCATGTACGCGGACGCTGAAGAGCGCAAGAAAGGAATTGGAACAATACAATCAGATGAAGGGCCTCATGTTCAGAATTGAAGATGACCCGTATTACCAAAAATCGGTCGCTTTCATTCGCCGGACCAGTTTAGACTGAGCTACCGCAGTTCTACATGTACTGATTGGTGACATGAGTCTAATCGGCGCCGACCACCAACCGAGAGTGAGTTCAAGGCCTATTCTGCTGGCCATAAGAAAAGCGCCTCAAGTTACTGACTGGTATAACCGGGCTCTGGCGAAAGTCAGTGGGACGCAGCGACATTACTGACTTTGAAGAAGTCGTCGCAGTTAGAACGCCGAATATATCGATAACTGGTCCTTGTGGCTAGACTGTCAAAGATTCTCTTGAAGACCGTTACGAATCGTCCTGCTTGAGCAAGGGGCACGCTACAAAATAAGTACGAGAGGAAAGATCGGCTCGGCTGGTCTTTTCTTGTCTGACTAAGGACAGGTCAGCTAGCTCAGTAACAGAGACAGTCAAAAGCAAGGCGAAAAGTTCACTGTACAAAATTTTCCTTCCCCTAGCTCAACTTTATGGTATAATAAGTCGAATACAGAGAAAGGTGAGGAGAAGATGTTGGATTGGTTTCATCAATTCTTAGTGGATAGCCTTTTAGTTCGACTCCTGGATATTGCCATAGTCTGGTACATTATCTATCGTGTCTTACTCTATGCACGTAATACACGGGCAATGAACTTATTAAAAGGGGTAGGCATAATCTTAGCGCTTAAATTTATTGCCTCGGTTGTAGGCCTGCAGACCATCGATTGGTTGCTGCAACAAGTTATTTCTTGGGGTGTGGTGGCCGTGGTCATCCTCTTCCAACCAGAATTGCGTCGGGCCCTAGAGTCTATCAGGGCGAACCGTAGTTCTCGCTCACGCAAGGGATTAGAGCATGATCCAACTGCTCGTTTGATTCAAGACTTAGACAAGAGTATTTGGTACATGTCCCGGCGGAAGATTGGGGCTCTGATTTCGATTGAACGAGAAAAATAGCCTGAATGAGTACATCCAAACGGGCATTCCCATGGATTCAGCTATTTCCCATCAGCTCTTAGTCAATATCTTCATCCCCAATACGCCACTCCATGATGGGAGCGGTTATTATCGCAGGCCATCGCGTGGCAGCTTCTGCCTGCTATCTACCTTTGTCTGGTAGTCAGGCCATTCCCTAAGGAATTAGGGACACGCCATCGGGCAGCGATTGGTCTGTCAGAAGTCACAGACGCGGTCACCTTGATTGTCTCCAGAAGAGACGGGCGGGAGTCAGCTTGGCCATGAGAGACCATTGCACCAGGATGTGGATCCCTAAAGAGCTCAAGGAACTCCTGAAACGTTACTTAGTAGAGACGACCAAGGCGATAACGCTGAGTCTAGTCGTAACCGCCTGGTTAATGATCTCTTGTCATTCTTTAACAAGCAGAAAGGTGGTGCCGCATGAAGAAGTTTTGGAATAGTCGTTGGTACGACAATAAATGGTTCTTGCGGATTGCTTCTCTAGTTTTTGCGGTCTCTCCTCTATGGTATGGTCCAGGCAAGTAGCCCCTCAGTGACTAGCCTATCTAATTTGCAGCAAGTAGTCAGTGTGGATACAACCGAAACCATCTCCAATGTGCCAGTTAAATTAGGTAAGCACGACGACGACATTTTCGTCAGCCAACTGCAAGAAACCGTGACCGTTACCCTAACGGGTCCTAAGAATATCGTCTCTTCGTTAGCCAGTGGCAATTTGGTTGTCCAAACCGAAGATCTAACCGGTATTGAGACAGGGCAACAAACCCTTAAATTAGAAATTCCTGGCTTGCCAGATAGTGTTAAATATCAGATTAACCCATCGCGGGTAGTCGTCCAGGTCGCAAGACGTAAGACCGTGACTGTACCGGTAGAATACGAAATCGAAGAAGGTACCATTGCCTCTGGTATGGAAGTTGGAAATGTGACGCTCAACCCAAGTCAAGTTGAGTTAACGGGCAACGAGGAAAACATCAATAAGGTGAAACGTGCCTACGTCCGCATCATCAGTATGCGACGGCTCACAACCGGACCTTTACCGTAGTTCAAACTCCAGGTAGTGGATGCTGACAACAAACTCTTGGATGTTAATGCCAATGTTAGCGAAGTAGAAGCTCATGTGGAGCTTAACGCCCAACAGCGTAAGACGGTTAACTAGTGGTGGCCGCGCAAGGCGAATCCAATAGCTATCGTTACCAATATCAACCGATTGATGCTAGTCAAATTGCCCTTCAAGGATCGGCTTCCGTTCTAGAAAACATCCGTAATATTAAGGTCAATGTAGACGTTAGCAACCTGACCTCTAGTGCTACCCTAAAAGGGTCAGTTAGAACTGCCAGAGGTGTCACCGCTAATCTCTCAGGTCCCGTTTCAGTTGCTGTGACGGTCACCCCAATCAGCCAACGGATACCAGTGATACTACCAGTAGCACACCTGCCGCTAGTTCCAGCAGCGCGGTGGAAGAAGCCCCAACAACCCCCAATCAAAATGGTGGCAATGCCAGCCCAGGTGTGACAGAAGAAAATAACGCCAATCCTGGCGGACAAGATGTCGAATAAGTTTTAAGACATCCTTAGATTAGTTGATAAAAAGGAGAACATAAACATAATGGGAAAATAGCTTTGGAACTGACGGCGTTCGCGGCGTCGCTAATACGGAATTAACACCGGAGTTAGCCTTTAAACTAGGCCGGTGCGGGGTTACGTTTTAATGCAACATGCACCTGAACAGGCGCATCCGCGTCTTGGTGGCACGCGACACCCGGATTTCTAGCCAATTACTCGAACAAGCTTTGCTAGCCGGCCTTTTATCGGTAGGGATTGAGGTTATGCAATTAGGGGTCATTTTCGACGCCAGCAGTAGCCTACCTGACCCGCACTCAGAATGCGGCCGCAGGGTTATGATTTCGCTTCCCACAACCCAGCTTTGGATAATGGGATTAAATTCTTCGGTTCTGACGGTTTCAAACTTTCTGATCAACAGGAAGAAGAAATCGAAGCCTCTAATTGATGCGCCTAGAAGATACCTTTGCCACGACCAAGTACCGACGGTCTTGGGACCATTGATGAGTTCCCAGAAGGGGCCATCAAGTATTTGCAATTCTTGCAATCAACTATTTCTGAGCGATTTAGAAGGTATTCGTGTCTGTATCGACGCAGCCAACGGGCAACAGCAACCACTGGTTAACCAACTCTTCGCTGATTTGGAAACTGACTTCTACTATGGGTGACCGTCCTAACGGCATTAACATGTAACGATGGCGTAGGGATCTACTCATCCAGAAGGTCTGCAAGCCTTCGTCAAAGAAAAAGGCGCCATGGTTGGTTTGGCCTTCGATGGAGATGGTGACCGTCTGATTGCAGTAGATGAGAATGGTGACTAGTTGATGGTGACAAGATTATGTTCATCTGTGGCCAACACCTTAAATCTAAAGGTCGCCTAGAGAAAGACACCATCGTATCAACGGTTATGTCCAACATTGGCTTCCACAAGGCCATTGAAGAACATGGCATGGTCGCGCTGAAAGCCCAAGTGGGTGATCGTTACGTAGTAGAAGCCATGCGTGAGGGCGGTTATGTCCTTGGGGGCGAGCAATCTGGCCACATTGTCTTCCTTAACTTGAATACAACAGGGGATGGCCTCTTAAGTGCCGTGCAGCTCTTGGCTGTAATGAAGGAAACAGGTAAGCCTTTATCTGAATTAGCAGCTCAAGTGACCATCTTCCCGCAAAAACTAGTGAACATTCGCGTACGCGACAAGCATACGGTTATGGATGAACCGGCTGTTAAGGCAGTGATTGAAGCCGTTGAAGCTGAAATGAATGGCGACGGACGTATCTTGGTTCGTCCAAGTGGGACGGAGCCACTCTTACGGGTTATGGCTGAAGCCTCAACCGACGAGAAGGTGTCCCGCTATGTGGATACCATTGCCGATGTCATTCGCGCTGAACGCGGAATCGAATAAAGTCAAGCATTAGGTTGGGACCTTGGGGTGCCAACCTTTCTTGTTATTGACTAGCTCGATTGAAAATTTAGCGGATAAGGGCTATAATGTCCAATGACGATCATGCGATAGAGAAGTGAGGGAGGGGCCTATTATGACGGAATTAAAAAGCAAGAAAGAACGGACCCAGGACTGGCTCCAAGCGCATTTGGGACATCTAAGTTTACGCTGCCATCACTGCCATCAAGCTTTGAGCCTGGAGGGCTATAGTTTGGTTTGTCCTCAGGGACACTGAGTAGATAGCCATAAACAAGGCACCTACTTTGAGCAATAAGTCAGTCGATGACCATTATGACCGCCAGCTATTCCAAGCAAGACGGCGGTTTATTCAAGAATCTGCCTATTATGCTCCCTTGCAGGAACTGCTCAACCAATTAGTAAGCGACCATCAAGCCAGTTTAGGGCAATCAGACTTACCTTATCGTATCTCTAGATGCAGGTTCGGGCGAAGGAGTCACTAGCCTGGCTCTTAGACTCAAGACTCTGAGCACCGAATTGGACCCGAGTGTGGACTTGGCGCGGGCCGGTATTGCACTGGCTACCGATTTTAATGGGCAACAACTTAATCTAGTAGGGACTTGGCCCAGTTACCTATTAGCGACCAGACCATCGATGGACTGCTGTCCATTTTATCGCCCTCCAACTATCAGGAGTTTGACCGTGTGCTAGCGCCGGGTGGGCGAGTCTTCAAGGTTATTCAAATGCCGGATATTTGGCAGAAACTGGCGGGCCTTAGAGCAAGAGACTGTCAAGCAAACCCATGACAACCAAGCAACGCGACAAGTCTTTGAAAGCCACTACCGTTACCATCAAAGCCTATCTAGTGCAGGCAAAAGCGCCTGCTCACGAGACCAAGCCAAGGCTGACTTGGTGGCGATGACACCTCTAACCTGGCACTCTAGAGGCAAGTCAGGCTAGTCAACTAGTGGAGTCTCTGCCGGATGAATTTCTACTCGATTTGACGGTCCTAGTAGGCTTTGGAATGAATAAGGATTTACTTATGGAGTTAGCTTGAGAGAGCTAGCTCTTTTTCTATGGCATCTGACTGCATATTAGCTTAGGTTTCTAGTAGCCGAAGGGCTTCAAATATGATAAAATGAAGAGTGTGAGTATCAGGAGGTGGGTTGCATGATCGCGGATGATTTTATTGATGATTGGCAATTATTTTTGGCACCCTATGAGCAGGCAGTGGATGAGCTTAAGCTCAAACTTAAAAACCTGCGCAAGGAGTTTCGTATCGAGCATCGTCGGGCGCCTATCGAGTTTGTGACGGGCGGGTTAAGACGCGGGGAGAGTATCTTAGAGAAGATGGAAGTCGCAAGATTGCGCCAGAAGATTTTCTAGTAGGGGTACAGGATATTGCCGGTGTTCGGATCATGTGTCAGTTCGTAGAAGATATCTATGAAGTGGCCAATATTTTGAAGAATCGTCAGGACTTCAAAGTACTCTTAATTCGCGATTATATTCAAAACCATAAGCCGAGCGGTTATCGCTCCTATCATATGGTTTTGGAGTATCCTGTCCAGCTAGCTTCCGGCGAAGTCAAGCAACTCATTGTTGAGGTTCCAGATTCGGACCTTGGCCATGAACTTCTGGGCAACTATTGAGCACTCGCTCAACTACAAATACCAAGGTGAATACCCACAAGAAATCTTAGAACGGCTAGAGCGCGCCTCCGAGGCAGCCTTTCGCCTGGACGAAGAGATGTCGGAGATTCGCGATGAGATTCGTGAAGCGCTCTTGCTCTTCGACAAACGCTAAGGAAGGACGGTTGACGGATGAAACAAGCAATCATGATTTATACCAATCAACAGCCCCAATCCTTAGAAATTGAGGCCAGTCTCAAGGCTAAATTGGAGCTTGCAGGCTTCCGCTTGGTGGAACCTGGCCAGGTGCCTGATTACCCTCATTACCATTGGCGGTGATGGCACGCTCCTAGCGGCCTTCCACGATTATCAGGACTGGTTGGATTGTGTCATCTTTATCGGGATTCACACCGGTCATCTGGGCTTCTATGCCGATTGGCTACCGCATGAATTAGATGAGCTGGTAGATAGTTTAGCTCGTTCTGGCGGTCAGGGCCATGTCAGCTATCCTTTACTTAAGGTACAGGCTGCTTGCAAAGATGGCAAAATTCATGAGTGGCTGGCCCTCAATGAATGTTCCCTACGGACCATGGCTGGCACCATGGTAGCCGAGATTCAAATTAACGACAAGTTCTTTGACACCTTCCGTGGCGACGGCCTCTGTATCGCGACGCCAACTGGATCCACTGGTCTTAACAAGTCACTGGGTGGAGCCGTCATGCATCCTCGTGTGGATGCCTTACAATTAACGGAGATGGCTGCCCCTAACAACCGGGTCTATCGAGACCCTGCGCCTATGATTATTCCAGCGATGAATACCTAACCTTGGTTATCCAAGAAGAAGCTCAGACCATGCTCATGATTGACCATCTCACTTGCGAGACTAAGGGCATCCAATCTGTCAAATTCCAGTTGGCTGATACACGGATTAAGTTTGCCAGCTTCCGTCACACCCATTTCTGGGACCGCGTAGAGAATCCTTTATCGGCCACAAGCAGGAACGGGATCCAAAAATCAAACATTAACAAGTCAGTAAAATTAAAAAGAGGAAAAATATGCGTTTTAATAAACAACACTGTAATCAAACTCGGTCTCTTAGGCTTAGCCAGCTAAAGCGGCTGCCTGCAACTAGAGTCAAGGTGGTCAACAACTCCAGCAACACTACGACTAATGCGACCGTCACCGAAGTCGATAAGAAAGTCGAAATTCCAGACAACACCAATATTGCGGGCATGTCTGAGTCTGAAAGCCAGTTTCTATTCTAGCTTAGACCAGATTACACTTGACACCAGTGAGGGCCTCAAGCCAGGTGAATACTCTAACATCAAAGAAATTGTCACTGAACAAGAGTATAATGACCTCATCCTATCAACGACCGATGGGCCTAAAATTGTCTATCTTGGTTTTGACGAGTGTCCATACTGCCATGCCTTCTCTCCTAAGATCAACCAATTGGCTAAGGAGAAAGGCGTCACTGTCTACTATTATAATACCCGTAAACACGCCAATGACAGTAACTTCCAATCTGCTATGCAAGTCTATGGGGTTACCAAGGTTCCTAATGCCTTCATCGTCAAACCAGGCAAACCTGGCACCAATGTCAACCACTCAAGTAAAATGGCAGATCTCGAAGCTTTTTATTAACGAGGCAGCGAAGTAAACGTGGTCCAGTTTCAATGGCACTATGAGGGAGACCATCCGGTTCGAATCAAGGACTATCTCAAGCATCTGGGCATCCCTCGCAAGTTCGTATCACATGTTAAATTCGAAGGTGGCAACATTTTACTGAATGGGCAAGAAGTCAATGTTCTGGCCAAATTAGAGGCAGGCGATATCTTGACCTTGGTGGCAGCTGATGAAGGAAGCCACGAGACGGTGCCACCTTCACATGTCCCCATCCAGGTTATCTACGAAGATCAGGACCTACTGATTGTCAATAAGCCGACTGATGTAGTCTCCATCCTTCCAAACGGATTCCGGATTCCGCCATGGCCAATCGGGTTAAGGGCTATTATCAGCGCCAAGGCTACGCGGATCAGGTCATTCATGTGTCACCCGTTTGGACCGCCAGACCACCTGGTCTCATGTTGATGCTAAGCACCGTTTGGCTCACGCCATGCTGGATAAGCAGGGTCCAAGGGGGCAAGTAGAGAAATATTATTTGGCCATTTTCGGACAGCGGACTGGCCGGATCACGGACGTCATCGACCGCCCCATTGCGCGCACAGAAGATTCGATTATCACGCGACGGGTCCGCATGAAAGTGGCCAACGGGCGGTCACTGAATATTGGCTAAAGCATCGCTTTGCTGACAGCAGTCTACTCCAAGCTCGCCTTCATACCGGACGTACTCACCAGATTCGGGTCCATATGCAGGATGCTGGCGGGGTCCCTAGTTGGAGATGACCTCTATGGTGGCCCGCATTTAGAGCAGATTAGGCGCCAGGCCCTACACTGTGGAGAGCTCCGACTCACCCAACCCTTTACAGGGCAGCGCTTAGTGCTATCAGCTCCTCTGCCTGAGGATATGGCTGCTTGGCTGGCTAAAAGACAACATCACCTATAGAATAAAAGAGCCTCGATAGCCAAATATCGAGCTCTTTTCCTATAGAAAAAGCTTGGAGTTAGCTCCAAGCCTTGCTTAATGCTAGACGATAGCTTCGAATACGATAGCCACGTCGTTCTAGTTGTTTTGACTAATTGATTATACTCAACAGGGTCCAAACTGCTTGGAAGAGCATAGAGGATTTGGCCGCTTGGTATCCATATCGGTTTTTCCAGAGTGGTAGTAGAGACAATATCGCTAAAAGCGATTGATTAACTTGCTGACTTGAGCTAGTTCGCCACGGCTCCCCAGGGTCTCGACTGATAGGGCAAAACCAGCATTCGGCATGGCCCAGGCTTGAGCTAGCCATTGCAGCATGGTATTGTGGCGGATAATACCGCTGAAGCGATTGTCACGATCCAGAACAGCTACATAAGGTAGGTCATTGAGGGTAAAGACCAGATGGTAGAAGGAGTCTTGCTCGTGTACTACGCGGGTGGTATTTTTAGGAAGTGGGTGACGGGCAAGCGACTCAAATCCTCATCAGGATGATGGTAGGCGTGTTGATAGATATGATAGCGATAGAGATTACCGCGGTAGAGGGTTTGGGTGGCATCTAGGACAGGCACACAGCGTAGCCCTTGGTCTTCTAATAAATCCAAGGCGCTGGCGCAGTTATCGGCTTCGGTTAGATAGCTAATCTGTTGTTTAGGGACGACCAGTTGTTCAATCATGGCGGCACTCCTTTCTGGGAACTTCTAGCCCCTATAATGGGGCCCAATCTCGTATAGTGTATCAAAAAAATAAGGACAAAACACAATAATTTCTCATGGATATCTCATAGAATATTAAAAATATCTAAAAGAAAACGTATTATTGACCTCTAGCTCTTGCAATTTGCAGCATTTTTACCTATTATTAAAGTTAACATTATATTGTAAAAGCAAAAAGGAGATTGACGACAATGGACCCTCGAGGAATTTAAGTACACAAATCTTATTAATCTTAGTACTAACCTTTATTAATGCGATTTTCTCGGCATCAGAGATTGCCTTCGTGTCGACTCAACCAACAAAAAGATGACGCAATTGGCTGAATCAGGCAATGTTAAAGCCCAACGCGTGATGAAATTGTTGGATAATTCGGACGACTTTTGGCCACTATTCAAGTAGCCATTACCTTAGCTGGCTTCTTCTCTAGTGCGTCGGCTGCAACCACCTTTGCAGATCGAATTATGACGGTTGCCAAGTTTGCCGGGCGGAAAAAGCAGTCGCGATTTTGATTGTCACCTTTGTTTTATCTTATTTAACCCTGGTTTTAGGGGAGCTCTATCCTAAGCAAGTCGCCCTTCAAATGCCTGAAGAGATTGCCTTAGGGACGGCGGGACTTTATCTCTGTGACCCAGTGGCTAGCTGAGCCTTTTTGTAGGCTTGCTGACGGCTTCAACAGGGCTTTTGAAGCGGTTGACGCCAAATTGATTTTACCAAAGAAGAAGAAAAAGTTCACCCGTAGTGAGATGAAGGCCCTCTTAGCTAACAGCCGCAATGACGGAGCCATTGACACGGATGAGTTTGCTATGATGCAGGGCGTGCTATCACTGGATAGTAAGTTGGCTCGTGAGGTTATGGTACCTCGGACAGACACCCAGATGATTGATATTGAAGATCCACTGGAAGAAAATATCAATGCCTTATTAGATAGTCCTCTCTCGTATTCCACTCTATGAAGGAGATAAGGATAATGTCATTGGTGTGATTCACGTCAGAACCTCTTACGTGCCTCACGTGAGCATGGCTTTGATAACTTAGATTTACGTGGAGATTGCCAATGAACCCATGTTTGTGCCAGATACGATCTATACGGATGATTTACTCCTAGAATTCCGTCGCGAACAAACCCATTTGGCTATCCTCAAGGATGAATACGGCGGTGTCGAAGGGATTGTCACCCTAGAAGACTTAATTGAAGAAATTGTCGGGGAAATCGAAGACGAGTCCGATATCAATAGCGAGTCACTTCAAGCGATTGATGAAACCCACTGGGAAATTGACAGGTATGACTCTAGATAAGTTTAATGCGACTTTCAATGAGTCAGTCCGATCTGAGGACGTGGAGACCATTGCCGGCCTCATGATTCAAATTATCGGCTATGTGCCAGATGATGATGAGCGTTTATCGGTACGGGTTAACGACTATGTCCTGACTACCACACAAATTGAAAATGGCCGTATTCGTTGGGTACTGCTAACATTAGATGCTGAGCGCACTTTGGCCACTGATTTTTGATTACCAAGACTTCGAAGAAGAAGAATTTGGTGACGAAGAAAACGAAGAAAACTAGACTTCTAAAGGGGTAGAGACCAGCGTCTCTGCCTCTTCTTCTATAGGATTTGAGAGGAAAAGAAAAACATGATTATCTTAATTGCGGGGCATCTCATACAGCAGGCAAGACCCTACTTGCTCAGAAGCTATTAGAAAAATATCATTATCCCTACCTATCCATCGACCACCTAAAAATGGGCCTGATTCGGAGTGGCCATAGTCCCCATCATGCCATGACAGATGATCAGACCTTGACCGAATTTCTCTGGCCTATTGTGCGGGAGATGATTAAACAGCCATTGAAAATGGGCAAAAACCTGATTGTTGAAGGTTGTTATATTCCTTTGATTGGGCAAAGGATTTTGAAGCTGACGAGCTCAGTCAGATTAAGTCCTATCGCTTGATTATGAGCGAGGATTATATTAGAAAGCACTTTGCTGACATCAAGGCCTATGCCAATGCCATTGAGCAAAGGGTCGATGACACTTGGTGCACCTTGACAGTGTCTTGCGAGATAATGCAAGTCAGTTGCTCAGGCTAAGCAAGTAGGCACCAACTATCTTCTGATTCAAGACGGTTACCAAGTTGAAATCGACTTATAAAGCTATGGGGCACTGCTGGCGCGGTGCCTTTTACTGTGTCTCTGCTTTCGCTAAACTCGCAATGTTTGAAGGTACTCTTTATGATATAATAGGCTAATTAAGGAGCGATAGCATGGATTATCAACTTAAGATACCCGATTCTATTTTATAGTAGGGTGAAAGCCAGTTGGTAGTAGATATTGTCTTCGACAGTAGACAGAAAGGTATCGAGTTGGTCCTTGGTCGAGAATGCTACTTCGCCGTTCCTGGTGCTCTTACCAATGGTCCCTGCTACTCTGACAGGGTTATTTTTATGCCATGGAATTTGAGTGCATAGTTAAAGATAGCGGATAGCTTGGCATTAACGGTCCCCTAGTGTGGTCTGGGCTATCTTTTCGCCTCTGTTAGTTGGCTGATTCATGAGCCAGTTTTTGCCATCGTCTGACTGTTTTAGCATCTATATCTAGCATGGATTGATGGCCGAAAAACGGAACCATCAGCCGATAGATTATCTTACGCTTGTTTAGCATGGTGACTAGCTTCAATCGATGAGAGAAGTCTTCTAGGTAAAGTTCGACGAAAGACTCGAATGTCATATCAGAAGCACTAGATATCTTCTTATATTCTTGTTCGAATGCCATGGCTCTCGCTTGGTCTTAAAAGCCACGCTTTGTCTTATAGCATCTTACGCCAAGGTCGTCCATATATCTTAACTTGGCCATCCAGGTTTTTCTGGCCTTATCCTGTCTTGCGCTCATTGTAGTACCTCCTTCGTTGTGGTACAATAAGGGCATAGCAACTAGCCCCATTGTGGGTATTTTGTAGTAGCTCCACCCTGTCCTCGCCAAAGTTCAGGGGTGGGGCTTTGGTGCTTAAATGGCGTCACTGCCTATTTTGCAAACCCTTGGCAAATATGGTGATAGCGGGCCATCTGTATATAATGCAAAAAGTCAGCCATACAAAGTATAGCTGACTATGAGCGCAAACGGCTCTCAGTGTTAAAAATATGGGAGCAAGTCCCTCTATAGCTATACTATAACACGTGGAATTTAAGTTGTAAAGTCATAAATTCGCTATTTTATGTATAATTCTGCTACTTTTTGGTCAATACGATCTAATGTATCGTCGTTAACAGTGAAACGACCGCAAGGGTCCATGTCATTAATGAATATGATTCTATCTTTGCTTATAGTAGTGATATTAGAACATTTAGCGTATGACTCTGACTGAAACCTCTTATAGTGAGTTAGTAACTCGTGTATTTTGAATATTCTCTTTATCGTCTCTACCAGAAACAATTCGTTGACTTCAACAGTGTCAGATTCATCGTATTCGTCGCCATATCGATCATGAAGAATCTTAATGGAAGACATAGTTTCATCGCTTAAAGATGTAGTTAAGCTATCTTCTACGGAGCGGAACGCAAAATATACACTTTTTGCACTAGACGTTAAATATTTTTCTATAGTGGAGAATGGATCATGCACATTGCTCCATCTATTTTTTACATAATCAAACCTTTCTTTTGAGCTGACCGGCACAACCGTAAGTGTCCCCTTTGATACATAGTCAGACTTATCTAGCACTACAGCCCAATGGCGGTTAGATAGTTCTTTACCAACGTTCACTCCAAATTCAGCAAAACACCAGTGACCCACGCTTAAATTTACGATAGTTTCTGCGCCCCTGGTAACGTGCTTCCCTAAGCATCATTCCAGATATTCGTTTGGTTGTCTGAGGTAGAAACTGGTATTTAGTTGATGTATGCGCTAGCGAGTTTTGACCATACATGCGATGGATTTCGTCCAAAGCACGCGCTGCTCTATATAAGTCTTCATGTATTCTATTGTTCTTTGCCATAAAATGGTCTCCTTAGTAAGTATTTTACAAATCATTTATAATATGACCGTCTACACGGCCTGAATATTTACAAATTCACACTAACCTGAACAGCCTTCCCAATGATCCGTGCGGGATTGTCGTCGGTAATGATATAAGGTGGATAATCTGGGTTGTCAGCAATCAGCATGACGATGTCACCTTGCTTCTTGACCCTCTTAAGAGTAGCCTCGGTGTCACCGTTGACCAGGACTGCCGCCACCTCTCCGTACTCAACCGTTGGCTGTTCACGGATAAGGACCAGGCTACCTTCCGGAATAGTAGGGATCATGGAATCACCTTGAGACTTTAAGTAGAAAAGATTCCCAGACGGCAACCGGTCAGATAGCTCTTCTCGGTACCCAGTGATGTTGTCCTCTGCCAGGATTGGCTGGCCACACTTGATGGTGCCTAGGATTGGGATGCTGACGATTGATGCTCTACTGATAGGTATTAAGTTTGTTGGGGTGCTAGCATCAGTGTTCCATCCCATGATAACGTCCGGTGTAGTTCTAAGTGCGACAGATAACTTCTCGACTACCTCAATAGGCATCTTATCAATCTCGCCTTTCTCATACCTATATACGGTAGTTTTATTTACGCCTAACATCTTACCTACCTCTTCGCCAGATAGGCCAAGCTCAAGCCGGCGTTGTCTGATTCTATTACCAACAGACATTTTTGCACCTCCTAAATCGTTTCTATGCATACATTATACCGTAACGTTGCAAAAACGCAACGAAGAATGATGCGTTTTTGCAACTTTTGTGTTGACAGGCAGAAATTGATGGTGTGATTTAGACTCTAGAGGTGTAATGATGCACCGGTAGGGGTGAAGTTATGGCAAACATGAACAAATTGAAAGGGCTGATTGTCGAGCGCGGCTTTAAAGCTGCAGAGGTGAATGGTGCTTCAAAAGACCGGGCAGAGGTCTTAAAAGACTTTGAAGATGGCAAATACAATGTGCTTTGCAATTCGATGCTATTAACTGAAGGCTGGGATTGTCCGTCAGTCGACTGTGTGGTGGTCTTACGGCTTACAAAGGTTAGAGCCCTCTACAGTCAAATGGTAGGACGAGGCACTCGGTTATTTCCGGGGAAAGAAGAGTTACTGTTGCTAGACTTCCTATGGCACACAGAACGTCACGATTTATGCCGGCCAGCAAGTATTATTGCAACCGATGAAGCCGTTGCTAAAGCGATGACTAAACGCTCAGAGGAAGCAGCTTACGTACTTTATAGACATCATGGACTTAGAAGAATTAGCAGTTAAGGATGCCGTCGCAGAACGTGAAGAAGCACTGGCTAAGAAATTATCTGAGATGCGTAAACGTAAGCGGTCTTTGGTAGACCCTCTGCAGTTCGAAATGAGTATCCAAGCAGAAGACTTGGCCAACTATGTTCCTGCCTTTGGATGGGAAGCTGGTCCGCCGTCCGGAAAAACAACTAAAGGCACTAGAAAAATCTGGCATCTTCCCAGACGAGGTAGAAAATGCCGGTAAAGCCAAGCTTATCCTTGATCGCCTCGACAAGAGACGAAGCGAAGGGCTAGCGACGCCAAAACAAATAAGATGCCTAGAGCGGTATGGATTCCGCAACGTAGGCATCTGGAAATTTGATAATGCTAAGCGACTCATCGACCGGATTGCAGCCAACAACTGGCGCGTCCCTCGTGGTGTCGATATCTCTAGCTATGAGGGATAAGTTTTTATAATATTATCTTTCCCACCGTACCATTTATCAGCTAAATCATCGGTTGATAGTTTGACGAAGTCAACAAGGAATTCCTTTTCTAATGATTCTTCAGCGTTAAAGTAATCTCTAATAGTATTCAATGGCGAAGTGTGGTTAGCCAATAACGCCGAGTTCATTGAATTTACTAGTAATCTACCCTAACTCTTCGTAATCAAGATCCATTATTTTCACACAAGACACATCCCTTATACGTGTATTTTTAATCATTATATCACACAGAGAAAGAAGGTGATACCTTGTCAGAAATTAAATTAACTGAGCTACTCGAATATGTCGACCCTGCGTTGTGCTCCCTACCAGGAATGGGTCAACGTCGGGATGGCCCTCAAACACGAAGGTTACACAGCAATGGACTGGGACTCGTGGTCCAAAGGAGACCATGCGCGCTATCACGCAGGTGAATGTTTCAAGAAATGGGACTCCTTCGAAAGGAGCAGCACCTAGTTACCGGTGGGACCATTTATCAAATGGCAGTCGATGGTGGCTATGAACCGCCAGGGTCATACGACGATGGCAGAGGAGAACTCGACTGGGATAGCACAATCAAGTAGTAGACAACGACTATAAAATCATCGATAAAGACTGGGTAGAAGCCAAAGAAATTAAAGAGCCTGATCACTGGAATCCAGTGGAGGTCTTTTAAATATTTACTTTTGCCCCCTAAAATTCAGAAAGAGGTCAGAATGGGGTCTTTTTTTGCGCAATATGAATAATAGGAATAACATAAAATAGCCAATGCTATTTATTCGGCATTTATGGTATAACCGATGAAATTATGTTAAAAACACCGTCGAAACGGTGTTCTAGTTTTCTTGTGACCCCTGAGATGACCCCTTCCAATTTATCTGCTATGTCGCCATGGCGGCTAGGGTATAGGTGGCTATAAATATTGAGGGTAGTATCCACTCGCTCGTGGCCCAACCTCTCGCTGATGGCCAAAGGTGAGACGCCTAATTCAATCAGCATAGAGGCGTGACTATGGCGCAGGTCGTGGACCCTAATTCTTGGTAGCCCAACCTGTCTGCTCCCGTCCCTAAGCGTCTTGCCATAACTATATACACCTAAGGTAAACAATCGCTCTGACGGCTTGTAATAGGGCAATTTAGAGGTGTAGTCATTTAGTAGTTCGAATATTGAGGGTGGCAAGGTAATGATGCGGTTAGATTTAGGCGTTTTGGGCTCGGTGATCATATCGACGCCGTCAATCTTAACGTAAGTCTTAGATATGCTGACAGTCTTTGCTTCCTGGTCGAAGTCCGATAGAGTTAAAGGCCTGCAGTTCTCCAAATCCGTATACCGGAATAGAATAAAAAGAGTAAATGCCAGCTGGTAGTAGATATTGTCCTCTACGGTGGACAAGAAGGTATCAATTGGTCCTTGGTCCAGAATGCTACCTCACCGTTCCCTGGTGCTCTTATCAATGGTCCCTGCCACTCTGACAGGGTTATTTTTATTCCATGGAATTTGAGTGCATAGTTAAAGATAGCGGATAGGTTGGCATTAACGGTCCTTAGCGTGGTCTGGGCTATCTTTTCACCTCGATTAGTTAGGTTGATTCATGAGCCAGTTTTGCCATCGTCTGACTGTCTTAGCATCTATATCAAGCATGGATTGATGGCCGAAAAATGGGACCATCAGCCGATAGATTATCTTACGCTTGTTAAGCATGGTGACTGGCTTCAATCGATGAGAGCAGTCTTCCAGGTAGAAGTTCGACGAAGGACTCGAATGTCATATCGGAAGCACCAGATACCTTTTTCTTATATTCTTGTTCGAATGCCATGGCCTCTCGCTTGGTCTTAAAGCCGCGCTTTGTCTTATAGCGTCTTATGCCAAGGTCGTCCATATAACTTACCTTGGCCATCCAGGTCTTTCTGGCCTTATCATCGTCTTACGCTCATTGTAGTACCTCCTTCGTTGTGGTACAATAGGGCATGCAAATAGCCCCATTGTGGGTGTTTTGTGGTAGCTCCACCCTGGCTCGCCAAAGTTCAGGGTGGGGCTTTTTATTCTATTAAATAAGCTCTTTATTTTACCAATAATCCTCCTCTCGGGATGAGTACGCCCTTTGGGCCTTTTCCATTCTATCCGCAGCTCTCTGCTCTCTCTAGTAAAGGGTAATGGTATCTACTAATGATATTTTTCCTGACGGTACGGGTCTACTATTTATTTTTGTTAGACTTTGAATTCTCGAACATACACATCGTGATATGTTTCCATGACTATATCTGCTATTTTTGTCGATAGTTCCAATACTATAAAAATTACCTCCTTGAGGTCAAAGTATTTTAAGTTTTCGTCGGAAACTTTTTGCTAGTTCCTCTGTAAATAAATCTCTTAGCTTTTATGTCAGTCGCTGTAACAATAGATACATCTTTTACTAGTGTTGGTAGTAGATCGTGTCTTGTTTAAAAAGATTCCCCATCATCCATAATTTCATGAGTCAAACTCATGGGCATTTACGAAGCTCTTTACACATGATTTGGCTAAGTACTTAATTTGATTATGTATATCCCCATACACTTTGTATATTTGAGATATTGCTAAATAATGCATAGATAGACCTGAATCTATCACTGTGGATTTCTCAGCAAATTCAGTTATTCTAAGCATTTGATTAACGAGAATTTCCTTGGATGAAAGAGTTTTATTACGCATATAATAATCATAAATTTCAATCGGATTGGTATATGACAGCAGATTGCGATGCGTGTAAAGTATAAAATCAGTGCTGTTAAGAAGAGCTTGTCCTTTTTGGAGTTACTTTTCCAAATTCGAGGAACATGAATAGTCACATCATTTTCAAAGTCTGGTGTGTCTATATGCGCCTCGATAAGGAGCGTCTTCTTACCTGTCTTAGACTTACCAAGTGATTCTAATATATTTTTAAGTCCTCTATAGTGAGGCTTTTAAGCGCCGAATAATAGTCTAGTTTTAATTCAATTAACCTCATCTTCAGTAGCTTATTTAATGAGTTATTCGGTTCGGTATTGTACTGATATTTCCAAAACTGTTGATCTAACTTATAATCTTCGGTTCTTCCGTTAATATAATGTAGCACGAGAACGTCAGCACCGTTTAATTCAGGCACAAACATCCTATCGCTCCTTCTTGTGTTTAAGTACAGTTCCTAAAAAATAATATTTTTCCATGCGTAATATCGCTGAAAAAAGCAATTAAGCATAAAGGACATAAATATCATAATTATATCAATATTTAACTTTCTATAAAAACGCCCCATCTCTTTCGGTATCCCGTAGTATTCCAGTACCCCGCCAAGCGTTTCGATTGAGTATTCCTCGTGCTGCCATCAATCAACAAGAGCGTGGCAAATTCATTAGCCTCTCGCTCAATCTTAAGTTTGGACGTTAGACTCAACCTGGATAGCTTCAGCGTCTTCTCATCTGGGTGAAGAAGAGCGTGTCCCAATTCATGCGCGCAAGTGAAGCGGCGTTTATGGAACTCAGATTTCGATTAAGAACAATCAATTTAATGCGTCTGACTCTAGTGTAATAACCATGACCTCTCCTAGGGTCAGTTTCACTATGTAAATTCCTTGGACTCTGCAATCTTAAATGGATCTCTCGACTTCAAGGGATTTAATATAACGTTTTAGCTCCAATCATGATTCACCTCGATATTTCTTAGGCGTGTACTTACGCTTAGCTTCCATCTTAGCAATACGCACAGCCTGCTCTAATCGATGCAATTAGTAGCTCTTTGGTTTCCTCGCTAAACTCTTCCGTTTCCTTGGAGTATTTGAGGCCATCCAGGTCTGCTATCAAGCGTTCAAGGTCTGCTTGGATAGATGGTTCATCTTTTTCCGTCAAGGCATAGTATGGTGTTTCTGTTCGCCCTAGCAAGTAGTCAGTACTGACCTGGAAGTAGTCAGCGACTTTTTGAACTTTATCGATACCAGGGATTCGGGTGTTCCATCTACTGACAGTACCCGCCCCTAAACCTAAGCTGCGTTCTAACTCTGCGATGGTTATAGCACCGCAAAGTTCACGAACCTTGTCTACAATTGACATAATTACCAACTCCTAAGAGCTAACCGAAAAATATTTTTGCTTAAACGCAAATTTAGTGTTGACAGATTGCGTATAAGCAATTATACTTAACATGTAAGCTAAATTGTTAAGCAAACATTTGACGCTTATTTATCTGAATAAAGTCCGCCAAGACAATGATAATGTACGCCTTTTAAAAGTGTATGCTTATTTCTCATGCTTACACAATAGCATATACGCAAACGAATGTCAATTATAATTGCGTATGCGAATTGTCAATAAGCAATATTTTCTATAGGAAGGAGGATGGTTATGTCATTCGAAAAAGCGAGTGAAGATTGCGCTCATTAAAAAGATATGACTTTGGCTGATTTGGCACGCGAGATGGATATCACCCGCGCATATCTAGGAGACCTACTTAAAGGAAACCGGCAGACGCCAGATCGCATCGCTCAAATCAAAGACATTCTAAAAGACGATTTAGAAGAGGGGGAATAAAAGTGTCGACAGTAGTCAAAAGCCAAAATTACACAGTACAAGAAGTAGCTGACCTGCTCGGATGCAGCAAAAGTCACGCTTACAAGCTAGTACGCCAAATTAACAAAGACTTGAAAGAGAAGAACTTCTTGGTACTACCAGGCAAAGTAAACAAGCTAGCGTTTCATGCAGTAGCGGGAGGAGCACCGGAATGAAATTATCAATGAAGAATATTCACATTTACTCCTGTATCTTCTTGTATATCATGTGCTTCTTTACCGCTATCTGGGCGTGGTGGTGCAACGGATGTCAGCCTGGTGGAGATCCAGTGGCTAACGGGTAATCATCATCGCAATGATTGTAGGTGGCGTTGCAACTGGGTTATATGAGGAAGGAGTAAAGAACAGTGCACTATGATGATTTACCACGTTTTGCAAAAGCTAAACGCAATTAAAACAAGTCCCGACAGGTTATAGCGTATACGACTACCGTTACACAGAGGAAGGTCTAATCATGACCTGCATCCGAGAGAAACGACATGAGACAGCGCTAGAGCAGTTGGAGCACTCTGTTGAAGAATACAAAAAGTCCCGCGAACACACGCATATTAAGGACATCGTGGAGTTCGCGAGACTATTAGAGAAGACTCGATGAGTCAACCCATGGATAAGGAGATTATAACATATGACAATAAAAATTGCATCACTCACTACCGAAAATGTAAAAACGCGTTAAATCCGTACATTGAACCTAGTCCAAACGGACTAACAATTATCGGTGGTAATAACAACAATGGTAAAACGAGTATTTTTAGACTCAATCGCTTGGGCACTTGGCGGCAATAAGTATCGTCCTGGCAAAGCACAACGTGAGGGTTCAGTAGTTCCACCAACGATTAACCTTAAGCTATCGAACGGACTTATTGTTGAGCGAAAAGGGAAGAACAGCGATCTGAAGGTGACAGACCCAACTGGCAACAAAGCAGGGCAAAACTTATTGGATAGCTTTTGTCGAAGAACTGGCTATCAATCTGCCTAAGTTCATTAACTCCAGCGATAAAGAGAAGGCTAACACCTTACTTGAAATTGTTGGGGTTGGCCAACAACTGTACTGAGTTAGAGTGCCAAGAGAAAGAAAAGTACAATATGCGCCGGTCAATTGGTCAAATAGCCGACCAAAAGGAAAAATTTGCGAAAGAGCAGCCGTTCTATCCGGAAGCTCCAAAGACCTTGGTCTCTATTACGGATCTCATCACGCAACAACAAGATATTCTGGCCAAGAACGGTGAGAACCAACGTAAGCGTGATATGACCGACCAGCTTCATCGTCAAGCTACTCAATTGATGGCAGAAATTGAGCGACAAGAAAATACCTTGGCTAACCTCAAAGAACAATATCAAAGCGTCTTACGAGATTACGATGTGGCACAAAAGACATCCGAGCAACTTCAAGATGAATCAACCGAGGAGCTTGAAGAGTCCATTGCAAATATTGAAGCTATCAATATTAAAGTGAGGGCTAACCTGGATAGAGAGAAAGCTAGAACAGGATGCAGCAGAGTATCGCACTACAATACAGTAGCTTGACCACAGAGATTGAATCACTTCGTAAACAGCGTATGGATCTATTGCAAAACGCAGTGACCTACCGCTAGAAGGCCTTTCGGTTGAAGATGGCGAGTTACTTTACAACGGACAGCGTTGGGATAACGTGTCAGGCTCTCAGCAACTCATGGTATCAACTGCTATTGTCCGTAAGCTGAAACCAGAATGTGGTTTCGTCCTAATCGACAAGCTCGAACAGATGGATATGCAGACGCTCAATGAGTTTGGCGCATGGCTCGAACAAGAGGGCCTCCAAGCCATCGCAACACAGTATCCACTGGCGATGAATGCTCTATCATCATCGAAGATGGATACGTTAAGAATTCGGAATCAGTACTGCTGCCCCACCTACACCAAAGTGGGAAGCCTGGTAAAATTTTAGAAAGAATGACAATGAATATTACAAGAGGAGTTCAAGCTAGAGCCCAGAAGACTGTTATCTACGGTCCCGAAGGGGTCGGTAAATCTCAATTAGCAAGTCAGTTTCCAGAGCCTCTCTTCATCGATACGGAGGGGTCCACAGGGCAACATGGATGTGGCACGTTTGGATAAAGCCAACAAGCTGGACAATGTTAATGAATCAGATTGCTTTTTGTCAAAAGTAATCCGACAGTTTGTAAGTCACTAGTTATCGATACAATCGATTGGGCAGAGCGTCTCTGCATCGAGCACATCTGCGCTAGCCATAACAAGAAAGAATTGAAGACTTCGGTTACGGCAATGGCTATACCTATGTATCAGAGGAATTCGGACGCTTGCTGAATCGGCTTCAAGAGTTAGTGGACATCGGTGTGAACGTGGTTTTTAACAGCGCATGCCCAAATCAAAAATTTGAGCAGCCAGATGAAATGGGAGCCTATGATCGCTGGGAATTGAAACTAGGTAAGAAGACCACCTCTCAAACAGCGCCACTAGTGAAAGAATGGTGCGACTTACTTCTATTCTGCAACTACAAAACGCATGTTGTGGCTACTGACGACAAAGGCAAGAAGCATAAAGCCCAAGGTGGGACCAGGGTCATGTACACTGAGCACCATCCAGCCTGGGACGCTAAGAACCGCCACGGATTGCCATTCGAAGTCCCATTGGCGTACAGTTCAATCGCCCACATCTTCGGAACGCCAAGCGCAATCGCTACAGTCAAATCAACACCTGTACAACCGGCTCCTAAGCCAGTACAACCTGTGCAAGCAGTGCAACAAACACCACCTGTCGCTCAACCACAACAAGCACCTACTGCAGAACCTGTATTAGCCCAAGCAGTAGCAGAGGCACATGAAGCAGAGCAAACCGCACTCTTTGGCGATGGTATCCCCAGATGCTCTCCGAGATCTAATGAGAGCTAATGCAGTGACCTCTCAAGAGATTGAACGGGCGGTGGCTGAAAAAGGATTTTACCCACTGGGGACACCAATAGCTAACTATGACCCTGGCTTTATCGGCGGTGTCTTAGTAGCAGCATGGGAGCAAGTATTTGAACACATCAAAAAGATGAGAATTACCATTTTTAGATTTTTAGGAGGAAATAAAAATGACAGAACAATATAACAACTTCGAGCGTGAATTAGATTGGAACGACCAAATTACCCAGGACAGCGAATTCGTCATCTTAGAGCCAGGCGAGTATTGGTTTAAAAGTTGAAAAGTTTGAACGTGGTCGCACACACCTAACCCTCAAAAACCCAGGTAAATTACCTGCCTGCAACAAGGCAGTCCCTAACCTTGAAAATCACAACAAATGATGGCCAAACCAAGAAATTGACCCACAACCTATTCTTACACTCACGGACAGAGGGGATGTTATCAGCCTTCTTCGGTGCAATCGGCCAGAAGAAACACAAGGAACCTCTCCAAATGAACTGGAATTTAGTACCTGGCGCTATCGGCGTTTGCTCCATCAAGAAAGGCCTATCTCGCAATGGCAACGAGTTTAACGAAGTCGGCTACATGATCTATCAAGATGATGTCGACCCAACCAAACAATTAAATCAACGCCCAGGGATGGCAGCACAACCTATGATGCAAGCACAGCCTCAATTCCAACAACAAACACCTGTGCAGCAATATCAGCAACAACCATTACCTACCCCTCAGCCTCAACAATGGCAACAAGGCGGCTTCTAATAGGTGGCTCGAATGGAATACGACCTTATCAACAAGAAGCCCGTGAGTCCATTCAAAAAGAATGGGAGAACGGCAATAAGAAGACCCTGCTGGTACTGCCGACAGGGTGTGGGAAGACAATCGTCTTTTCCAAAGTAATCGAAGACCGAGTGAGAAAGGGCGAGCGAGTGCTCGTCCTAGCTCATCGGTCAGAGTTGCTAGAACAGGCAAGCGACAAGCTAAAACAATCAACAGGCCTCAATACGGCCACAGAAAAAGCAGAAGAAACAAGTATCGGTAGTTGGTTCCGCGTAGTAGTTGGTTCAGTCCAAACACTCCAGCGTGATAAAAGGCTTAGAAAATTCGCCAAGGACCACTTCGACACGATTGTAGTTGATGAAGCTCATCACCGCATATCAGACGGCTATCAACGAGTGCTCGGACATTTCGACAAAGCAAATGTGTTGGGCGTGACAGCAACGCCTGACCGTGGGGATATGCGCAACCTTGGGACTTACTTTGAATCGTTGGCTTACGAGATACACCTTACCTAAAGCAATTAAGGAAGGGTACTTATCTAAGATTAAGGCACTCACAATTCCTTTTGACCTTGGACCTTTCAGGTGTTGGTACTCAAGCTGGCGACTTCAAATCAAGCGACCTAAGCTCTGCGCTAGATCCGTACCTTTACCAAATCGCCGATGAGATGGCTAAGCAATGCCAGGAACGTAAGACGGTGGTGTTCCTACCTCTCGTTAAGACGAGCCAAAAATTCCAGCGATATTCTCAACGAGCGAGGCTTCAAAAGCGGCAGAGGTGAATGGTGAGTCAAAAAGACCGGGCAGAGGTCCTAAAAGACTTCGAAGACGGCAAATACAATGTGCTTTGCAATTCAATGCTGCTAACTGAAGGTTGGGATTGTCCATCAGTCGACTGTGTGGTGGTCTTACGGCCTACAAAGGTTGAGAGCCCTCTACAGCCAAATGGTCGGGCGGGGAACTCGTCTCTACCCAGGTAAGGAAGAGTTACTGTTACTAGACTTCCTGTGGCACACAGAACGTCACGATTTATGCCGGCCAGCAAGTATTATTGCAACTGACGGAAGCCGTTGCTAAAGCGATGACTAAACGTTCAGAAGAAGCAGCAAACGTAGCCGTGGACATCATGGAACTAGAAGAGGTAGCAGTTAAGGATGCCGTAGCAGAACGTGAAGAAGCACTAGCTAAGAAATTATCTGAGATGCGTAAGCGTAGCGTTCCTTGGTCGACCCCGCTCCAGTTCGAAATGAGTATACAAGCTGAAGACTTAGCCAATTATGTTCCTGCTTTTTGGCTGGGAAGCTGGTCCGCCAGTCTGAAAAAGCAACTCAAGGCACTAGAGAAATCCGGTATCTTCCCAGATGAAGTAGAAAATGCCGGTAAAGCCAAGCTTATCCTTGATCGCCTTGACAAGAGAAGAAGCGAAGGGTTAGCGACGCCAAAACAAATAAGATGCCTAGAGCGGTATGGATTCCGCAATGTAGGCATCTGGAAATTCGATAATGCTAAGCGACTGATTGACCGGATTGCAGCCAACAACTGGCGGGTACCTCGTGGTGTCGATGTCGCTGAGTTATGAGGGTGAGATAAATGAACGAAGAAATTGAAGAACTGAAGAAGAAAGTTGAGTTCTAGAACTACTCATTGATGTTAAAAGATGAGACGATTGATAAGCAGATGAAGACGATTAAGATGCTTATGGATTATCTGAGGAAGTGAATTCTAACGCTTCGTCGGCATCGTAGTCCGCTGCTATGAATTGGGCAGAGGAAAGGATAAATTTCTTAAGGTGTTGCAGATCTTTGTCGTCATGTTTTTCGGACATAGTGAGTCTCATCGTTACCCAGCCAAGCAACTGCTTTTGCTAAATATTGAACTTTAGGGAAGTCGCTTAAATACTGTGTTATTACCCCTCTAGAACATATTCTTTACTTGTTCCTCTTGATCAGGATTTTTGGCTATTACATAGTCTTTAATTAAGAATTCAGCGGCTTTTCGATATCCAACACCAGCAACATGCTTAAGTCCATTTTCTTCGGCTTGATAAGCTTCGTTGTATATTTCAACAAATGTAGGTGATACTTTCTCAACATTTTCAGGAAGATTAACAGAAATCAAGGGACGGTATGAATACTTTATGATATCTCTAAAGGGTAAGTTTGTATGTCCTCTTGTGTACTGAATAGGGAAGTACTTTTCCACAACTGGGCGCCGTACATCGAAATAAAGCGATTATATTATATACGGTTCGATAATCTGGATCCAATATAAACGCCTCTAATAACTCTGGATGCATATATTGCCCGCAGTGAGGACATAATTCAGGAATATCGACATCGAATTTTTCTCTTTGAGTAGATCTTGGGAATACTGTAGAAATTCGTTTCAGCATACAAGACACATCCTTATACGTGTATTTTTAATCACATTATATCACACAGAAAGAAGGTGATACCTTGTCAGAAATTAAATTAACTGAGCTACTCGAATATGTCGACCCTGCATTGTGCTCTTACCAGGAATGGGTCAACGTCGGGATGGCCCTCAAACACGAAGGCTACACAGCTATGGACTGGGACTCGTGGTCCAAGGGAGACCATACACGCTATCACGCAGGTGAATGTTTTAGAAAATGGGACTCATTCGAAGGCAGCAACACTCCGGTCACCGGTGGTACCATTTACCAAATGGCAGTTGATGGTGGCTATGAACCACCAAGGTCATACGACGATGGCCGAGGAGAACTCGACTGGGACAGTACAATCCAAGTATGACAACGACTATAAAATCATCGATAAAGACTGGGTAGAAGCCAAAAGAAATTAAAGAGCCTGATCACTGGAACCCAGTGGCAGAAATTACCAGATATCTCGAAATCTTATTCGATAGCACCGAAAACGTCGGTTTATGTGACCGAAACCTGGGAGAAGGATGGCAAGCATCTACGACCTCTGGCTCATACGACCGAACAGCAGGTGAGCTAATCCAACTCCTTAATCGATGTGAAGGGGACCTAGGGAAGAGTATTCGGGGACCCGAAAGAAGAAGCCGGTGCTTGGATTCGATTCAACCCATTGGATGGTAAGGGCGTCCAAAAATGACAACGTGACCGATTATCGGTACGCCCTGGTCGAGTCGGACAGTACCGACCTAGCAAAACAAAACGCCATCATCCGAGAGCTAGAGCTTCCTGTTGCCCTGCTTGGTCTATAGCGGTGGTAAGTCCGTACACGCAATCGTCAGAGTTGAGGCAAAAGACTACAACGAATACCGGACTCGTGTTGACTACCTGTATAGCATCTGTAAGAAAAACGGCCTAGCAGTCGACTCTCAAAACAAGAATCCTAGCCGACTTAGCCGAATGCCTGGGGTTATCCGGAATGGCCACAAGCAATTCCTTATCGATACCAACATCGGTAAAGCTAGCTGGGATGAATGGTACAAAGCATATCGAGGACTTAAACGATGATTTACCTGATCCAGAGGACTAGAAGATTTCTGGAATAACATGCCAGACCTTGCTCCAGAGTTAATCCATGGCGTATTACGTCAAGGTCACAAAATGCTGATGGCCGGTCCGTCTCAAAAGCCGGTAAGTCATTCGCACTCATCGAGTTATCAATTGCTATCGCAGAAGGTAGCAAATGGCTTTGGATGGCAGTGTGAAAAAGGGCGGGTCCTCTATGTCAACCTAGAGCTGGACCGAGCATCTTGCTTACACCGGTTCAAAAGACGTTTATCAAGGCCTTGGAGTTGCACCGCACAACCTTGGTAACATCGATATTTGGAACCTGCGTGGTAAGACCGTGCCAATGGATAAACTAGCACCTAAAGCTTATCCGTCGAGCAGCCAAAAACATTACACAGCGGTCATCATTGACCCGATTTATAAAGTCCTGACAGGGCGACGAGAACAGTGCTGATCAGATGGCACACTTTACCAACCAGTTCGATAAGGTGGCCACAGAGTTAGGCGCATCCGTTATCTACCGCCACCACCACTCTAAAGGTTCGCAGGGTGGAAAGAAATCCATGGACCGTGCAAGTGGTTCCGGGGTATTCGCCCGCGACCCAGACGCCCTAATCGACCTAGTAGAACTTGAAATAAACGATAGTCTAGCTACTCAACAGTTAGATAAGGCCAAATGCCAAATCTACAAAGAGAGCATCTTAGAGCTCAATAAGCGATACTACGAGAAGTATATCGGCCTGGATGACCCTAGAGTCGGCTTATCAGATGAAAGAACACGCGCTCAAGGCAATCACCACTTCTCAATACTACGACGTCAACCAACGCATTAAGGCAGCTGAACGTGAGCAGAAACAACGGACTGCTTGGAGAGTTGAAGGGACGCTCCGAGAGTTCGCGAAGTTTGAGCCAGTCAATATCTGGTTCGGTTATCCAGTGCATACAGTCGATGACTCAGGCGTCCTAAATGATGTCGAGCCGGAGGATGCTCAACCTACCTGGAAGAAGAATTTCGACAAGAGAAAGTCTCCTGATGAAAAGAAGGAAGAGCGCAAGCATTCGTTCGACACGGCGTATAGCGCACTCAATGATGGCATCGAGCCGGTTACGATTGACGGCCTGGCAGAGTACCTAGGTATCTCAGATAAGACAGTTAGACGTCGTGTAAAGGAAGCCGGCAGTTATAAAATTGAAGGAAATTCAGTTATCAAAGTAGACTAGAAAAAAGGCATGGACAAGACAAAATCGAGGACATTTTTCGAGGACGTCCTCGATGGACATTTTTCGATTTTGTCCGTGTCCAGGACACGAAAAATGACCTTTGGACAAACTCGAGACATTTTTCGATTTTGTCTCTGGGACAGACACGCTATACCTCTTTCGAGGGTAAATAAGCGGGTGTCCCTGGCAGGTCAAAGGCAAGAACAGGAACAGGAACAGGGGGCTAAGGCTCCACCCCTGTAACCCTGTCCGTGTCTGTCCTGCAAAGCGCGAGAAAAAAAGAAAAAATTTTTGAGGTGAAAAATATGCGGAAGAAAAACAACGTTCAAAAACTGGATGTGGCGAAAAATGCCGCCACTTTATCATACCCTTCCAGGCAAGCCGTTCTCGCTAGAAGAATCCGAGGGTACTAGAGTGGCTATCGAGTCAAGGCGAGTTGCAACTGTGGTTATTCAATCAGCTGAGCTATGCTGGATACATCGAATACGACTCAGAGACTGGGCTATGGAGTGGTATCAAATGCTAGAGTTCTTCATCCCGCTTAAGAAGATTCCGACCGTCACTCATCAGCAAAGAAGGCGGCAGTCAAAACGGCAAGCCGGTATTCTATGAAGACAGCTGAAGCTAGCAAGAGAGTTATTCATGGCCCATCTGTCGAACTACAGGCCTGATACAAAATTAGAAGGGCCTATCCGGCTCACGACTAAGTGGCTATTCCCTCTAACGAAAAGGCAAAAAGAATGGCGAGTGTAAAAGTCACTAAGCCAGACACAGACAATCTCATCAAACTCTTCAAGGATTGTATGACGAAACTTGGCTATTGGCATGACGATGCTCAAGTGGCTAGCGATATCATCGAGAAGTTCCACAGTGAGGTGGTCGGAATCTATGTAAAAATTGAATCATTGGAGATGGTGACATGGACATGATAATTATCTTAGCTGCTATTACAGCATTCATATCACTAGGATTGCTGGTATCGGATGTGCGATTCAAAGATAAGGAAGGTGACTAGTAATGAATAAATTAGATAAAAACAATCGAAGTCTTAAACGACATAGTAACCGAGGACGACACCGAGGAGAAAGAGACTGGACGTTATATCGTACCTGGAGTCGCTAAAGCCACTTGTTCCTAGCTATTTTGCCGAGTGGTACGAGAAACTTAAATTTCAAAGAATGAAAAGCTTATGTACTTGAAATATATATCGACGCGCATAATACAATGCCTGATAACGTGTACAGAGTGGATGAACAGTCTTGGCAGACAAAGAGAAAAGATCCTTACTGATATAGAGCGGTTCGGCTATCGTATCGAGCGCGAAAAAGCTATACATTATAAAGACTCCTACTCTTAAACAGTTACCACAAGATTATTATGTAATCGAACACCGAAGGACGAAGGAGATAGTTATCAATTTACATCTGACAGGAACAAGGCCACTAAATTCACTAGAAACAGAGTCACTTTATGTCAGAACAAGATTAAAAATAGACTGGACAATTGAAGAGGTAGGGTTGTGTAAAATGAAAAATAACAGTTGCGGTTGTCTGATTATTATGTTGGTGATATTGGTGTTTGCACCACAACTATTCGCATTATTGGTATTAGCGCTTATCCTCATGGCGCTGCTCAAGTACTTACTAAATTAAAGGGAAGCTTAAAATGAGTAATATTACCGTATATTCAAAACCGAACTGCATGCAGTGCGAGTTTACAAAAGAAATGGCAGGCACAACAACGGATTGCCTTACACCGCTATCGATGTAACGAAAGACGAGTTGAGCTTGGATTATATCAAGCGCCTGGGCTATCAAAATCTGCCTGTGGTGAGTAGTGGACAGAAGGCGACAAGCACTGGTTCGGATTCCGACCAGATCTGTTAGAAGAATTGAAGGAGAGATAAAAATGGCTGAATATAAAAATGGTATTGCGAAAACCTGAGAACAATATAAATATTTGATGCAACGTCTTGAGGAGAGAGGATGGATTTGGAACAACCGTAATCTTCCCTGCTGAATGGACTCCTAGAATCGTCGTCGACGTAACAAAAAGAACCTGTCTACATTGTTGGGATACTGGCTCATAAGCGCATCGCGTTCTCTGAGATCGCTGGAATCCATCGGCTTGGCAGTTGATGTCATTCGTACGCAAAGGTCCCTAAGGCTGATAAGGTGGATGAGGAAGCAAAGGCTGAATCCGACGTAATTCAGCCAGGACATTACAATCAGGTGATATGGACCTTTTCGAGATTTTCTATCATCAATACCCGTTCAACGAGTTTAGAACAGGCATGCGAATGATTGCTGCGCGTTGCTATCACAGATACCCTGACAAGAATGGACTGCAAGACTACGACAAAGGCGATGAAGTGATGCGCCGTTTACGTGAATACGAGGAGCGTGAAGCAAATGGCAGATAAGTTAGAAACTAAGGTCCGTAAAGAGCATCGAGACTTCCTTAGAAAAAGGCACTGCATTATCGCAGAAAAAGCAATGAGCACGCCTATGATAATCTAAGCGGTATAACGAGCTGGTCTGCAAGCTCGCCAATTCTGACCTCTGTGCTGGTTTGATTTACAGCGAGGAGGATGATTGATGGAGAATCTGACTAAAGAACGAGCTTACCGTCATCTCTCAAGCGGTGAAGTCTGAACTCGATAAGGACCAGAAACGCAAAGCCAAAGAGTTGAAAGATTACCGCTCACGGAATACAACACTCTTAGTCAAAAACTATCGCATGCTGCGAGTGCACTGCGACACCATCGTGGAAGATTTAGAAGTCTATGAGGGATTCCGTTTATGATCCACAGGAGCTGACACTTAACACTCTGATGAAGTACAAGGCCGGACAGCTAAAATGCTGGACTACTTCGATAGCATCTTCCGGGCCTATCACGAACTGGCTGAACGAGATACCGAAATGATGCTGAGACGATGGAAGACCGTCTTTCAGATGTATGTCGGGCCAGATAAGCACACTGCAGTCGATATGGCTGAATATTACGGTGTGGACGAGCGGACGGTATATCGCTACCTCAATAAAAGCTTTCGATGAGCTATCAACACTGTTATGGGCATCACTTCATTCGATGATTTTTGAATGAGGGTGTCAAAAGGTGTCTTGAACCTGTCATCTAAAAGGTAGAATGATAGTGTGATAAATTGGAGTTGAACTACTTGATTCTAATTTGTCTTGCCTTTTCTAAGGAGAATTCCTGACATGAAAAGCCGAGCTGACTATCAGCTGGGCTTTTTGTTTTATAAATTTCGGAGGTGATGGAAAATGACGGAATTATCCTTAAGCAAAAGAAATTGCATGATGGTACATCATCGGTGGTAATGCTACTAAATCGGCTATTGAGGCTGGTTGTTCGAAGAAAACCGCCGAGGTATCGGGAAACAGATTGTTGAGAAATGTGAGGTTTCTGAATACATCAGCAAACGAACTCCAGGGTTTCGAGAACGAGCCATGACGGTAGCGGAGGCTCTGGCCATCTCTGCTAACGTGCACGAGGGGAAATTCAGCAGGGCAGACTGAGAAGAACGTGAAAGTGTATGTTGGTAATCAGGTCGAAGAAGAGACCGTCACAGAAACAGAATATCAATTCACGCCGACAATCGAAGAACGTCAGCGGTCGCTAGATCACATCCTCAAGGTCAACGGAGCTTACCTGGACCGGAAAGAGATTGACGTGACAGGCGTGGTTCAATTCATCGATGACATTGGAATCGGTGATGATGATGGCGAATAAAGAAGCGATTGAGCGACTTTATTCCAAAACCTCCATTCAGTTTGGCGACGCCTTTGACCGTCTAAGCTACACGTTGTATGCAAAGGTGGCGTGGCTCCGGTAAAGTCCTCTGACATTGCGCATATCATCGTCAAATGATAATGCGATACGCAGTGAACGCATCTGTATCGGAAGGTGGACCGTGACCTGCAAGAATCGGTATTCGAGCAAAATCATATGGGCCGTGAGACAGGCGTAGGAGATCTGTTCCAAAATCAATAAGTCGCTCAAAATAACTTATGTGCCTCGCGGGAATCAGATTATCTTCCGAGACACCAGACTGACCGTCTCAAGTCCTTAAAAGTCAGCCCTTCCCTATGCTATTGCTTGGGTGGAAAATTGGCCGAGTTTAAGGCTGAAGATGAAATCGTGTACTAACTCTATCCTTCGTGGCTGAATTGCCTGAAGGTCTTTTGTAAGTTTTTCTATACGTACTACCCGCCTAAGGCGAAAACAATCTGGGTTAACGAGAAGTACAACACAGCGCTACTACCTTAATACGTTCATACACCCTCAGCCTACCTAGATAATCCTGGATAAAGCCAGGCGTTTATCGAGGAAGCAGAGGGCCGCAAAGAGCGGTCACAGCGAGCTACTAGATTGGGAGTACATGGGTCTTGCAGTTGGTTCAGGGGGTATCGCCGTTCGAGAACTTGAGTCTTTACGACGATACCAGACGACCTATACAGCTCGTTTGACAATATCACCAAAGGCGTCGACTGGTTGTGCTAACGACCCTCTTGCTGTCGTGGCGCTTTTCCGGACAGGCAAGAAGCGCCGCATATACGCTATGGACGAACATTACGGCGTTAAGATTAGCAACCGAGCTCTAGCCGAGTGGATAAAGCGCAAGCAGTACAATACGACCGACGCCATAGCCGATAGCGCCGAGCCTAAATCATAGATGAGTTAATCTATGAGCACGGCATACCACGCGTCAGAGGGGCTAAAAAGGCCAGATAGTCGAGTATAGTGAACGCTGACGATGATCTATACAGTATCATCGACGAAACGCACGCAAACATTGCAAGAGAGTTTGAGTCTGCTGATTACGCAGTCGACCGAGACGGTAATCCTAAATCTAAACTAGAAGAGTAAATGACCACACGATTGATGCCTACAAGATACGCATTTGAGGACGATATGCGGCAACCTGGCATCTCTTCATCGTGAGGATTAAGTAAAGGTGAAAACAATGGCGAAATGGTTGACTGGCTCAAAAGAACAGGGCCCTCGTTGCGCTATCTCTCGGAGAAAATCCCTAGAAGCTTGAGATAAAGAGCATCTACAAAAGGTGAGCGATTCTCCGTTATAGCCCACTGCTGGAAGGTACTACAACTGAGACTGACATCGTAAACAAACAACAGGACGTAACCTGGAAGGTAACGCAAAAGATTAAGATGGGACTGTTCCGAAAAATTTGTAGACCAGAAGATTGGATACCTGCTATCTAAGGAGCCTACTGTTATGTACGGTGGCGATGACGAACGCGACCAAAGCATAAAAGAAGCATTGGACAAGGTGTTCGATGAACAGATGGTCAAGGAGCTGAAGTCTGTTGGGCGAGAGGCTGTTATCAAAGGGATTGCTATGGCATTCCGTACTACGACGAGCGGCGTCCTAAGACTCTACGAGGGTACCTTCGCAGCTCGTCATCCATTCTGTTCGATGGGACGCCGGTCAATCGTGGACGCATTCCTGCGTTTACCCACAGGTCGTATACACTCTGTCCGGCAAACAGACTGAGATGCACGTTGAGTATTGGGATGCTAATGGTATCGTCTAGTACAAGCTGGACAAGAACACCAATCATCTTGTTGCTAATCCGGCATACAATGGCGTTCAGCCTCATTTCAGATACACGGATGAGACTGGTAAGATTAGCGAGTACAACTGGGAGCGAGTGCCACTTGTTGTATTTAAATACAAACGAGCAAGGCAATCGCTGTGAGCAAGTTAAGTCTATTATCGACAACCTGGAACTTCAGTCGTCTGTCAATGCGGACTTGATTGGCTGACATCCAGAAATTCATTTACGTATTGAAGGAATACGGTGGCGAGAACCTAGAAGGGTTCCTTGAAACCTAAACAAATACAAGATGATTAAGTCCGTGGTGAAGGTGGCGTAGATAAACTAGGGCCGATATCAATACAACGGCAGTCGGTCTGAACTTTCTCGCGGTCGCGAGATGCTATACGAGGGCCGGCCGGGCTATCGATACTCAAGATGAGAATCTTGGCAACGCTAGCGGTCAAGCGCTCAAATGGCGATATATCGACCTCGATTTAGATGCCAACGACTTTGAGACAGGCTCGAAGCGTCTATCCGACTCTTAATGTGGTTCGTAGGGAGCTATATCAAGAACACAGCGGCAAGACATCGACCTCGAAAAGTTCCGGTACATTTTTAACCGCGACGATCACTAATGGTCTGAAGCTATCCAAGACGCACAGAATTCTGTCGGTATCCTGAGACGCTCGCACGATTCGAGCAGCATCCATGGTACACGCCTGAAGTTGAGGCACGCCTGGAAGAAGAGAATAAGCAGAATGCTGAGAAGCAGGACGATTATATTTTCAATGGTCATGGTGACGACCACCCACCGGAAGAGGACGAGAAGTCGAAGAAAAAGGGTGATAATCGATGGCTAGCCACGACTACTGGCTGAAACACGAGCGTCACTCAAGACTCTCTTATGCGAGCAACCGAAGAGCGAAACGATTAAAGCGAATCAATGACCAGCTAGCCATCTTGGAAGATGACCTGGTCAAAGAGATTCACACTTTCTATTCTCGCTTTGCTCAAGATAACCGGTTATGACAGGCCGACGCGATGAAGTATCTGACAGATGACGAACTGAAGAATTTCAGAACGTCAGCCTGGCACAGTTCCGAGAAATGGCATTAGATCAAGACGGCCCAGCCTTGTTAGATGCACCTTGTCTGCAAATCACCGCATCTCTCGCAAGCAGAGCGATGATTCACGAGATACAGCGTAAGACGAGGGAAGTTTATTCTAGCTCGGTGCAATCTCAGCAACGGTCGGCCAAGGAGCTTGCTGGTGGCTATATCAAGACTGCTGCCCAGGTAGGGAAGGATATGGCGGAAGCTGGTATATTGTCTATCAAACCCGCTATCAAACTTAACGATGACTTGATTCTTCGCTGAATGTCGTCGAAATGGTCCGGTAAAAAGTTCTCTAGTCGGGTATGGACCCAAGGCCAGGAGCACTTTAATTCAATCCGAGAAAGCGACTTGGATAAGGCGTTCACTGGTGGTTGGAGTCTCGATAAGACGGTACTGGAACTTCGTAAACGGACAGGTGTAGCAAGACATAATGTTGAGCGCCTGGTACGAACCGAAATGACCGCCTACAACACCATGGCAAACTAGACATGTATAAGGCGCTGGGAGCCAAGACCTACAAGATTGAGGCTATCCTGGACTCCAAGACATCAGCCATTTGCCGACACCAAAACAACAAAAGTCTATCTCATGGATGATTTTTGCACCAAGGACTACCGCACCGCCTTTTCATGTGCACTGTCGGAGCAAGATTATACCTACAACGCCTGAGGAAGAGTCTGAATTCTTGGAATCTCACGGCTATGGTTCGCCTGATGATTCTAGCAGTGATATAGACCATGACGATCAATCAACCTCTGGTCGCAAGCCGTCGCTTGACGAGGTCGTGCAAATGTGATGCAGACCGGGCGAGAGAGAGTTGAGTGAAGTATGGTCTGCAAACTGTGGAACAGGTGCAGGCTATACGCAATTCGCCATCCGAACCCGACAAACACCAAGCGGATGCCCTGAGTAAAGAAAAATTGGCTGAGATAGCTAAGGTTGAGAGGGCCATAACTAAAGATATGAAAAGGATGGCCAATGAGTCTGATGGTTATCTGGCCGGACTCGAATTTCGTCTGAAGTCGCAGGAGTCACTAGCTCGTAAAATCGTTTCTGATTCAATAAACGAAGGAATAAGCTTGAAAAGAGCTGCCAATAAAATCAATGACATCCCTAAGGTATACCACTATTTTGATGATGAATCGTTTGTAGAAAACTATGAAACGATGAATAAGCTTTTAAATTCTGGGAATATGGTATAATCAAGGTGAAGAACTCGTAGCCGCTTGCCAGTCCCTATAAAGAGGTCAATACGACCCTAGAAAAGATGGAGTTTCGTTTGAGATGCAATACCACACTGAGGAAAGTTTCGACCTGAAGAGACGGTGGGATTGCATAAAGCTATGAAAAATCTCGAAGAGATGGAATCAGCGAGGAAGAGAAGCTGAGATTGATAAGGAAATGTTTGAACTTAGCAAAAACTCAAAACCGCCTAAGGGCATGAGATAGAATCAAATCGAAATAAGGTGAGTTTAAGTGGCAAAGCATACTATGTAACCACAACTGAAAATCCTAAGGTACTCAAATTTGATGTTGATACTATGTACGTTTATGAGAATGGATGGAAGCCAAGCATATACTGGAGAGACAAGATTCTGAGTAAGTGACTATGTCCATTTTGAAGAAATAACAGAAGAAAAGATACAGAACTCATTGAGTCGTATGGTCGCCTAATTCAACACCTTTCGAGGTGCTTTTTCTTCTAAAAACGGAGGTGATCAAATCTCGCAGACCAGCGTTACGGTCAACCGTCCTGAGCATGACGGCATAAACTGCTTATTTTATTTCTCCGGTGCCGTAACACCGAATAAAAACAGAGGAAGATGTTTTATGAAGCGTGAAGAATGACGCGCTCTGGAAGCAGACCGATGAGCAGATTGAAAGTAATGGCCGAACATGGCAGATCACTAACTGAGGTAAATGCTAAACTGTCCGCTGCAGGAGAGCAAGAAAGCATTGGAGACCCAGTTGGCGGCCGCGACAAGGACATTAAAGAACTCAAGAAAGGCTCGGAAGACAATGCCGAATTAACTAAGAAGTACGAGGAACTAGAGTCCAAGTACAAACAAGAGAAAGCTGACTACGAGCAACAAATCAAGGACACTAATTTGAATCATGCAGTGGACCTAGCCTTATCTGGCAAGGTGCATGACACCAACATTGTCCGTGGCGCTAGACCGATACAAAGCTAACACTAGACGAGGCAGGCCAGTAGGAGGCTTAGATGAGCAACTCCAAAGCCTTTCGAGGTCTAAATCATTCTTGTTCGTGGATAGCGACAAGAAAGACCCAACATTTAACAGAGCAGAGACCAGCTGGTGGCCAACCAACGCCACAAAGTAACGCCTCCGTCTGGCGAATACTGCGCTCTTTGAAGCCGGATTCGACAGCGTATCAACTCACTATCAAATAAATCATATAGAAAGAGGTAAAATAATATGCCAGTGAACTATGCACAAAAATTTAGTCCTAAAGTAGACGAGCGCTTTGCTCGCGAAGCCTTATCTCATGGCGCTATCAACCAAAACTACGACTTTGAGGCGTTGACACAGTTAATGTTTACTCCATGCCGACCGCCGAATGAATGACTATAAGACAGCCGGCGCGACGCGCTATGGTACTGCGGTAGACTTGAGAACACCGTTCAAACGCTCAAGCTAGCCAAGGACCGCTCCTTTGACTTTTTGCAATCGACCGTAAGAGCGAGACAGAGATACGCAAGGCGTAATGGAGGCCAGTAAAGCCTTAGCACGTCAGTTGTCCGAGGTTGTTATCCCAGAGATTGACATCTATCGCTTTGCGAAGATTGTAACCGGAGCGGACGCTAGTCAAGTTAAGTCTTTGGCTATCACTAAAGCCAATGCTTATGGGGCTTTCTTAGACGCTCAAGTTGCCTTGACTGATTCAAAAGTACCAGTTGTGGGCCGTATTGCTTACGTTGGCCCTCAATTCTACAAGAACATCAAGCTAGACCCAGCGTTCATCAAGTCCGGCGACTTGGCGCAAGGAAAACTTAATCAAGAGGGCCAGTAGGGAAATCGACGGTGTTGCTATCGTCCTAATTCTACTAGCTACTTGCCAGAAAAGGTAGAGTTCTTCGTAACCCACCCAATCGCAACAACCGCGCCAGTTAAGCTCCAGAGACTACAAGATTCATGAGTAACCTCCAGGTATCAACGAGTAGTTAGTGAGGGTCGCGTTCGCTATGACGCTTTTGTATTGGATAGCGGAAGAAAGCTATCTATGTCCACAAGAGCAACAGTGGGAGGTGAGCTGGTAGTGGCTAAATTAGAAACAGGTCAAGTGCTCTTAGCCAGGACTGGCCAAGAGCAAGTGCTATCAAACGACGTTATGATTAGCGCGTTTGTAAACAGTGGTTGGGAGTTGTCCAAGATGAACGAGCAACAGAGGCTGAAACTCCAGCAGAAAGTGGCGTAGCCTTGCCTGCTAACGAAGCGCCGGCTGAGGCTAAATAATAACCTCGACCTGGCAGAAAGCAGAGCACCTGGACTATATCCTGGAGGAGCTGAGTCCAGCGCGTACTCAACTAATGCACCCTGGAGAAATACCGGACGAGTTGAGACCTATACTATCGCGCATGTAGCAGACCTGGCGTCAAGCAGCGCTGGGTCAGCGACAGTGAAGACCCAAGACAATTAAGGTTGGCGATACGTCTGTTAGCTTTGATACCGACGCGTGCACTAAGGCGCTTAATAGCGCTTATGGGCGACTTTGAGCAGACTGAGACGAGTTCCGTCGCGAGTGGTAGCCATGGCGAAGATTAACCATGTCTTGTCCAAGGCGCGGCTCTATCGAGATGGACCTATGATAAGCTAATGTCGGTCATGGAACAGACGTCTTATCGCCAAACCAAATGGCGCCACAGGCTCTAAATTTGGACCAGTACAAGGCAAGGCCAACATACCTTGCAATATCTATCAAAGGCTCAACAACGCGACGATTGACGAGGGCCAACAAGCTTAGAGTAATCGAGAAGTTGTTTATAATGAAATATCGAAAATCAAAAGCCGGAAGCCAGCTATTGATTGGCGACGTTAGTATACCGCCACGACGGGCCTTTCGTCTATCCAACTCATCAAGAGGTGGTGATAGAGCGTGCCGGATGGGTATGATTATTCAGAAATTGGAAGCATTCGGTGAGCGATTGGACAGAGCTCAAAAGAAATCATGGACAGAGCTTTTCGGTGAAGCTATAAAGGAAGTTGCTTTGGACTTTCTCGTGATAGCGAAAGGAAGGACGCCTGAAAAACCGGTTTGCTCAAAGATCGCTGGGAGAATTGGCAGATTCAAAAACAAGGCGACAGCTACACTATCGAAGTATTCGATGACACGGAGTACGCCAGCTTTGTTGAAGATGGACACCGACCCGAAAGGAAAAGGCAAAAGAGTTCTCACGGTCGCTCAAAAGCTTGGGTCGAGGACGCTTTATGATGAAGCTAACCGAGGCGATATAACGATTAGAATACCTGGATATCTCAACAAACATACGACAAATTAGCAGAGGTTGTTTTAAGAACGCGGATAACGTAAAAGTCTCTTAATCGCTCAACTGCGCGAGCGATTTCCTCAGAAACAGAGGTAGACGATTGAGCGGTTCAGCAAGGTTTATCGTTACCTTGTTTTAATGTACCATAGCTCACTCATGCGCCTGGTGGGCGACCAAATGTTAACCCATCTATTCCCTATTCCTTGCTTCACTATCCGCGTCAGGCGAGGATATGAGGGCGAAATGGAGGCGTTATGGCGAGTTCTGATTCTGGAGCGTGGGAAGTATCTCACAGGCAAGCACCATATCCATAATTTGGACGTGGAGCACAACGATGAGGTGCTAACTAGTAGCTTTTACGATTGATATCCATCACGTTATGGCTAAAACGAGACGGGACTAAAATGGACGCGCCCTAGCTGGGTACGGTGGCAGATTAAAAGCAGAGGTGACAGCCCCTCAAATCAGAAACCTGGAGCGAAAACTCAAGGTCAAATAAACAATAAAGGGTAATGATAAATGAGCGTGGACAACACAGAATAAGCGTCTGCCTGGCGCATACGTCAATTTTAAGGCTCGTGAAGAGCAAAAGGCCCTGGTATCCGGTGATGGTATCCCGGCTCTAATGCTGCAAGGCCAAAACATTAGCAGCACCTGGATTCCACTACAATCAATGAGGCGAGGACTTGGTTAGGGTTCTTCGGGCCTAATGCTAAATCAAATCTAGTTGCCAGAAGCACTGGCGGTGGCTAACAAAGTTTTAGTATACGTTCCGGCGGTTGGTGGTGGTGCTAAAGCGACGAGGACATCCGGAGAGTTTACCGTTACCGCGGTCGAAGAGGCGCTGATGGTATAACGATAAAGTTACCGCCGGGACAGTTTGGAACGAGTCTACAGTCCGGACTTATGCAAATCAAACCGGTGAGACTCTCAATCGCTTAAAGACAGGTGAATATCGAAAAGCCCAGCGACATGTCGCTTTCTCGGGCAACTTGCCACCAGCTGGACCACTAAGCAAAATTCAGCTTGCCGGTGGTGTGAGACGGTACGATCGAGCACATCAGTCGAGAAGTTTGATTAGCGAGTTATCTAAGCAAGATTTCCGCGTAGTAGCATACGGTACTGATGCAGCGGACGACAAGAAGAAACTTGTTGACGCAGTAAAAGAGTAGCGTAATGAAGGTCGCGCGATCGTGGCGGTCATCAACAACTATGCCGGAAGCTAACAATGAGGGCATTATCTCAGTGGATAACGGCGTAACGCGCCGACGGTGCGATTGACCTCTAAAGGGCTATCTGCGAGTGGCTGCTTTGTCCGCTAATGCCGGCTCTAAGAGCCTCCGCATGCCGAGTACGTCGGTGCTATCGACTGCGACACGAGACACCGCAAGAAATTGCTCAAGCTATCGAAAGGGAAACATTGTATTCCAGTGTGTTTCCGCGGTCGTGTACTGATTGCGCAAGACGTCAACAGCATATAACGCCTCTTGACGGTCAAAAGCGACGACTTCAGAAGAACAAGCTGAGTGCGGACCATGGACATTATCGGCGAAGGCTATCCAAGCGGTGTTTGTTGAAAACTTTGTCGGCCAAGTAGTCAATGACGTTGACGGACGCAGGTTATTCAAGCAACGCTTGATCGTTCGTGTTCTTGACCCACTCGTGCACAAAGCGCGATTGACTTATAGTGCGGAAGACATCAAAGGTTATTGAAGGCTCTCAGAAAGAGGCTATCTTGGTAAGCATGGCGTCAGTTAGCCGACGCTATGGAGAAACTCTACGTGACAGTGAAGTAAAATGGGAGTGAAATATGCCATTTAATGAACCAAAACGAGCACTATCTCTTCTAAAGAAGGGACAGTGTTCGTTACCGATTGATAACAAGAACATTCCGTTCGCCGAGATTGACTGAAATGGAAGCTAAGGTTGAGTTAAAGACAACCGACGTTGTACCGTAGAGACGACATATGACAGTAAAAAGTAGTTGGGGCAGAGGGTACAGGGGGAGCGTTAAGTTCTACTATCAAGCAGCAATCCCAGCAAGTATCGTCGCGAACTACGTCAAGGAGGTAAAATTCGGAGGTATCATCAAGTATGCCAACGACGACACTACTTCTCACGCTGGCAGAAACTCCGGTGTCGCTAAAGGTGTAATCTTCGAGCCTTGTTATTCAAGGCGTCTGGCGAAAGCACAACGTCTTAGAAGATGAAACGACTTTAGCCAACGACATCGGATTTTAGAGACATTTAAGCAAGCCTAGACTAACCGAAAAAGGAGATAATCAATCACTGAGCATCTATCAGGTCGTTCTTGAGAGAAGAACAGAAGAAAACAAAAGCATCAAAACTGAAGCTAAGCTTTGACGAGCATATCGAGCTTCGTATCATTTCGGTCGTGATGCGACGCTATCCAGGATAAATGCTACGTTAATAAGCCGGGTCGTAAAAGGACGTCCAAGGCGTGTACTCGACATGTCAGGTTTAACAACTTGCTATGTGGCGCGTCCGTTGTCGTGCCTGATTTGCAAAACGGAGCTACAAGAGGTCTTATGGTGTTCGCGGTGAACGGGACCTCTACGGTGAAATGTTCACTTTCGCGGATCACTAAAAATCTTAGAGGCAATTTCTAACGCTAGTGGCCTAGATAACTTTGACGATTTGGTGGACGAGGCGAAAAACTAATCAGAGAGGACAGCGAGAGCGGACTAGCTCATGCTGTCCTCCATAAATTTCATGTATTGCCTAGTCGATGGGTGTCAATGAGCCGTGAGGAAAAAGCATTCCTCACGGCTGACTGATTATCACGGTGAAAGTCTGGACCGAACAAAGAAAAGACATCGAAAGAAGAGGAGAGGTGAGTAAGTGGCCGGTATCAATACGGCGATTAGTCTTACGGACCGCATAACTGGGACACTCAACAAGGTAGCTAATACAGCAGAGCGCGTAGCAGGACTGCCGAAGAATGAACCAAAACACGCGTAAAATCGCACCAGCGCAAATCGAGATGGGTAACTCCGCTCAGGCGGCTGGTGGTAAAGTTGCCAACATGTGGGCCAAGTTCAAAGCTGTCATACGTGCCCTGTTTTGCAGTACAGGCGGTCACTAGGCGCTGAGGCGCTATTCGGGGCCTCCGATACTTTTCTAGTATCGAGGCCAGGTTAAAACCTCGCAAATGACGGTTCGCAAACGACCGCCTCAACTCAACGAAAGATATACAGGACCGCGCAAAGAACGCGCCGAGTAGCTACAACTATGCGTCGTCGGTTGCTCAAGCTAAACATGCTGACGAGATGGCGTGTTTGTAAGAACAATGACGAGTCTATCCGATTTATGGAGCTTATGAATGAGTCGTCTCGTCATCGCTGGTGCGCTTTGAGAGCCAAAGATTGCCATGCTCAGCTCACCCAGGCCATGGCCAGCGGGCGACTGGGTAGACGAACTCCGGTCTATATGCAGAGAACGCGCCAATGCTCTTACGGGCTATTGAAAGTATGCCGGCATTAGCCGAGGCGAGTTAAGGAAGATGGCCGCACAGGCAAGATTAGCTCGGAGTTGATTAAGAACTCTCTTTGCAGCAGCAGAGGACATTGAGAACAAGTTTTCCAAAAGTCCAATGACCATTGGACAGGCTTGGACGACGTTCTTAAACTATCTCCAAATGAGATTGCAACTAGTATTCAAATGCTCAGGACGTCTGCGATCTGACGAGGTTTAAACAATTCGCGGCTGCTGCTACAGTAGCGATTGACGCATGGATTTGGAGCGTCATGTTCCTGGCACAGATGCTAGTATCGTTTGGAACACTGATAGTTAGCATTACCATTCTTTGCCAACAACTGGAGTACGATTGGACCGATTGTAACTGGTATCGCGGCTGCGCTGGCGTGTAATGCGTACGTATATACATGGCTATGCGGATAATCGAAACTATTCGCGCTGCTTGGGAAGCCTTGAATACAACCGTTAAGGTATTCAACATGTGGTTGCGGCCAACCTATCGTAAAGCTATCCGGCTTAATCGTCATAGCAATTCTGATTGGTATTTCAGTCTTCTACTATCGGCGTGGGCGAGACTGCTCGAGTTGGTATTTGGCATTATCGGCGCTGCCTTGCAGGGCCTAGCAGCGTTAGCATCTAACATCTTTGTCGCTTCATTTGGAATATCGTCGTGACGGTAGTCGAGGCCATTGTCAAATGCCTTTATTATGGGCGTGGACTTCATCAAAAACTCTTTGGTGGGGATTCCTCAGTCATCATAGGCACGATAGCCGGGACGATAGCTAACATCTTTATCGACGTCGTTAACTTCTTGTTGAGAAATGTGGACGACCTTTTGGCCTGTGGTATGAACCAACTTTGGTCACAACATCGGCAAAGGGAGTCGCGAAAATGGCCGAGGCTGCCGGCGGTGTCGTTGACGCGGTCTTAATAACGCGGTCCTTGGAGTATCGAGGACGCAGATCAACAAAGGCTATCGGCGGTATCAATAGCATGATTGAAGCGGTCAATAAGATTCCTGGGGTCAATATCGGCGCTCTAACTAAATGCTATCGCTTGGCCGGTCTGCATATCGCTGCTTTACTAAAGCCTGGGCGATACCATGGCTGCACCTGTTAAAGGCGCTGCAGCTAAGATGAAACATATCAAGGTCTAGCAAAGGCCTAGCTGGCGACAAGCCACAAGGCTCGCAACTATGGACCGCTCAAGAGCCTCATTCCGCGCAACGTGGGCGACGCGGTTGCTGACGGCTACAATGCCGGCAAAGGCTTCGGTAAGGGCATCGTAAATGGCGTTCAAGGTATCTTGGACAAGGTCAATAACGCCATGAATATTGGCGCTCACAATCCCTAACCCAGGCGACCCTGGCCTTGGCGGCTTCGGTGGAGCTACTCCATTCGACCCGTCGATGTTGGACGGGAAATGGCAAGGCTAAAGGCGATAGACCGACAAGGTCGACGAAGTCGACTCTAAGCGACGAGTCACATGAAGCTGATTAAGGACGTGGCCGAGATGAAGATGGCAGCAGAACTTTATCGACGATTAAACCAGAAATCGTCAATAATCTTGAGGTTAAAGACGATAGAGACACGCAAGACTTTGTCTAGTTCAACGACCAACTCTTAGACGCAGTCGAGAACCAAGCAAGCGGTCTGCTTCATAACTAAAGGAGGTGAACCATGAAGCTATACATTAGGGAGAGGACAGGACGCTCTTTGAGTTGCCTGTCCTGCACTCGAAGAAAATCTCAGTTGACGAGAACCAAAAGATAGAAACCGTTGAGGGTGTTGAGCGCTGGGGAAATCCTATCCCAGGCTAGCAAAGCCTTGTAACGTTCTCTATCACGTCATTTTACCAACCGTCAGGACGGTAACTACATTCAATGGTGTCGACGGCTGACGATCATTGACAGCTACGGCGATGGAAAAAGTCGAATACTCCGGTGAGGGTCGTCCTCACTCGTATGTTTAGACGCCAACATGAAGAACGCCAATGTTAACGAACTATACTCGATTACCGACTCTAAGACGTCCTCTCTCGTTTGGATACGAGACGGACATCAAGTACACAATCAAGTTCTTGGAGTGGAAGAAGCTAGCACCTCGTAGCTCGAAGTGCCTAGCCTAAAGCCAACGGAGCCGGAGAAGAAAACCACCTGCGGTCGATAACTCCTCCACAACCACAAAGATCACGCCTACTCCACCTAAGCCTAAAGAGGCGCCTAAAACGCTATCACACTGTGGTATGGGGCGATTGCCTATGGATGATAGCACATAGTATTATGGCGACAGTTCGCAATGGAGATCTGTGAGGCGAATAAGTCCAGATTAAAAATCACTCTGGATCTATCCTGGACAAGTGTTCTTAATTCCATGAGTGCACTGAGAAAAATCCTGTAATCGTCCAAGAAACATCAACGGTGGCGACATCTACGACTTGGCGCCTGTCACTAAGACGGTCAACTGGAAGACCAAGCGAAAAGGCGCAGCTAGCCTAGAAATAGAGCTAGTGACGGACATAGCCTTTGATTATGGCTCTGTTATCGTCTATCAGGCCGACTCAACTAACCCTATTTGCTGGGAAGTTGTTTTAAGGTCAAGCGCGAAAAGCAGAACCAAAGTAACACTGAGTCTTTTACGACCAGCTAAAGTATCTGCTCCGCAATAACTCTTACGTTATCAGGACAAGACCATAGCAGATGTCGTTAAGATGATAGCCAATGATTACAACCTTGACATCGCGCGCTCGTCGCTCCGACTCTCAAGTTACCAACGCTACTCAAAGAGGATAAGTCGGCTATCGACATTATCCAAGAATGCCAAGACCAGATTATAATCAGCACCGGTCGCATGACCGTATTCTGGAGATGACGTGGGCAAGCTACGCTTGGATATGCCGGAAAACATGCGGATACGGACCGTCTAACTGACGCTTCGATTATTTCCGACTTCTCGTGGGAGAGGTCGATTGAGGACTCTGCTAACCTGGTTAAGCTCGTTCAAGAGAACAAAGCAAGCCGGTCGGCGTGACGTCTATATCCAATACGACTCAAACTTGCAAAAGAAATGGGGATTCTCCAGTTTTACAAGAAAGTCGACGAAAAAGATGAATGAGGCTGCAAATCAAGCAGATGGCGAAATGTACCTCAGAGTTAAAGTCCAAGCCAAGCGAGACGGTCACACTATCGTTTTCGGTCCGGGGACTACGACTTTAGAGCCGGTCGAGCGGTCTATGTTGACGTTAAAGAAATCAACTTACATGGTTGGTATCTCTTAGACGAGGTCAACCACAAGGTCGACCTTTACCGGACACAGTATGGAGTGCACCGTGTTTATTCCGAGAGGGGCTGGCTAATGGCAGATTTTGATATCGAGCTTATTAAAAACTCATTGAAAAAACTATCGCCAACATGCGGCCGGCGACAATGGCAACTGGGACGGTTGTTAGTATCAATCCTCCGAAGATAGCTGATCGACAACGAACAACCTCGCTATGCCGAAGAACTCTTTACGATCGCGTGAGGGTAAGCTAACCTCGAATACTTGAACGAGTATTCATGTTCCCGGCAAGATGGAGGGGTCATTACTATGTATTTAGTGGTGGTTATGAATATCAGAAGATAGGCCAGACGCTCTACGGTAACCTAGGGACGACGGTCAACTTCGATGTTCCGGACCGTCTCAAGTTTATGGAGCAAATGATTCGGCTCTGCGTTAAGTACGCTCGGAACCTCAAAGCCTCGGTATCTATTGCCCAGGCCATAGCGAGAGTGGCCTAAGTCCAACAAATAAAGGTAGTGGCCTAGCCCTCAAGTACAATAACTGGTTCGGTATCAAGGCCGGCAGTTCTTGGACTGGCAAAGTGACGACCCTGTCTACTCAAGAGGACAATGGCGGTGGTGTGCATACGATACAGGCCGGTTTCCGTTGGTATGACTCAATGGAGGACTCCGTAAGGACCATGAAGCTATTTTCGATTCTGCTTGGGCCAAGAGCCACTATGCGAGGGTCCTATCCGCTACTACTGCGGAGGCTCAATGCTATGGGCTACAAGGAACCTATGCAACAGACACAGCCTACGCCGGTAAGTTGATTAGGATAATTAACTCCTACGACCTCAAAAGTTTGACGACCTCAAGCCGAGCCAATGCCTGAGCACTAACGAAAAACTAGAGGCCATGATTGCCTGGTTCCAATCGAAACTAGGCAAGGTTTCTTTACTCTATGGTAGCGCGTGGTGGTCCGTACTCTTATGACTGCTCTAGGTGCAGTATTGGCGCCATGAAAACATGCCGGTATCGTGCCCAGCCGGGCACGCCATGGGCTCGACCGAAACACTATTCGGCATGAGGGCGACTGCTTAGGAAATTAGCCGGTCAGAGGTCCGCCAGGAGATATATTCGTCTCTGGTGTACCTGGCTATTCGTCCTATGCCGCCGGCCATACTGGCGTGTTTATCGACAATCAGAGGATTATCCACTGCACCTATTCAAAAAACGGTATTGCAATCACGCCGGCCGCCGGTTGGATGGGGTCGCCACCTCATTATTACCGGTTGCAGATTTAGGAGGTGCACAATGACAAACGACATTAACCGGCTATTAAGTCAAGTAACTGACGTAATAGCCGAAAAGCCGATAGAACCGTCGCTTACGCTCGATGAGACGAATATCTTTAGAGAGATAGACGGACTAGAGGCTTTGCAGCAAACAATCAATCATATCTTAACCACAGAGCGGTACTCGCTATCTATCTATGATCATAGATGTGGCGTCGAATTCGACCAGTACATGGGCCAGCCAATGGACTTTGTAAAGGCGGACATCAACCGCTCAGTCAAAAGAGAGCGCTCATGGAGGACGACCGAGATTAACGACGTTCATAGCTTCGAGCATGAAGTCAAGGAGCCGAGTGCACGTCTCTTTTCGTGGTTGAGAGCAAACTAGGGAGCATTAACCGGGAGGTGCAATTTGCTAAAGATTCAGACTTATGACGAAATTATGGCGGACGTCCTCGGCAGATTTCCGGACAAATTCGACAAGCGCCAAGGCTCCACGCTATGGAACCTCTGCGAACCTCTAGCAACAGAACTAGCTATTCAGTACGCTCAACTAGAGGACATGGAGCGTCAGTTTTTCTTGGATACATCCGATGGTGACTTCTTGACGTCGTAGCGGCCCAATTCGGCGTGACTCGCTTGCCGGCTACTTCGGCAATTAGAGGTCCACTTCCAGGAACCAGTGCCGATTGGTACTCCGGTTTTCGGTTGTCGACAGTACGCATAACTTCCGCGTCTTAGAGCACAAGCTAGTGGTGGTACCTGCTCATTGCAGAAACGCCAGGCAGGAGGCTAATAGCGTCGATGAAAGCTCGCTTATCATATTGACGTGCTCCAGGAGTTTTCTGGGGCTATCCTCGGCAACGTGGTAGTGCCTGGGAGGATATCGAAAGCGACGACGCCTTGAGGGTCCGCGCGATCAAGTACATCAAGACGCCAGCCCTAAACGGGAACCTCGCCCAGTACGAAAAATGGGGCTGACGAGGTTCGATGGCGTCGGGTCCGTATTTATGCAGCCATTGCATGCCGGACCGAACACGCTCCAAGCTATCCATTACTAATGCTAATGGCGAGAGGCTAGCCCAGAGTTGGTTAAAAGGTTCCAGGACTTCTTAGATCCAGAGCCGAAAGGCCATGGTAAGGGTGTTGCGCCAATTGGTGCTTATGTGACGGTCCAAAGCGTCCGGACACAGGAAGTTACGATTGCAGCGGACATCAAAATTAAGGATGACGCCGAGATTGAGGTTGATTAAAGCAGATGCTGCTAAAAGCCCTCGCTAACTATCTCAAGACTGAGGCCTTCCATGAGAAAGAGGTCCGAAGCTACAAGGTTGCTACTATCAGTGATAGGGTCCATGGCGTTAAAGACGTCGACAACTTGTTAATCAATGGCACAGCTAACTCTGTCGAATTACCTGTTGAAATTCTGCCGAAATTAAGAGGGTGACTCTGGATGTCAGATAGCAAATTAGTTAAGGATAGAATGCTTAATGCTAGTCTATCCAAGACGAAAAAGTAGAGGCTCTAATCATGGCTCAAGTGCCAGTGAGGCGGAGCTTATCACTGACATTATCGAAGCAGAGCAAACGCTCTTCGTTTCTGCCATATGCAGACGAGGACATATCGACCGATGGAAAAATCTTTAAGCCCTCAAGGCAGTATCTACGACCCTGAGGAGCGACGGCGGTAGTAATTACAATGATTGGCTCTAAGCTCAAGGTATCGACTGATACCTTGGCGAGCTATGCACAGAGCTTTACAGGCGTACAATCGCTTGTGTCCGTCGAAGAGCTCAAACGTTAAAAGTACGGTTCCTTGGGGAGCTACCGAAGGTGTCGCCAATCGGTTTTACCAACTATCTTTAAAAGCGGTCATTTCCAGCTCACTTAAACGTCGGTATCAGTAGAGAGAGCGCCAGTGCAGCGCCAAATCTATCTATATGCCTCGATACCATTCCACGAGAGCGTGCTTAGATTTAATTAGGAAGGAGCAAATGAATGAGTAAATCACTTTATTCAACCGGTCGTAACGAACGCTGGTCGTGCCGCTCTAACTAGAGCCTATAGCAACTAAAGGCCAATCACTTTACTCGATTGGGCATCGGCTCTGGCCGTCAAAAGTGGCAAACTTGAAGAAGTCACTGTTTAGGCTGTTTGAGAAGATGACCTTGCCGGCATATCAAACTAAGGCTCCTCAACGTTACGACTTTGAGGTATCTGGCCGACAACGAACTGAAGTCGAGCAAGAGTTCACCGTGACTGAGATTGCAGTCTTTGCTAAGTTGGTACTGATCCAGAAGTACTCTCTATGTACACGAGTGCCGAGGCCCAGGTGACCTTATTCCAAACAAGAGAGAGGCTATTCTGGTCCGGGATTATGAGATTCAATGTTCGTCTATCCATGAGGCGCGGCCAGGTTGACCTATCTTCCGTCAACATCCACTGGCTAAAGTCTGAGGGTCAAATGAGGTTAGAGAGAGCGCTAGGAGACTAGGAGGGAGTCTTTATGAAAGTGGATGGAGAGGCGCTTAGGGTCCAAAGCCGCTGGCATCGAGGCCTCTATCAACGAGCAGCAAGCTCAAGAAAGATAATCCTCACGGGGTAACTAAAGCTCAGGTCGGATTAGGTAACGTGACAAACGTTCAACAAGCGCCTAAGACGGAGTTCGACATGCACAAGAACGACACGAATATCCATGTCACCACACAAGATAAGGCCAACTGGAACGGTAAAGATTAGCAAGCCTGACTTTGATGCGCACAAGACAAACTACAATAATCCGCACGTTGTAGCAACAGGCGCAAAGTTGGATTAGGTAACGTCGACAACGTTAACGGAGCTAGCAAAGTCGAGTTTGACGCTCACAATGGCGACAGCAACCGTCACGTTACTAACTGCTGAAATCAACATGGAATAGCAAAGCTAATGGCGTACACTCACATCCAACCAGCCAAATCACAGGCTTAGATCCAAAACTAGCCGGCTTCAGACAGTCATGTTGAAAACAAGAACAACCCTCATGGCGTCACCAAGGCCCATGTTGGATTAGGGAACGTGGACAATGTCAAACAGGCTCAAAAGGCCGACTTTGACGCAGAAAGTCAGATTATGATGCAAAGGTACCTTCTCTGCTATCAATACCGTATCAATACCGGTAGATGCTGCTAGATATGAATGTCCAAAGGCACTGATTTGTAAACATTCCTCAAAAGTTCAACTGTACCAAATGGGCTGCGTATTAAAGCTAATATAACCGATATCTGAGGTAGTGGCGTGCACGTCGCTCTTTGTGACTCGATTCTTGGAGACGGGCTCATCTATGTAATCGCAATGGACAAACTTTGGGATGGCAACAAAGACAGTCCTGTTTCAGGTGAAAACAGCAATGGTAACTGGACTAAGTTCAGGATAGCACTTTTGATTTTGACTGGGAGCTGCCTGTATTGATTATGGTGGTGAGTCTATTCACCAATCAACACCATCACATTCCTATGAGCCTTTGCTAAGCATCCAGGTATTAACGACTACACCTTTACCCGTCGCCAACATCCGGAGTCATTTAAGCGACTCTGGCGTCAACATTGTGGACAAAACCTGAAACTTCAGCTTTCACAGTCGGCGACAATGCAGGTGGTCGTGCGGTCCCTATATGTGGGCATACTGGATTGCGAAATTGGGAGGTGGAAAATATATGAAGATTAGATTTACGGAGCAAATTGATGGCGACGCGTGGCATATGAGATTAACAACGGCCACGTTTTGAAAGTGTCGATTGCCCTACCGGGACAGAAAACGAGTCAATTTATTGATTTATCCAAGTGAACCTGGATGAAATGGTATCTATTCGGAGTTCAATCCAATCGGTCGAAGGTTGGTGACGACATTAGCGTTACCTTGGTCCATCATGACCGAAACGGATGAACCGCTCGATAAGGCTGCATGACCGAATGGCATGGAGCCAAGAACTTCAGACTTTGTTATCGACCAACCTATCGTCGAACTGCAAGGTCAAACCCAAGGACGAAAGATGATTTAGCTAATCAAGAACTCGTGACAGTCGACGAAATGAAGAAACAGATTGCCTTATTGCAGTAGCGAAGGCAACCAAAGAGATCTACGCGACTGTTAGCTCGATGATTGGAGATGACGGCGATAATGGAAACGCTCGTTAAGCCTCTTCCTACCACTCACCGGATATTTAATTGGAAAGGGGTGCGAATAAAATGGCTAAACACCGCGCAATACCGCTCACAGCGGACAGCGAAGTTGTTAAGTTTTGGGTCTTTGCTATCAAAAACAGGTCAAGCGACCATGGATGATGTGTCAGACACATTAAACCTTATCGAGCTTGTCGCTTCTATCCTTAAATTGGAAGAAGTAATCGAGCCTCGAAGGCGAACAACCTAACATCTGATTCCTTAGGGAAGCCCTACATGGCCCCTTTTTTAATTTACAGGAAGGGGAAGTGTATGCCAGGGACCGCAAAGCAGTAGCTCTGAGGTGTTAGGATATATCATTGGCGTGACTTATTCCTGTTGCCGGTCTGTACTTGGAATAATAAAAGTAAAATTACCGAGCAAGAGCATCGCATGACAATGATGAGAGGCTGATTATAATTACATCCAAAACTATCAGAACAAAACAGTCACCGTCTCGATGATCATGATGAGCAAAAACAAAATTGCTTATCAACTAGTCGAAACAGATGAAAAGCAATGAAGAAGATTTAACGAAATCAAAAAGTTAAACTAGGAGGAATTTATTATGAACATCAATCTAAAAACTATCGTTTTGCAGCATAAAGGCTTTTGGGTCAGCTTTAGTAGGCCTTTGTTGCTTACTAAAGTCAACAATTAGGCGTTAAGATTTTTCCCAGACTAACATCGGAGACATCACTAACACAGTCCTTGCGATTGGCGTGTTGGTTGGCGTTATCAATGACCCAACAACTGCAGGTCTTGATGAGCAATCAAGCTTTAGGATACGAAAAACCTGGGGAGGACCTAGCGACTGACAACAGCTTTATCGAGCAAATGCGCCACTGGTCCAAAATATCCATCAAGATATTCAACAGTGTGACGATAGCACAAAGCTTGCTGTAGAGTCTGCCCTTTAGCCAATCTGATGTTGAATGATGGACAACTTGTTTGGTATTAAGGCATCTGCTCCGGACTGGGCCGGTATTCAACAAGGATAGTTTAAGAAGAAGAGCAGGAGTGTAAGCCGAAAATTCAGACTTACTCTTACCTTCCATTGAAGAGTCCATTGCGGATCATGCAACTTTTATGGAGAGTACAGAGTACCGCAAACAGTACTACTCAAGGCGATGAATGCTAGTACGCCGGAAGAACAGGCTGAAGCATACCGGAACTTACGCCACAGACTGCGCGCTATGGTCAGAGTTAATAAACTCATCAGCCAATACAATCTAAAACAATACGACGCACCTGCGCCGTTATCATCAGAAGGGAAGTAAAGTGACAATCGCTTATCCTGAAATTATCAACGACTCAATGCTTTCGGCGGTATGGCCGGCGACGTCCAACGAAAGACCTAAGTATTACATCATGCACAACGATGCAGGCGGCTAACTACTTAGGTTACCGCTCATGGCTCAAATCTCGCATTGCAGCGGGTGGAGTCAGATAAAAGGTTTGCATTACTCATCGACCGTAAAGGTATCTTGCGAGTGAAATGCCCACAGCGGTACCTGGTCTTCGCGCCAACTACGATGCTAACATGAACTCTATCGGCTACGAGGTAAACGGAACAACTCAAGGCATCTGATGAAGAGTTCTTAGCTAACGAAGACATGGTCTTACGCCAAATGGCTGAGGATATGACCTACTATGGTGATACTCCGAACAGTTCCAACATTCGTTTCCACAATGAGTTTTCTTCTACCTCATGCCCTGCACGTTCGTTAGAATTGCACTGGCGGGTCTACATGAGTCATTGCGCCAATATTTATCGACAGAATTAAGTACTATCAATCTCTAGGCTCAACAGTTCCAAGAGATGATTGATGCTGAAAATGGTGGAGCAACCAAAGCAACAGAATCGGTTGGATCGCAGTAAAGATTGGGGACGGCGAAGCGTTGGTGGTTCCGTAATGAGACGGTAGCTACAAGAGAAATCAGGTGGTATGCCGAATACGACGTTGTACTTTGACGAGGAAGGTTGGGCCGCTCAAAACGGCATCAAAGAAATCGGCGGTAAGAAATGCTACCACTTCGGCGACAACGTCGTTATGACTGCCAGCGGTTGGAAAGAAGTCGACGGCAAATGGTATCACACTTCAACCGTCGTGATATGGTTACATGGAAAGCTAAGACAATGGTTGAAGAAGTGAGGATGGTGAGCTATACTATCTTACTGAAGACGGGTCTGTCTATCCAACACCGGTGCAAAGTTGCCAATGACGGTTCACTTATCGGGTCCTCGACTGCCGAAACCAATTACGGCACAATGTGGTCCTGTTAAAATGCAGACCAAAACAAATAAGTCCGGAAAAACTGGACTCTGGCTTATCGCTTGGCTTCGGCCAGGGGTCTTTATTTTCACTTCTTGACCCGGCATTTGACCCTGGAAATTTAGAAGAGGGTCGGAATACGTCTTTACCGCAATATGAATAATAGGAATAACGTAAAATAGCCAGTGCTATTTATTCGGCATATGGTATACTATAGAGTGAGATAAACACGGAAGGAGATGAGGCCATGCACGCTGAATTAACGCAGAAGAAGTCTTACGACGTCTGAAGAATCGAGACCATTAACTATGACAAGGTCTTACGTAAAATGATGATTGTTAAATGGGAGGCCCAGGAAGACGAGCCAACCATTCTCTTGCATTCTTGTTGTACCTTGTTCGACTTCCACCCTAGAGTTCCTCTGCCAACTCTTTGCGGAGGTAGACCATGTCTTCTTCTCTAACTCCAATATTCACCCTAAGTCTGAGTATATCAGCGCCGGGCGCATGAGCAAGCGCTTCATAGATCAATTCAATGAACGGACTGGCCATCAGGCTGGCTTTGTGATGAAGATGAATACCGGCGAGGGTCTTTACGCGTATGGTCATGTTCCATCAGATGGCAGAAGAGAAAGAAGAGCGAGAGCGTTTGCTCAGCTGGCACAATGTGCGACTAGACCAGGTGGCTCCGTGAAAGCTGAGGTGAAGCTATGGCTACTTTGGTTCAGCTCTGACTCTATCCCCTAAGAAGAACAGTCAGCTCGTGCCAGCCAGGTTGGGGGCTTGAGGTCCAACAGCTCTATGATGTTAATTACTTACCAGAGTGATTTTAAGAAGAATAAGGCTATGAGCGTTCCATCGTCATGTGCCGCGAATACGATATCTATCGCCAGTGTTACTGTGGTTGTGTCTTTGCAGCCAAGCAACGCGGCGTGAGACTTACGGGAGGTGAATAAGGAAGCCTTGGCTTATCTCAAGGATAAAGCACGAGAATTGGGACAAGATTTCATTCCACTGGCGGGGTGAGCGACGAGGCCCAAGAAAAACCATGATTACAAGATATTTGGTGGCGTGGTGGACGGCCGCGCCGCGCGTGGAAACAGATCGCCTGAGTCCTGCGCAAGCGGACCCTGGCGAGATGCAGAAGACATGTTTGCCTACGCCCACTTGGATGGTGTGGCACAAGCGGCGGGATTCCCGCGCATTCAGGTCTAGAACAAGAAAGTACCTACTTTACGCAAGTTTTCCTCAAGAAATGAGTTATCTTGAGGTGCCGATTAGTTATGTGCATTACCCTCAAAGGGGCATTGACCGAGTTATTGGCTCCGGCGTGTGATCGTCCTGAGGCCCATGATATCTTAGAGAGATTAGCTATGTCACTGCATCCTACCCATTGGGGGCGAGCGCATTGCGCTGGAAGCTGTGTCAGCCTTTATCGAGGGTGGCTGGCCTACTGGATCTCTCTACAAATTAGAGCATCCTGCCTGCTGAGCAATGAACAGAGGTCAAGTGGGGTCTTACGAAAATGTGGCTTTTCCCTAGAAAGCGCATGTTTTGCCCAGAGCAGACATCAGTTGGATGATGTCCGTATCGATGATTTACGTTATGGCCTACTCAAATCGGACTGGGCTCGTCGTCGCGAGAGCGCGCTTCTTATGCATAGGCGGCTAAATGGAACCGGTGCTGTCTGGTGGTGCGTGCCAGACAGGAGAAACCAGGCTGAGGCTTGAACTCTGGCCTGGTTTTCACTCTCTTTCCGGGAGCAGAGAATGAAAAGCGCTTGTCGATAGCCCCCAATCATTGCAGTATAATAAGAAGTAGTGTAGCAACTTATGTCAGCGAAAATGCTGTTTCTCGTCACTGTGCAAAAGAGCGATACTGATGACCTCAGCCCCCTCACTCTGGCCTATATCGGCAATGGCCAAAAGTACCAGCCGCTATCCGCCTGCTTTGATCGATCAACTGCCCCATTTGTTTCGCGTCAAAAGCGTCTATGTCGGCATTTTAACTTTGCCACCCTGTCCAAAACGCCCAGATATCCACTATAGTCAGGACTTGGCGGCTATTTTGGGACGACCAGAAAGTGGACTTGGTAGTCATCACAACGCCCCTTGACTCACTATGACTATATTAAACAGGCCCTGTAGCAGGTAAACACGTTTTTATGCGAGACGCTTATCCACCGCTCAAGAGGCGAGCGAGCTCTTTCGAGCTTGGCGGAAACGTGAGCCTGCACCTAGAGTGTTATCAAAATCGTCGCTATGATTCGGACTACCCTAACTAGTCTAGCAGTCGTGAGTCGGGCAAGCTAGGTGATTTGCTGGAAGTCGAAAATGCACTTCGATTACTATCGACCAGAAGTTCCGCAAGGACAAAGATAGGTTTACCTCAATTCGAGTTTTCTCTACAGTCACGCCTGCCACACCTTAGATCAAGTGATTGCCTATTTTGGTCGGCCTGACCGGGTGGTCTACGATGTTCGGCTCTCTTAGGCCCCAATCGGATGAATGACTACTTCAGACCTGGACCTCTATTATGGTCCCCTCAAGGTTTCGTTAAATCCTCCTACTTCGCCTAGAAGAACGACCTCCTTCCAACTTTATGGTAGTAAGGGCTCCTTTATCAAGGCAGCTAGAGGACCGCCAGGAGGAAGATCTCAAGGCCTTCTATATGCCAGACCAGCCTGATTTTGGTTTTGATAGGCCAGAGCACCATGGCATTCTGTCTAGTCTCCAATCAAGAGGGCGTCCAGTACGACAAGCCATTCAGCCAAAGGCGATTATGGCGCGTCTATCAGGCCCTTTTATGCCACAGTCGAGAAAGACGTCCTGCGTTCAACCGCAAGAGACCTTGCTTTCAGCTAGAAATATTAGAAGCCGGTAGTAGCCAGTCTGAAGGCCAGTTGTGCAGTAACTTTAGTATCTCAGCCAATAACTTAAATTCAAGAAAAGGAGTTGTCGCTCTGCAATCCTTTATCTAGGACCTGGACGGGACCCTCACTAATTCCTATCCCCAACCCCTAGAGGCGCTAGCTCAAACCTATCAAGACTTCGGACTCCAGTTTCGATCGAGACATGGTAGCATCCTATATTATTGATTATTCCATTCGTGACCCTCATTGCCAATTTAGTGGCATCAGGCAGGTGGACCGCGACCCTTTGTGGCCAGACTTAAACAAGCGACGCGCTGCTCGGGACGGGCAGATTAGCCCCATGGAAGGGGCAGATGCCACGCTAGCTGGCTTGAAGCAAAGCGCCATCGGCACTGTCTACACCCCATAAGGACAAGGCTGCCTTCCAAGTTCTGGACCGATTGGGTTGGTCTGACTATTTCGATGAAGTCATTACCATTGAAGCAGGTTTTAAGCGCAAAGCCTGACCCTCAAAGGTACATTATCTCTTAGCTAAATATCAATTGGATCCGGCTCAAACCTACTATGTCGGTGACCGCGACCCTAGATATTGAGTGCGCGCTGGCTGCTGGTGTGGGAAGCATTAACTTTATCGGTCCAGAGACTGGTCAGCAACGCGTCATGACGCGGTTGAGGATATTCTAGATTGGTTTGTGCCTCATGATGGCCCCGTCACACCGGAATTTCAGGCTAAGTTAGCGGCATGTTTTGTCAGCCAGTTTGACACCTTTGGATCATCTTTCGCTGAATGCAGTTTTCCGGGCCGACTTGCCTCAGTATCAGCAGCGCTATTTCGTCACAAAGTGTATGCCGAAGCAGACAAGTTTAAGCGGGATAAGCTAGGTCTTCTGGCAATCTGGCCCGATGGTATGTCGCGGACCCTAGTCTTAGAAGGGCGCCATGTTCTCATTCAAGACTGGCAGGAACTAGCCCCAGTGGTGGCGCCAAGCCTTGAGGACTTAGGCCAACTAGGTGAGCTCCTAGCTAAAACGCATTTTGAAGCTGGCGCCTTTTAGCTGATGACTCTGCGACGTCAACCGCCGCTCAGTCAGCAAGTAAAACTAGCTGGCATCAGGATTTACTTGGTAGCTCTGAAGAGGCAAGGCTAGCACCCCTCTATGATTTTTCCAAGCTCGCTTTGAGCAAATCGATGCGGAGTATGCCAGCCTGCCGCAAGCGGTTCTGCATGGGGACTACTCCTGGCGTAACCTCAAGCGTAGGGGAGATGAGTGGGCGGTCATTGACTTTGAGCGCCTTGTGGTCGATATTCCCTGGCGTGAATTAGGTAAGCTATGGCTACGTGAAGTCAAGTCGACAGAAGAACGCCAAGCCTTTCTAGCGGGCTACCGCAAGATTCTGCCCCTGCAAGAACCAAGCCCCCTGCTAGATGCCTGCCTCTCCAGTTGGCCCCAAGGCATCTACCGCTATGTCCTCAAGGTCGATGACCGAGGGTTCCGTCAGATGGCGGATGAGGTGATTGAGGATGTTCAAGCCTGGTGTGTAGCCCAAGGACTGGATATGAGTAATTAATTTTTACCACAGCCCTCAATTTTTGCTATAATATTCACTAGAAGAGGTGATAGTATGCGTAGGAGATTTCAAGAATTTGCGGCTCGCCGCAATAAGACACGCTATGTCTTAGCGGGCTCTTAGTCGGGGGAGCTAGTGGGTGTATGTGTCGGCTTTCCGCTTTATGATAGGTGCTGTCCTGTCATGGATTGTATCAGCCTATCAGGCCATGCAGGTTAATCCTTGGCTGATTTTGCCTTATGTTGCAGGGACCCTAGTCCTAGGCTATGTTCTAGGCCTAATTGTCCGGAGTGAACCCTATATTAAGGGCAGCGGGATTCCGCAGGTAGAGCTCCAACTTCAAGGGCATCTAAGCCTTAACTGGTGGTCTATTCTCTGGAAGAAATTTGTGGCGTAGTATTGCCATTGGGTCCGGTCTCTTCTTGGGCCGTGAAGGTCCCTCCATCCAATTGGGATCAGCAGTTGGTCAAGGGGTCGCCAAGGTAACCAAGAGCAATCGCGTCCAAGAAAATATTCTGATTTCTAGTGGAGCAGGGGCCGGTCTAGCAACGGCTTTTAATGCGCCCATTGCGGGTTTGCTTTTTGTTTTGGAGGAGATTCACCATAGCTTTAGCCCGACGGTCGCTTTAACGACTTTGACAGCAACAGTGACAGCTAACTTTATCTCCCTACATGTTTTGGTAATCATCCAGCGCTTGATTTTAGGCAATCATCTCAAGTTTCCTGTCGCCTATTACGGTTATTTGGTAGTCTTAGGCCTTTTGTTAGCAGCTTTCGGTTGGTGCTATCAACGTGTAACCTTTGCCTTGCCACGGCTTTATGCTAAGTTAGTGCCTTGGGTTAACCCACCTTTCTAAGGCATTGTGGCTGGCTTGCTTATCATTCCAATTGGATTGGTGGCACCCCACATTCCTAGGCGGGGTGGTGAGTTGATTTTCAGAATTAGCTCATACTAAGACGCCGCTCTTAGTCCTAGCCCTTATTCTCCTAGTGCGTTTTGTATTTTCCATGGTTTCCTATGGGACTGGCCTGCCGGGCGGGATTTTCCTACCTATCCTGTCCCTAGGTGCCTTAGTGGGTGCTTTATACGGCCAGTTCATTATCAATGTCACCGGCATGGATCAGAACTCCTGCTCTGCTTTATTTTCTTCGCTATGGCAGGAGGCTTTGCAGCCATCGGGAAAGCGCCACTTACGGCTCTGCTTCTGGTAAGTGAAATGGTAGGGGGCCTCAACCAACTCATGCCGCTCGCGGTAGTGGTCCCTATCTGCCTTCCTTCTTGCGGAAGCCCTTAAGATGCCGCCAATTTATGAGGCATTAGCTGAAAAAATGCTGCACCAAGAGGACCTAGCCAAGACAGGGCGACGGACCACCTTGAAGTGCCCATTTATGTTGACAGCCCCTTGGTTGGCCAGAAGGTGGCCGCTATTAAATGGCCTGAAGGGTCTTGATTGCCACCATTCGCCGTGGTGAGAAGAGTACATCACCAAAAGCAAAATGGTCCTGCAGGCAGGCGATATTCTGATTGCGGTGACGGATAGAAGGCATTATGGGCAACATGCATCAGCCATGACCCAACCAGCCATGCCAGCGCAAGATTAGATGACAATAAAAAGGCCGAGACGCTGTCTAGCCTTTTTGTTGTTAGTTTTGCATTTGGCGTTTAGAGTAAAGCCACCCGGTCAAAATCACTAGGGCGCGAGTAAGCTGAAAACCAAAAGTGGTTTGAAGGAGAAATCAAACTCCGCCGATGACTAGCGCGGCCTCAATAATCCCCATAACTGGAGCAAAGAGACTGGTCAGGCGATTGCTAGCCAAGCCCTCGCGATTGAGTTTGATGACGCGAAGATAGAGAATAATGTAGAAGATGTAGTTGAAGACAATGGTAGTGCTACATCTCCCTTGCCCACATAATCCCGAATTTTTGCGTTAGGTAATGGTTAAGAGCCAAAACTAGCGTAATAGCAGTGAAGAGGATGGCGGAAGGCACGGATACCCTGATGATATTTAGGGTGAATCTCTTCCAAGCGACCTTTGGTAACATGCCTTTTTCAGCATAGGCCTGTGGTAGACGCATCCCAGCTAAGAGAAGGCGTTGAGGGACCCCTAGCATGGAGATAATCACCACGACTGGGATTAGGTTACCAGCGTTCACCTAAGAGTGAAGTCAGGGCGTGGTGATGGCTTGGTCACCAGTTGATAGTACAGTTGCCCCCAGAATGCGGACCATGCCATAGAAGAAGAGCAAGTAAGTCAAGAGAATAATGAGGGCAATAGCCATGAAGGCTGAATCAAATCACGTTTTGGATGTTTGACTCAGGTGAATGGTCGACGATAGTTCCAGCCTTCATAAGTGAAAGTGAGGGCACTAGGGCTGATAGCCAACCTAAGCCCATTGCTCGGTCTCAATTGCGGAAACACCAGCTGGAAGATTGGGCGAGGTGCTGACCTGAAGAGACCAGCAAAGACAATCAGGGCCAAGGTACCATCTTGATGGTCATGGTCAGGGGTTTGGAAGTAACCCCCGAGGACACGAGAGAGACATTCAAGGCCATGAAGAAGAGGGTGTAGGCCAGACCTAAGAGCACTTGCTGACCTAGGTTCAGGTCAAGATTGAAGAGTAAGCCAGTGTAAATTGCAGAAGCCCAAGATACGACAGCAACCACACTTGGAATCATGACGAGGCTAGAGAACCAAGCCATATGTTGCTAAGCGTGAAGAGAGATAAAGCTGAGTAAGTAAAGCCCGGCCACCACTTGAAGTCTCTAACAGCAAATTCTGACGAGGATAGGGAGCCAAAGCATATTGCTAGCCCAATGGATAGGGACCAGTAAGCCTAACTGGGCTACCACCCGTATAGGTTAGGATGTCATCAGCTCGAAGTAAATCCCAGAACGACAACAATCCCAATAATCATCGCTACAGCTGTTAAAAGGGCCGTGAGGCTTTTTGCTGATTCATATATAGTACCTCCTAATATCAAAGATGAATTACTCTACATTATACGCGTTTTAGGTCCAAGAGGCACAAGAAGAATTTGAATAAAGTGGCAAAAATGAGAAATTAGATGAGTTCCGTTCAGGTGTGGAGCGCTTTTTATACTAGAAATATTTGTAAAAGCTACTATAAAATATGACAAAAGTTCCTTAGTACTAATTAGCACGATAGAGAAGGTGGCAAAGTAAGATGAAAAATATTTGCTAGGCGCTTACAATTATATTAGGTAAGTACTATGATTACTTTTATGAGGAGGAGAGGCGTATGGAACTCCAGCAAACGCTTATCGGACATTTTGTCTGCAATCATCAACAGTTTTACTTAGACCCTGACCAATGAACAGACCGGAAAGACCTATCTCTTGAGTGAGTAGGCCCTTTGTTATCCATTGGCAGGCGGGCGGGCAACTGGCTGCTAGCCAAATGCAAGCTCAGCTTGAAAGCGACCGAACAAGCCATTCAGGTAGCTTACCAAGACGACCTAGCGAGAGTCAAGGAATCTATGAGCTAATAGACGGTTACCTCAAATGCAAGGTTAGCTTGCTGGAGGCTAAAACCAGGCGATTAATTTTTCTAGATTTAGCGCCATGACCTTCCAAGAGGATGCCAAGTTTTATCAACCCAGGAACAAGAGGCACTCCGAGATGGCAGGATTTAGTGGCTACTATGTGGCCTGTGGCCAGCCAGTTCTGCCAATAGTTTCTTCTTGGGCATGGAATTTCCCCTAGCGAGAACCACCTGAAGAAGGCCGCTATTGGTCCCGCTATTATCTAGGGCGAGAGGTGACGTCAGACCAGCAGTGAATCTGCATGCGATTGGTCATAGGATCAGCAGCAAGCCCTGAATTTTCAAGCATCAACAAAGCCTTCTTCTGCTTACACATCCCGATAGCATTGCATTACCCAATCACTTCCGCCTACAATATAATTCTTGGTACGATCATATGTTAGACATCGACGAGGATAAAAATTCATGACTTCCTTTGCTGCCATACGAGCAGGTTTCAGTGATTATGGGGTGCCACTGGATACCTATGTGGTGGACGATGGCTGGGCCAATTATGAGAGTTTTGGGGAATTCAACGAGAAATTTCCGCTTGGCCTCTCACGTATCCAAGGATCAAGTGGCTAGGTTAGTCGGCCAGCTTGGTCTTTTGGATGGGGCCACCGCGGTGGCTATGGGGCACGCAGCTGACCATGAACAACTGGCTCAAGACTCATCCAGGAGTGGGTCTAGGGACTAAAAATGAGCGGACTCAAGACGTCAACGTGGGCAGACCCGGCCTACTTGGATGCCTTGAAGCTAAGCTTCTAGCCTATCAGGATCAGTATGACCTGTCTTATTGGAAGCTAGATGGCTTTTTGATTGAGCCGGCCCAAGATGATGCCTCAGGTCCTCATGGCATGCACCAGATGACGAGCGACTTACGAACGTTTGATTGAGGCTCTTCAGAACCTCCGGACGCCCTATCGCCAAAAACATGCCCAAGACCATGATGAAAAAGGGGCGAAGCAGGACCTATGGTTGAATTTAACTTCTTACGTCAATCCAAGCCCTTGGTGGCTAGCCTATGTCAATAGCCTATGGATTCAAGTTTCTCAGGATACAGACTGCAATTCATGGGAGACTGATTTTGCCCGTATGATGACCTATCGAGATGATCGTTATCACGCCTTCATTCGCGAGCTGAGCTATCCAAGTGCCACAGAAATGCTTCTATAACCATAGGCCAATCTTTTGCTCATCGGGCGACTGCAGGGCTCTTAGACCATCCTATCCAGGCCAGTGTCAGTGAAATTCCGTGACCATCTCTACTTTATTGGGACGCGCGGTAATGCCTTCTGGAGTGCTATTATTCCTACGACCTCTTCGACCAGGAACGTTGGCTGCCAATGCCGAGGGCCATTCGCTGGGTACAGGATAACTATGACGATTGCCTTAAGAATAGTCCTTTATCGGCCATAAAGCCAGCTGACCATACGAGGGTTGTATGGCTATCGCTGTTTGAGTGATGACGGGCGTCGTGTCATTCTGTCGCTACGTAATCCGACAGCTCAACCTCAAACCTATGTTTTGGGGGATGGCGAACTCCAGACCCTCATGCAAGTCGCAGGTCGTGCAAGCTTGGAACGGACGGAAAAGCATATTTGGCAGGCTACTTTAGCGCCTCAGGAACTGGTCATCTATCAACTGACCTATGCTGATCCCATGGTTGGTTCAAGAACTTAGAATGTTAAAAAAATCCGCACTGATTGAGTGCGGATTTTTGTATGCCATCATACCCCTCGGCTAACGATAGCGCCGACGCCATTCCATAGGTGTCATTCCCTTGACACGTTTGAAGGCCGAAGAAAAGTTGAACTGATTGCTGTAGCCAATTTTGATCGGCAATGTCGCGAATGGAACGATTAGTTGAGGGCCAAGAGCTCGCAGGATTGGTTGATACGATAGGTCAAGATAAACTGCGAAGGTGTCATCATGGAGCTCTTGTTTACGAAGGTCGGGTGAAATAGTTGCGGTTGAGGTGGCAGATGTCTGCCAGTTGATCGACGCTGGGATTGTCCATATGGTGGTCCTGGATATAGTGGATAGCTCTCGAATATAGAAGGAGTGAATCTCGTTAGGACGCTGCTGAGGACTGTGCTTGGGAAAAAGCAGATCAGATGATCAACTAAGAGATGAGAGCTGGGCAATCAGAAAAGGACTCATGCTGGGAGTGGTTGCGGATGATGGTCTCTAGAGTGTCTTTGATACTAGAAAAGTAGCATGGGCTTAAGAGGGCGTAAAAGATCAGGTTGTTGGCATTTCAAACCTGCTTGACGCATGAAAATTAGCAACCTTGAGTCCATTGAACTCAATCCAGCAATAGGTCCAGGGGTCGTCTTGGTCAGCCGTATAGGAACAGACCGTGTTAGCATGAGAAAAGCCTTGGCCTGGCCCCAGTTGAATGGCCTCGTGTCTCTCATTCTCAAAGAAAGCTCCCCGCCCCGACAGGATGTGGTGGAAGAGGTAATTATGGGTCAGGGTCGGCCCATAATGATGCCAGGTCACACTTCTCCTTGCCAAACTGAATGGGTAGAGGTCAACAGAAGATATATTATGGAAAACGTAGAAAACTCTTGCTCGGACATGGATATCACCTCGTCTGATAGAAGTTATAATACTATTATATCTAGTTAGCTTGGATAGTCAATTTTAGATATGTTGAAAAGAGACAAATATATGTTGTACGTACATGATGCGTCATTCTTAAATAAAAACTAGAGCATTATAAGATATGACCGCTATCCATAGAGTATAATTTAAAATATCAAATAAATAAGGAGTGTTCATCATGTTATCAGCACATAAAGCGTCGTTGGCCAAGACTTTATATTCAGCCTATTATTGGTATTGGGTGTAGTAACTCCAACACTATTTGTACATGATTCTGTCGCCGCACAAGGGCAGACAACAATTACTTACGGTATTTGGGACTCGTCAAGAACCGGGGTTAAGACAGATTGCGATGATTTGAAAAAGCCAATCCTGATGTCAAGGTTGATATACAGGTAACTGGATGAAGGCTATTGGACAATGTTAGAGGCTGCTGCGACGGTGGATCACTACCTGATGTATTCTGGATGCATTCAAATGAAATCTATAAATACGGTGTTAATGATCAATTGTTGCCACTGGATGATTTAATCAGGAATCTGACTTAGATCTTAGCAAAATTCCCTCAGGTCTAGTTGATATTTATAAGGTCAACGGTCATCAGTATGGTATTCCAAAAGACTTTGACACTATCGCATTATGGTATAACAAGAAGTTATTTGATGAAGCTGGTGTTGCCTATCCGACTGATAAGTGGACCTGGGATGACTTAAAAGAAGCCGCTAAGAAATTAACTAATAAGGATAAGGAAATTTATGGTATTGCTACAATGCTAGCAAACCAAGAAGGCTTTTATAATTTTATGTATACCAATGGTGGGACTGCTTTAACATCGACAATAAGTCTGGCTACACGGATCCAAAAAGACAGTTGAAGCGTTAGAATATTATTTCAGTTTTTGGACGAGAGGCCTAAGTCAACTACTGGCGATGCCATGGATTATTTCGCTAATGATAAGGCAGCGATGGCTCTCTTTGGTTCATAGCGGATTGAGAGCATTATCAGTAATAGAAAGTCTTAAAGATAAAGGTGGATGTAGTGCCATTGCCTAGCAGAGATGGTAAGAGTATCTATTTATAATGGTTTAGCAAACGTGCTATCTCTGCTAGACAGAGCATAAAAGAAGCTGCTTGGAAGTTGTTAATGGTATCTGTCAGCAAAGAGGTACAAGAAAAGGCCTCTAAACTAGGGGTTGCAATTCGCCTATGAAAGGGTGCGTCTGATGTTTGGGTGGATACTAACAAGCAATTTAACCTAAGTCATACATAGAAGAGATCAAAGATGCTCAAATCCGTCCATACATACACGAAACCACAAAATGGGAAGAAAAGAGTATATGAAGGAAATTCTTAAGCCAGCATATCTGGTGAAAAAACCAGTGAAAAAGCTGCAGAAGAAAGCAGCTAAAGCTATGAACGAGCTTATAGAAGAGGAAGAGTAGTGTAATAAGTGATGTTTGTGTGGGGCTATCTTGAAAGGTTAGGTAGCCCCGCTCTTCAGACTATGAAGACATATAAAGGCAAGCAAGGCGGTGAAATCAATGACAAACTCGTTTAAGAAGAAAGATTTGGATATGGGCATATGAAAGCTGTTGCGCCGACTATTCTGTTCCCTTATTCTCAATATCATTCCAATTTTTCAAACCTTTTATTTGAGCTTTCATAAGTCAGGCGTTTGGAAAGGGCGATAAATTTATATAAAAGAATTGATGCGAAGTTATTTCGGATCCCCAAGTCTGGCAAGCAACGTGGAACACTTTTACGCTATATGCTACTTGTCGTTCACACGACTATCGTTATCTCCTTTAATTCAGCGGTTATTCTGAATAGTAAAATTAGGGCGAAATTTCTATCGCTCAGTTTACTTCTTGCCTATGGTTGCCGCGCCACTGCTATTACCATGGTATGGAAATGGCTCTATAATGCAGTTTGGTTTAATAAACCGTGCATTAGGTTATTACTGGGTTGCTTTGATTGCTGGATTGATGATCCGCAATTTGCTATGTACTCTGTTGCCATCATCGGCATTTGGGGAAGTATTGGTTACAACATGATACTTTTTCGTTAGCCGGGTTACAAGAAATTCCTAAAGATATTACGAAGCAGCCACAATGGATGGAGCAACGCCATTAAAAAGTTATTTTCGATTACCTTACCGCTCTTGTCACCACAGATATTCTTTGTTTTGGTAACAAGTATTATTTCATCTTTACAGGTGTTCGATACTATCTATGTAGTGATACTATTACCAGTCCAGCCTATGACTCAACAGTTTCTTTAGTTTACCTTTTCTATAATAATACCTTTAAGTATAGTGATAAAAGGCTATGGATCGACTATTGTCATATTGTTATTGGCGATTATTATGCTAGTACCGTGATTCAAGTTCGGCTCCAGAAGAAATGGGTTAGTATATGGAGGGATAGTATGTCAAAACCGATGGTATCAAAAGGTCTCGTTCATGTATTTTTGATTCTAGTAGCTTCGTCTATGTTGTTACCCTTCTTATGGATGGTTCTGACCTCTTCAGAGACGGTAACGGAATCTACCAATTAGATCCATTTGTCTTCTGGCCCAGCCAGTGGCATTTTTGAGAATTACACGCAAGCACTGGAGATACACTCCATGATCTATACTCTAATACACTAGCTATGATGTTTTTAGACTAGTATGTGGCTTGCTACTTTTCGCGATGGCTTGCCTCATGCCTTTGCTCGACACGTATCAGGCAGAGATTTGTTATTTGGATTGGTGCTTTTCCAAATGATGATTCCCTCTCAAATTTTCATTATTCCGCAATACCTGATGGTAGATGCTATGGGATGCGTACGATTTTTGCGCTTGTTTTCCTGGGATTGTCTCAGCATTCGGCACTTTTCTCTTGAGACAGTTCTTTATGGACTACCACGATCCTTAGAAGAATCTGCCATTCTTGATGGGGGCCAATGTGGGACAAATATTCTTTTCCATCATGCTACCATTGGCAAAATCTGGTCTGGTTGCCTAGGTATCTTCACAGCGCTATCTGCTTTTAAGGATTTAATGTGGCCACCAATCATTAATCATGGGTAGATAAAGCGACCTTTCATCTGCTTTATCCAAGATACAAAGGCGCCTACACAGTCAACTATCCGCATTTGATGGCCGCATCAGTACTTGCACATGGCCAGTGGCGCTAATTTATGTCTTTCCAACGACAATTTATTCAGGGTATTGCAACAACTGGTAGCAAATTATAAGGAGGGGTTTAGATGATGCATTACAACGACAAAAATAAGACCTTTCATCTTCAAAATGATCAAATTTCTTATGTTATGAAAAGTTGATGAATATGGTGTGTTAAAGTCATTGCTATTTTGGCTCACGATTCCACTGATATTCTAACTACTTGTCTTACCCAGTCATTCATAGGGACTTTGATTGACTTTGTTGATCAAAATCAAAAGACTAAACGAGATTGGTCATTAGAAATATCTTACAGGAATTTTCCAGATATAATCATGGCGATTATCGTCACCCGGCTTTAATCTCTACGGCAAATGGACGGAAGTAGTGTACAGATTTTTAGATATCAGTCATAGGAAATTATAAAGGGGGCCTCATCTATAGAGGGGCTACCGCATGCTTATGTCGATTCAAGTGAGCTGGCTGAAACGCTGAAAGTTCGTTTTAAGCGATCCAATCCTACTCATGGTTTGTAGATCTCTACTATACAGTTTTCAGGAATCATCCGATTATTACCGTTGGCAGTCTTTCCGAAATGAAAGTGCAGAACTGGTAACGATAGAGCGTATGATTAGTTTTAGCTTAGATCTATCACCTCGTCCATCTGAAATCATTCAACTGAATGGTGCTTGGGACGGAAAGAATGCTCGAGAGAGAAGCCGTACACCGAGGTCGTGAGGTATATGATAGTAAGCGGGGGACGAGAATCATCAACAAACCCGTTTATGGCTTTGGTATCTCCAAACACAACGGAAAATCAAGGGTTGCCCTAGGGTTCAGTTGGTATATAGGTAGCCACGAGCTTAGTGTAGAACAGGACCCCTATCAACAAATCCGATTACATAGCAGGATCCAATCGACAGGTTTCCACTGGAAAGTAGAGCCCGACCAAGAATTTGCTACACCACAAGTTGTGCTCGCTTATAGTGAAGATGGCTTAAATGGTATGTCACAAGCATTCCATCATTTCAAAAACCATCTCATCCTAGCTCGCTTCCGAGATAAAGAACGTCCTGTACTTATTAATAATTGGGAAGGTACCTATTTTGCCTTTACTGAAGAACGTCTGCATGCAATGGTGGACTCAGCTTCAGATTTAGGTGTTGAGCTTTTTGTTTTGGATGATGGGTGGTTTGGCAAACGAGATTGGGACGATTCGTCATTGGGCGACTGGTTTGAATATAAGACTAAGCTGCCTCATGGACTTAAAGGTTTTAGCGTGATTACGTCTATAGTAAAGGGATGCAGTTTGGACTTTGGTTTGAACCTGAGATGATCTCAGAAGATTCTGAGCTCTATCGGCAACACCCTGACTTTGCTCTCCATACACCAGGACGTGCTAAGTCCTATGGTAGAAATCAATATGTTCTAGATATGTCTCGTTCGGATGTACAAGACCATATAGTACCATCAAATGGTAGCTGTTATCGAGCATACTGGATTGAATTATATTAAATGGGATATGAATCGACATTTAAGTGAAGTTTATTCAGTGCTTTTCCTTATGATCAACAGGGAGAGATAGTTCATCGATATATGCTAGGGGTTTATGCGCTCAATGTCACGTATTACTTCTCGATATCCAGAAACTACTTTGAAAGTTGTTCTGGTGGTGGCGGGCGCTTTGATTTAGGATATTAGCTTATATGCCGCAAGTATGGACCAGTGATAATTCGGATGCGGTAGCTAGATTGAAAATTCAGTATGGAACTTCTTATGGTACCTACTAATGCGATGGGGGCACACGTCTCAGCTGTACCAAATCACCAAACTGGCGTAAGACACCGCTAGCATCACGAGCGGCAGTTGCTTTATGGAGCATTTCGCTATGAACCAGATTTTACCAAGCTAACAAAAATCTGAGCAATCCGAAATAAAGGATCAAGTTGCACTTCTATAAAAACCATCGGACTCTTTTCCAACAAGTGGACTTTCCATCGTTTACTTAGTCCTTTGAAGCTGATGGGAACCTTACTGCTTGAGTTTGACCAATGATTCTCAGACAGAATCTATGGTCATGGTCTTCCAAGTTTTAAGAAAGGCTTCGCAGCCATTGCAAGTGCTTAAACTAGAAGGTCTGAAATCAGAATGTCAATATCGTGTGACTCAAGTACTAGGCGAAGGTGCTTGGGGCGCCACCCTTGCAAAAGAAGAAGGAGGTCCAGAAGCTGAAGCTATGTCTTTAACTGAATCGGCATGTGATGACTCAAATTCTAATAACGGTGGAGTAGAGTCAGGCTTCCAATCATTTGAAGCAAGTGGTGCAGAGTTAATGAAGGCAGGTTTTTATCTCACCTCAAGTAACGAAGGATTTTGTAGGTAAGCTCTTCTATGTAGAGGCTATAAATATTTAACTGAGGCAAATTACAATGAATTTAGCCTCGGTTATTATATTCTTAAGGGGCTGAGGCAAGCATTTAACATCCAAAAAGTCAGCAGAGAAAAATTGACAAGATACAAGATGTGAATAGTTGAAATGTTGATTTATCAGGTTTTCATCGGGTGTATAGGGTTAAATCTAATGAGAAGGAATGAAGCGAAAAGCTTTACCAAGCTTCGAGAACTTTGGTATAATGATGACATTAATAGTCTATTAATTAAAGGCCTAACGGTATTAGACTGTTTAGGTCAGACTCAGAGGTAAGTGATAATGACAGAAGAAGTCAAGCAAAGCCACCAACCAGGCTTTTGAAAAGATACATGTCTATTTATACCGCTTTAAGAGTCATTACTTTGTGACTGGTATTATTATGCTAGTTAACTAAACCGATACCCAGTTATTTGGGTAGTCTACTTGGGTCGAGTTTTGGCTTTTATTGGTTGATGAGAGGCTGGAAGGCCAATGCGGCTCACCCTTTCAATTATGGTTTTTCTTAGATACTATCCTGACAGGGATTGAACTTTGCGCTTTGGGTAGTGGGGTTTTATTCTTTATACCACCATACGTTATATATTTATTATCATCTCTACCAATGTTCTTAGTTATGATAGCACCTATAATTGTGTGGATAGTCTTGCTAGGAGCTAAGCTTCGTTACTAGGGAAGCATTTGAATCAAGGGTTTCTAGAACAACTAGACAGAAAAGTAGGAGGTAGTCCTAATGTCAGAGAAAAAGAAGCATCATCATAAACCGCACTTTTATGATTTTATGTTTTGGTATACTATCATGAGAATCCTGACTTTTATGACAGGACATCTTTTATTCACTTTTTCACCCCTTTGTTCCACTTTTGCGACTATCATGGTCGTGCTAGCTTTTCTATTTGTTAATGAGAGGGTGGATAGCACTAGGATATCCATTTCAGGCGGGCTTTGATAGATACGATACTGACAGGAATTGAACTTTCACCTTGGTTATTGGGATTCTTAGTAAGATGGCCATATGCCCTTGGAATATTGAGATCTTCCTGGCAGATGCCTCTAATATTTGTGGTCTCAATCGTTATCTGGCTCGTTTTATTAGGAGCCAAGCGCCGTTTTGATTCAGACTAGTCAGATTGGCTGTTTAGTTATGGACTAGTAATATGCTTTAATTGTAAGTTAAGGAGGCTACGCGTTGATTGACGAGAGTAAAAAGGGCGCCAGTCCAAGTTTAACCTCTGTACATGACCTTGTACACTGTTTTGCGAGTATTAACGTTGATAACAGATTTGAGTATGTCGTTCGCATTTGTACTTGGGTTTTAGGAGGCATGTTAAGCGCCTATTGGCTTTTCTATTGGTTGATGATTGCGTGGAAAAGATCATGATACGACACTCTTCAAAAAGAGGCTACCAACTGGATTTAGTTTTGACCAGTCTAGAAGTAGCTTAGGGGTGCTTGGAATCTATTTTTCCCATATATTTTTATGGGCAAAGCCGCCTGATCCTATATAGTGATTATCCTATCATAATCTGGCTAGTACCCTAGGCGCAAGAACTGTCTTCGAAGAAGCAAAGGGCTGTTTGGTTACATGAACTGGAACCAAGAGATGAGCGGCAATCGTAAAGATTAGTAGGGAGCTCGATGACAGAAGAAAACAAGAAGGATCACCAAGCTGATTTCGAAGGTTTCATGATAATTCCATAAAGAATTCTATCTGTCGTGCTAGTCACTTTTTATTAGAGCTACTGCAGTCTGCACATACAGTGCGGTCTTTGCTTTAGTTAGGTTCTAACTGGCAAAGCCAGTGAAAGTTGAATATCCCTAAGAGGAGGAAAACATATGCAAGTTAACAGGTCAGTATCTAATCAGCAAAGGTTGGCTGTTTGAATGCCAACTAGTCTATATTCCGGATTAGTCACTTTCTTTTTGGTTTTGCCATATTTGGTTGGTTAAGTCAGACTATTTTTATGGCACTTAATGTTAGCCAGCAATCTTTTTATTACCACTAGTGCCTGACTTGGCTAGGTTATAAGTCAAAGAAAGCTTGGTGTCATTATCTAGCTATATGGTCAATGCCGGTATTGTCATCTATACTTATAGCAAGTTTAAATTTTCAAAACTTTTTGTACTTTTCGCCACTTATCGCTTTATCAAACCTCATCCCAAAACTCTTTATATCTGTAGCTCCTATGGTTTTATTGTGCCTATCAGCAATTTTTAGTCGGCCGCCAGCTGAACAAGCAAGGAAATCAATTAAAGCTAGTTCCAACTGAGGGATAAGGGCACTTAATCGTGTGTTCTAGGTTATCCTTTATTAAAGGATGGCAGATGCTCATCTTACGATTGGATTATTATGGCGCCTTCATCTATTAGCTATTATCTTATGTCTTGCAACTACCTACTTAGCTTGGAGGGGTTACCGTCATCATCGTCCGACTTGCTCGAGAGCCTGTACTTAGATCTAGTTTATCTCGTAATGGTATCTTGTTTCTATCGTTTATAGAATCGCTCTTTTTGGTTATAGGGACGATGTCAATTTCTTTATCAGGTGAGAGATTCGAGATATTAGCAAATGTTATCTATAGCCCGCTTATCTGCTCTACTCTTGATTGGGCCACTGACACCCCCTTATTTTTCTTTACGTAAGCTTAAAGCGGGTGTTCAAGGGCTTTGTCTTTGGCGTCACTTCCCACTATCAAGGGGAAGAAGCCTATCAGCTACAAGTGATTTAGACCAAGTATTGACCCAAGCAGACCTTATCTGGACAATCGATTGAATGTCGAATGATTATCGATGAGAAGGGCTTTTAGGACAAGTAGGGGATGCTCACTGGTTTGCTTTCAGTCAGTCTACTGGTGGGGGAGCCTCAGCTAAAGTTCTGCGGGTGCGTGTTCAGGAAAAAGTCCCACACGCTATCAGCAGTTGGCAGGAGTCCTAACGCTTCGTGGACAAGTAGGCTATCATGAAACAGACAGTCAGGCCATCCCATAACGCTGGTTTCAGATGCAGACTGGCTTGCTTTTGTGCCAGATAAGAATTAAGAGCTGAAAGCTGAGAGTGCCCGCACTTTTTGGGCTAGTCGGTTAACGAGTCTACTTTGGGGACTCTGTTATAATAAAAGAAAAAGAAAGGAGGACTGCCATGGAAGCCCATAGTAGACAAAAGCGAGGCCAAGAACGCGCCTTTGTTTATAGTCTTCAAGGTGCTAGCTGTTTATGGATATACCAGAACATCTTTAACTGGACTTCATCAACTTGCCTCTTTGTTGCCTGGTTACTAGCTATGGCAGTCACCTGGTTGGCTTGGTTATACCAATCTGGATCCACCATGAGATGGGCCTATCGCTTGGAAAATGGCTAGGCTGGTTGTGCTCTGCGTCTGCTGATGGGGCTGCTCGTGCCGGGCAGAAGCACAAACCAAGGACTGCCTCACGGAAGTCGACCTTGATGATTCGGTCAGGGTCTTCTTCCTAGGCTTCACTAATTTGGAGTCATCTCTTTAAGAACTTCGCCTAAGCTTGGCCTAAGCTGAAGGGAGTTCGAAATAAAAGCAAGTGGCCTTGGGACGTCATCAGTTGGGCATCATTACTTACAGACAGGGATGTTGTCTCTATTTCCTAGTCCCTTTATTGAATAATTTGCGTTTTGGCTTTAACAATTTGGATTAGGCGTGAGGCAGCTCTTCTCAATGGCCTCTGGTCTTGAGCGTGATTCTAGCGACAGTAGCTCGTCATCGCCAGACCTGGCGGCTTTATCTTGGACTGGTAGAGTTAATCTTCTGCTCTTCAGCTATCCTTTCATTGGGCTCATGATGCGAGGTGGCGTGGGTGTCGGACCTGCTTATTGGCGAAGCCTGGTCTTGTACTTGCCTTTTGCCTATTTGTCGGCGCAAAGCGTATGGCTAGTTAGCAAAGTGAAGTAAAATCTCTACTCAATAGATCAAATCAACATCGTCAGTTAAGAACAGGCTCATAGAGCCTGTTTTCTTTTCTGAGATAATGAAACTTTGTTTCTTTGTTATAAACAATTAGGTGAAACTCAGTTGTCGTAAGGGCTTAAGTATGCTATACTGTAGGCGAAATGGGCTGGGGAGACCTAGTATGAGAGTGGTATATAAATTAATAAGATAAAGGAGAAAGCTATGAGTTGTATACCAAGATTAAGAGTGCCTTTTGAATCCATGACCGCAACCGAGCAAATGATTGGCTGTTATATTTTGGAACACCGTCATGAAGTCTTGGAGATGAATACGCTAGAATTGGGTTGGGCTTCAGGTACATCAGGGGCAGCATGGACTCGTTAGCATAGAAGATGGGCTATGGAGCTTACCTGCCTTGAAGTTGGATTTGGCCCAAGATCGCACCGATGAAGAGATGCCAGAAGTGGATCTTTTCTTGGATCCAAGGGATACGCTAGGGCTTGTTGCACAAGACCCAGACCATTTTGGAACAGAATCTACGTCGAACCTATGAACTCATTGATGAAGCTGTCCTAGCTCAAGCCATTGACATGATGGCGAGGCTCATCGTCTCTTCCTCTGTGGGATTGTAGGGATCGTCTGCATGGACTTGGTTCATAAATTGACACGGATTAATCGCCCAGTTACTTATGACCGCGACACCCAGTGCTGATGGCACAAAATGGCGCACTAGTATGCCGGGATGTGGTGTTGGTCGTTAATATAGCGGTAATACGCATACCGTTAATCAGATGGCTTATCGGCTAAGGAACAAGGCTAAGATTATCATTGCCGGCTGCACAATCAAGGCACTCTAGGTCTAGCTGACGTCTGCCTCTTCATTCGGGACGAAAAGGAAACCGTCTAGGCTCAGTAACTTTCGAGATGGTTCCTTAATTGTGACAGATCTGCCTCACTGGTGTGGCACAACGCCAATTCCATGCAACCATGGAGCACCTGGTTAAGACCCGAAAATGATTCGAAAAATTGATTAAAGCAAAAGGTTGGTTTAGACCCAACCTTTTTGTCCAGATAGGGTGAATTAACCAGCGCTTGACCTCCTAATGATTTGCAGATTAGAAGTCAATTTCGAAAGATTTTTAAAAGACGTTTTGAAGAAAATTTATTTCGATTAATGCCTGTATAATAAGGGGACAAGGTATAGAATATAACTTTTCTTAATCGGTCACGATTTTTATTGGGAGTTCGGGTTAACCCGAACTAGCAGTATAAAAATTGAACTAATATAGTCAAGTAGCGCGATGCACCCTGAATAATAAAACCGTTTATATATCCGAAGAATCATGCTATACTAATTAATAACAAAATGTAAACAAAAGGGCGTAATCAAGTTGTTAGTCTTATCTTTATTATTATCAAAAAGAAAGCAGGGATTCACATGGTGAAACGTTTGATTAGTGCCAACACGTCGGAAATTCTGGCCATGTCAGCAGCAGAACTAAAACAGAGTATTAAGGCTAGTGAAGGTCGTGATGATTTTGTCGGGAGAATGGGGCTTTACGGGAGTCCTACATTGGGGATATTACCAACTCAGAGATGGCTCGCGCTTTTTGGGGGCGGGACCTGATTTTGCTTAACGGGGTGGGATTTATTAAATCCGGTCATATCAGCCATCGATCCAAATGTCCCTAATTTTGTCGCAGAGCTCCATCGCCTGAGTAGGTCGGCCAATTGGGGGTTAATCTGAACCTGTTGACTGCTAGCGCCCAGATGAATGAAGAACGGCAGGAATTGGTGACGGAGTCGCCAGCAATACGTCGCCTCACTGCGGCGGCTGCAAGCGCTAGGTAGTGTGATTTTACCTGCTGCTGACTGGAAAATCGCGGACCGGTGCGACCAATAAGACCATTGCGTCAGCATCAGGGCGACCAAGCAGCACTTCCCTGGCTTGGTTGTGCGGGTAAGATGCATGGGGCGGGGGTTGACGAGGCCCGTTGCCGACTTGTAGCGGTCGGCCAATTCGTGAGGCTGGAGCGGAACGTCATTTTTGGCGCCGGCTGGTGGGCAGTGTACCAGGCTTCGATGAGGCCGATCTCAGGCCATTGTTCAGCGGGCCCATCAAGCTGCGTGCCCTAGTCATGAGCGCCATTGGAACCAGCTGCGAGAAAGCTTCCGAGATACGGACACCATTAAGCAGATGGCTATCCGCAATAAGATTTGTGGGGTAGACATCCAGCACATTGGGGACCCGGGTTATGGTTGTTTTGGCGCCTGTGGAGGAATATTTCGTGCCCTCAGCAAGGCAATTCGCGGTCAACGGCATACCATTTCTATGATTGCGCGTTCCATTAACCGCTAATTTAAGACATTGAAAAGAGCGGACCTTCTACTAGCTTCAGTGGAAGGTCCGCTATGTGCTCTGTGCTGATAAGAAGTTGGCTTTTAACACAGAGGCTATGTTGGCTGCCTGCGCTATATTGGAGTGGGCTATAGGCCAGGGGAATGGAGCTGCATGGTTTCTTTGGCTTGTGGAAGAGCGGGTGGCGTGGCCAGCTGGCTCTGGTGCAGAGAGGGTGTCGACTAGTGGGTAGGAGAAAGGGTGTGGCCGTCCACAGGTGCTGGCGTCGCTGGAATCAATCAGCTGACTGAGATTGGATAGCAATCGACTGCAGTGACAGGCTTGCTTTCTGAATTAATTGCAGACAGCTAGTATCGCCTAAAGGCACGCATCCTTGATGAGTAGCCAGCGTGATAGTGCGGGATCTGCTACCAGGCTAGGCAGGAAGGGTGGATGAGCTACCCGATAGAGGGTTTTGGCCTTAGCGATTAGACCAGATTCGCTGGCATAGACTTGGAGAGCGGCCCTGCTTTACCACACAGGTGCAGGCTTCCCTTGTGGATTCGAGATCGTATGGCCGGATTTCGCCACATCAGGTAGTTCTGTCGCCCGTAGATTTGCCGCTGAGTACATAGGAACAATGAATACCGTGAGGCGATCATGGAAGACGATAAAGTTATGGTCGTTTTGTCATCTTGGCCATAAAGTCTTTTGGGCCAAAGTCAAGCAGTGAGACTTATTATCAAAATAGCGGCAGCGACTGAGCTTTGGGCCCAATTCTTCGGATTGAGATTCTGCCAATGTTGATTGTTGGATTGAATATGAGGGGCTCAAGTCGAAGTCCACATGCCCTGGCGGCCCGACGCCAATGGCAGTCAAGGGGAAGTCGTGGGTACAGCCACAATTGATGCATAGTCGGCCAACCAGCACTAGTTGGATAGTGCCTAGCTCTTGGAAGGTCGTGCAGTAGTTGCTGGCTGAGATCTCGCCTAGATTATCCGTTACAATCCAAGGCTGAGGTATTTTCAGAGATTTCGCGACACCCTAGATGATGGGCACGATGGGCATAAAGGCTGAGTAAGGTTTTCTTGCGGCTCACGTGTCGTCCTCAGCTGGGCCAACTTCATAGACGAGGTCTTGGCGAATTAAATCCCCACTACTCGCTCGTAGTGGCGGGCGTTATGCCCCGTTTCTTTTAGCGATCTCAATGCGTGATAATGGTGCTCTTGGCGTAGAGTTTATCTAATACAGGCTGGCCTTAGAACGGCTTGTTTCTTGGTTATTGTCATGACTGGTCACTTCCTCTACAAATATCATAGCAAAATACAACAAATCCACAAATGAAAACGTTGACATTCGAATTGCAAGTCCTATAATATTAATAGAAAGTCAAATCACTGTTGAGAATCGGTTCCGTTATACGCCCGCTTTGTTTACATTTTAAAAATAATGAATCGGTCTAGTGTTTTTCTTGCTTTCAAATTGAAGGAAAGGGTGTTATGAATGGAAACCAAGCAACTATGGGTTGTCTGTGCTGCTGGGTATGTCGACTAGTCTCATGGTCTCCAAGATGGAAAAGGCCAGCAAGATCAAGCTTGATGCCCATATCTTGTTGCAGAGCAGTGCCAGAAGCCAATTATTCCCAGAACAATGCAGTAGATGTCTTATTGTTAGGCCCCCAAGTCCGCTATTTGAAGAACGAATTTTCCGCTGACTTGTCAGCCTGAGGCATTCCAGTGGAGGTCATGACTGATTATGGCTGAGATGAAAGGCGATAAGGTCCTGGCTTAGCCGTTAGTCTCATGGGGTAAAGGGAGGAGCTTATGTCACAAGAAGCCTCATTAGAAGTCGCCATGCAGTTAATTATGTATGGTGGTGAAGCCAACCTGTGCCATCGAAGCCATGTGGCAGCAGCTAAGAAGGAGATTTCCAGGTCGCGATGGAGGAATGGGCGGCGCGAGCAGCCCATAGAAGCCCATCGCGCCTTGGGGCTGAGTCTTGGCTCAGCGCAGGGCATTGAGCAGCCCTCAGTTTTAAGATTCATGGTCAGGATCATCTCATGACCAGTATCGCTTTGTCGATTTAGCTCAGAATTAATCGAAGTCTACCAAGTTTTAGCCCAATAAGGGGCTTCGGAGCAGTCCGTTGTTGGTAGACACCAAACTGTGGTTTTAATTTATGTAAAATTTAAGGAGGAATATCATGGCAAGTTTAGTCGATCGTTGGCAAGAGCGCCTGATGCCTATCGCCAACAAAGTTCGGGGAACCAACGGTTCCTTTGTTGCACTGACCTTTATTGGGACCAGCCGGTTATTGCGGCTGATTCATTCGCTCATGATTAATGCCTTTTTGGATTTACCTGGCCAATTTGGCACTTCATCCCGCAGACTTTTGGTTGGTTGATTGATATCAACTACATCCTTTTCAAAGGGTCTATCCCTGTCTTCTCTTCTCTTTAACTTTGGTGTGAATATCGCCAAGATTTACAAGGTGATACAGTCTCGCTGGTTGGTGGCTGTTGCTTCCCTACATATACCATTGCCAATACGGTTACGCAGAACTTCGCTAGAAAATGTTGACTCAAGGCCTTAGCTGGACTGTTGGCGATAAGCTACAAGGTGTTGCGGTTCAAGGGGAGGAATTAGCGGTTACGGTACGTAGCTATTCCGCTAGACCAAATCAGCTAAGGGTTACTTTACAGGGATTATCATTGGCCTGCATTTGGTCATCATCTTCTGTAGGTCATGAATCGGAACTGGACCATTAAGTTGCCAGATTCAGTACCACCTGCTATCGTTAAGCCTTTCCTATCCATCATTCCGGCAGCCATTGCCATGTATGTGGTCGCCATTGCCACCTATGCCTTCAATCAATTGACTGGTGAGTTTATGATTACCTGGGTTTATAAGGTCTTACAAGCGCCACTGTTAATATGTCGCAAAGCTTCTTGCTGTCTCATCATTGTCATCTTTAAACAAGATTTTCTGGTTCTTTCGGCCCACGGCGGCAACGTCTTGCGCCTGTTATGTCCAGTCTCTGGGGTGACCATGCTAGCTATCTTAGATGTTCCGCGCTGGCACCACGATTCCTTTATCTAGACAGATAACCTTCGTGCCTTTGTCTGGTTCGATGCCATCGGCTTAGCTTATCTCTATTCTCTGGATGGCACGAAGTCGTCATTTGCGTGAAGTGGCTAAGTTAGATTTTCCCATGATTTTAATATTGGGGAACCTGTCATGCTGGGGTGCCAATCGTCCTTAACCCAATTATGTTTATTCCTTGTCCTAGTCCAGTGCTGATGGTAACGGTGGCTTATTTGCGACAACGATGGGTTTGGTAGCACCGGTTACTCAGAACGTAACTTGGATGCCGCCTGTTCTCTATGTTGTTTTTCGCAACAGCCTTTGACTGGCGGGCCATTGTTCTGTCCTGATTAATACGATTTCACTGCCGTCTACTATCCATTCGTTAAGATTGCGATAAACAGAGATGGGCGCATGGATACCGAAATTATGACCAATTCTATTTAGATGGTCAGCCTTCAAGATCTTGTCAGGGCAATCCAGTATTTCCGTCCACATCCAGATCATTGGGAAGATACTCCTTCATAATCTCAAGTAACTGGTTACAATACAGTCGAAAACCTACATCCCTGGAATTTGCATGAGCCGCATGAAGGGTCTTTGAAGACCGCGGCTTGCTGGATTTCAAGGCCTACTTTTGATCTTATCATCTGGCGACTGCACTGATTGTCTGCCCTGCCCCTATATTTGCGGTGAGTTTGATTTTGGGGCTCTGCCGCTTGGTTGCTCAACTATCCGGCATGATATCGCAATTCCAAGGATCGTTTTTGGCCAAGGTAGCGGCTTATTATGACTGGCTCCTACCAGCCAGGCACTTTATCAGTTCACCGTGGGGTCCCATCTTGATGATGCAAGTCGAAAATCGAGTATGGTTCCTATGCAGAATATTTACGGGCGTGGCCCAAATGATGCGTGACTGATGGGATGCCACTTTCGGATGGCACCTGGATTGAAGCGCTAGAGTCCGGTACCTTGATTGAAGATGATATCTTGTTACAGGCAACTTCGGCTCGATGCACCAATACCCAAGCCTCGCCTTCTTCGACCGTCATAAAGTAATGGCCACTTATGTACGGAGTTCTGGGATGGTTGGTTCAACTGTTGGAATGATCTCATTGTCCGCCGTACCTAGAGGACTTGGCCCATGATGTTAAGGAAATATGCTGTCGGCGCAGTGTTAATTTTCTCTGCAGGAGGGTGGACCAACTTGGCTTTATTACCGGCTGTCTCTGCGCGCAAGCACGTGATCCCAAGGTCACTTCCTATGACTATGCCCACCATGAATGGGCCAACCCACTGCCACAAATATTATGCGGTTCAGCGGGTGACCCATGAGCTTTTTTCCAGACTTCACCAGTTTGAGCCGCGTAGCCGCCAGGCTAGAGCTTATGGTACTCATCCAGTGCTTGGCTGGCCGACTTGTTAGAAGTCGCCGACCAGTTAGACCGGCCACAAGAAGTGACTACCCAGGCTATGGAAGCCTTAGGCCAACACTATGTTATACCTCTATCGGACGCGGTCAACACCACGGCCATCCGGAACGACTAAAATCATCAATGCTCATGACCGTTCAAGTTCTTTATCCAAGGCAAGCACCTAGTGACCCAATACTGAGAAGACATTATGATGAAGTGTTTCGATACCGCGACCAGGCTACTGCTCAAGTCGATGTCTTAGAAAATATGGGGCGTCAATTACGGCTTCAAACTCAATAGTCCAACCCAATCTAAGGGTATTATATGGAGTTATGATTAACCACCAGTTCCGCAAAGGCTTCAGACAATATGCCCTAGAATTCAAGCCAGACATGTTAGCAGTGTTAGCTACCATGAAGGTCCGCGACCCACACAACCAGAGAGTCCCATTTCATCGCTTCGAGGTTGAGATGATCAGACCGGATACTTATTGATTGCTCTGCCTATGGTAAGGTTTGTGTCTGTGTCAATGGCTTCAACCTTGGCCGTTACTGGTCTCAGGGGCTCATCCAATACCTCTATGTTCATGGCCTCGTGGCTCACACAACGAGTTCGTGTGGCTTTGAGACGGAGTCGGTGCCAGTAGAGTTTGAACCTAGTCGATCAGCTTTCTATCGACCCAGAAGAAGAGGGAGGTTGAGCATGAAGACCATAAACCAGGAGGTCAGCGGTAGTGCCAAGCCATCGCCTTAGGTTGTGGCGCGGCGGATAGCTTGCTTGGCTGATTATCGTGCGTCCTAGCAACCTGCTGTGACCTAGATTAATTTCTCGACATGCTGATATTTGGCGGCGCGGTCAATCTGAATCACGTTTTGGCCAAGCCTGGACAGGCTCGGTTTAGCTCGCCAGGACCTTCATCCATCCAAATGTGCTTGGCGATGTCTGGTCTAACTACCATTTCGATTTCTCCAAAGACCACATTATCCAAGCGGTATGGCAGCTCAAGCGACTTCAAACGGACTACCTAGACGTCTTAGCCCTACATCGGCCAGATGCCTGATGGAACCAGTTAGGTAGCCGATGCTCATGAACTTCATCAGTCTGGTAAGTTCGCTACTTTGCGTCAGTAACCAGAATCCAGGACAAATGAGTCTCTGTCTTCCTACTTAGATCAAGCCTCATTGTCAATCAGTTGAATTTGGGCCAGCCCACACGGTCCTCCTAGATGCCAGCTTGAATGTCAACACCAAAGACTCGGAAAGTATCAATCGTGATGGGGATGTCCTCAATTGTTGTCGCCTTCATCAGTAACTATTCAGGCTTGGTCGCCTTCCAAGTGGATTTAGCACCAGGGCCCTATATACACCCAGACTATCAGGACCATGGGACTGTTTAGCTAGCTTGGCTTTAAGCTATGGTGTCAGTTCGATGCCTTTTGCCTCAGCCTGATTCTACGCCATCCTGCTAAACAAAGTCTGTATCCATGCAGCCTTGGCGCTAGTGACCCAGGCCTGTCCATTGTACTGAAGTCACGAGGACTGGTATCGTATCTATAAGGAGGCAACTGGCTCTACAGAAATAGTCACTATCCTATGCTACCTAGCATAGGATGGTGTTTGTCTATTTTGGCTAGGTAATTTTATTGGGGTTTAGTGGGGCACCATGTTATAATAGGGTTAATATATTGTCTCTATTATTTGTTTTGTCTTGTAAATGAGGTGAAGAATGAAAATTGCGTGGTTCTGTATACCAGCCAAGGCCATACCAATCCAACCCGGGTTTGGTGCGCTATCTAGTGGAGGCCGGGCACCAAGTGACTTATTTTTCTTGAGCGCTTCAGACAAGCCATTCAGACGACAGGTGCTCCCAGGCTTGCGATGACTATGGGAATTTGGGCTTGATGAGCGTGAGAGTCAGACCGCTCGGGCAAGGACTTCATTTTGCCACATTTGCTAGTCCAGTCTACCTTGGCTATGGAAGGCCCAGCTCTAAAGGCCCTAAAAGCCCTCCAGCGGATTTAGTTGTGGTAGGCGACTGATGGCAACCTGGGCCAAGTTTAGCTAAGAAGTTGAATCTGCCTTTATGTTTGCTCCAACACAACCTTGCTCTTCAATAAGGAACTGCGTTATATGAAGCAGAGTATCTGGGCCTTATTGAAATTGCTCTGTCCATGCCGAGGATTAATCGCGAGCTCAATCGCTTGCGGGCGCGAGGCTATGAGATTGGCAGTGTCTTTGGACCTAATTCAAAATGATGAGGCTACCCCTACCCGGTCTATACTTCCCCATATTTTCAACCTTGCTTGGATAGTTTTGGGTCCAACTACTTTATTGGGCCATCCATTCGACCGGTTGAAAACCTTATCCTAAGACACGAGCCAAGACTATCTACGTGTCCTTGGGGATTGTCATTCATACGAGGCTTTTCGTGCTGTAATAGAGGCCTTTAGGATTTGCCGGACTACCAAGTCATCATAGTTTAGGCCAGAGTGAGCTTAGTGACCGGCAGACCTACCTGACCATATCGAAATTCACGATCGAGTCGATCGGCAGCATTGGGCCATTGCGGACGTCTTTATCACCCATTGTATGAATTCTGCCTCAGAAGGGCTATATCATCAGGCCACTTATTCTCTGCCTCAAACGCCGGAACAAGGAGCCGTAGCCAAACGGACTGCTGAACTGGGAGCCGGTTACTTGTCAGCTCATGACGCCCGCGCCATTCGGCGTGCCGTCCTAACTGTTTTGAAGAGCCACATTACCGCGATGCCGCAGGGACGTGTGGCCAAAGTTTTAAGGCCAGTGGCGGTTATCAAGAAGTTCTGACCTTTATGGAGCAAGTGTCTAAACAAATCAAGTATCAGGTGCCTACTGAACGGTAGGGCGCCTTTTTTGATAGTTTAGCTAGGAAAACTGAACGTTGAGGTCTTTGCCATTAAGGTCGGCAAGGCTAGTAGCGAGCAGACGACTATGATAGAATGATAGATGAATGAACTGTTTAGAAAGGGGGACGCAGTGGCGTTTGGCAAGGATTAGTAATTTTGTAGGTAATTGCTGCCCTGTGGGGGATACGCCATCATTTGAGCAGTCCTCAAACAACCGCCCAAGGGTAGAACGTCAGCCCCTCTATATCTTTAACTGGGGGATTATATTGATCCTGAACTGATTACTGCCTTGAAGAAGAAGAAGAATTATCGGGTCATTTACGAGACTTTGATTCCAATGACGCCAGGAAGCCAGTTTACAAGGTGGGACGCCTTATGATTTAGTCTTCCTAGTGAGTCCATTGTTGCGCGTCTTAAAACCAGAACTTACTCAAACTGCTAGATTATAGCCGCTTAGAAGGACAGAGTATCTGACGCCTTGTTACTCAATCATGCTTTTGATCCAGGAAACCAATATAGCTTGGCTTTATTTCTGGGGACCTGGCATCATGGTGAATACGGAGCAAGTAGATCCAGCCACGATTGAGAATTGTCGGATTTATGGAAACCATGATTTAAGAATTCTATCCTAGTCCTAGATGGCCATCGCGAGACTCTGGGGATGGCCTTGCAGGCGCGCGGCTATTCGCTTAATAGCCAAGATCCAGGGGAGTTAGCCATTGCCGGCACCTACCTCAAGGCATTGGCTCCTAATGTTCGAGCAGTCTTGACCGATGAAATCAAACCACTATGCGCTTAGGCGAAGCGCCGATTGGCATGGGTTATTCGGCGATGCTGCCAGTGTCATAGCGGACAATCCTAATATTGTTTATATCGTGCCAAGACGGCTCGGCTGTATGGACAGATAATTTCGCTATTCCAGCACCAGTAAAATGAAGCAGGGGCCTATGCTTCATTAATTTTATGCTATGACCAGAAAATGCTGCTAAAAACGCAGAATATGTAGGTTACGCCACTCCAAACGAGTCAGCTAAGGCCCTACTAGCTCAAGAGACGCTGGACAACCTCGATTTCAATCCGCCTGCTGAGATCTTGCAACAACTCGAACATTACGAGTTCCTACCGGCGATATCATTAAGGAATTTAACGAACAATTTAGGCTTCGATGGCCTTATAGAGGAAATCATGCACTATCTATTGAAGACACAGGCCTTCATAACCTGGACTAAGGGGACTATCGGGCTAGCCTTTTGTAAATTGGTGATCAACGAATTGCTGTCTATGAGCTGGATAATCTAGAAGGATGGGAAGCTGGCGTTAATTTGAGGTTTTAGTGACGGAAGCACTCAGCATTTGCTGCCTGCACCTAGGTCAGCAATGTTGCTACTGGTTTATTGATGCGATGTCCATTTTATCCTTCTAGCTTTGATTCAAGGGGATTTGTGGTAGGGGCGTTGCCGAGTGGTCGCACGCAGGCCCAGGATTTCTCTGCGTCAGGGGTGGCGTTTGTGTTGGCCGGTTGGAAGGAGTTTAACCGCTCAACAAATTCTTCGTCGTACGCTTGATCGTTACTGCTGCGGATTTCACCATGCTCTTGTCCGTGATGCTCACTTCTATTTGGCTCACCGCGGCTTTGAGGCCCTTGATTGAATCCTGATAATGTCGTAACTCTGTCGGCAGGCTCTGGTAGATGAGTCAGATGGTTAATTAACGGGCATCAGAAGCTGCTTAGGTTTACTATCAGACAGAGGTCTTCCGGCGCTTTCAGGAAGAAGCGGTCCCACATGTGTACTTAGTGTCACCTTCTGCTATGGGGGTAATGGGGTAGGAGATGTTGATGGTGAGAGTCCTGATATGGTCTATCCGGAACTTCTGCGAATGCGTTTGCCTGTGTCATGTTGCGTTCCTGTTTTTCTCAGCTAGGTGGGGCTGTCTGAGCCCTTCGTCAACCTTTATCAGCGCTATCGTGGCCTTGGCCAAATGTGTAAGTAGCAATTTTGATGGCGTGACTTTCACATACGGCCTATCTCAAGTCAGAGTATCCTGGTTCTATTATCCGGGAGTGGGGCCTTAATCCCTATTGAGTCAGCATGACTTTATCCTAGTTGCCAGCCAAGAAGATTGGCTGATGCGGATCTGCCATTGGTGACCGGGCTATTGAGTTAACCTTTACCATCAAGGAAGCCCTAGCCAAATTTCCTCTAGTCTGGGTAATTCCACACCATTGAGCACCAGAATTATGGATTGGGCTGATTTAGATATAGTGGCTCAAGAGCAGCTAGTAGTTTTGTTCAATCCGTTACCTGATGGTGGGCTATGATAGTTGGATGAAGAAGTAGGGCTGAAGTGCTCAGTACATGCTTTTTAAGGAATTCTGAAGCAAGGTGCAACCCCAGCTTTGAACTGATACGCCTGTGGTGGTCAATGTAATACCACTGGAGAGTTTACACGCAGTCCAACGCAGACTTGGATGGCTACTGCCTCGGGCTTGATGCTGAACAACGCTGATTATTGAAGAGTCTTCTATGCTCACACACTTGGCGCCGCGAGTTCTTAGCCGAACCGACATTGGTGGTGAAGTTGATGTGCAGACCGGTCGTCCTGTCCCGCATTTGCGGACCGTCAATGATTGGCAACAAGTCAGAGATGGTACTTACTTATTGGGCTGTGTTTATTAAGATTTATAGGAAACTGAGGACCTAATTAGGTCTCAGTTTTGCTTTTCAGAATGGCTTGGCAAAGGGCTTTTGTGAACCAGTTCTGCTTATTGTGGCAAAAGATGGATTTGTGGAAATAATTTTTAATTGAGGTAGCATACATTGTGTGTAGATAATAAGAATTGATATTAGGTATAATTTCCATATAGGGAGAGTTGTGCTATTTTGTTGAAAGGGAGGTGCGTGAAAGTCATTCAATCACTCAACCGAATGTGTCTTAGTCGCTAGAGTGATGGGGTGAATTTGGTAGCATTAGAAAGGTGTGGTTGGCAAGAAAAAGTGGATACCATTGGACCAACTGCGACCAGGGTCTTGTTTAGGTCTGTTACTGGGAACAGTTGCTATTTAATTAAGGAACTGGAACCATGGGTGTTCTAACTAGCTCAAGACATTACTATCATCGTTGAGTGCATGTTTGGCTAACTGATGGATACCTTCATTTTCGCCATTGCTGCATTTGCAATATGCCTTGACCGGGAGCCTATTGAAGGGTGATTACGATCCTTTCCTGTATCAGTTCCAGTTATCTTTGTCCGGACGAGTATCATGGGCGTGAGTCCATTGCTCAGGTCAATGCCAAGTATCAACTTGATTTGCCCAGGAAGAGGTTTCCTTCTGATTGGTGTTTCTGGTCAAATGATCAGGCAGGCTTCCACAATGTGGTAGAACTGAGCGAACTCTAATCGTATGATTCTAGTGATTGAGACACAGACGGAGAGCTCCTTGACAAGGAGTCCTTGACTATGGGCGCTTTGTGGTTGTTATCCGCTACTTCCTGATTCGGGACTTCTTGAGCCATCAACCAGGCTGCAAGAGACCGTCTCACCAGAAAATTGAGACTGTCTTAGAGACGACTGCTGGGGTCTTTCTCGGAATGGGACCTCTTGAAGGTCCTTAAGGATACTTATTGGAAGAGTTCAATCTAAGTTTTGGTCAGATGAAGATTTATCTTTATTGCACCTTTTGTACGTATTCTAGGAAGGAAGGACATGAATGGGGTTGTGTAAGTTTGTTCAGTGGAATTGATTGATTTTTGTGAGGAGACAGACCAAGGCCCTCTTCTTGCCCACCAGGCTGCCAAGTTGCAAGACTTAGGTTGGTGGTTGGATAGCTCGGTCAGGCTTTATGCTGAGAGGCAGAGTTCCGACAGGATTGGCCTTGAACGACAGTGGCTATTCCCTGTATACCTATGTTGAACATGTCAAACGTCCTTTGTCGCCTTTTACCGTCTGGTAGAGCCGGTAATGCCTTTATCCAGATGGGGACCGATGATTTGGTAGTTTATCCGGTTATATCATGTATTTTAGTATAAAGGCTAAGGCTCAGGTGGATCTCCTAGAGGAGCTTATGGCACTTTAAGCCAGGAGGACTTGGAGTCAAACTAGAAGCTGCCAGTCGCTGAAGCGATTGTAGACCTATTGCCATTAGAAAGGATGATTGATTTGAAAAGATTATTGTTGCTCTGGTTCTTGGGGGTTGGACCTTAAACAGTAGGGTCCTGTTAGATAAGTTTTCAGCAGGGCGTACCTGCTCGTTGAAGCAGTGGACATTAAACACCAAACATCATGTCAAAGATGCGGATGCTTATGTCTCCATCGAAACTATGGATCAAATCGACATCCCAACCTTAACGGCATTGGGTTTCCTGACAGTTGGGGGCAAGATG
>BNJU01003015.1_pt1 | contig 113925 bp, 170 predicted proteins | sample 8539281 | NCBI WGS metagenome assembly BNJU01 (sample SAMD00202456, study PRJDB9452) | human saliva metagenome | isolation source: human saliva | place: Japan
TAATGAAAATTATAGAAACCTTGAGTATGTGGGAATAGCGGAACCATCAATTTTTGAATAAATTTGTAATTTAGTTTTAAAATAGCTCTGAGAATATTATATGTGATTGTAAAAAGTGAAAGACTAATTATCGAATAGAAGCAGTATCTATTTATACAACAAGGGGTCAAAGTACTATTGTTAAAGAGTGAGAGAAATTATAAAATCAAAAAAATTTAAGAATACTGTGCTTATCATAATTTTTTTATACTTTTACAAATGGATAAAAAGGAACATTAAATAAGGAGAAAGATTGAAAAAGAAAAAGAGAAATACCAAAAGAAAAAAATAAACATTTTGAGAATGAAGATCATAAGGCTAAGAAAAAAATATACTAGAATTTTTCTAAATGATAGCAGTTTGTTGGACGAGATTTTTGAATGTGGCGAATATTGATGAAGAAACAGAAGTGCTGGAAATTGGACCAGGTTTGGGATTTTTAACAGAAAAAAATTAATTGAAAATTCTAAATTTTTTTGACTGCTTTTTGAAATAGATGATGATTTAATCCCATTTTTTGAGTAAAAAAATTTGAAAAAAAGAAAAATTTTAAGTTAGTTCATCAAGATTTTTATGGAAGCAGATTTAAAAACTTTTTTTGAGAATAAAAAAAGATGTGAAAGTTGTAGCAAATATTCCGTATTACATAACTTCGCCAATTATTAATAAATTGCTTGAATACCGTGAAAATATTGATGAAATCTATTTGATGGTGCAAAAGGAAGTGGCAGAGCGGATTGCCTCAAAGCCACACAGCAAAAAGTATGAGCCTGCTTACTCACGCTGTTCAATTTTACGCTGAAGCAGAATATTTGTTTACTGTTCCAAAAGAAAAAAATTTGATCCTGTTCCAAAAGTTGATTCAGCATTTTTTTAGGAATAAAAATTTTTAAAAAAATAAAAAAATATGAAAGTCAAATTTCAGAAGAAAAAAATATTTTTAAATATTTGAGAGAAGCGTTTTTCAAATAAGAGAAAAAGTATTTCTAATAATTTATCGAATTTAGGATTTTTCAAAAGATTTTGTAAAAAGAATGCTTGAAAAAAAGTTGGCAAAACAGAATTGGCTAGAGCAGAAGAATTTTTCTGTGCAAGGATTTATTGATTTTATTGGGATTTTTGGAAGGTTAAATTGCCTATATTTTTATTGAATAAAAAAATAAAAAGTTCTCTAGATTGTTGAGGACTTTTTTTAGTTACATAATAATTTTTTTAGCAAAAAAATTTTTGTAAATCAAATATTTTTATTTTACAAATAATAAAATAATGAGTATAATATAGCAAATATAAATTGGGAGGAATTTTTTTATGAAAAAAATGGGAATTTTATTGCTTATTGGAGCATTAATGGCGATAAGTTGTGGCAAAGATACTGGAGCAAAGGAAGGTGGAAAGGCTGGTATAACAGCTGGAAAGACAGCTGAACAAGGGAAAACTGATTTAAGCAAGGAAACTTCTGAATATAAAAAGTATGTTGAAGGTCAGATTGATATGCTTTTAAAGGATACAGAAAATTTTGCACAATTATTAAAGACTGGGAAATTAGACGAAGCTAAAAAAGTTTATCCGCTAATCCGTATGGCTTATGAAAGATCTGAGCCTATCGCTGAAAGTTTTGGAGAATCGGATATTAAGATAGATTACCGTCTTGTAGACTTCAAGGAAGAATTTAAAAATGAAGAAGGATGGAAAGGTTTTCATAGAATTGAAAAAATATTGTGGGAACAAAATACTACAAAAGGAACTGAAAAATACGCAGAAGATCTTGTAAACGACATTAAGGAACTAAAGGCAAAAATTGCTACAATTGAAGTAACACCTGATTTAACAAAAGATAGCAAGAAGTCTTCGGCTTCTACAAGCGGGAGATGAATTGCTTTTTTGCAAAAAAATTGAAAAAAAGGATATATTTATGATACAATTTATTCAGTGAAATAATATAGAAGTAGGTAATAACAATGTCATATAATAGCAATTATTATTCAGTATTTGATATAAATTATCATATGATTTTTTTGTATAAAATATCGAAGAGAAGTAATTAATGATGAAATTTCTAATAGATCGAAAGAGATTTTTTGAAAAAAATATGTCCGAAGTATAACATTGTTCTTAAAGAATGGGAACATGATGTTGATCATATTCATATGTTGATTAATGCTATGCCTAATACTGAACTTTCTAAGTTTGTAAATACTTACAAAAGTGCTTCCAGCAGGTTGATAAAAAAAGAATTTCCTGAAATAAGGGAAGATTGTGGAAAGAATATTTTTGGAGTAGGAGTTATTTAGTTGTAAGTCTCGGAAGTGCACCGTTAGAGATAATTAAAAAAATATTCAAAAATCAAAAGGAGGTGTAATTTATGAAATATAATTTAGCATTCAAATACAGAATTTATCCAAATAAAGATCAAGAATTATTGATAAATAAGACTTTTTGGATGTGTTCGTTTTGTTTACAATACGATTTTGTATGCTGCAAATAAATTTTATGAAGAAACTGGGAAAAAAATAAAATAATTACACCTGCTAGTTTGAAGAGTGAAAAATCAATTTTTGAAAGAAGTAGACAGTTTGGCACTTTCAAATGCTCAATTGAATGTAAAACGCTCGTTTACAAATTTCTTTCAAAAAGAGCAAAAGTTTCCAAGGTTCAAATCTAAAAAGAATAATGTTAAAAAGTTATACGACAAATTGTGTGAATAATTCGATACGAATAGAGGAAAACAAATATTTGGTTTTGCCAAAATTGAAAAAAAGTCAAATTAAAATATCATAGAGAAATACCGAAGGATTACAAGATAAAGTCGGTAACATTGACAAACAGTAATGGAAATTATTATGTTTCTGTTTTTGACAGAATTTGAAAAAGAAATTCAAAAAAATACCAAGTAATGATAAAGTAATTGGACTTGATTTTTTTCAATGTCTGAATTATTTGTCAGTTCTGAAAACCAAAGGGCTGATTATCCAAGATATTTTTAGGATGTTGGAGAAAAAAATTGAAGAAATTACAGAAATCGTTATCAAGAAAAAGTGAAATTTTTCTAAAAAAATTGGTATAAACAAAAAAATGAAAAATATCAAGATTGCATGAGTATATCAAAAATTGCCGAAGGGATTTTTTACATAAATTATCGAAAAAATTGTCTGAAACGTATAATGCTGTGATTGTCGAGGATTTGAATATGAAAGGGATGAGCCAGGCATTAAATTTTGGGAAAAGTGTAGGAGATAATGGATGGGGAATGTTTTTGAGAATGCTTGAGTATAAACTGATATGTTTTTAGGAAAGCAATTTTTGAAGATAGATAAGTGGTTTCCATCGTCGAAAACTTGTAGTAAATGTGGAAATGTTAAAGAGAAACTGGAATTATCAGAAAGAAGTTATAAATGTGAGTGCTGTGGAATTGAAATTGATAGAGATTACAATGCTGCATTGAATATAAGAAATGTTGGAAAAGAAATAATGGAATATTAGAAAAATAAAAAAAACAGGGCAGGGACTGTCCGAAGAGCTTGGTAAATATATTTGGCTAACAAAAGCAGATACTTCCCAAGAAGCTCCCGCTTCTAAAAAGCGGGAGTAGTTCACTGGCGTATGGACAAGAAATGAAAGTTTTATAAGAAGCAGAAGTATTTCTTATTATGGAAAAAGTGGAAACTGCGATGTCGTTTTTTTGAGAAGGCTCTATGGAAGTGGAGCCATTTGATTATGACAATACAGTCAATTCTTTTAATGACTTAAAATCAACAATACAAGACTATTTAGATGGCAAGAAGATAGAAAATAATGTTTCAAGCACAATTACACTAAAAGAAGCTGTAGATATGCTGAAAGATGCTTTGGAAGCCTTTAAAAATGGAAATAAATCTAAAGGTCAGTCAAAAGTGAAAGAGTTTATTCAGGTATAGTACTACGGTTGAAGGCGATGTAAGTACGAGAAATTCAAATTTTTATAAAAAAAGTGGAAACACAGACTCCAATAATCATGGTAAAAGGTATCGAAAAAGAGTATCAGGAACAATTACAAGGATTAATTACAGAATTATCACAAATTGATACAAAAGCACAATATACGTTTATTGATGCGATGTTTATACTTCTTCGTGAAGGTGTGGAAGCACTTCTTATCGTTCTGGCATTAGTAAGCAGCCTGAAAGCTGCAAATCAGAAAAAGGGATTGCGTTGGGTGTATACAGGAGCTGCTGCTGGAATTTTTGGCAAGTGTAGTAATAGCATTTGCTCTTCAGGCTTTATTTCCTGCTGTATCTTCAGGAACAAATCGTGAAATTCTGGAAGGATTTGTAGGAATTTTTGCGGTTATAATGATGATTGGGATTGGATTTTGGCTGCATAGTAAATCATCCTTGAAATCTTGGCAAGATTATATTGACAGAAAAATGGATATTGTATTAAGTACAGGAAGTTTTGTGTCAATGTTTGTACTTAGTTTTCTTGCGGTATTTAGAGAAGGAGCAGAAACAATATTGTTTTATGTAGGAATTTTACCATTAATTTCATTGCAGAATTTGATTATCGGTATTGTAAGTGCGGTATTGATATTAATTGTAATTGCACTTGTTTTAATATACGCTTCTTCAAAAAAATAAAAAAATACATCAAGTGTTTTTTTGTACTTACGTGGACAATTTATTTCCTTGCATTAAAAATGCTTGGAACAAGCATTCACATGTTGCAAGTTGTGGGAATTTTACCGTTACACGTAGTTCATTTTATACCCTACAATGGAAATTTTGGGAATTTATGCAAATATGGAAGTATTTATTAGTCAATTAATTTTAATTGTGATTATCGTGATTGCTACATTGATAAAAAAAGAGAAAAGATAAATAAAAATTTTTAAAAAGATAAAAATATCGGAAAGGAATAGAATGGCTAAAATTGATGAACAGACGCTTGTAGAACATTTGAGCGAATTTAGGAAAAGACTCATTATCACAATTATATTTTTTATTGCGATTTTTTTAGTAAGTTTGATATTTTGCTCCGATATTTACAAATTACTGACGGCTTCATTCAAGCATAAAGTTCTCACAGTTCTTAAATTTAATGATATTTTGAGCATTTATTTAATGCTGGCTGGAATATGTGCTTTTAGTTTGACATTGCCTTTTACAAGTTATCAGTTATGGGCTTTTATTCGTCCTGCTCTTAAGGAAAAGGAAGCCAAGGCAATTTTATCTTATGTGCCAGCAACTTTTATATTATTTGTTACAGGACTTTCTTTTTGGATTTTTTTATAGTAACACCTGCTTTTACTAAATGTTTTTATTATCTTTTGGCAAAGATTTGTTTAATATTCAACTTTACAGCAAATAATTATTTAACATTTGTATTACATACATCATTACCGCTTGGTGTAATATTTGAATTGCCCGTTATTGTGGCATTTCTAACCTCGCTGCATATCTTGACACCGCAATATTTAATAAAAAACAGGCGATATGGCTATTTTATTTTGCTGGTAGTTGCAGTCGTTCTGACACCAGCTGATTTTTATAAGCGATTTAACAATGGCAGCACCATTAATCTTACTTTTATGAAGTGAGTATTTCTGTTTGTAAATATGTCTACAAAAAAAGGAGGGATGATTAAAAATGGGAATTTTTTTCGAGATATAGGAGCACCAGGATTAATAGTTCTGATACTTGGTGCATTACTTATTTTTTTGGACCCTAAAAGACTGCCTGAACTGGGAGAAGTTTATAGGAAAAAAATGATTCGGGAATTTAAAAAGTCAGTTTCTGGAATTGAATCAGAGGCTGATAATAAAAAAATGTAGAAGATAAAAAAAGAAAAAAAGAGTGTAAATAAATTAATCTTAGTTTATAGTTTATTTTTTTCGATTATTATATTTGAATTATAAAAAGGCTTGGAATTATAACACTCCAAGCCATTCTCTTTTTTCTAGTACTTCCATTTCGATATTTTTTTGTTTTTAACGTTTCAATCGCTTTATCCATATCATCTAAAAAGATATGAATTTGTAAGAATTTTTATCAGACCGCTCTGGTTATCAAGTGTTCTAACATTTCCTAAACCGTCGTAAAGCTTCAATGACTTTGTTGATAAAATCAATGTATTCTTTTTGTTTGAATAATATATTCCCAAACTTTGTTATATTTTTCTTTATTTTTCCATAATTTACTTTTTACCTTTCTTTTTTTAAAAAAATTATCTAAATACGAGTATCTTCCATTTGAATTCTTCCAGCCTAGTATTTTTTCTAAATTTACATTTTGAGTTGACTGAATGATACGTTTTTTTATGTCTGGATTGTTTTTTACAAGTTGTGCAATTAATTCCTTTGTTTCACGGCGCTTGCTTGAAGTCCTTTCGGCAGCGACTGTACAGCCGCAGTTCATCGGAAGGATTCCGTTATTTCGTACCCATTTTATAATTGCCTTTTCTTCAACATAAAATAGGGGACGTATCAATTCTATGTTAAAATTATCGGACTTTAATTTTGGCAGCATTGTTTCAAATTTTCCCATATAAAACATACTCATAAGAGTTGTTTCAATAACGTCATCAAAATGGTGTCCAAGTGCAAGTTTATTGCAGCCAAGTGAAGTTGCTTTTGTATAAAGGCTGCCACGCCGCATTTTGGCACACATATAGCAAGGATAGTCTTTTGCGATTTTTTCGGCAATTTCAAAGATATTGTCATCATAAATTTCACAAGGGATATTTAGATGTTTTAGATTTTTTTTCAAATTATTTAAATTAGCAGGATTAAATCCTGGATTCATTGAAATAAAAACCACTTCAAAGTTAGTTCTGCTGGCTCTTTTCAATTCTTGAAACAGCTTTGAAAGCAAGAGGCTGTCTTTCCCGCCAGAAATAGCCACTGCGATTCTATCTCCATCCTTTACCATTTCAAATTCCTTTAAGGCTCGCACAAATGGTGTCCAAAGTGTTGAACGGTATTTTTTTTGTATGCTTCTTTCAATGGTTTCTAATGGCTGAAGTGGAACCGATGGTAAAACTGTTTCACAAACTGCGCTTCCAAGGGAAGTAGAGGCTATTTTATCAGCATTTACTTCATTATTTATCGTATTTTTTTGTCATCGAGATCATTTTTCTAAATTCATTATCTGTAACTCCTTTTAAAGTTCATATTAGCCTTGATTTGTTTAAGTAATCAAAAAAATATTATAACATAAAAAAATACTCCAATCAACTGTAATAAAATTATATTTTTTTGCTTTTATTATTTTGAAAATATTAAATTAATAAATATTAAATTTAAAAAAACAAAATTTGATAAGAATATTGAAAATATGGTATAATAACCGTAAGAAAAATATAAATTTTGGATAAAAAAATGGAGGGAAAAAAATAAATGAGCAAGTATTTTTGAAACTGTAGATTTTTGGATTGAGAATTTATTGATTCGACTGAAAGTTATACGATTGAAAGTAATGAAAAAGGGAAGTTTGTAGATATTACAATTAATGTGACAAAGGAGGATATGGGAAAAAGTTATTGGTAAAAATGGAAGAATCATTACAGCACTTAGAGTTCTTATGTCATCAATTGGGAAAAAAAGATAAAAAAAGTATAAAAATTGAAGTTAAGGAAATGTAAGTTTGAAAAATATTCAAATAAAATAACACTAGATTTTTATAATAATCAAGGAGTGAATTTATGAAAACTTGCAACTTAAGGAAAAAGAGCTTTTAAACTTAGAGTTTACTATTATGATACTGATAAAATGGGAGTTGTGTACCATTCAAATTATCTGAAATGGATGGAAATGGCACGAACTGAGTATTTTAGGGATGTTTTTCCATATAAAAAAATATGGAGGATATGGGATTTATTTTGCCAGTAAAGACACTGAATATTGAATATGTTAATTCGGCAAAAGTATGATGAGGAAATTGAGATTTTTGTGAAAATTGAGGAAATAAATAATATTAAAATTAGATTTTTCTTATGAAATGTATAGTTTAGATGGAATTTTAAAGGCAAAAGGCTGAAACTGTGAATGTTTTTTTGTGGATGAAAAATGGGAAATTAAAGAGAATTTCAAATGAATTGCTGGAGAAAATTACTAAATAATTGAATAAAAATATTTGTATAATTACAAAATTCATTGTTTAAAAAGGGAAATTTAAATATATATTTAAAATTTGGTAGGACAAATATTTTAAAAGATTAAGAAAAATAAAATTTAAAATTATTATAAAAAAATAAAGAAGAGAGGCTTTTACAAATGAAAAATAGTAATTGGAAATGACCATGCGGGTGTAGAATTTAAAAAAATAAAATTATGAAGGCACTTAGAAGTAAAGGGCATGAAATTATAAATGTGGGAACTGATACATTAGATTCAGTTGATTATCCTGATATTGCGAAGGAAGTTAGTAAAAAAATTATAAATAAAGAGGCGAATTTTTGGGATTTTAATTTGTGGAACTGGAATTGGAATTTCTATTGCTGCAAATAAAATAAATGGAATTCGTGCTGCTCTTTGTCACAATGAATATACGGCAAGACTTTCAAGACTTCATAATGATGCGAATATAATCGCTTTGGGAGCCTAGAGTTTTGGGAGAAGACTTGGGATTTAGCCTGTGTTGAAACTTTTATAAATACCGAATTTGAAGGTGGCAGACATGCTAGAAGAGTTGGGAAAATTGAACAGTAATTAGTAAATGTTAAAAAAATAGCAGTAACTTTTTTAAAAAAATGGCAAGGAGTTAAGATCTCTTGCTAAAATTAAAAAAATAATAAGAAAAATAAAAAAAGGGAAGTGATTTTTTTATGTCAACAGTTTTTTAAAAAAATAATAGATAAGGAAATACCTGCAAATATTGTGTATGAAGATGATGAGTTTTTGGCTTTTTCATGATATAAATCCTGCGGCGAAAGTTCACGTGCTTGTAATTCCAAAAAAAGGAAATCAAAAAGTTTGGATGCGGCAACTGAAGAAGATGCTTTGTTACTTGGAAAACTGCAGTTGACTGTGGCAAAAGTGGCAAGAATTTTAGGGATAGATAAAGATGGTTATAGAGTTATAACTAATATTGGAGAAAATGGCGGACAGGAAGTTTTACATATTCATTATCATATTTTAGGTGGGGAAAAATTGCCAGTTAAATTAAAATAGAAGAAGTAAAATTTTTTTATTCTGGAGGAAATTTATGGTAAATAAGTTTTCTAAAAATTGTTGTGCTTGTCTTTCTTTTTGGCAAATTTGGGAATGGCTGAGTATATAAAAAAAGATGATGCTGTTTACTATATGGATAAAATATCGCAGACTGATGAAAGAAAAGTGGAAGACGCAGATTTTTAAGACATTTGTGAAATTAAATGATATTTATGGGAAAGATAGTAAAAAAATGTTTTTTTGTATTGACAAGAAGTTTAGAAGATGCTGATGTTAAGACTTTTCAGGTAATTGGGGAAGTCAATGGGAAAGATAAAAAAATATTTATAATTATGATGAAAAATGGAGATAAATCCGAAGGATTTCAAACTTTACAAAAAAATAAGGATAAACTTTTGTATTTTTAGAAATAATGGTAAACTGTATATTGGAGGAAGTTTTTTTGAAGTTGAATATGTTCAGGATTTAGACAGTTTTGAAGCAATTGATGAAAGTTATTCAAAGGACAAGTATAATATTTATTATGCTGGAACACCGATATACGATGTTGATAAAAGTACATTTCAGATAATAATGCCTGATTATTACGCAAAAGACAAGAATAATGTGTACAGTGGCTCTGATAAAATAAAGGATGCGAATCCTGATACGATAAAAAAATATTAAATCAGGTTTATTTGAAGGATGATAAAAAAATGTATTTTTTTGAATTTTTGGACAAAAAGATGGAAAATGTCGATGTAGCTACTTTTTGAAGCCATAGAGGGAAACGTAAACTATGGAAAAGATAAAAAAATAATGTTTACTTTCTTGGTGAAAAAAATAAAAAGGAGCTGATGCAAAATCTTTTGAAGTTATTTTAGAGCCTAGTGATCTTGTTCAGATGTATTCAAAAGATAAAAATAGTGTCTTTATTGGAGGACGCAAAATAAAAGAGGCAGATTCAAAAACTTTTGAAAGACTTCCTGAAACAACGTATTATTCAAAGGATAAAAAAATAATCTTTATTATCGGGAAGTAAAAATTGATAAAATTGACAATAAAACTCTTAAAAATTTTTATATTCTGATGGAATTGACGTGGTAAAAAAATAGAAATAGAATTTTTTTGCAGAAGGGAAAAAAATTGAATATAAAAAGTCCAGAAACTTTTGAAATAATTTTGAGTAAATATTATAACTTTCCAAATTTTATTTATGGAAAAGATGATAAAAATGTATATGCAATTTCAAAAATTTGATGAAACTTATTCAAGCAAAAATAATAAAAAAATGCAGATGTAAATTCTTTTTGAAGTAATGAAAAAAACAGTATGTATACAAAAGATAAAAAAACAATATTTATTTTACACATTCTGATGTTGTACAAATGAAAAAAATGTAGATAAAGACAGTTTTACTATTGGAGAAAATGGCTTTTTCGCATGATAAGAACAGTGTTTATTTTTTTATGGAAAAAAAGTTAGACAGAATAAGTCCACAAGGATTTAAAATTATTGATTTTACTGTTAACTCTGGAGATTCTGAAAAAAATTGCTTTTTTTGACAGACAGCAGGAATTTGTATAAATTTACTTATGGATTTGATGATGAAAGATATAATTTGAAAAAAATATAAAATTGTCTAATGTAACAAATGTGAAAGTGGATGCTCCGAGCTTTGAACTTGTTAAGGAATACACGGGGAGTTATTACAGAGATAAGAACAACGTTTTTTTATTATGATATGAATAAGAAGGAACTGAAAAAGGTCGAAGGTAGTGATAGGAACAGACTTTTGTCGAAATGGATAATTTTTTTGCAAAGGATAATAAAAAAAGTCTATTATCTTGGAAAACAAATTGAGAATATTAGTTCAGAAGGATTTAAATTTGTCGGTTCAGATATTGTAAAAAAATAAAAAAATGGTGTATATTTTTTTGGAAAAGATGAAACTGGGACAGGAGATTATGAGATAGTACCTTTAAATTTTTGACAGTGCTTCATTTGATATAGCAAATAAAAATACGAGTAATTATTTTTAAAGATAAAAATGGGATTTATTATCTTGATTATGGAAAAATTATTAAATTTGGAAGCAAAGGATGTGCAGAATGCCTTTATTAAACTAGAAGGGGCTGATATTCCAACATTTAAAGCATTTGGGATATGGATATTCCAAAAGATAAGAATAGAGCTTTATTGTAAATATAAGGAATTTAAAAGGGGTGGATGTGTCAAGTTTTACTGTCGTACTGGAAGATGAGGGAGTTGTAGTTAAGGATAAAAAAATAGAGTTTATAAAAATGATTGTGAGTGACAAGTAAAAAAATTATTTTATTTATATTTTAGTAAAACTGCTTTTAAAAAAAGAATTTAGAAAAATCATAATTATCCTGCTAAAATTCTTTTTTTAATTATCTAATTCAATTTTGAAGGGTTTTAAATGTTTTTAAGCGTTTATTAGACTTGTTTGTAAACTTAGAATTTAATAAAACAAATATTCTGAAGCAAGGGTTTTTGCCCTTTCGTGAAATAAAAAAATTAAGTTATCAAATAGGTCTGTTGAATAAATTATTTAAAAAAAGGATTTGGAGGGATTTTTTTATGAAAAAGTAAATTTTTTTAAAATTATTGTTGGAGTATTTATTTTAGTTAATTTGGGAATGGCAGAATACGTGAAAAAGGAATAATGAAATTTATTATAAATTTTTCTGAAGAAGATGATTCAGAATTTAAAGTTGAAAATGTGGATTTGAATACATTTAAAATATTGAATGATAAATATGCAAAAGATGATAAAAGTGTTTATTTTTTTCAGGAAATAAATCGTTTGAAGATGTGGACAGTAAAACTTTTGAAGTGCTGCCAAATTATTATTCAAAAAGATAAAAAAATAATGTTTATAGACCAATTAATGAATGGATTCACAAAAATAAATGGAGCAAATCCAAAAAAACAATAAAAGTTTTGAATGAATATTATTCAAAAGATGATAAAAATGTGTATTATGATTCAGACAAAATTTCAAATGCAGATGTAAATTCATTTGTAGTTCTGGAAGGAGACCATAGTTATGCAAAAGACAAAAATGCGGTCTATTATTCAGGAGAAAAAATTAAAGGTGCGAATCCAAAAACATTTAAAATAATTGGGGATGGAATGTATTCAAAGGATGATAAAAATGTGTATGCTGCAGTAGACATTATAAAAGATGCAGATCCTCAAACTTTTAGAAGAATTCCTGGAACAAATTATGCTAGAGATAAGAATAACCTGTATTATTACTTTGGAGATGTTAAAAAAATCTTGGGAAAAATAAATGAAAAAGATTTTAAAGTTTTGGATAGTAATTTGATTAAAAAAATGGAAATGAAGTCTACTATTTGGGAGAAAAAAAGTGAATATAAAAATCCTGATAAATTTGAAATAATAGAAAATTATTTAAGCAGTCCAAGTATGGTTGTTTATGGAAAAGATGATAAAAATGTATATGTGATGACACCGTATAAGGAAGTCTGGTTATCTTAAAATAATAAAAAAAATGCTGATAAAGATACTTTTTGAAGTAATGGAAAATAGTGATTATTCTAAAGATAGAAATAATGTTTATTACGCAGGATACAATGTTGTGCAGTTGCAGGATGTGGATAAAAAAACAGTTTTGCTATTGGAGAAGAAAATGGCTTTTTCGTATGACAAGAAAAAAATGTTTATTACGCAGGAAGAAAATTAAATGATATAAGTTCAAACTGGATTTAAAGTTACAAGACTTGTTAACAGACCAAATTTACCAGTCAATTTTTTTAAATGATAATAAAAATATATATAAACTTATTGCAGTATTTGATGAAGAAACTGGTGAGCTAAAAAGTGTAAAAACAAAGCTGTTGTAAAAAAATCCTAAAGTAGATTCTAAAACTTTTGAAACGTTTAGTTATTCGGGAAATTATTTTCGTGATAAAAAAATAACGTGTATTATGAAAATGAATTGTATAAAATGGGACTTGAAAAAAATAGCAGGTGCAGATAGAAATAGTTTTGAGGTTTTGAATGATGAATTTTCAAGAGATAAAAACAATGTTTATTATTATGGAAATAAAATGAAAGGTATAAATCCAGATGGATTTGAATTTGTTGAAATGAATTTATATTTGAAAAATCGTGAAGATTTTATTTCTTTCTTAAAAGATAAAAATAACGTTTACTATTTGAAAGGAAAAAAATTGGAAAGGAAAAATATGAAATAGTACCTTTAAACTTTTGACAGCAAAGTCCTTTTAAATATTCTAATAATGGTTTTTTATGAATTGACTAATTTAAATTATACTGGGTTATTTTGAAGATAAAAAAATGGAGTTTATTATTTTTAATGGATTAGATAAATTAACTCCAAATAATATTTTTTATCTAAAGTTGAAAATGCTGATATTCCATCATTTGTACAATATATGGCAGGTTATGCAAAAGATAAAAATAAAGTATATTGTGGAACTAAGGAAGTTAAAGGTGCAGACGTTGAAAGTTTTGCAGCATTTACTATAGATGGTGAAGATGTAATAAAAGATAAAAAAATAAAATTTATAAAAAAATAAGTGTGAATGATAAAGAAAAATTATTTTTCTACTGCTCCGATTATACAGCAAACTTGACAACTGCTGATGCTAATGGTTACCTGCAGGATAAAAATGGAGTTTATTATTTTTGACATGAATAAATTAAATAAATTCTCTTTAAATGGTATTTTTCTAAAATAGAAGGTGCAGATGTAGAAAGTTTTAAAATAATTATTTTTAAATGGTAAAGTGCAGCAAAAACATTATAATCAAATTTATCAATTAGTTCGTCAGTTATATTTTATTTTTTTAATTTAAATGTGCTAAAATAGAAAAATAAGGAGAAATTATAAAAATGAGTTTAATTAAAAGAAAGGAAAGTTGAGAATATTGAGCTTTTTTTATGATTTGATATTTGTTTACGCTATCTCAAAAATTTCAGAACTTGCTCATCATCCTCATAATGGAATTATTGAGCCCTGGATACTTATAAGTTTTTATATTGTTTTTCTCTTGCAGTACTTCAGGAGTGGTTATATTTAACCAATTATTTAAACTGGTTTGGGACATTTGACATTAAAGAAATTGTCATTATGTGTATAAATATGGGAGCTGCAATTTATCTTTCCAATTCTATTTCCTTAGATTGGGAGCAGAATTTTTATCCATTTAGTATTTCTATGTTGATAATGTCTTCAAGTGTAGCCATTTTTATATCATTGTCAGGCTATGAAAAGTGCTGTTGGAGAAAGGAATTAATCAATTTAAGGAATATCCTGCTGATTGTGATAACACTATTTGTAACAAGTTTATTATTAGGTTTTTCGTCTAGGAATACTGTTTTTGCATAGCTGCAAATATTTCCGGTGTTTTTCTGCCTATAATATATAGAGTGAAATTTAACAACAGTATCACTAATTTTGGACATTTGAAGGAAAGATTTGAGCTGCTGACAATATTATTTTTTGGGGAAATGGTTGTGACCATCGCACAATATTTTTAGTCCAGAACACTTTACTATTTATCCTTTTTATAGCATTCATTACAATATTTTTTTCTATTTGGAACTTATACAGTACTGATAAATAAAAGCAATAAATCCTAACCAGAAGACAAGAGGGCTTATCCTTATGTACTCACATTTTTTTCTGCTAATGAGTTTAGGGATTATAATTTATTGTTGGGATTTGGTTGGAAAGAACGCGGATAAAAACAATTTTAGCAATCTTTTTCCATTGTTGGATATACAGGATTTTATTTAATGCTATTTGTAAATGAGATTTATCTGGAGAAGAAAAATGTGTTTACGTAAAAAGGATTTTTAAAAAAATTTTTTTGGAGTAATAATATTTTCTTTTGCAGTAATGTTTATTTTTAGGGAAAAATTTTATTGCTGGAGAACTTTCAATATTATTTATGACTTTTTTCGATTTTTATTGATAGTTACTAGAAAATATATAAAATAAAAACTTTAAGTCTATATATTTTTCCTTGTGTTTTTGTTATCTTATTTAACAAAGAATGGAGTTGTAAAAAAATGAAAAATTGTAAATTTGGAATCAGAAGTCAAATCATTACAAAAAGAAGCTCTTGCAAAAAGGAATAAAGGAACTTGGAGAAGAGATAACATAAGATTTGAAGGATGAAGATGCAGAAAGTTTTAAAATAATTATTTCAACTGGTAAAGTTCTGGCAAAAGGATAAAAAAATAAAATTTATAAAGAATTTTAGAGTGCATAAAAACCCCGTGAAATTAAGTTTGTCAGATTGAATAGATTGGGGTTTTTGTACTTTTAAATAATATAGAAAGTGAAGAATAAAAAAATGAGAGATGTAATAGCGAGTTCAGATAACAAATTTTATAAATTGCTAAAAAGCTGGATAAAAAGAAGTATCGTGATGAAAAACAGCATTTTTTTAAGGCTGAAGGGGAAAAAGTTTTTAAATGAGAATATTAATTTTAATAAAATTATTGTAAAGGAATCGAAGTTTGAATATTTTGATGAAAGATATGGGATTTCTGAGCACGATAATTTGACAATTTTAAAGGATAATCTGTTTGATGAGGTTTCAACACAGGAAAATAGTCAAGGGATAATGTTTTTTTGTATTCTAAAAAAATTTGAATACGATTGAGGATGTAAAAGGCAATGTGGTAATTTTAGATGATGTTCAAGATCCAGGAAATGCTGGAACAATTATTAGAACGATGATTGCTGCGAATTTTCAAAATTTAATTTTGACAAAAGGATCTGTAGATGTTTACAATCCTAAAACAGTACGTGCCACAATGAGTGGAATTTTTTTAAATTAAATATAATTTACGAAACACCTGAAAAATATCGTAAAAATTTTTTTGAATGATAAAAAAATTACTTGAAAAATAGCGACAGCTTTTACATGAAGATTCGATTTCTATGAAAAAAATTGAATTACGGGAAAAATAATGCGTTTATTTTTTTGGACATGAAGGTGGCGGAGTGTCTGAATATTTGATAGAAAAATTCAGATATAAAGGCAATTATTCCAATTTATGGGAATATTGAGTCGTTGAATGTAAGTGTGGCAACAGGGATATTTTTTTGTATAAAATGAGAGAGAAACTGGAAAAATCTGTAGAATGGAGAATTTTATGTTTGATAATACAAAAAAAATTAACAAAAAAATCAAAAAAATATACTCAAGCTGAATTGTTTAAAATGGTTTTAGAAAATGAAGATTTGAGAAAAAAACAGAAGCATTGTTTGCATTGATTTTAAAGAATTGTTATCGGTGAAAGATGAATATCCAGATTATGAATTTAATATTGATGGAAAAGGTTTTTTTGCCGAAGATGGTGGAGCTGGGGTTTATGTTTTGCTGGAAGATGGCAGTATTGATTTGTCTGTTTTGATTTCTCCGCTTGAGTGCGGGAGAATCGCTGAGAATTTGGTAGAATGGTTTGAACTGCTTTTTAAATTGTGCTAATTTTTTTGGTGGAATTATGCGAATAGGGAAATATTTGGAAAAATTTTGAAATGCTGGAAAAGGAAGTGGAAAAAAAGCAGAACCAGAAGGGCGAGAAGATTTTGAAGATGCTTATGGGGACGATATGCCGTCTTATCTTGAATTGCAAAAGGAATTGTCGGAGAAACTGGATATAAAAATATACGACAATATTGCAAAAAGATGTTTTACAAAGATTTTTTTAAAAACGGCGGAAAGAGAGCCCTAAATTTATAACAAAAGTATGTTCCAGATGATGAAATTGCAAAAAGACTTAATAAAGGAATTAGGAAGATAATCTATAAGAATTAAATAGATACAGATTCAGAACTAACTATTGACAGGGCATTGGAAACATATTTGAAAAAAAGGATATTCAAAACATAGTTAAAAAAATTCTAAAGATGAAGAAAAAAAGCAAGGAGTGAATTAAATATGGCTTCAAGTAAAGAATATTTAAATTTTTGTATTGGAACAGTTGTCGGAAGTGGAAAATGTTAGATATAGAGCGATGATGGGGGAATATATTCTTTATTATAGGGAAAAAGTTATTGGTGGGATTTATGATGACAGGTTTCTTGTAAAGGCTGTAAAATCGGCGAAAGAACTTATGCCGAATGCTTTACATGAAATTCCTTATGAAGGGGCAAAGGAAATGTTGCTTGTTGATGACGTTGAAAATAAAGAGTTTTTGAAGAATTTATTTGAAGCGATGTATGATGAACTTCCTGTTTTAAAGAGAAAAAAGAAACAATAGAAATAAAGAAAGGTAAAAAAGAAATGTCAAAAAAAGAAATTTTTAAAATCGGATCACACGTGGGAATGAGTGGGAAAGATATGCTTTTGGGATCGGTTAAGGAAGCAGTTTCTTATGGATCGAATACTTTTATGATTTATACTGGAGCACCTCAGAATACACGGAGAAAGCCGATTGAAGAACTGAATATTGAAGCTGGGCTTAAACTTATGAAGGAGAATAATATTGATATTGATGATATTGTTGTGCATGCTCCTTATATAATTAATCTTGGGAATGCTGTAAAGCCTGAAACTTTTGAGATTGCGGTGCAGTTTTTGAGAACAGAGATTGAAAGAACAGATGCTATTGGGGCAAAAAGGATTGTTCTTCATCCAGGTGCTCACGTTGGAGAAGGTGCAGAAGTTGGAATTAATAAAATTATTGAAGGATTGAATGAAGTTTTGACAAAAGATCAGAAAACAACTGTGGCACTTGAGACGATGGCTGGGAAAGGTACGGAAATTGGGAGAAGTTTTGAGGAAATTGCGAAAATTATTGATGGTGTGAAATTGAAAGATAAACTTAGTGTTTGTTTTGATACTTGCCATGTTCATGATGCTGGGTATGATATTGTGAATGATTTTGAAGGAGTTATTGAGCAGTTTGACAAGATTGTTGGAATTGACAGAATTTCAGTAATTCACTTGAATGATAGTAAAAATCCTGTTGGAGCACATAAAGATAGACATGAAAATATTGGTTTTGGATATATTGGATTTGAAGTGTTGAATAAAATTGCACATTTTGAGAAATTTTCTCATTTACCTAAGATTTTGGAAACACCTTATGTGGCTTTGAGCGATGATAAGAAGGCTAAAAAAGTTCCGCCGTATAAATTTGAGATTGAAATGCTTAGAGCTGGGAAATTTGATGAAGATGTGATGGAGAAGATAAAAAAATCAATAAAAATTTTTTTGAGATGAATATAGAATTAAAAAAATAAAAAAATAATAGAAAGAAGTGATTGAAATGACAAAAAAATGAAGAAATATTGAAGTGTTTAATAAAAGATATGCTTGTAAAAAAATTTAGTACGGAAAAAAAGAGTGTCTGATGAAGATTTGAAGACAATTTTGGAAAGTGCGAGATTGTCACCAAGTTCATTTGGTATGGAGCCTTGGAAATTTTTTTACTTTTTGAGAAATGAAGAAATGAGAAATGATTTTAGACAATTTGCTTTGGGGAGCTTTTGAATAGCTTGAATGGAGCAACTGAAATTGTGATAATTTTAGCAAGAAAAAGATGTTACTGGAGATAGTGAATATTTTAGAGATAATTGGAAAAAAACTTGAAGAAAGTTTCTGATGAAGCATTTGAAGCGGTGAAAAGATAAATTTACGAAATTTCAGAAAGAACATTTAAAAATTATTGGAAAATGAAAGAACACTTTTTGACTGGGCTTCAAAACAAACTTATATTGCACTTGGAAATATGATGACAGTTGCGGCTTATTTAGGAATTGACAGTTGTGCGATTGAAGGATTTAATAAAGAGCAATTGGAAAAATATTTGTCGGATATGGGCCTTCTTGACTTGAATGTGTATGGAGTTTCTGTGATGGTAAGTTTTGGGTATAGGGATGAAGAACAACCTAAAAAAAGATAAGACGAGAGTTAAAAAGATGTTTTTGGAAATAATTGAATAAAAAAATATATTAAAAAAATGAATAAATATAAATAAAGATAAAAAAACACAGTTCTGGTTGGTAGTCCAGACGCAGTAATGTAAGTAACCTGCCTCCTTAGGTTGTCCATTCTTTATAAAAAATTTTAAGGAGGCTGAAATTATGAAAAAAATTTCAGGAAATTGACAGTTTTTTGAAAATCCATTTTGGGTAGGAATTTTTGAAAATTTTGAAAATGATAATTTTTCAGTTTGTAAAGTAACTTTTGGTTCAGAACCCTAAAGAATATGAAATTTATGATTTTATATTGGAAAAGGTTTGATACTTTAAAAATTTAGTAATGAGATGAAGTCAAATTTTAATGAAAAAGTAAAAAAATCCAAAAACGGAGACAACGAGAAATAAAAAGAACTTCAAAGTAAAAAAATTTTTTTGAAAAATCGGAAGAAATTTTAAAACTACAGTATGAAGAAAAATAAAAAAAGAAAGAAAAATCAAAACAAAAAAAGAAAAGAACTTGAAAAACAGAGAAAATTTTTATTGAAACAGGAGAAAAGAAACAGAAACATAAAGGGAAATAAAAAGTTATTATTTATTAATCAAAAATATTGAGAGAGAAAAGTGGATTTAAAAATTAAAAGAATTTATATTGAAATTGAATCATAAAGATATTAATAAATTAATAAAAATTAAACAAACTTTTTAAAACAGGCTTTCAATGACAAGCATGGTTCTTATATCTATGAATCAGCAAAAATTAGGTACAGAAATAACGGATATATTTAAAAAAAGCATCAGAAAATGGAGGATTGACAGAAGATGATAAAAATATTAGAGAAAAATATTATCAAAATCAAGAAAAATTTAATAGATTTATTTAAAAAAAGTCCTCCAATAAAAGCTTTAATTCCAAAGAATTAAATAAAAGCAGTCGAAGAAAGCAATAAAGATGTTTTTCGGAAAATCAATATGAAAAAGGTAGATACAATACAGAATTTCATATTAATACAGCTCTGAACTTAAATAACAGCAGAGGAGAAGATTTTAAGAGAACTAAAGAAATTGAAGATGTTTTAAAAATTAAAAGGAAGAGTAGGTAATTAATATGAAAAAGACAAAGTATTTTTATTATGGGATTTATCTTTTTATTGTTTCTAAATTCGTGCGGTTATCTTCAATATGCCTATGAACAGGCTGTAGTAAACTTTATGGTGGAACTCCTCCACTTATACTGATGGTAATGCAGATTCTTATAGAAAAAGATGGACCACGAGCAGTATATAATCCTAAATATAAGAAAAAGTGGAATTATTGTTACAAGATATAGTAAATAGAAATTTAACAGAAAAAAATATATTATGTTGATGGAAAAGAAATTGTATTATGGTTACCAGAAGGAGTAGTAATGGGAAAAATATACTCAAACTCTTAAAGATAAAAGAACAGGTTATGGACTTCCTTTAGGTATTAATTATAAGAGAGAATGCCCAGGACGGATAATCGAGAATTCGGTAAAAATTACGATGGGGTAAAATTATCTCTGACTCAAAAGATTATATATATATATATTCTTTTGAGTCAGAAGAACATGTTAAAAATGTAAAGGAAATATTATCAAAAATCAAAGTTAAAAAAATGAATTTACTCATCGTTGTGTTGATGGTAAAGTTGAATAATTATTAATTTTTTGAGAGTTTGTTCTTGAAAGAAAAGGAGGAAATGGAATGAAAAATTATTATTAGGAACTATAGTTACAATCTGCTGCTTAAATGCAGTTGCTAAAAATAATGAAGTAATTAAGTTAAATAATTCTTCAAGACAAGTTGTTGATGATAAAATTGATGAAAATTTAGAAAAACATTAGATTTTAGTCAATCTAATATAATTGGTTCAGAGGCATTAAAGGAATTAAAAAAATCTTCAACAAACGAAGATAATGAAACTTCGAAAAATATTTTAGTTCCTTTGAAATAAACTAGAAATTTCAAAAATAACCGTTGCTGTAAAAAGACATCGGTTATGTACCGCATATAATTTAGATATTTAAAACAATTTTTACCCAACAGATTCTATAAAAGTAAAAAAAGATGAAACAATATTGATAAGGGTGTCCAAAAATTTTGTGTAAACTCAAAATATAATATATGCCAGAGTGCATAAAAATTTTTTGTACAAATTCAGAATCGAAGTTGAGACAGTTCCTTTTAGATTTCCATCAATGCTCTCCAGTCCATGTTCCTAAACCAATTCTCAAAATATTTCAAATTCTCAAATTTAAAAAAAGAAAGCATCACAGAGCGTTCAAATGACTTTATTTTTAAATATCAAGTTGTGGTATAATTAAATATATTGAAATTTATAAAAAAAATAAAAGAGGGAGTGATTTTATGGAAAAAAACTGTTCCTGTGGGAATTGAAGATTTTAAAGAGTTGATACAAGAAGGATATTATTACATAGATAAAACTTTACTAATAGATGAAATGTTAATGAATAAATCAAAAGTTACATTGTTTACAAGACCACGAAGATTTGGAAAAACATTGAATATGTCAATGTTGAAATATTTTTTTGATGTAAAAAGATAAAGAAGAAAAATAAAAAGCTTTTTGAAAAATTTGAAAGTATCTGATAGTGAATATATGAGTGAACAAGGGAAATATCCTGTAATTTTCATTTCACTGAAGGATTTAAAAGGAAATACTTGGGAAGAAAAATTTTATGTTGATAAAAAAACATATAAAAAAACTTATACATGGAATTTTATGGTTTAAAAGATAAATTGAATCCTATTTTTTAAAAAAATGATTTTGAAAAAGATAGTTATGGAAAAAGAAGATGCTGACTGGATTTATTCTCTTAAAAACTTATCAAATTATTTGTACTGAATATTATAGAAAAAGTGTAATAATTTTAATTGACGAATACGATGCTCCAATAATAAATGCTTTTGATAAAGGATATTACAATGAAGCGATAAAATTTTTTTCAAACATTTTTACAGTTCAGCATTAAAAACTAATAATTCCTTGAAATATGGTGTTTTAACAGGTATAACAAGGATTATAAAGGAAGGATATTCTCTGGTTTAAACAATCTTTATGTGAATACGATTTTAAGCAAGGATTATTCGAATATTTTTGGACTTCTTGAAAAATGAAGTAATTGAAATGCTTGAGTATTTTGACATGAAATACAAAAATGAAGAAGTTAGAGAATGGTATAACGGATATATTTTTGGAGAAAGTAAAGTGTACAATCCTTGGTCTATTGTAAATTATGTGAGAGAAAAAGAAATCAAGGCATATTGGGCAAATGTTTTCGGGGAATACGCTTTTAGAGAATATGCTTTGATCATGCTGGGGAAAGTGTTTATGATGATTTAAAACGATTTACCGATGGGGAAAGCATTGAAAAAAATATTTCTGATGGAACAACAATAAAGAGTCTTTTAAATAACGATGATGAAATATGGCAAGTACTTTTTATACAGCGGGTACTTAACAAAAGATGAAAAACAAAAAAAGAAATAGATGTAACTTCAGAATATACAGATGTTTATAACTTAAGAATTCCAAACAAGGAAATACGAAAATATTTTTGGGAATATGTTCTTGAACAGATTTTTTGGAACAGAAGTAAAAACTAACATTTTGATAAAAGCGCTTGAAAATGGAGACATTAAGAAATTCGAGAAAACATTGGGAGAAATAATGATAAATATGCTGAGTCATTTTGACTTGGATAAGGAAATGGAAAAAGATTTATCAGGTGTTTATGATAGGGCTTGTTGGATTTTTGATGGGGAAATATGAAATTATTTCAAATGATGAGAGCGGATACGGAAGATACGATCTTGCGATGATTCCGATAAAAAGTAATGAGAAGGCGTATCTTATGGAATTTAAAATATCGAAGACGAAAAAGGGATGGAAGAGAGGGCACAGAAGGCGTTGAAACAGATTGATGAGAAGAAATATGATACGAAATTGAAGGCGAGAGGGATAAAGAATATTTTTGAAGATTGGGGTTGCGTTTTATGGGGAAAGAAGTGAAGGTTATTTTTTTAAATAGAGGTTTAAAGGTATTATAATGAATAAGCAATTAGAACAATTAAAAAAATATAATTATGAAATATTATAAAAAGAAAGAAAAAGAAGTATTTTTTTGAAACACTAGAAAAAATTTTTATATTAAAAATATAAATTTAGAGAACTTTACGATATTGCTGATTTAAAAAAATATGACAAAAGAAGAAACAGAAGTATTTTTACGGAATGATGTATATTTATGCACATAAAAATATTAAAACAGTTGATTATAAAATATTGTAAAGAAGACTATAAAGAAAAACTATTAGAAGCATTAAAAACTAATTTTGCTATTAGGTATATTGCTGTTGAATTTCCAAAAACATATGATAGATGGAAAAATGACAAAAGAAGATGAGGAGATATATGGAGAAATTCTTAGGACTTATATTTAAATTATGGAGTGTACTTGAAACTTTGGACAACAAAATCGAAAACTAGTTTTCTGTTTGTTAAGATATAGTTATAGAAATATTTAATAATCTGAACAGAAAAAGTGAAAGTTGATTATAAATAGAGGTTTAAAGCAAGGTGTGGAAATGCTAAAAAAAGAAGTTTCTATTGATGGTACAAAAATATAAATTTATTATTAATGACAGTCAACCAGTAAATACTTATACAAGCATTTCTGGAGTTGGAAAAGCAAAAATATCAAATTTGAATCATGCAGAAAAAAACTTTTAAGTTATATTCAAGATAATTATTCGAATCAAAAGAATAAAACTGAAACTTGCTATTCAAAAATACATCTATTTTCAAAAACCAGGAATGTATCCTAACTGTAATTCTTCAATGTTTGATTTTTTAAAAATAATCCTGATATGAGAATAACTATTTATGAAGGAACAACAGAAATAAATCCATAAGTGAAAGGAGATAAAATGAATGAAAAATTTATGGATATGCTAAAAAGAATATCTGAAAAAACGAAAAGAAAGGCAATAGGATACAGTGAAGAAGAAATAATTAAAATTGAAAAGCTGTATGATATAGAAGCAAAAAGGAGATTTCAGGGAGTTCTTAAAATATGCCGGAAGGTGTGATGGAGATTTACTTGGAGATGATCCTATTATTTTTATATAGGCAAACTTGGGACATAGGGTCTTTCTTAAGAAAAAAATTATTTTTGGATTTATAGATGATGAAGATTTTGAAGAAAAAGTATTTTATGATGAACTGAAAAGAAAGCCATTCATATTTTTCAATAGAAATGGAAACCTATTATTTTTTTATAAGGACAGTAGATGAAGACTTAAAGGTATACTGTTTTTGATGAGAATGAAGAAAAGATAAAGGATACTGGAATGAATTTTTAATGAATATATGGTTGATTTAGTAGAAACATACAATCCTGAATTAAAAACCTACACTAGATTTTTTTCTACTGTAGGAGAACTTCTGGTACAGTGTGATACATCTGAAAAAGAATTACAGGATTAAAGGAAATAAGGGAATATATATCTTCAGAAAGAAAAGAAAACACAGAGCTTTTTATCCTTCTTGAAAGATATCTTGAAAAGAGCAAGAAGGAATTTACAGGATACAATGATGATGAGATAAGAGGAATAGAAGAATTATATGATATAGAAGTGAAGGGAGATTTCAGGAATTTTTAAGTATAGCAGGGAAAAGTTTGGGAGGATTATTAGGAGAAGAAGAATTGATATTTTATAATGATTGTAGTGTAAGGGAAGTAGTATTGACAAACTTTACACTTGAGGAATATTTAATAGAAGATAAGTTTTATGATGTTGCTTGTGGAAAGTTTTTTTGTGATAGGATTGAAAAATAGGTCTGAATACATTTTTATAACCACAAGGGATAATGATTTAAAAGTATATCATTACAGCAGAGAGAACAGGACTTTAAAGGAAACAGGAAAAGAATTTCAGTGAATATGTTACAGATTTAATTAAAAGATATAATCCGGAACTTGAAGAGTTAAAAAGATGTTTCAGTATCTGGGGATATTATAAACATATAATAAAGTTTTTCTTCATTTCTGAGTGATAGTTTAGTGAAAAAGTTTAAAGAACTGTTATATTAAAAATAATACAAAAAAAGTTTGAACTTAGGAAATGAAAAGAAAGGTAATAATAGGGGGGTTCTATTATTGCTTAGAGGGAACACAGGCAAAGGATACGAAGTTTGTATACAATGACGTAAAGAACATAACAAAGGAATCGGTAGAACATCATAACTCCTACAGAAGCAGTTCAAAAAGTTTTTGGAGTAAGTGCTGAATAGGCTCAAACGGACAAATAAAGTCAAACGGTATCAGTGGGAATATTTCTGCACCTGTAACTCCTCAAACAAAACTAACATCAAAAATCACCTGTAAAAAGTAGTACTTCTAGAGGAAGAGGAAGAGGAAAAAGAAAAAATAATAGTACTAATAAATCTAATGAAGAGGGTGAACAAAACAATAGTAAAAGAAAACCCTAAGAGAGAAAACAAAAAAATCATAGAAAAACTAATCCAGATAGAGTTAAAAGTGCACAAGAAAGATATAGGGAAAGTCTCAAAAAGAATACAATGATTTAGATAGAAAAACAAATAAAAACTCCAGAGGATAAAATAAAAAAAGAAATGAAAGTTTAAAAAGGCAATGGGTAAAGCATTAAAAGACATGGAAAAATCTCCTAATGATTCTAATAGAACAAAAGGACAGCCTAGTAAAGGAGGAGGGAATAAAAAAAGATGATGACAGAAACTTTTATAAATGAAACTTATGGAATAAATGGAATAACGAGAATATCATTAAAAAAAGATAATAGAAGTGTTTTTCATTTCCAAATGAAATAAATATAAATTTTTTTCTAATAAAAAAACTCAATAAATATAAAGTTTATTTATGATGGATTAGAAGTCGATTATATGTTGTATTTTTTCAGAAAAATATTGAAAAAGCCTGAATATCAAACATTGTATTTTTGATGTAAAATATGTACACTTAAATGATGAGAGCATAAAAATAGGTGATGAAATAAAAACTGTAATTCCAAAAATAAAAAAATTTTAAAAAGAATACCAAAAAAATCAGATTTTTAGATATTCTGAAGATAAATACACGGGGAGATATTTATTTGATAATGGAAATATTGATATTTTTTTCAAAAAAATATAGAAATAAAAAAATTGTTGATAGTATAATGATAAGTTTACCTTATGAAGATATTTTTACCAGAAAAATAAAGAAGTTTTAAAATGAAATAAAAGATATTATAGAAATAAAAAAATAAAATTGATAATTTTTGAAATAAAGAAATACCTTCACGAAAAAAATATGATTTGTTAAATTTATTCCTTTTTAGAGGAATACTATATATGAATAATCAATATACTAATTTTTAAAAGTTTTATTTCAAATAAAACGAAAAATTGCAAACTTGTTTAGGGCATGTCTGAAAACCCTGAAATCAGTGATATTTTTTTAACAAAAGATAGCAAGAAGTCTCCGGCTTCTACAAGCGGGAGATGAATTGCTTTTTGAAAAAATTGAAAAAGGATATATTTATGATATAATTTATTCAGTGAAATAATATAAAGTAGGTAATAATAATGTCATATAATAGTAATTATCATTCAGTATTTGATATAAATTATCATATGATTTTTTTGTATAAAATATCGAAGAAAAGTCATTAATGATGAAATTTCTAATAGATTGAAAGAGATTTTTTTGAAAAAAAATATGTCCGAAGTATAACATTGTTCTTAAAGAATGGGAACATGATGTTGATCATATTCATATGTTGATTAATGCTATGCCTAATACTGAACTTTCTAAGTTTGTAAATGCTTACAAAAAGTGCTTCCAGCAGGTTGATAAAAAAAGAATTTCCTGAAATAAGGGAGAAGATTGTGGAAAGAATATTTTTTTGGAGTAGAAGTTACTTAGTTGTAAGTGTTGGAGGTGCACCGTTAGAGATAATTAAAAAAAATATTCAAAAATCAAAAGGAGGTGTAATTTTATGAAATATAATTTAGCATTCAAATACAGAATTTATCCAAATAAGGAGCAAGAATTGTTGATAAATAAGACTTTTTGGATGTGTTCGTTTTGTTTACAATACGATTTTTGTATACTGCTAATAAAATTTTATGAAGAAACTGGAAAAAAATAAAAATAATTACACCTGCTAGTTTGAAAAAGTGAAAATCAATTTTCTAAAAAGAAGTAGACAGTCTAGCACTTTCAAATGCTCAATTGAATGTAAAACGATCGTTTACGAATTTTCTTTTCAAAAAGAGCAAAGTTTCCAAAGTTCAAATCTAAAAAGAATAGTGTTAAAAGTTACACGACAAATTGTGTGAATAATTCGATACGAATTGAAGAAAACAAATATTTGGTTTTGCCAAAAATTGAAAAGAATAAAATTGAAAATATCATGAGAAATACCAGAAGATTACAAGATAAAAGTCAGTAACATTGACAAACAGTAATGGAAATTACTATGTTTCTGTCTTTGACGGAATTTGAAAAAGAAATTCAAAAAAATACCGAGTAATGATAAAAGTAATTGGACTTGACTTTTTTCAATGTCTGAATTATTTGTCAGTTCTGAAAACCAAAGGGCTGATTATCCAAGATATTTTTAGGATGTTGGAGAAAAAAATTGAAGAAAATTACAGAAATCATTATCGAGAAAAGTGAAAATTTTCTAAAAATTGGTATAAACAAAAAAATGAAAAATATCAAAAGTTGCATGAGTATATCAAAAAAATTGTCGAAGAGATTTTTTTGCATAAATTATCGAAAAAAATTATCTGAAGTGTATAATGCTGTGGTTGTTGAAAGATTTGAATATGAAAGGGATGAGTCAGGCATTAAATTTTTGGGAAAAAGTGTAGGAGATAATGGATGGGGAATGTTTTTTTGAGAATGCTTGAGTATAAGTTGATGTTTTTAGGAAAACAATTTTTGAAGATAGATAAATGGTTTCCGTCATCGAAAACTTGCAGTAAATGTGGAAATGTTAAAGATGAACTGAAATTATCAGAAAAGAAGTTATAGATGTGAGTGCTGTGGGATTGAAATTGATAGAGATTACAATGCGGCACTGAATATAAAAAAACATTGGAAAAATTGATGTTGGAATATTAGGAAAAATAAAAAAAGACAGGGTAGGGAACTACCCGAAGAGCTAGTAAATATATTTGGCTAACAAAAGCAGATACTTCCCAAGAAGCTCCCGCTTCTAAAAGCGGGAGTAGTTCACCTTTACAGTTAGGATAGTAAAAAGGGGGCATTCAAAAAGTTTTTGTATAAAAGGAATATTTCTGCAACATTTCTCTTAAAAAGGTTCAATTGTTTTTGAGTTTATCGGAAATACGTCTTGAGTAAAATCCATATCGATTTACTATCTTAAAATTTTTCATATCTTGACAAACAGAATAATACTTTGGTACAATTGTAATATAAATATTACAATTGGAGGGATAAAAAAATGCCTACATTATCATTGAGAATGGAAAAAGAAGATTTAGAACTTTTAAAAAGAATATTCAAATATAAATAATCTTAATATGTCATCTTTTGTCCGTAATTTAATTTTTAGACAAAAATATATGATGAAATAACTGAAGAAGATGAAAAAAAGAATATTAAGAAGATGGGAAAATTCAAAAATCTGAAAAAAATGCTTCTGCTGAAGAAGTTTTTTTAAAAGGCTAGGATTATAATGGAAAAAAATTTTATGAAGTAAAAATTTACTGAATCTGCAGAAAAAGATCTAAAAAAATTAATTAAATCAAATAAAGCAATTGCTAAACTTCTAAAAAAATGGATTTCAGAAAATTTAATCGGTACACAAAATCCAAAAGCAAAGAGGAAAAGCACTTACAGGAAATTTAAAAGGATTATGGAGATATCGAGTAGGCTCTTATAGAATCGTAAATGAAATAAAAAAATGATATTTTATTAATATTAATTATAGAAATTTCAGATAGAAAAGAAACTTATAAAGATAAAAAAAGAGAAAAACATACAAAAATGGAAAAATAAAAATAAAATGAGAGTGTCCAGAATTTTGTTTAAACCTCTAAATAATATATGATAAAATAACTATATAATATTTGGAGGTTTTTTTGTTATGACTAAAAAAAGAAATCTGTTTGTTAAAAATATAGTTATAGAAATATTTAATAATATGAATAGAAAAAAAGTGGAATCTGTTTATAAATAGAGGTTTAAAAGCAAGGACAACGATGAAACTGTCAAATGATAATGCAACATTACTTACAACAATGTGAACAATGTTACTTATCAAGGAATACAGGCTCAAAGTGGAACACATATTGCCAATATTCAAAAAGAAGCCGTAGAACTAAAAAACAGTTATAATTCTAAAAATTCTAGTCTTGGAATGAAATTAAGTGCTGGAATAGGTTCAAAAGGTAGCATAAAATCAAATGGAATAAGTGGAAATATCTCTCAGAGCAACGGAAATCTTAATACAGAAAGCACTAACTATCAAAATGGAAATTTTGTAAATGTTAATGAAGTACATAATAATACAGATTCGATGATGCTTACTGGATTTAATCAGGAAGGCGGAAGAGTAACAGGGAACATCGAAAAATTAGTTGTAGAAAGTAAGCGAAGGATTTAAATTATACAATGAGGAAGGTCAATAATGAATAAAAATTATACAGGAACATGTGGAGTATTAAAAATAACTCTCCTTCTCCAGACAAGATTATACATTCTGATGATATTTTTTTAAATATGAAAATTTTAATAAAAATTTTGGTTATCCAATGTCAATTTTATGGGGAACGATATTAGAATGTAAAAACTGAAGAAATAGATTATGTAGGTATAAAAATGCTTGGAAGTAAAAATCAAGAAGTAATTAGAATAAGAAAGGAATTTTATGAAATAATAAAATGTCCACAATTTAATATAGGTGACAAAGTTAAATTAATTAAATATCCTGATAAAAAAAGCAACTGTTAAAAAAATTTGTTGGCATGATAAGGATAAAAGAATTTACTATTTTCTTAATGTTGAAAATGATAAAAGAAAAAGTGCAAGCAGATATTATGAAGATGAAAATAAGTTTGAAAAAAATATAAGTAAAATAAGGGATAGTCCAAAATTTTGTGCAAATTAATAGAAAATCTAGTAAATTCAACACTTCACTATTCTATTTACACAAAAATTATTTACGCACTTTGAAAATACAACAACTCCGTTATTACCTCAATTTAATTCGTCAGCAATACCTTTTATTAGAATACAAAACAGTACCATTATTAGAGTATAAGCCAGATTATATAAATAATATACAAAAATATAATTCAAAAACAACAAATGAAAATACCTACAAAAATAATAGGAAGGGGATATCAAAAATGTCAGAATGTACAACAATTTGGGAAGCAGTAAGATTTGGAACATTAAAAGGATGCTATAGAAATATTCAAAAAAAGGAGATGAAAAACTTGGAGAAGCATCAAGAGATAGCATCTTATTTGATGCATTAGCAAATAATGATAGTACTGCACGTTATGAAATTGCTAATTTTTTTAATAAATAAAAGGGGCAGATGTTAAAAATAGTAAGAGAAGACGGATGAGTTTGTTCTTTTCCATTATTTTTATCATGGACGACGAGATATAATAAAAATGACAATATTGTGTAAAAACATTATTGGAAAAAGGTGCAGATATAACAACAATATATAAGAAAGAGAAAACGGTTTCATTCAAAGGATTATTTAATATCGGCACTCCTGAAATAGAAATGTTACCGTTATACCAACTGATATTTTTCTCAACCAGGACTTCTCTTTTAGTAAAAAGATAAATGGGGACTAACAGTAATTGAATTTGCGAGAAGGTTTAATAGACCAATAGCAGTGAAAAATGATGGAAGATTATGTAAAAAAATATAATTTGAAAGAAGAAAAATTAGAATTTTTTTAGATAACCGTTGTTGTAAAATTGGAATTTACACCACGACAAACGCATGAAAAAAAGATTTAAAAAGAGGTATAATATTATTGACATATCGTAGGAAAGAAGCTGGTAAAAATGTCAGAAGATAAACCAAATCTAAAAGAATTGTTAATATACATTACCCAAATAGAGGATAAGCGACAAATTTCTAAAATAAAGCATAAATTGAATGATATTGTTGTGATTACTCTCTTTGCCATGCTTGCAAATATTGAATACTGGGAAGAGATTGAAGAATTTGGAAAGATGTATTTCAAGGCATTAAAAAGATATCTGGAACTACCGAACGGCATACCTTCGCATGATACGATTCAAAGAGTTATGGCTACAATAGAGCCTGAAGTGACAGAAGTTCTCTTGAGAAAATGGATGGATCTAAAAATTTCCGGAGAAGATAAAAAAATAAGAAAAATATTAAATATTGATGGAAAATTTTTAAATGGGATGAAGAACAAAAATAATAAGCCATTAGACATAGTATCCGCATATTCCAAAGAAGATGGGATCTGCTATTCACAAGTGGCGGCTGAAGGAAAAGGGAATGAAATAGAAGCAATATTAAGGCTGCTTGATAAAATTTCAGTAAAGGAATGTATAGTTACAATAGATGCGATAGGAACCCAGAAAGAAATCATAAAAAAGATAAGAAAGAAGAAGGGATATTTCTGTCTTCAGGTAAAAGGGAATCAGAAGGCTTTAAAGGAAGATATAGAAGATTACTTTGCTGACAAAGGGATTCAGGAAAAAAAATTAAAGGGCGAAGGAATGTACAGTAGGAAAACAGAAAAAGCAAAGAGGACGGCTGGAAACGAGAGAATATTACTATACTGAAGAAATAGAATGGTTTATCAAAAGAAACAAGGAATGGAAAGAAGTAAAGGGAATAGGGTGCATCAATATTAACAACAGAAGAAAAATGGAAAAAGCAAGAACAGAAAAGGTATTACATAACGAATATAACAGGGGAGTGGAAGAATTTGTAAGAGCAGTAAGAGGACATTGGGCAATAGAAAGTTATCATTGGGTATTGGATGTAACATTTAGAGAAGATGCAAATAAGACATTAAACAAAAATGCGGCTAGAAATTTAAATATTCTAAGAAAATTAGCAATATCAATACTGGAAGAACTGCCGTTCAGAAAGAAATTTAGTAGAAGGATAAAAAGATATATTATATCGCTAGATGTAAGGAGATATTTAAAATTATTTTTTTGATATATAGAAATGTTAATGTAAAAAAATTGGTTAAATACAAAGAAATAGTTTAAAAATATTCATGCGTTTGTCGTGAATTTACACAATAGTTGTTGCACAATAATTCATTTTATTATATAATATAAAAAAAGAATAACAAAATAGATAGGAGAAAAAGAGAAAAAAATGTCAAATAGTGATAACAAAAAGAGTAAGAGTTAGAATAGCACCGTCTCCGACTGGAGATCCACATGTGGAACTGCCTACATTGGTCTTTTTTTAATTATGTATTTGCAAAAACATAATGGTGGAGACTTTTTTTATTGAGAATTGAAGATACGGATAGAACTAGATTTTTCTGAAGATTCGGAACAACAAATTTTTGATGCGATGAAATGGCTTGGACTTAATTATGATGAAGGTCCAGATGTTGGTGGGGATAGAGGTCCTTACAGACAATCAGAAAGATTTGAAATATATAAAGAATATGCTGAAAAATTGGTAGAAAAAGGTGAGGCATATTACTGTTTTTGTACACCTGAAAGATTGCAAAAATTGAGAGAAAGACAAATTGCGATGAAACAAGCACCTGGATATGATGGTCATTGTAGAAATCTTTCTAAAGAAGAAGTTGAAGCTAAATTGGCTGCAGGAGAACCTTATACAATTAGATTGAAAATGCCTTATGAAGGGGAAACAATTGTAAATGATGGATTTAAGAGGAGAAATTAGATTTGAAAAACAGTAAAATTGATGATCAAGTATTGTTAAAATCTGATGGATTCCCTACTTATCATTTGGCAAATATCGTGGATGACCATTTAATGGGAATTACACATGTTATTAGAGCTGAAGAATGGATTTCGTCTACGCCTAAACATATTCAATTGTACAAAGCGTTTGGTTGGGATGAGCCAAAATGGTATCACATGCCACTTTTGAGAAATGCGGATAAAACTAAAATTTCTAAGAGAAAAAATCCAGTTTCATTGAACTATTACCAAGAAGAAGGATATTTGAAGGAAGGACTTTTAAATTTCTTGGCTTTAATGGGATGGAGCTTTGGAGAAAATAAAGAAATTTTTACAATTGAAGAAATGATTGAAAACTTTTTCGTTTGATAAAAATCTCGCTTGGAGGACCTGTATTTGACTTGGTTAAATTAGGTTGGGTAAATAATCATCATATGAGATTGAAAGATTTAGACGAATTGACTAAACTAGCGATTCCGTATTTTGTGAAAGCTGGATATTACGCTGACGAAAACTTATCTGATGAAGAATTTGCAAAATTGAGAAGAATTGTAGAGATTTCAAGAGAGGGAGCTCATACTTTGAAAGAATTGCCTGAAATTTCATCAATTTACTTTTGAAGATGAGTTTGAATTGCCAGTTGTTGAAGAAGGAATGAACAAAAAAAGCGAGAAAAATCTGTTGAAAGATTGAGAAATTCATTGGAAACAGAAGTTGGTAAAAAAATCTATCGAATTATTTGTAGAAAAAAAATTAATGCTTTTAAATGAAGAAATCTCTGAAGAAGAAGCAAAAGAAATTTTTACACGGATTGCAAGATGAACTAGGTGAAGGACCAGCAGCAGTATTAATGCCACTTAGAGCAGTAGTTACTGGAAAAAGCTAGAGGAGCTGACTTGTATACTGTAATTGCAGTTATTGGAAAAGAGAGAACTTTAAAGAGAGTTCAAAATACTTTGGAAAAAAATTAAAATAAGTTTTTTGAAAAATTATTAAAATTAGAAAAAAATTTAGAATATTAAAAAGGAATTTGAGATATTGGTCTTGGATTTCTTTTTTTATTTCAGAACAATTGAAAAAAATCATGTTTTATTTGGAATTTTACTTTTTATGCGGTATACTTATGTTGAATCAATTTTTAAAAATTATTTATGAGGAGTGATAAAATGAAAAAAATTCTTTATTATTTATGATGCTGTTATTTTTCAGTGACTGTTTTTGCAGGAACTGTCAATGCAAAAGTTACAAATAAAAATCAATTTTTGGGATTTCTCCAAAAAAATTGCAAAAATATTATAAAAAGTGAGCCGTTATCAAATTCGCATGATAATGGAAATTATGCTGTTTATTATTTTTACAAATGTGGAAGATCCATTGGGTGTAAAAAGAGTTAAATAGTTTTGCTTTTTTTCTGATAATCAGTTGTTCTCGGCAGTTTTTTTGATTCGGCTACGACGGATGAAGAACATGCAAAAAAATAATTGAGGATTACAAGAAAAAAATGCGAGTAAAGTTTTGAAGGAAAAATTGAATGTGAAAGAGCGAAAAGAAGGATTATTGTTGTATAATTCAAAAAAATTGATAGAAATATATAGAATGCTGGATCATACTTTTTATTACATCTGCTCTTTATGATTCTGAAAAAAATTGGATGAGATTTTGAGTGATTATGAATAAGTTTTTGTTTTTTTAGAGTTTTGATAAAAGAAAAAGCTGTATTTGAATTAATTTTTCATTTGCAGTTTTTTTGAAAAATTTTAGAATTAAAATGGTTTTTTTCAAATTTTGTATGATATAATAAATGTAAGACAGTAAAATTTGAAATATAAAAAAATAGATTAATGGGTGTGGAGGAAATATGGATGAAAAAAATTAATTAATCTACAAATAGGTGCTTTATTGCACGATATTGGAAAAAAATTGTTAGAAGAGCTGGTAAAGGTGGAAAAACAGACATTCTAAAGCAGGATCAGACTATTTAGAAAAATAGAGAATTATTAGATAAAGGAAAAAAATATAGAGAAGTTTATGATATGATAAAATATCATCATAATGAAGAAATAAATGAAAAAAATGAAAGAAAATGATAAAATTAGATGACAGCTTCTTTGGCATATCTTATATATGAGGCTGATAATATTGCATCAGGAGTGGATAGAGTAAAATATGATGATGAAATAAAGTGATGAAAGGGAGAAAAAGTAAAAAGTTACTGAAATAGAAGGATACCATTAAATTCAATATTTAATAAACTTAATGTTCAGAAGAATAAGATAGAAAAAAATTTTTGGTTCCTTAAGAAATGATAGGCGTAATTTTAATATTCCAAAAAGAAAAAGAAAGAGAAAAATAAAATAGAGAATACTGAATATTTGAATGTGCTAGAGCAGTTAAGAGATGATTTGGAAGAAATGAAGCAAAAAGAATATTTTTGACACCTGAAAAAAATTAAATTCAGTATTGGAAGAAAGTTGTGTATATTTTTCCTTCAAGTTCGTATGTAGATTATCCAGATGTCCCTTATTATGATCATGTTAAATTGACAGCTGCAGTAGCTGTTTGCATGTATATTTATGATATGGAAAAAGGAAAATAATAGAGATTATAAAAATAAATATTTTTAAAAAAAGAGCCAAAAAGAAGGAAAGAGAAAAACAAAAATTTCTATTTGTATCAGGGGAGTTTACTGGAATACAAAATTTTATTTATACAATAATATCTAAAATGGCTATGAAATCACTAAGAGGACGATCATTTTACCTGGAACTTTTTATTGAACATATAATAGATGAAATCTTGGAAGCGTTGAATTTATCAAGAGTAAATTTAATTTATTCAGCAGGAAGCCAATTTTTACATGTTATTGCCAAATGTTCCAAAAAAACGATAGAAATTTTAGAGAATTACAAAAAAATAGTAAATGACTTTTCTTTTGAAGGAATTGGGAACATCGGTTTATTATGAAATATCGTATACTGAAACTTCAGCAGAAGAATTAGGGAATAAGTTAAGTGAGAATATAAAAAAAGAAAACCAAATTAAAGAAATTTTTAAAAGAAATTCTATTGAAACTTCCAGAAAAAAAACTGAATAGATATTCTGAAAAACAATTGGAAGAAATATTTGATGAAGATAGTGATTTGAATAAAATTTATAATGATACAAAGGAATGTGTGATTTGTAAAAAAATCTGAAAAAGGAAGAAATTTTTGATAAAAAAACTCTCAAAATGAAAAGTAATGGAAATATTGAAATATGTGATTCTTGTAAAAATTATATTAAATTAGGGAAGAGATATTTCAAAATCATTTCATCAAAAAAAGAACATTTTTTTATGGAAAAAAATTGTGAAGAAAAATAGTAGTAAATTAAAATTTCCAAAAATATCCGAAAGGGTCTGTAGAAATAGTTTTTTTAGAAATTTTTGAAACAGTTGAGGAAGTAGAAAAAGAAAGTGAAAAATTTTATAGATTTTTATTCGATAAATGATGATTACTTTGGAAAAGGGAAATTCAGAAAATATTAAAAGTTGAAATTATAATATAAAATCAACAAAATGAAGAAAAAAAGAAAAATAGTCTTGTTGAATTTACGGAATTAGTTAAAAAGAGTAAAGGAATTGAAAGACTTGCTGTGCTAAGAGCGGATATTGATAATTTGGGAACTTTATTTCAAACAGGTTTTGAAGATAGGGATTTGTTAATATAGATGGAGAAAAAAAGAACCATATAAATTTGTAAGATTCTCAAAAAAACAGTAGTTTTGTCAAGATATTTGTCTGATTTCTTTAAAAGAGTGATAAATTTGATATTGGAAAGAAAAAAATTTAACTGATGAAAAGAATGAATTGTTTAAAGAATACTGTAATATAATAACGGAAAGAACAAAAAGAAAAAAACAGATGGAAGAAATATTGTGCTAGTATATTCTGGTGGAGATGATGTTTTTGCAATTGGGACTTGGAATGATATTATTGAATTTTCTGTTGATTTAAGAACGGCATTTAAGGAATTTTTCAAGTGACAGAGTCACATTGTCAGCAGGAATAGGATTTTTTTGATGAAAAATTATCCGATATTTCAAATGGCACAAAAAAACAGGAGAATTAGAAAAATTGCAAAATCATATAATGAAAATGAAATTGGTAAAACTACAAAAAGATGCTATTGCATTATTTGGAGTGGAAAAAAATGACAAATTAAATCATGTTTATAAATGGGATGATTTTATAGGAAAGGTTTTAAATGAAAAAAATATAAATATTTAAAAGTCTAGAATTAATTTGAAAGGAAAATGAAGAAACAGAAAAAGTGTTTGTAGGAAAGTCGAAAATGGTATAGTCTTATGAATCTTATAAGAAGTCAGTTTGAAGAAAAAGAAAATGAAAAAAACATAGAATTGATATTGCTCGATTTGCTTTACATAATTGCAAGAATAAAATATGATAAACAAAAATGAAAGACAGGAAAAAAATTATTTAGATTTGAAAAAAACAGCTGTTTGAATGGATAAAAAAATGAAGAAGATGCAAAACAATTATTGACGGCAATAAATATATTGATTTATGAATATAGAGAAAAGTAAATAGTTTTGAAAGAAAAGAATTAAAAAGTTTAATGATAAAAATGAAAATCATTACAAATTTAGAAAGAATGTATGAAAAATAAAGAGACAGTAGAAAAATTTAGTAAAAAAATAATAAAAGATAATATGGTAACAACAACACAGTTAAGACAACTTTTATCAAATTCAGTAATAGTAAAAAAAATAAAAATATCTTTCAGAAAAATATTAGAAAAATATGATGAATTATCAGCATGAATTATTGAAAACGATGTAAAATATCTTTTAATAAAAGCATACATATCAATGCGGGTAAAGAATCTAAAGAAAAAAAAAGTAAAAAGAATTTGACAAGAAAATTTGAAAATTTCAGAAAGATTGAAAAAAAGACATAAAAAAACCAAAAGAAGATTTTGATAGATTTTTATCGTTATTTAGAAGAAATAGTAGCATATGTGAAATATTATATTGGATAAACTAAAAATAAAAAAATAGGAGTGAAAAAAATAGTTATGAATACATTAAAAAGGAAAATTTATTATAACAGGGAGAAATAAAAAGTTTTAACAGGACTTCATATAGGAACATCTGGAGATTTTTTTCAGCGATAGGAGCGGTAGATAACATTGTAATTAGAGATACAGTTACGAAATAAACCGATAATACCAGGGTCTTCGTTAAAAGGAAAAATGAGATATTTACTTTCAAGAACTAAATATAATGATAATTCTACATTAACAATGCCAAATATAAAAAGAAGAGCATGATGAAATTAGAAGATTATTTGGAGCTTTCTGAACCAGTAGTTTTGTCAAGATTGCAATTTTGTGATATGTTGCTTAGAGAAAAAGATTATGGTAGAGATGTTGAGTTTGATTTGCCATATACAGAAATAAAATATGAAAATACAATAGATAGGGGAAATGGTATTGCAAATCCAAGACAGCAGGAAAGAGTTCCAGCAGGTTCAGAATTTGATTTTAGATTGATTTATAATATTGAAAAATACAGAAAATATGGAAGAAGAAGTAAAATGCGATTTTTGAAAATATACTTTTGATGTTTGAATTACTTGAAGATGATTATTTGGGAGGACATGGAACTAGGGGATATGGTCGTGTTAAATTTGAGGATTTAAAATTGATAGAAAAAGTTTACATAAAAGAAAAATGAAGATGATATAGAATATTTGAAATCAGAAATTGAAAAATATTGAAAATTATACTGAAATATTTGGAAAGTAGGAGAGAATAATGACTTATTTACTGTATAAATTAAAAATTTCCAAATGGAATTCATATTGGTGCAAACAGTTCTTTAGAATTGACAAGCACAACTGTAAGTTCAGATGTTTTTTTATTCTGCTTTTTTTATGCTGAATATATTAGAATATTTGGCGAAAAATGATAGAGAATTATTTCAATTAACAGAAAATGATGAATTTAAAGTATCAGATTTGTTGCCTTTTTAAAGAAATGAAAAACGGAAACAGTTTTTTTATGTTCCAAAGCCATTTGTGAATGATATTGAAAGAAAACAAAGTAATGATGAAAATGAGCAAGTTGTAGATAGAAAAAAAGGTGAAAAATTAAGTTATATTCCTGCAAATAGATTAAAGGAATATTTTTGAATTTTTGGAAACAGGAAAAGAATTTTTCCTGAAATAGATGATGATTTTGGAGAAAAGGAATTACATACTAAAAAAATAAAGGTTTCGAGAATTGGGGAAGATACAGAACTTTATAATGTTGAAGTTTTTTTAGATTTAATGAAAAGATTCAGGACTTTATTTTTATTGTGCAATTACCAGAGAGAATGGCAAGAAAAATTTGAAAATGTATTGGAAAGTTTGTCGTTTGACAGGAATAGGTGGGAAAAAGAACTGCTGGATATGGTCAATTTGAAGTTAGAGAACTTGAAAACAGAAGATTATAAAGGCAGATATTTTGATATTTTTTTGGATGACAGATTTAAAAAAAAGTTACTACTACTATTACATGCAAATATCTACTGTTTATCATCATATTTACCACAAAAAGATGAAATTGAAAAAAAATAAAAAAAATAAAGAAAAATGGCTATCAATTAATAAAAAAAGAAGTGGATTTTGTAAATAGTCCCTAAAATATAGTGAAAATCCACAAAAAAAGAAAAGCAAGTTTATATGATTTCTTCAGGAGCAGTATTGAATTTTTAAAACCAGCAGGAAGATTAGCAGATTTGAAATTGCATGGAAATCATAGCATTTACAGAATGGGAAAAGCCGATAGTTATAGGAGTGACTTATGGGAAAGATAGTTAAATATAAAATGGAGATGGAAGTTTTGACGCCTGTGCATATTGCGGGAGCTGATTATAAGTCAAAATTGAATAAGACAGAATATTTTTTTAATCCTAATACAAAATGATTTGACAATAATAGATAATAATAAATTTATTAATTTTTTTGATAGAGAAAAAAAATTATAGACAAAGTATTTGGATGAAATTAGAAAGATAATAATAGATTGAATTTATTTTTATTTTTTTTATAAAAAAAATAATAGATATTTTATAAAGATTTTAAATGAAAATTTTACTAAAAAAAGTTATAAACATTTGGATATAGAATTAAAAATTAAAGAAAATGAGAAAAAAAGAAAAATTTGAAATAATATAACTTTATTAAATAGAAAATGTAGAAAGATGAAAAGTTTATATTCCTGGAAGTTCAATAAAAGGAGCTTTTGGTAAATCTTTTGTTGGTTAGTTATATTATAAATAATCGAGATGAATTTATTAATGAAATAAAACAGATAGAAAATGAAAGTTGAGAATTTTTGATAAAAAAAGAAATGAATTTGTTAGAAAGAAAAATATTACAGAAAAAAAGAAATCGAAATTTTTGATAAAAAAATTTCAAAATTTTTTCAAGAAAAAGTAAAAATATAATAAATAAAAGTACAAGAGAAAATATTATATGAAAATTGTTTAAATAAAAAAATTAAAAATTTGGAATATCAGTATCAGATAGTTATGAAAAATAAAAAAAGGATATAAATGTTAATTTTTATCAAGATATTGATGAAAAAAATAAAAAAGATAAAAAAAGGAAAGCTACTTGCCAGTAGTTAGAGAATATATAGAACCTAAAAAAATATATTTGAATTTGATATTACTTTAGATTTTTGAACTGCTTTTCAAGAACAAGACTGAAAATAAATGATTTTGATGATTTGATAAATGCTCTTGAAGAAGCTACGGATTATCTGATAGAAAATACTTTAGAATTACCAGATGAATTGTGCTGTCAAAAATTTAATATTAGGGAGCAAATACAGGATTTTCATCAAAAAAACGATTGTTCATGCATTGTTTAAAGATAAAAAGTGACAGAACTCAAGTTGTTAAAATATTGTTGCACAAAGGTGGGACAAATGGGATAAGATTGCATTTGAATGATAAAGATTCTCCAAGAGTGATAAATAGAATTAGAAAAAAATGGGAAAACTTGAATTAGCAGGATTAGTTGAAATTAGGAAAATATCTGAAAAGGAAGTGGGAAAATAAGATGCTTGCAAAAATAGAAATGGAAATTGAGGGGAATGGGTTAGATGTGAATATGAGTTCGCTTTTTCATGGATATTTGATGAGTAACATCGATTTTGCTTATGCGGATTATTTGCATTATAATGAAACACATCCTTATACTTCATGTATTTATAAAGATATGGAAAGTGGAAAAATATTTTTGGAGAGATAACGACCTTTAACAAAAAAATGCTTATGAGATGTTAATAAAATACTTTTTAGAGAATGATGTAAAAAAATATTTATTTGGAAAAAAAAGGGAATTGAAGTATTTGTAAAATCGGTTTCTATGAAAAAGACATCTTTTGATGAACTGTTTTTTTAGTAATGAGAAAAAAAAGTAAAAATATTTTTTGACACCCGACAACTCATAAATCAAATGGAGTATTACAGATATTTCCGAATATTTCGACATTACTTTCTAGGAGTAATAAATAAAATAAATCAACATTCGGATACAATTAAGTTGGAAGATGAAAATGTGATAAATGAACTTTTGGAAAAAAAGTGTATATTGATGAATATTATTTACGAACGAGATATTTCTTTTTGGAAAATGTAAGGATTAAAGGGTTTATTGGAAATATAAAAATTAGAATAAAAAGTAAAGATGAAATACTTTTGGCAACTTTTTGAATTTTTTTATTGAAAGTAGCTGAATATACGGGATTTGGAGTGAAAAACAGCATTTGGGAATGGGAGGAATAGAAATTGGATAAGAATATTGATGAAAAATAAAGAAAGAGTACTTTTAACATTTGCAGGAATACTGATCCGACAAGAGGTAATTATGATGGGCCTATGTTACATATTTTGCCGTTATTATAGACCTAAAAAAATATATTTAGTTTTAACTTCGAAATGCAAAAAAAGAAATGAGAATAAAATTTATGAAAAAGCTATAAAAGAAAGTTTGGAAGATTATAATCCAATATTTGAATATATTAATACAGATATTGATAATGCACATTTGTTTGATATATATTTTAATAAAATAAATGAAACATTTAATAAAAATAAAACTAGAACATCCAAATGCGGAAGTTTTGGTAAATGTAACATCGGGAACTGCTCAAATGATAAGTAATTTGGTAATGTATATTGTTGATGCTGTAAATATAAACATTGTTCCTATACAAGTAGCAACTCCTGAAGGAAGAGGAAATACTTCAAAAGTTGTAAACAATAGTTATGAAGTAAAACGATGAGAAAGAAAATAATTTTGATAATATAGAAGAATTTAGAACTAATCGAATATTATTTCCTGATTTGAGACAATATTCAAGACTTTTGGTGAAAAAAATCAAATAAAAAGAATTGTTAAAAAAATATGAATATTCAACATGTTTAGAACTGTTAAAAAGGGATATTTTTTTCAAGAAAATAGTAAATTAAACGGACTTCTTAATTTTTGCAAATGATAGACGACACTTTAAAAAGGTTTGAAATCAAATGGGAAAATTAAAAAAAGTTTGGATGATAAAAAGATTTGATAAATTTTATTATTATAATAAAAATGAAACAGTTGAAAAATAAAGTAAAAGAGTGGTATAAAATTGTGGATTATTTTGCACTTGCTAATATTAAACAAAAAAATCTGGTGATATAGCAGGATATACGATAATGTTGGAACCTTTGATTGTAAATATTTATTTGTCAATTTTTAAGAGATGTTTTTGGGAAAAAAATTATCGGATTTATTTTTCAGAAAAAAAGAAAAAGATGGAGAATTTAGTTATAAAAACAGATATTTTTAAAAATTAAAAAAATTATTCTGGATTAAAAAGAAAAAAATTGAACATGAATTAGCAATTTTAGAATTGAAAAATTCAACATTTGTATCAGATAGTGTGTTAATTGCTACGATTAAATACTTTTATTGAAAAAAATGAGTCTGAAAACACTGGAAAAAGATGGACTTAGAATATTTCTCAAATTTTAGTAAAACTTTGCATAAAAATAAAAAGAAGTTAGAAATATGATTGCTCATTCATTAAAAAAACTATTAATAGAGATGATTTTAACAGTGAAGCAAAAGTTGGAATAGATACTATAAATAGTAAAAATAACTGATTTTTTTAACAAAATGTTATACAAATCTTGGATATAAAGAAAATATGATATATGTTTATGATGAAATAAACGAAGCTATAAATGAAATTTTAGGAACAGAAAAAGTAATTCTATTTTTCTGTTTGAAAAATGTATTTAATTATGAAATTTTTTTAAGGGATTAAACCCTTTATTATCAAAAGAACATGAGGTAAATTAAAATGAGTAATGTGTATGTTTATGAACAAGGAGCAATGTTAAAATATAAAGAAAAATCGGTTGATTATTAATTATTCAGAAAATGATTTTTAAGTCGATACCAATTGAGAATATAGATAATATTGTGATTTTTTTGGTGCGATTCAAGTCAGTACAAAATGTGTTCAACAAATGTTGACAAGGGGAGTAAATTTAACAATTTTATCTAAAAATGGATCTTATTTTTGGAAGATTGGAATCTACAGGACATGTAAATATAAATAGGCAGAGATTACAATTTAGAAAAAGTGATGATAAAAAAATTTTTTTCTTTGAATATAAGTAAGCGATTTATAAAAAGGAAAAAGCGGCAAATCAAAGAACAATACTTATGAGAGCGAATAAATTATTAAAAAAGTCCAGAATTAACGAATATAGTTCTAAAAATGTCTGTTTATTCAAAAAAATATAGATAATGCTAAAGTCTATTGAAGAATTAATGGGAATAGAAGGACATTTGGCAAAAATGTATTATAAAGGTATCAGCAATGTAATTGACAAGGAATATTCATTTTCCCAAAGAACTAAAAGACCGCCAAAAAGATCCATTTAACTCTGTTTTGAGTTTTGGATATACACTTCTTCATTATGAAATATTTACAATTGTTGAATCTAAAGGATTAAACTCTATGCAGGATTTTTTTACATTCTGATAGACATAAACATCCTGCATTATGTTCTGATTTGATGGAAGAATGGAGACCAATGCTGATAGATTCTTTGGCAATTGCTCTTTTAAATAATAATAAAATAAAAAAAGAAAAATTTTTGAATATAATCAAGAAAATGGTGGAGTGTATTTAGATAAAGAAGGATGTAAAAAAATTTATTGCTGAATTTGAAAAAGATTAAGACAGGAAGTCGGATATGTCAAAGAAGTACCATATAAAAATGAGTTTTTAGGCGAATAATAGAATACCAAATAATGCAATTAATAAAAAGCAATAGAAGAAGATAATCCAAATTTATATAGTTCGATATTAATAAGGTGATGGTAAAATGGATGAATGGGATTTTTTTAGATGAAGATTTTTTTGTCATGAATTTTTTTGAAGATACCTTTACAGTTGTCGTAATTTATGATATTATAGACAACAAGAGAAGAGCTTTTTCTTAAAAAAATCTTCTAAATTCTTATGGAAATAGAATACAAAGGTCTGCTTTTTGAGTGTCTATTGACTAGAGAAAAAAATGTGAAACACTTTTTAAAAAGAGATAGAAAAAAATTTGCAGAAGAAGGAGATTTAATAAGAATTTACAGGCTCAATCAGAATGTAAAAAAAGTAATTTATGGCGAATTAAATGAAATTGAAAACGAAGATTATTATTTTTTTAGTAATCGCCACGATACTTTTAAAAAAATGGGGGTTAGAGTATATTTTTTTATTGTTAAGGAAGAGAAATATAAAGATTTCTAAAATTCTCACGAAAAATAATAAAATAGTATACGATAAAAATAAGGGTTTAATTTGGGGAGGATAAAAGAGAATTGAACTCCGAAAGGAGACGGAAAACAATAGTCTATATCAATAATAATCCAAATTTATTCATCATAAAAAGAGAATTGAACTCCGAAAGGAGACGGAAACTATTTGTCAATCTAAATGTTTTTCTAAATGCTTTTTACTATAAAAGAGAATTGAACTCCGAAAGGAGACGGAAACATTTTTCAACATTACCTTTAAATACTAATTTAGTAAACCATAAAAGAGAATTGAACTCCGAAAGGAGACGGAAACTGTAACTTCTCCTTTTTATTCTTTTATATAATCACTATAAAAGAGAATTGAACTCCGAAAGGAGACGGAAAACATACTATCCCTTTTCTTACAGATAATGATACAACTCTAATAAAAGAGAATTGAACTCCGAAAGGAGACGGAAACTCCTTCTGTTTTTTTCCTAAATTTACAACACTTCCAGAATAAAAAGAGAATTAAACTCCGAAAGGAGACGGAAACTAGAATTTCTTTTTACTAATCCTTTTTTTGAAAAAAATTTATAAGAAGAAAAGATACTCTGAAAGGAGACTAAAATTTTTTTAAATTGGCTTATTTTTATATTGTCATAAATTTATTAAAAAAAGAAAAATTTTGAAAGGGGATGGAATATAAAATGTTTTTTTGATTAATTGTAAAGAAAAAGAGATGGGTTATATTCAGGATAAAAATTATTTTAAGACTATAAAATTAATCAAATAAAAAAAGAACTATAAATATAACAATATAGTTCTTTTATAATTTTAGAAGCATCAAAGACTAAATCTCCAAAAATTCCCTCTCAAACTCCTCCTCCGTAAGCACCCGAATTCCCAGTTTTTCAGCCTTTTTCCAGCTTACTTCCAGCCTTTTTTTCTCCAGCAATTAGAAAATCTAGATTTTTTTGAAACTGCTGACAGATAATTTCCGCCTTTTAGAAAGGATGATGTCTTTTATGTCGTTTCGTTTGTATTTTTTTGGAGTTTTCCAGTTGCAAGGAAATTTTTGCCTTTTATTGGGTTGTCGGCTATTTCTTTTAAATCGGATTCGTTAATGGCGAATTGTAAGCCGATGTTTTGCAAATTTGTGATGATTTTCCAGTTGTTTTCATTGTTTAAAAAGGTATTTACAGCGATTGCTACTTTATCGCCGATTCCTTTTTACAGATAATAAATTTTCAATTGACTGATTTTTTTAGATTTTTCAATATTTTTTTGAAATTTTTTTGTCAAAAGGTTTGCATTAAATTTTCCAACAAAAGGAATTCCAAGTGCATAAAGGACTTTTTGAAAAATCACGATTTTTTTGCTGGCTTCAATATTATTTATTAGGTTATCTACACTTTTTTTGACCCATTTTTTTCAAGATTTTTCTAATTCTTCACGGTATTCCTTTAACGAATAAATATCAACTATTGTTTTTATTTTTCCTAATTCAATAAATTTCTCAACAATTTTATCGCCAAGTCCAGAAATATTCATTGCATCACGAGAAACAAAGTAGGCAATTTGGCGTTTGACTTTTTCTGGACAAAGTGGATTGTGACATTTTAAGGCGACAAGTCCCTCCTCATGTGCAAGTTCGCTGTTGCAGACAGGACAGTTTGCTGGTTCCTGGATTTCAATTTCTTCTCCAGTTCTGTCATCGAATACAACATTTACCACTTGCGGAATAATTTCAGCCGCTTTTTCTACAATAACATTATCACCAATTTTTATATCTTTTCTGCGAATTTCATCAAAATTATGTAAACTAGCCCTTTTTACAACAGAACCTGACAAGTTTACAGCCTCCAGTTCAGCAACAGGGGTAATTACACCTGTCCGCCCAACTTGAAAAGTTACATCCATTAATTTTTGTTTTTACTTGTTCAGCAGGAAATTTGTAGGCGATTGCCCATCGTGGGACTTTTTAGTTGTATAGCCAAGTATTTCATATAGTGAAAAAAATTGTTTACTTTTTATAACAAGCCCATCTGTTTCATAATCAAGTTTTTTTCCGATCATCATGCCATTTATCAATAGCCTTTTTCCAATTTTTTTAAAAATCAGTATATTTTTTTCAAATATTTTTTTGTTGTCTTAAATCCAAGTTTTTTTCAATGTATTCAATACTTTCCAGATGTGTTTTTAATCCCATAATTTTTCAGCATTTACCAAATAATAAAGGTAGCAGTCAAGCCCACGTTCTGCAACTATAGTCTTATCCAGTTGTCTTATCGTTCCTGAAGCTGCATTTCTTGGATTTGCAAAAACATCTTCCCCTTCATCTTCACGTTCCTGATTTATTCGATTAAAACTGGAAATTGGCAAAAATAATTTCTCCACGTACTTCAAGTGAGATATTTTCTTTCAATTTTTTTCGGAATAGTTGGAATTTCCCTGATATTTTCAGTAACATCTTCCCCTGACTTGTCCATCTCCCCGAGTCACAGCTTGAACAAGCATCCCATTTTTCATAAATCAAGCTTTATACTAAGTCCCATCTAATTTTTAATTCTAAGATATACTCTAATTCTTTTAGAATTATTTTTCAATATTTTCAGCCAAAATAATCTTTTTAACCCTTTTATCAAAAATCCTCAATTTCAGAAATATTATAAGTGTTCGATAAACTAAGCATAGGCACTCTATGCCGCACTTTTTGAAAAATTTCTCGCTCGCAGTTCCTCCAATCTTTTCAGTAGGCGAATTTTTCCCCATTTTTCATTATATTTCCAGCAATTCTGGATATTTTTTTGCTCAAGTTCCTTTTAATTCACGTATTAAAAAAATCATATTCCATATCGGAAATAATGGGATTATCTTCATTGTAATAAAGATTGTTGTGGTATTCGATTTCATTTCTTAATTTTGTATATTTTTTTCTTGAATTTCAGAAAAATTATTATTTTTTTATTTTCTATATTTTGATTTTTCATTGTTTTCTTCTTGATTAAATAAATTCACGACTGCTCCTTTTTGTTTAAAAATTGTTTTGTAAATTATATCATTTTTTTATGATAATAAAAGTTTTTTTGGGAGTAAATAAATTGAGTATGAATTAAATAAAAAAAGTATTGTATAATGATTCTGTAGAGATGAAATAGATAATAGATAGTTTTCTAGAGAATAGTGCTATAGTACAGCTAATTTTAATGAGATAGAAATATTATTGAAATTAACTAAATACATTATTGAGGTTAAAAGGGTGAAATGCCCATCCTCGTCATAAAAAAAAACACGGATAATATGAAATGCTAGTACTTTTGGATGTGATATAATAACAAGACACTATATACTTACAGAAAATAGTAAAAATAAAGACTTATAGTTCTAAACATAGAATGGATGGGAGCTGATCATACTGACTTAGTTGCTTATATTATAGCATATTTAAAAAAAAATCGAAAGGATATATCATAGAAATACATTAAAGTATAAATTCTGAACTATTAACAAATATAGAGCGTATTACAGGGCTTAAATTTTAGCCTTGTAATATTTTTTTAGGAGGGTATCTTTATGAAAAGTAGATTATTATATCCGTGTATTGTAAAAAAAGCAAGATGGGATTTTTTTATGCCAATTTTTTTAGATTTTGAGGGATGTTTTACTGATGGTGAAACTCTTGAAGAAGTTGTAATAAATGCAAAAGATGTTTTATCGGGAACATTATTTACGATGGCAAAACATAATATTCCGTTTCCAAGTTCTGAAAAATAAAAAAAATTGATTTAAAAGGATGGTGAATTTTTTAATATATTGATGTTTGGATTTCTCCAATTTTAGAAAAGGCAAAAAAATCAATCTATTAAAAAAACATTGACAATTCCTAAATGGTTAAATGATGAAAGCTGAAAAAAACATTCATTGAATTTTTTTCTAATATATTGCAAACAGCATTAAAAAGAAACATTAGGGTTATAAAATCCAAAAAGATAAAAATGTTCAAAAAAATAAATTATTCAGAATTATATTGAATTTTTTGGGCATTTTTTATTTTAAAATTATCTTTTTTTATACTGTTATATTTTTCTCAAAATGTGGTATGATATAAACAATTAAAAACTGAAAAAAATAAAAGGAGGAAATTGAAAAGAATATAAAATATGGAGAGAAGTAATAGTGAAATGATAGATGAAAATGTGAAAAATATAGATACAATTGAAAAAAATTGATATTTTAGGGATGGATTTGGAAAGTTTGCAGGAAAAATTTATTGGGATTGGGCTGAAGAAGTTTAATGCCAGTCAGGTATTTGATTGGCTGCATAATAAATTGGTGTTTGATTTTGATGAATTTTTCTAATATTTCAAAGAAAGACAGGGAGATTCTTAAAGAGAAATTTTTATGTGGCAAAAACTTGAGTTTAAGACACATCAGGTTTCAGAAGATGGGGATACTGAGAAATTTTTTTGTTTGAACTGAAGGATAAAAGGCTGATTGAAAGTGTGCTTATTTCCCATAAAAATCGGCATACGCTTTGTGTTTCATCGCAGATTGGGTGTCTTATTGGGTGCGACTTTTGTGCGACGGCGACAATGACTTATGAAAGAAATTTGTCAATTTCAGAGATTTTGCTGCAGTATTATTATGTTCAGAAGCATCTTATGAAACGTGGAGAAAAATTGGGAAATGTGGTTTATATGGGAATGGGAGAGCCATTTTTTTAAATTATGATGCGGTTCTTGGATCTATTAATATGTTAAATTCTCCAAGAGGGCAAAAATTTTTTTCAAAGAGGAATTTTACAATTTCTACAAGTGGAATTGTAAACGGGATAAAAAGATTTACAGAAAATGAAAATCAGATAAATCTGGCGATTTCGTTACATTCAGTAAGGGATGATGTGAGAAGTGAAATTATGCCAATTAATAAAAGATGGGGAGTGAAGCAGTTAAAGGAGGCGCTTTTAGATTATCAAAAGAAAACTAAGAATCGGATTACGTTTGAGTATATCTTGATTGATGACTTGAACTGTGAGCCTGAGGATGCGAGAGAATTGGCTGGATTTTTAAATTCGTTCTCGTGCCTTGTTAATTTGATTCCGTATAATCCTGTTGGAGGAAAGCCGTATAAAAACTCCTTCAAAAACAAAAAAACAAAGGGAATTTTTATAAATTATTAAAAGATAAAAAAATGTTAATGTAACATTGCGTGAAACTAAAGGGCAGGATATTGCAGCGGCTTGTGGACAGCTGAAGGCAAAAAAACAGATGGATTCTTCTCAAAAATGTTTAGGTAAATTGAGAAAAAGGATGTTAGAGCAATTTAGTTGAAGATTTTTTTGAAAAAAAATAAAAAAAATTTAAATAAATATTGTAGCAGTTACGAAAAAGAGGTAGTAATGAAAAAGAATAATAAAAAGTAAAAAGTGGAAAAACCTAGGAAAAAAATTCAGTTTACTCTCGTTTTTTTCAAAAGTTTTTTTATTTCTGTTTGTGATTGGAATTGGAGCTGGAGCATATTTGGTTTATACAGTGAGCAAGGAAACGCCTGTTGATTTGATAGATGGTTATGCTCCTGTGTCGCCTTCGGTAATTTATGATATAAATGGAAATCAAATTGATACGATAATGGTTCAAAAATCGTGCGCCGATAGGGATAGGAGAGATTCCTCCCTATGTTCAAAAATGCATTTTTGGCGATAGAAGATAGAAAGTTTAGAACACATCATGGATTTGATTTTATCAGAACAGCAAAAAGCGGCTTTTTTGACACTTACAGGAAGACGGATTGAAGGTGGAAGTACAATTACGCAGCAGCTTGCGAAAAATGCCTTTTTATCGCCTGAACAAACGATAACAAGAAAAATTAAGGAAGCAATTTTGGCGGTGGAAATTGAAAGAAAATATACGAAAGATGAAATTCTGGAAAAATTATTTGAAATACGATTTATTTTGGGCAAGGAGCTTTATGGGATAAAAAAATGCGGCGATAAAATATTTTTAATAAGCAGCCAAAACAGTTGACTATTGCACAAGCGGCTATTTTAGCCAGTCTTCCAAAGTCGCCGACAAAATATTCAAAGATAGAAAATGCATTGGGAAGAGAAAGACTTGTTCTTAGTCAAATGAAAAATTATGGATTTATAACAGATGAAGAGTATAATGAAGCGATTAATGAAAAAAATTAAATTTGTAAACGGAAATATAAAAAGCCGTAATGAAGAAGAACAAATTTCAACTTCAAATGTTGCGCCTGAATTTACGACAGTTGTTTTTAAGTGAAGTAAGAAAAATATTGAAAAATACCTGAAGAAGATCAAAAAAATTCTTATTTGATGGTTACAAAAATTTATGCAACAGTTGATTTGGATTTACAAAGAGCAGCTTATACGGCATTTAATAATAACTATAACTTAAAAAAAGCCGTGCAGATTTAAATGGCGCTTTATTTTTCAATTGATCCAAGCAATGGATTTGTAAAAAGCGATGGTTGGGGGAAAAAAATTATAAAAAAAGGGAACTTTAACCGTGCAATAAGTTCGTTAAGACAGCCTGGATCGTCATTTAAGCCAGTAGTTTATCTTGCTGCATTGCAAAAAGAAAAATGGCGATGAATAGTGTTATGGAAGATTCTCCAGTAAAAATTGGAAACTGGAGTCCGAAAAAAACTATGATGGAGTCTACAGGGACAGCATGACACTTGCTAAAGCTCTGGAAATTTCAAATAATGTAATACCAGTAAAATTATTGCAATATGTGGGAATTGATGCTGCTGAAAAGGTTTGGCGCAATGCTGGAATTGTCGGTGGAGATTTTCCTAAAAACTACACATTGGCACTTGGTTCGATTTCCACAAGACCAGTGGATATGGCAACGTTTTTATGCGGCGCTTGCAAATGGAGGATATCAGGTACAGCCTCAATATATTTATAAAATTGAAAATAAATATGGTGAAGTTATTTATGAAGCTAAACCTAAAATGAAGAAAGTATATGATTCAAAAGATGTGGCAATATTAACTTATATGCTTGAAAATGCCGTAAATTATGGAACTGGTCAGCCAGCTAAAGTATTTAAAGATGGTAAATTGATTCCAATGGCTGGAAAAAAACAGGAACAACTTCAGATTATGTTTCAGCTTGGTTTACAGGATATACGCCAACTCTTGCGACAGTAGTTTATGTTGGAAATGATGACAATAAGTCAATGGGAGCCTGGAATGACAGGAGGAGCTGCAGCTGCGCTAATCTGGAAGAATTATATGCAGGCGGTAGTTGATTTACCAAATTACAATGTTGGAGTTTTTTTGAGTTTATAGATGATTATATTATGAGAAAAGATTTGACAACAAGAGATATTGACTTGCAAATTGGACTTCTTGACAGAGATGGTGTAAATAAACGTACAGCATTGTTTAAAGGCGGGAACAGAGCCAATTGAATATGAAGGAAAAATTTAGAAGAGGAGTTACTTTTTAGAAAAATAAATTTTCTTTAAAGTTATTAAGGAATTTAAATATAATAAAAAAATATGATTTCAAATACAAATTAATGTACGAGAAATCATATTTTTTTAAATAAATTTAGCTTACGACATAAATAGTAATTTAACTATAAATAGTGCTCCTAGAAATGATCATTACCCAAGAAACAGGTCTTCTGTCTTCTTTTTTTGAAAATAAATTGTAAAATAAATTTATTAATACGTAGGATAAAATTCTAATGTTAATCCATCTCCGATGCTATAAGTTAAAAGCCATTGTAGTGATTGTGATAAATGATGGAACACCTTCCAAGACATCATGCAAATCTATGTTTTTAACTGAACTTAGCATTAAATAACCAACGTAAATTAAAGCTGGAGCTGTGGCACATCCTGGTATTGAAATAAATATTGGTGAGAAAAACATTGATATTAGGAATAAAACTCCTGTTGTGATGGCTGTCCATCCAGTTCTTCCACCTGCGATAACTCCTGTTGAGCTTTCCACATAAGTTGTAACTGTTGAAACTCCAAGTGCTGCGCCAGCTGTAGTTGCTATTGCATCTGCCATTAGGGCACGTCCCTACATTTGGTACATTTCCGTTTTCATCTAGCATATCTGCTTTTGAGCATACTCCTACTAATGTTCCAACAGTATCAAAAAAGTCTACAAATAGGAATGTACAAATTATGACAAATAAATTTCCAAACATTTTAAAATCTGTAAATAATGAAAAGTCCAATTTCCCCATAACAGGCATCATTGACTCATATTTAAAAAAATACCGGATGGTAAATAAATTCCCAATTCCTTTGCATGTGCAGGATTTAAAAGAGCATATCCCCAAGCTAGCAAAGAACTTAAAACAATTCCATAAAGAATTGAACCACGTACATTTTTTTTATCTAAAATAGATATTAAAATTAGTCCGATGAATGAAATTATAACGGCTGGAGAAAAAAATGTCCCATGCTTACTTTTTGTAGATTCATTCAAAAACAACAAGTCCGCTTCCTGAAAAATCCTACAAATGCGATAAATACTCCAATTCCACCAGTAACAGCATGCTTCATATTTTTCTGGAATAGAATTTACCACAGCTTCACGTATTTTTAAAAAGTGTCAAAACAATAAATATAATACCTTCACAAAATACGGCAGTTAAGGCAGTTTGCCAGCTAATTCCGCCCTTTAATACAACTGTAAATGCAAAGAATGCATTTAATCCCATACCAGAAGCAAGAGCAAAAAGGCAAGTTTGCAATAAGTCCCATAAGAAAACATCCTAGTGCGGCTGAAAAGCAAGTTGCTGTAACTAATGCACCTGCATTCATTCCAGTTTTTTTGATAAAATATTTGGATTTACGGCGATTATGTATGCCATTGTAAGAAATGTTGTAATTCCTGCCATAATTTCCTTTTTTTCATATTGACATTTTCATTTGTTAAAAAGCGGGAAAAAGTCGTTTAAGTCCGCTTGTTTCATGAATATTAGATGTACTCATCTTGATTAATCAACTCCATTTCTATTTTTTTATTTATTTTTTTATTTTTAATAAGGGGTTTTGCCCCCTTTTTACAATGTTTATTTTTGTTTTAGTTTAATCGTTTAATCTTCTTCGTTTTCTTTGTTTTTTTCATTTTTTTCTTCTTCCAATTTTTTTCCTTTGTCAAAATGTCATAACAACTTTCTCGATTTTTTTATTTCTTACTCTTTGAGGCTTGAATATAACGCCATTAATTGTAATTGGTCTCGATATTTTTCATTATCTTCTGGAATATATCCCAGATTTTTCAATCAAAAATACCGCTTAAGGTATCATAATATTTAGATTCAAGTTCAAAGTGAAAGTTGTCATTTAAGTTATATAATGAAACATCACCATTGACTAGATATTTATTTTTTTGAAATTTGATGAATTGACAAGTCTTCGTCATCAAATTCATCATCAATATTTCCCATAACTTCCTCAATTAAGTCTTCAAGTGTTACAATTCCTGAGAATCCGCCATATTCATCAATTAATATTGTAATATGTTTTTCAAGCTGCATTTCATTAAAAAGTTCATTTACATTTTTTTGTTTCAGGAACAAAGTATGCCTCTTGAACCAAGTCAGATATTTTTTTATATTGTCGAATCCTTTTTTTATAGGCTTCTATCATCAAATCTTTAACCATCAGAATTCCAATAATATTATCTGCTTCATTTTTCATAAACTGGAATACGTGAATATTTTTTTCAATTTCCTTATTTTTCAAAAAGTTCATGAATTGAAATATTTTTTTGTCAATTAAAAAAATACTTTTTGTTCTTGGAATCATTATTTCCCGTGCAATCTTTTTTCATCAAATTCAATGATATTTTCAATCATTTCCTGTTCAGTTTCATTAATAACTCCATGTTCCTTCCCAACTTCCACAAGTGAACGCAGTTCCTCCTTTGAAACTTTCTCTTCAATATTATCTTCTCTCATTCTCAAAATTGTAAGTACCAAATTTGTAGAAAATGTCAAAAATTTTACAAAAGGAGAGAATATTGTTGAAATAAAGACAATAACTCCAACTGATGATAAAAGCTATATTTTTCTGAATTTCTAAGTGCGATTCTTTTTTTGGAATCAGTTCTCCAAAGACAAGTGTAACATAAGATAATATAAAAAGTTATCAAAATCATTGAAATCTGGCTGCTATATGGAATTTTTCAAAGGTTTTAGAGCCTCTGAAAGAAATTGTGAAAGTCCAGTTGCCGCTGATGCTGATGCAAAGAAACTAGCCAGAGTAATTCCAACTTGAATAGTAGATAAAAAAATTTACTTGGCTCTTTTAGTAGATTATCAAGCAAAATTGCCTTTTTATTTCCATCTTCAATTAATATTTTTTTAATTTATTTTTTTATTTAACGAAACAATCGCCATTTCCGCACTGGAAAAGAAAGCGTTAATTCCCGTTAAAATTATTATTATTACAATTTGTAATAATAAACTGCCCTCAGACATTTATTTTTTTCCTCCTAATTTTTTTAAACTTATGAATATTATAACATATTTTTTAAAAAAATTTAAAAAAATTGATTTTAGAATTAAAATAAATAAAAAAACCTATTTTTAAATTTAAAAAAACTCAAAAATAGGTCGATCAATTTATTAATTTCTATAAACTATTTTTTGTCTGCCTTTTGTTCCAGTCTTTTATAAACCTCAATAAATTCCTTTGCCAATTCCTTAAATAAAATCGCTGTCATCAAATGATCTTGAGAATGAACCATAATTAAGCCAACATTAAGTTTTTCTCCCCCGGCTTCCCTAATAATAAGATCTGTCTGTAATTCGTGAGCCTTTAGCATTTCCTCAGTTGACTGTCTCATAAGTTCCTGTGCTTCATCAAATTTTTCCTTCTTTTGCGGCATTCATAGCATGATAAAGCTAGACTTTTAGTTTCCCCAGCATGTCCAATCAGTGTCATAGCAATCATTTCAATATCCAAAACTTCTTCAGCCATAGTAATTCCTCCCATTTTTTTATTTTTTGTATTTCTCCAAATTCTGTATTAAAAATTTCTTTCTAACATTGTTATAACACACGTTTTTTTCACTATGTCAATTTTTTTAATAATGAAAAAAATGTAAAAGATATTATCTTTGCAAAAAAATAAAAAAATAATAGTAATAATTTTCTTGATAAAAGTTGACTTCTTAAGTTTTAATGGTATACTATAAATGTAAAAGTTAAGTTTACTGATTAGCAAAGTAATAAATTATAAATAATAAAAAAATTTGGGAGAGAAAGAAGGGATGATTAAAATGAAAAAAATCTTATTATGTTGTGCAGCAGGGATGTCTACGAGTCTATTAATAAACAAAAATGAAGTCGGAAGCTGAAAAAAAAGAGGAATTGAAGTTAAAATTTGGGCAGAGCCGCTTGATAGAGCAAAAAGAAGAATTTGCAAAAAGCTGATGTAGTCTTATTAGGTACACAAGTTAAATATGCTTTGACAGAAGCTAAAAAAAATTGCTGAAGAAAATAATATTAATATTGATGTAATTAATATGGTTGACTATGGAATGATGAATGGGGCAAAAAGTATTGGATCAAGCATTAAAAATTACTTTAGTATAATTTTTTTCTTTTAGATTAATTTAAAGTTTGCAACAAATCATGTCATATTTATATTTTTTTATTGATTTAATAAATGCTGATTAATGATTAATCAAATTTATGATTAAATTAATAAAATATATTTTACAAAAATAAATTTTTTTATAGTATAATAACTATAAATTAAGATATTAGACAAATTTTAAGGAGTGATTACAATGATTAGACAAAGTTGGATATGGTGGAAAAGATTAAATACAATTTAATATTTTTTTGCCAGCTATGTTGAGATTTATTGTAATTACGATTATAAATATTATGAGAAAAAGCATTGGTGAAGTATAGATCAATGCTTTTATTTTATTCAGTTCTCTTAGTCGGTAAAACGATTTGAGAGAATTTTTTTATAAATTTCAACAAATTTTTGGGAAAAAGCGAAAAAAAGAAAAAAATAAAGAAAGTGAGATATTTTTATGTTGATAAACAAACCTACTTATTATTATTCAATTATCAGACAAAAAGTTTAATAATTCTTACTTTGCTGAAGATGAACGGCAAGTTATTATTGGGATTGACTGTGAATATTTTTGATTCTAATGAATATAGCTATAATTCCTTGAAGAAAATTTATAATTCTTTTTGTGAAGCAAAAAAAGGTTGCTCCGTTTGCAGGGCTATTTGGGACATTTGCCTATGAGTCGATACATTTTTTTGAGAAGATTGAGAAAAATTGAAAAAGGAGCAGTTTAAGTTTCCGCAGTTTATTTTTTTGCCAATGCGAAGGCTTATTTGCATTATTCAAAGACTAGCAAGGAATATTCATTTTATGGGGATGAAAAAAAGTATTTTTATTTTTTGAATGATGAAATTGAGAAAAGAACTGAAAATAGTGAATTGCTTTATGATATAAAAACAGATTTTGATGAGGAAAGATCACATTTTTACGGCATTCTTGAAAAAGTGAAGGAATATATCAAGGCTGGGGATATTTTTCAGGTTGTGTTAAGCGAACAGTTGAAACTTGCGACAAATATGGATTCTCTTGATTTTTATGAAAAATTGTCAAAAGGCTAATCCTAGTCCGTATATGTATCATTTTTCCTACAAAAATATGGGAGATATTGTCGGTTCAAGCCCTGAAATATTAGTTGATATTTCATCAGATAATATTTATATCGCTCCTATTGCTGGAACTCGTCCCAAGGGGAAAAGATGCCAATGAAGATGCATTTTTAGCAAATGACTTATTAAATGATGAAAAGGAATGTGCTGAACATAGAATGCTTGTTGATTTGGCTCGAAATGATATTGGAAAATTTGCTGAAAGTGGCTCAGTTGTTGTGAAAAATCTTATGCATATTAAGAATTATGAGCATGTAATGCACATTGTGACTGATGTTTATGGGAAAAAGCGAAAAGATGTGTCGATATTTGAAGTTATTGCTCAAGCTCTTCCAGCGGGAACACTTTCTGGATCGCCCAAGATCCGTGCTATGCAGATTATTTCAGAACTAGAAGTATTTAAGAGAAATGTTTATGCGGGAGGAATCGGATTTTTGAGATTTAATGGAGATGTTCAGCTTGCGATTATTATTAGAACTGCATTTTTTGAAAATAAAAATTATGACTTGAATAAGGTTGACAAGGTTAGAAATGTGTTTATTCAGGCTGGGGCTGGAATTGTGTTTGATTCGGTGAAGGAAAAGGAATATGATGAAATTTGCCATAAAAAGAGCATCTGTACTGAATATTTTTTTAAGAAATTTCTGCAAAAGAAGAAAAAGAAATTGAAAAAGGTTAAAAAAATAAGGAAAAGAAAAAAATGAAAAAGGGAAGGATGTGAAATAAATGATTTTTAATGATTGACAATTACGACTCGTTTGTTTTTTAATGTTGAGCAGTATTTGAAGGAAATGACTGATGATGAAGTAATTACTGTGAGAAATGATGCAATTACGATTGATGATATAAAAAAAATGAATCCTGATAAAATAATCTTTTCTCCAGGTCCAAAACATCCGAAAGATAGCGGAATTTGCCTTGAAATTTTAAATAATATTGATGAACTGGGGAATATTCCAATTTTGGGGATTTGCCTTGGGCATCAGGCAATTGGGATGAATTTTGGTGGAGAAATAAGAAGGCTTGAAAATCCGTTGCATGGTAAGACTTCAGAAATTACAGTTTTATCGGAAAATTCTGTGTTATTTAAAAACTTGCCAAAAAAATTTAAAGTCATGAGGTATCATTCGCTTTATGTTGACAATATTCCAGAAGAGCTTGAAGTTACGGCAAGGTCTGAAGATGGGATTGCGATGGCTGTGGAACACAAAAGTAAAAATATTTTTGGAATACAGTTTCATCCAGAATCATTTTTTTACAGAATATGGAAAAAAATATGATACGAAACTTTTTAAATATTGAAGTTTCAGAAAAATTTGCAAAAACAATAAAAATTTTTGAAAAATAGTAAAAAGAAAGGAAACTTTGAAAACATGGATAAATATTTGAAAAAAAATTACAGGAAAATATTGCATTGACAGATACTGATTTTAGAGAAATCTGTAAAATTATTGATGATAAAAGTTATGATATTGTACAGCTTGGAGCATTGCTTGTGCTAATTTCAGAAAAAAAGCCTTTATCCAGAATCATTAACTGCTTTTTGTAAATAATATTTTTAGAATACAGCACAACTTTTGAAGATGAAACTCCAATGATTGATGTCTGCGGAACTGGTGGCGATGGATTCAAAACAATAAATATTTCAACAGCTGTCGCATTTATTCTGGGAGCAATGGGAGTAACTGTCGCAAAACATGGAAACCGTGCAATTTCCAGCAAAAGTGGAAGTAGCGATGTACTTGATAAATTAGGAGTACCACTTGAAAAATCACTGGCAACCCAAATTGAAAAGCTGCACAAAAAAAATCTTGCCTTTTTCCACGCTCCATTTTTCCATAAATTAGTCGGAGAAGTGCGAGAAGTTAGAAGCCGTCTTGGAATCAGAACTGTCTTTAACATTTTAGGTCCACTGCTTCATCCAAACACAAAATTGCAATATCAATTGGTTGGACTTTACCACGAGCCTGTACACAGATTGTATGCTGAAACATTGCAATTATTGGGAAGAGAGCATGCGTTGGTTGTGCGTGGAAATGATGGACTTGATGAAATTACAATTTGCGACGATACAAAAATTATCGAAGTAAAAGGAGATCAAATTCTTGAATATACAATTTCTCCTGAAAGTTTTGGATTTAAAAGAGCTTTTTCATTCTGAAATCGAAGGTGGAACAGCAGAAGAAAAATGCTGAAATTTTTAAAGAGAATATTAAAAGGTGAAGAAAAAAATCTGCAAAAATTCGATATAGTTGTGTTAAATGCGATGTTTGGACTTTATACTGCGAATGTAGTGGACCATCCTGCGAAAGGCAAAGGAAATGATTTTGGAAGCAATTGAGAGTGGGAAAGTTTATGAGTTTTACAAAAACTATGTGAAATAATTTTTTTGGAAGTGAGATTTAGATGATGATAAAAACCTTATATAAAGAAAAAAATGTTTGAGGTATTTTATAATCCCAGAAATAATATTATTATTTATATTTTTTTCTTCAAATTTTTCAATATTTGTAGTATGTATAATACTGCCTCTTTATATTATTGAGAGTATAATTGATAACATTTTTTTCAATATTCCATTAATCTGGTTATTATTCAAAAATAACAACTATGTATTTTTTTCTCTATAAAGTTTGAAAAAAATAAATAAAACTGAAGATGAAGAAAAAAAAGAAAAAAAAGAGAAAAATTAGATTAAAGATAATAATTTTTTTATTAAATATAGTAGCACTTATTATTTTTTTACAATATTTTCTATTGATTTAGTAAACAAAAATTTTTGATACATTATTAAGTTTTTAAATATGAAAGGAAAAAAATGGATATTTTTAGAAAAAAATAAAAAAATAAAAAGAGATATACAGCTTGAAGAAGAATTAAAATCTTTTAAGCAGCCGTCGTTGAAAGAGGCGTTGAAACAGGATGGAATACGGATTATTGGAGAAATTAAAAGAGCTTCTCCATCGAAGGGAAAAATTGCGAATGATGATTTTGATTTGTTAAAACAGGCACAAAGTTATGTGGATAAAGGGGTTGCGGCTTTTTTTCGATATTGACGGAAAAGGAATATTTTTAAAAGGGAGAATGATTTTTATAAAAAAATTATAAGAGAAATTTCCAGAAATGCCGATTTTGAGAAAGGATTTTATTTATACTCCGTTTCAGGTGGCTCATGCTAAGTTTTTGGGGGCTTCGGCAATTTTACTGATTGTGAGAATGTTGGATGATAAGACGCTTTTGGAACTTCATAAGTTGGCACAGGATTTGGAAATGGATGTTTTGGTAGAAACTCATGATGAAGAGGAAATAAGAAGAGCTTTTGAAGATTCCAAATTTGGAGATTTTTGGGGATAAATAACCGAAATTTGAATACTTTTTGAAGTTGATATTAGAACTACGGAAAAACTGATAAATGAAATTCCAAGCGATGTTTTGAAAAATTTGACTATTGTAAGTGAAAGTGGATTTTTGTCAAAAGAGGATGTGGAATATGCAGAAAAATTGAACGTGGATGGGCTGCTAATCGGAGAGGCACTTATGAAAGGGCTTATTTAATAAACTCAAAAAAATTTAAATAAATAATTATGATTTTGGAATTTAATTTTTCTTGAAAAATAGAACTAATTTAAATTAATCAAAATTTATTAAATGTTTGATACTTATACTATTCCCCGCTAAAAGCAATGGAGTTTTTATAATTCCGTTTAGCAAGGGGTCAAGACCCCTTGTCAGAAAAGTAAATAGGAGATTATTTCTTTTCTTCAAATGGAGTTTAGTATTAAATGGAATAGTATTAGTAAAATAGTTATAAAAAAATAGATTTATGGAAGGAAAAAAATTGGAGAAAAAAAAGAAAATAATGTGGCAACTGATGATTTTTACAGAAAATGCTACTAAATTGAAGGTTTGCAGGGATTAGGAGCATTACTGAAATTAATGAATTGAAAAACTTTGGATATTGATTATTTTGGATGTATTTTTTGCGAAGAGTGCAAGGCAGGTAGATACAGAGCTTGCGGCTAAGATTGCTAGGACTGCGCATAGGCACGGGAAGAAAACTGTTGGAGTGTTTGTGAATGCGATGATTGAGAATGTTGTGAAAATTGTGGAGGAAACTGGAATTGATGTTGTGCAGCTGCATGGGGATGAATCGGTGGAATATTGTGTGGAACTTACGAAAAAATTGGAAAAACTTTATGAGAAAAAGCTGCTTTAGAAAGCGTAAAAATTTTTCCGCCTAAAAACTAAACTTTGGAAGGTTTTTGGAGTAACTGATGAACTTCAGATATTGCAGATTATAAGCAGTATATTGAATATCCGTTGTTTGATGCGAAGGGAGAAAATCGTGGGGGAAATGGGATTGTTTTTGACTGGGATATTTTGAAGGATTTGGAGGAATATTCATTTGTGCTGGCTGGAGGGCTTTCGGCTGAAAATATTTGTGAGGCGCTTGAATGTAAGCCTGCGATTTTGGATGTAAACAGTAAAGTTGAGGTTAATAATAAAAATAAAAAAATTAGTTGAGGAAGTTGTAAATTTAGTAAAAAAAGGGAAAATAATAATAAAAAAATAAATGTGAAAGGAAAGAAATATGGGAAATAAACATTTTTAATGAAAAAGGCATATTTTGGGCAATTTGGTGGACAATTTGTGCCAGAAACTGCTATGTTCGCTTTGGCGGAACTGGAAGCAGAGTATGAAAAATTGAAGAATGATAAGAAATTTTTTGAGGAATTTGATGATTTGTTAAAAAATTATGTTGGGCGTGAAACTCCGCTTTATTATGCAAAAAATTTAAGCGAATATTATAATCACGATATTTACTTGAAAAGAGAGGATTTGAATCATACAGGTGCTCATAAAATTAATAATGCGCTTGGGCAGGTTTTACTTGCTAAGAAAATGGGGAAGAAAAAAGTAATCGCCGAAACTGGGGCTGGACAGCATGGAGTTGCGACTGCGACTGCCGCTGCTTTGTTAGGCTTGGAATGTGATGTTTATATGGGAGCTGTTGATATTGAGCGGCAAAAACTGAATGTGTTCAGAATGGAACTTTTAGGTGCAAGAGTTATTTCAATTGAAGATGGGCTGAAAACATTAAAAGAAGCGACAACAGCGGCTATTCAGTCTTGGGTTGCTGAAATAGAAACTGTATTTTATGTAATCGGTTCAGTTGTAGGGCCTCATCCATATCCAACAATTGTACGTGATTTTCAGTCAATTATCGGATATGAAACAAAAGCACAACTTGATGAGCTTGGAAAACATGCTGATCATGTGATTGCCTGTGTTGGTGGCGGAAGTAATGCAATTGGGATTTTTAGTGCATTTATAAATGACAATTCAACTAAACTTTATGGAGTGGAAGCTGGAGGTTATGGAATTGACACAGATATGCATGCTGCCACATTGACGCTTGGAAAACCTGGAATTATTCACGGAATGAAAACTTATGTGCTGCAAAATAAATATGGGCAAATAAGTCCAGTTCATTCAATTTCCGCTGGACTTGACTATCCAGGAGTAGGTCCTGAACATTCGCATCTGTTTGACACGAAAAGGGCAACTTATGCACCAGTTACCGATGATGAGGCGATGAAGGCACTAATGCTCGTTACAAGAAAAGAAGGAATTATTCCAGCGATTGAAAGTTCACATGCTTTAGCATATCTTGAAAAATTATGTCCTGCACTTTCTAAAGACAAGAGGGAAACTATCGTTGTAAACGTGTCTGGACGTGGAGATAAGGATATGCATACTGTTTTTTTCTGTATTAAAAGATAAGGAAAGTGGCGGAGAAAATGGAATTTATGAGTTAAATGGAGGTTTTGAAAATGAGTAAAAAAATTATTGATGTTTTTTTAAGGAAAAAAAGAAAAAAAGTAAATATTGGCTATATTGTTGCAGGTTTTTCCAAGTGTTGATTTTACAAAAGCAATTTTTACAAAATTTAGATAACACTACCTTGATATGCTAGAAGTTGGTATTCCATATTCAGATCCGTTAGCTGATGGAAAATTAATTTCGCATGCATCATTTCTAAACTTCAGAAGTCTGGAGTTACTACTGATACCGTATTTGATTTGCTAACTGAAATAAAAGACGATATTTCAAAACCTTTGATCTTTCTGATTTATTACAATCTAATATTTGCCTATGGAATTGATGAATTTATTAAAAAGTGTAAAAAGCCAATATTAAAGGGTTAATCATCCCAGATCTGCCTTATGAGGAAGCCTTTGAAATGTCAGAAAAAAATTGCGGGAAAATGAAATTGCTCTTATTCCGCTTGTAAGCGTTACTTCTGGAAATAGAATAAAAAAATCGTTTCCCAAGGAGATGGCTTCATTTATGCAATCGGTTCGTTAGGAGTAACAGGTTCAAAACAGGTTGATTTGCCACGTTTGGAATCATTTATCAAGGAAATAAGAAAAAGTTTCAGATTTACCAGTTTCTTTTGGGATTTGGAATAAAAAAATAACGACAATGTCAATACAATGAGAAAAATATGCGGATGGAGTAATTGTAGGAACAAGTATTGTTGATTTTACTTTTTAAAAAAATGATGTAAATTATACGATTCAGAAAAATTAATGAATTATTTAAATAGATAATGGTATATTTGCTGTTTAAAAACCGCATAATTAGAATTTTTACTAAAATTTAAGAGCAGTAGGGAAAAATAACTTTACTGTTCTTTTTTTATTTTTTTAAAGTAAAATTTAACTGACAAGGAGTCAAAAATTTCTTATTAAATAGAATTTATAATAAATTAGTTATTTAATATACTTTTTGCTATTCTCATCAACATATTATATTCCATTAACTTAACAGGATTCAGCACATAGTATGAAGGTGCAGTTTTTTTGTTAAGAAAATTTAGTTCTCCATTGATTTTTTTACCATTAATTATTTTTATAACATATAAAACTTTTATAGACTTTTTCCCTATCAATAACCCCTTATTTTTATCGTATCCTTATCACTTTTTAATATAATTTTTCAAAAAAATAAATTTTTTTAAAAAAAGTGTTGACATTTTTTTCATAATATGATATAACATATTTGTTAGCAACCAAAGAGATAGAGTGCTAATAAAAAGTAAGATAAATTTATTAATAAAAAGGTGATATATATGGAACAAAACTTTACGCAAAAAAGTATGAGTGCCATCTCGGAAGCTCATAACTTTGCGATTAGATATAAACATTCCGAGATAAAAACGGAGCATTTACTTCTTGCTTTAATTAATCAAATGGATGGACTTATTCCTAACATTCTACAAAAGATGGGAATTAATCCTGCCGAATTGACTAAAAAGCTTGAAACAAAATTGAATAGTATGCCAAAAATTGAAGGTGGAGTTGGTGAAGCAAGACCAAACGCTGAAGTTAATCGAATAATTGTTGGTGCTGAAGATTATGATAAAAAGATGGGTGACAGCTACATTAGTACAGAACACTTGTTTCTTGCGGCATTTGATAACAACTCTTTCTTGAAGGAAAATGGCGTTAATAAAAAACAATTTGAAAAATGTTTTAAAATGAGGTTAGAGGAGGAAGAAAAAAATTATGACAGACAACCCTGAAAGTACTTACGAAGCATTAGATAAGTTTGGTAAGGATTTGGTTGAGTTGGCGAGAAAAAGGTAAATTGGACCCAATAATTGGTCGTGACCAGGAAATTCGTCGTGCAATCCAAATTTTTATCAAGAAGAAATAAAAATAATCCGATTTTTAATTGGGGAACCTGGTGTTGGTAAAACTGCTATCGCTGAAGGAATTGCTCAGAGAATCTTGAAAGGAGATGTACCTGAAAAACTTGAAGGATAAAACAATCTTTTCATTGGATTTAGGAGCGTTGGTAGCTGGTGCTAAATATCGTGGGGAATTTGAAGAAAGATTAAAAGCGGTTCTTGAAGAAATTGAAAATAGTGAAGGTAGAATAATTTTTATTCATTGATGAAGTTCATAACATCGTTGGAGCCTGGAAAAACTGAAGGTTCAATGGATGCTGGAAACCTTTTTAAAAGCCAATGCTTGCTCGTGGTGAAGTAAAAAGTAATTGGTGCAACAACAATTGATGAATATAGAAAATATATTGAAAAAGATGCGGCTCTTGAAAGAAGATTCCAGCCTGTAATGGTTAATGAGCCAACAATTGAAGATACAATCTCAATTCTTCGTGGATTGAAGGAAAAAAATTTGAAATCTTCCATGGAATTAGAATAACTGACAATGCGATAGTTACTGCTGCAACAATGAGTGACAGATATATTAATGACAGATTTTTTTGCCAGATAAAGCGATTGACTTGATTGATGAAGCTGCTGCGAAGGTAAAAACTGAAATTAATTCAATGCCAGTTGAATTGGATGAAATTACAAGAAGATTGATGCAATTGGAAATTGAAAAAGTTGCGTTGAGTAAAAGAAACTGACAAGGCTTCTAAAGAAAGATTGACTACTCTTGAAAAGGAAATTGCTGATTTGAAGGATGAAGAAAAAGAATTGAAATCACAATGGGAAAGAGAAAAAAACAAGAAGCTGGAAAAAGTTGCTAAAATTAATGAAGAAATCGAAAAATTAAATTGCAAATTGAAGAAGCTCAAAGAAAAAAATGACTATAATAAATTGGCTGAACTTCAATATGGTAAATTGCCAGAATTAGAAAAAAACAAAAAAAGAAGTCTGAAGAAGAAAAAAAGCAAAAGATAATTCTTCTGTTGCAAAATAAATTATTGAAACAAGAAATTGACAGTGAAGAAATTGCTGAAGTTGTTGGAAAATGGACAGGAATTCCAGTTGCGAAATTGTTGCAAGGGGAAAGAGAAAAAAATCTTACACTTGGCTGAACATATGATGAAAAGAGTAATTGGACAAGATGATGCAATTAAAACTATTAGCGATACAATCATTCGTTCTCGTGCTGGATTAAAAAGATCCAAAACAGACCAATCGGTTCGTTCATATTCTTAGGACCTACTGGTGTTGGTAAAACTTATTTGACTAAGACATTAGCATTTAACTTGTTTGATGATGAAGACAATATTGTAAGAATTGATATGTCGGAATATATGGATAAATTCAGCGTCACTAGATTAATAGGAGCGCCTCCAGGATATGTTGGATATGAAGAAGGTGGACAATTGACAGAAGCTGTTAGAAGAAAACCTTATTCTGTAATCCTATTTGATGAAATTGAAAAAGCACATCCTGATGTATTCAATGTATTGTTACAATTATTAGACGACGGTAGACTTACTGATGGTAAAGGTAAAATCGTTGACTTCAAAAACACAATTGTAATTATGACATCAAACATTGGTAGTGAAATCATCTTGAATGACCCAATGGTAAGCGAACCTACAAAAGAAGCCGTTTTAGATGAAATGAAACATAGATTTAAACCAGAATTCTTAAACAGAATTGACGATATTATAGTGTTTAAAGCATTAGGAAAAGAAAGTGTTAAAAAAATATTGTTAATCTTATCCTTGAAGGTATTAACGAAAGATTGAAAGAACAATACATCAAAGTTGAATTTACTGACAAAGCGTTGGATTACATCGTAGACGAAGCATACGACCCATCTTTACGGTGCAAGACCATTGAAACGATTTGTGCAAAAAGGATATTGAAACTAATTTATCTAAAAATGATTTTTAGGTGGAGAAGTTCCTGAAAATAGTGTTGTTAAAGTTGACAGTGATGGTAAAGATTTGATTTATAAAGTGGAAAAAAATAAAATAAGAAAATAATTTTAGATTAGTCTTTTGAAATTAATTCTTAAAAATTAATTTTCTAAAAAAATAGAAAAAGGAAGTATCAGAAATGGTACTTCTTTTTTTGTATTTATACTTGAATCTATTTAAAATCAAATTACTAAAATTATATAAATTTAGATTTTTGAGTAAGGAGACATAACTTTTTGAATTTAATCTTAAAGTAGTTTTACTATAATATGAATGAAATATAACATTTTACTAAATTTTATCAAAAAAATTTAAAAATATTGCAGTTGAATTTTGTAAAATAATAAGATAAAATACAAATAAAAATTATTTGAAGTATATTTTTCAAGAAGGAGAATTAACTATGAAAAAAAGATTTAAAATGGGCAGTTTTAGGAACAGGAATAATTGCTAATGAAATGGCACAAGCTCTTGGTAAAATGGACAAAAAAAACTTTATGCAGTTGCTAACAGAACTCATGAAAAAGGCTGTAGATTTTTGCGAAAAAAATATGGTGTCGAAAAAGTTTATGATAAAATAGAAGATATGTTTTCTGATGATGAAACTGATATTATCTACATTACTACGCCTCATAATACTCACATAAAATTTATGATTGAAGCATTGAAAAAAATGGAAAACATGTGTTATGTGAAAAATCAATTACATTAAATAATGAAGAATTAGAAGAAGCTGTAAAATTGGCAAAAGAAAAAAATCTTATCTTAGGTGAAGCAATGACAATTTTTAATATGCCACTTTATGCTGAACTTTTGGAAATTGTAAATTCTGGAAAACTTGGCGATGTGAAAATGATACAAGTTAATTTTGGAAGTTACAAGGAATATGATATGACAAACAGATTTTTCAATAGAAATCTTGCAGGAGGAGCGTTGCTTGATATAGGTATTTATGCAATTTCAATTACAAGATTATTCATGACTTCAAAACCTAATAACGTACTTTCTCAAGTGAAATATGCACCAACAGGAGTGGACGAACAAGTAGGTATAATTATGATGAATAAAGAACAACAAATGTCAACAATCGCTCTTACACTTCATTCAAAACAGCCAAAAAGAGTCATAATCGCCTGTGAAAAAAAGCATACATTGAAATCACAGAATATCCAAGAGCTGACAAAGCTAAAAATCGTTTATACTGAAACAGGTGAAATTCAAGAAATTCTATCAGGAATAACAGAAAATGCACTTCAATATGAACTTCAAAATATGGAAGAATCTGTGAAAACTGGAATTAATAAAATGAAACTCGATTATACTGTGGATGTTATGGATATTATGACGAAATTGCGTAAAGAATGGGGAATGACTTATCCTGAAGAAGAAATGTAGAAAAATTTTTATTGAGTACTGTGATGGTGCTCAATTTTTTACTTTCTTAAAAAAAGTTTTTATTATGACAGTTTTTTTAATTATTTATAAAATAGTATTAAATTTATTTTTCAAATTAAAGTATTTTTTTGAGTACATTAAAAAGCAGGTTATTTTATAATTTTTTTGTATCATAAAAAGTTAATAATTTGATAGAATTACAGAATTAAATAGGGCAAAAAAATTTGGAAAAAGCAATAAAATGTGGTAAAATATAATAAATTTACTATAAAAAAATTGTAAAAGTTAAAAGTTATAAAAATTAAATAATAATGGTATTTATGACAAATCTGATAAATTTTAAGTTCTATTAAGAAATAGTTAATCTATATTAAATAAATATTGCAAATATGAAAGGTGGAGAAAACATGGATTTCAAAGATGTTAAAAAAAATGAAGAAAAATCGGTTTTGGAAAAAAAAGAGATTGTGGAAAAGGATTTTTGGCGACAAAAATATCATATTCAAGGAATTGTAGGACTTATTAATGATCCAAATGGATTTTCACAGTTTAAAGGGAAATATCATATGTTTTATCAATGGAATCCACTAGGGACAGTTCATAAAAATAAAACTTGGGCTCATAGTATAAGTGAAGATTTACTGCATTGGGAAAGACTGGAAACAGCTTTACGGCCTGATACTTGGTATTCTAAGGATGGAGTTTATTCTGGAAGCGCAATTGCGGATGATGGAAAACTTTATTTATTTTATACTGGAAATGTGAAGGATGCTGAAGGGAATAGAGAATCTTACCAATGTTTAGCAGTTTCTAGCGATGGAGAGCATTTTGAAAGATGGGAACCTAGTATTGTAAATCAGCCGGATGGGTATACTCGGCATATAAGAGATCCTAAAATTTGGAAAAAAGATGGGAAATTTTATGCAGTAGTTGGAGTACAAAGTGAAAATTTAGAGGGAAAAGTAATTTTGTACAGTTCAGAAAATATAAAGGATTGGAAGTTTGAAGGAGAAATTGCAGGAGCGAATCACGGAAAACTTAAAGATTTTGGATTTATGTGGGAATGTCCAGATTATTTTCAGTTAACGGATGAAAAAACTGGAGAAATTAAGGATTTGTTAGTATTCTCGCCACAAGGACTGGAGCCTGAAGGAGATTTATACAATAATAAATATCAGACAGGATATTTATTTGGAAAGCTGGATTATGAAAAACCTGAATTTGAGATTTCATCAGATTTTGTGGAAATTGACAGAGGGCATGACTTTTATGCGCCACAGTCAATGGAGGATGACAAAGGAAGAAGAATTATTGTAGGATGGATGGGAGTTCCTGAAGAAGAAGACTTTTCCAACTGTAAAAATGAATGGATTCATTGCTTGACATTGCCAAGAGAATTAAAAAGTAATTGATGGAAGACTTTATCAATTGCCAATAAAAAGAAATAGAAAGTATACGTGGAGAAAAAAATTGAATTTAATGAAAAAAAGTGGCTGGAGAAGTAAAGGTTGGAACTGGAACAACTTATGAATTAAAAAGCTAAATTTGCTGATTTTTAATTCTGATTTTTGGATTGAAATTGAGAACTGGCAAAAAAATAGTGAAACTGTTTTTGAAATTTGATTACAATGACAAAAAAATTTGTATTGGATAGAATAAAGGGTGAACAGCCTGATAAGAGATTAAGAAAAGTTTATTTGGGTGACATTTCAGAAATGGAACTTACAGTATTTGTAGATAATTCTTCTGTGGAAGTGTTTATTAACGGTGGACAGGAAGTGTTTTCATCGAGAATATTCCCTGAAAAAGGTGCGGATGGGATAAGTGTATTTTGCAGATGGAGATGCAAGTGTGAAAAATTGAAAAAAATGGGAATGGAAATAAAAAAATTAATTAGAAAATCTAGAAGGGAAAAAATTGGTAAAGAATAAAAAAATTAACAGGAAATAAAATAGTAGGAAATATAAAACTGGATATTATAAATATTATTGACGATATTTTTGTATGAGAAAAAAATATAGTAATATTCAGTTAAATTATTATTTTTCTAAAAAAATTATGCACAAAAGGAAAAGACTTTTTATTACAAATGTTATAAATATTACAATAAAAAAATTTAATTTATATTGATTATTTAATTGAAAAAGGCACACGAAGTGTAAAAAAAGCGAAAAATAAAGCAACTTTTGAGAATCTCAGTTGCACAGCTATTTTTATGGACTCGGATAATGCAGGAGTGATATTTGAGGCTGGAGAAGTTGCAAAAAAATTATAAATGAACATCAAGCTGGATTTGTAAATGCGGCTTTTACAGGCAATTTTTGAAAAAAATAAAGAAAAGTTTGATAATGAGATTCCGATGGATAAAAGGGAAGGTATTGCTTTATCGTATCCTCAATGGTTTGTAAATAAATTTAAAATTGATTATCCAGATAATTATTTGGAAATAATGGAGTCATATAAAAAGAGAAGTTATCTGTCGGTTAGATTTGATAAGAATAAAATGACTAAAGAAAAAAATTTGAGAAATTGTTAAAGGAAATTAATACAGAAGTTTTATTTTCAGTTGATGAAGTCTATTATTTGTCAAATGCGAATATTTTTTTGATACAGAAATTTATAGAAATGGAGAAGCTGTAATTCAAGATGCTTCATCTTATTTGGCTGTGAAAAATTTGGCTGTGAAGGATGGGGATGCTGTGCTTGATGCTTGTGCCGCTCCAGGTGGAAAATCTCTTGCGATTTTTGCAATTATTTAATCCAGAAAAAAATTGATTTCTACAGATATTCATGAACATAAGGTGAAATTGTTAAATGAACTTAAAAAAATAAGTATGGTTACGGTAATTTTCAAGTAAGGTTAAATGATGCTACGCAAATTGAAAAATTTAGAAGTCAAATTTGATAAAAATATTGCTGGATATGCCGTGCAGCGGACTTGGAGTGCTTAGGAAAAAGCCAGAGAAAAATATACGAATTAACTTCAAATGATATAAAAAAACTTTGAAAAAAACTTCAGAAAAAAATATTTGAAAGCGCATATAAATGCTTGAAAAATAGAGGAGAAATAGTTTATAGCACTTGTACTTTTTCTAAAAAAATGAAAAATACAAATAATATTCGATATTTTTTTGGAAAAAAATATGAAGATTTGAAATTTTTGGATTTGGAAATTCCAGAAAATGTGGAAATTATAAAAAGATGAACTTGGCGGAGCTTTATATTTCGTATAAAAAAATAAATATATGGATGGGTTTTATATAGCAAAAATTGAGAAAAAAATTAAAAGTTATATCAAGTAATTATCAGGGGTTAGTCAAAAAAATAACTGAAAGGACGTATTTGGAATGCGATTTGATCTGGATGATGATGTGAAATTCATATTGGAACAATTAAATAAAAAAATGGAAAAAGGATTTATTGTTGGAGGAGCAATTAGAGATAAAAATTCTAAATAGGGATCCAGGAGATTATGATTTTGCGACTGATATAGAGTATTCAGAATTAAAAAGAATTTTTTTGCAGATTACAATCCAAAGGAAATGGGAGCGCATTTTGGGATTCTTATGATAAAAAGTCAACGGGAAAAAAATTATGAGATAGCAAAATTTCGTAAAGAAACAGGAATTTATAATAGCAGATATCCAAAGGAAATTAAATTTGTAAAAACAATTGAAGAAGATATGGCAAGACGGGATTTTACAATAAATTCACTAAACTTTACAGCAAGAAGACCAGGGATAATTGATTTGTATGGGGAAGCAGGATATTAGGCGAAAAGTGATAAGATTTGTTGGAAAGCCTAAATTGAGGATAGAAGAGGATGCGCTTAGAATTTTACGGGCTTTTAGATTCGTTTCTAAATTAGGATTTAGTTTGGATAAGCAAACTGCGGAGGCTATTTATAAAAAAAGAAAATTTTTTTGCTGAAAATATCAAAGGAAAGAGTTTTTTGATGAGTTAAGTAAAAATTTTGATGGGGAATTTTGTAAAAAAAGGCATTTATTGAAATGAAAAACTAAAAAGTTCTGGAAATGCTAATTCCAGAATTTCGTTATGCATATAATTTTTGATCAGAATAATCCAAATAATCCAGATGATTTATTTCATCATATAATAAAAGTTATTCATCTTTGTGATTATGATCTTATTACCAGATTCGCTGCACTTTTTCATGATCTGGGGAAAATTAATGTAAAAAAATTATTGATGCAAAGGGAGTTTTCCACTTTTATGGGCATGAAAAAGGAAAGCGCATTGATTGCTGAAGAAGAATTGAGGCAGACTTTAGGGACTTCAAATGAATTTACGAATTCTGTAAAAAAATTGTTAAAAATCATATGCTGATTTATCAGGATGTTTCAGATAAGACACTAAAAAAACTGATTATTGAGATGGATGACAGGAATTTAAAAAGGCTGTTCAATTTATTTTTATGCTGACTTAAATTCAAAGGGTATAAGAACTCGTGCGGAAAATAATGAAATTTTACAAAAATTTTTAGAAATAAAATTGAAAAATATAAAAGAACAGGGGAAGTTCCGCAGTTTAATGATTTGGATATAACGGGGATTGATTTGATAAATCTTAAATTTAGCAATCGTGAGATCGGGGAAGTGAAAAACAGGCTGTATGAACTCGTTCTTGGGGATGAAATTGAGAATGAGAAGGAAGAGCTGGTAAAATATATTGTGAAACATTACAATTTGAAGGGTGATTTTGAATATGAAAATTCTTGCGGGGCGATTGTTTTTAATGAAAATACAGGGAAAATTCTGCTTGTGAAAATGCACAATGGGAACTGGGGATTTCCAAAAGGGCATATTGAAAATAATGAAACTAAGGAAGAAACGGCAATTCGTGAAGTTTTTGAAGAAACAAATGTAAATATAAAAATTATTCCAGGTTTTGAACGTTTGATAAAATATATTCCAAATGAAAAAACTATAAAAAAAGTTACGATCTTTGTGGGAATTACTCAAGATGAGGATGTTAAAATTGATACTTCTGAAATTGAGGCTTTTCAATGGTGCACCTATGAAGAGGCTTTTAAAATTGACAACTTATAAGTTGCAAAAGGATGTGCTTGAAAATGCGAGGAAGGTATTTGTCAGTTCAAAAATAATAAAAAGAAAAAAATTTAGAATAAAAAAATTAGGGAATAAATTAGGTAGAAAATGAATAAAGAAAAAAATTTTTAGGATATGAAGTTCATCGGAAAAAAAGTAAAAAAACATAAATTTGCGGATAAAACCCTAATATGGAGATTTATATTTCTGTGCCAATGAATTTGCATCGTGATTATATTGAAAAATTTTATTCGTTCTAAAGAAGAGTGGATAAAAAGTGTTTTGAAAAAAAGGTTGAGGATGTAAAGGAAAAGCAAAAGGGGATTGAATATAAAAATGGAGAAATTCATAAATTTTTTTGGGAAAAGAATATAACTTAATTGTAAGAACAGGAATTTTAATGGTGTAAGTTTAAAAAAATGATGCCAAATCAAATGTAATGATCTTAACTGTAAATGAAAATATTTTTTTGAAAATACTGATGAAAAGAAAAAAAGTTATGGAAAAATGGTATTTTTGAGAATGCCAAAAAAATTGTTTCTGAAATTTATGGAAAAAAATGGCTGGAAATATTGGATGAACATGTGGAAAAGGTGGCAATAAAAGCCGATGAAAAACAAGATGGGGTTCATGCAATTATGTAAAAAAATATAAATCTCAATACAGAACTTATAAAAAGGACACCTTTTGAAATAGAGTATGTCATTTTGCATGAATTGACACATTTGAAATATCCAAATCATGGAAAAGGTTTTTATAATTATATAGAGCGGTATATGCCAAATTATAAAGTGGCTGAAAAAATGTTAAATGCTAAACATTATTATTAATTTAAAAATAAAAAGGAACTGTCCATTAATTGAGAAAGTTCCTCTTTTTTTATTATACTATTTCTTATTTAAAATCCATGTCATAATCAACTAGAACTTCAATTTCTCCATTTTCATAAACAAAGAGTCCTGTAACAGCTTCGTGAGGCAAATCAGTGTGCATCTTTTCAGCGGCTTGGCAAATATACTTCTTTTGAGTTTCATCGCTAGTTTGACATCCTGCACAGTCACTATGCCCTGCTACAAAAATATGATCAGATTTATGCTTATTTACTGAAATTAAGACAACCTTATCTTCAATGCTTCTTAAAAAATTTTCATCACTAACAATTTTATTTACAGTTCCGGCATCGGTAATAGTATCCACAAAAGTATATCTATAATTACTTCTAATATATTCATTTAAGATATGGATAAATCTTCCATCCATACAGCAAACTAAAAGTACAAAACATAACTTCCTCCTTGATTCAAATAATTCCTTCAAATAATATATATTTTAATTATTACAATTTTGAAGTTATTTGAAAATATTCTAAAGATGTTGAAATTATAGCATATTTTTGAATAAAAATCAAAATTTTTACTTTAAATTGAAAAAAATAATTCTGTTACGTTATTGATAAAACTTCAAAAAAATATAGTATAATTATGAGATTAGAGATATTAGTATAACTTTTTGAACTTTATTTTTAAAAGAGATTTTACTGTATCGCAAATCAGACATATTAATGACAATTAAACAAATTAAAAGACAAATAATATTAAATCATTTAAAATTTAGGGAGGTAGTATTTATGTACGCATTGGATAAACAAACTTTGTCTTGGAAGACGGCAGCGTGTATAAGGGATATGGATTTGGAGCAGATGTGGAGATGGCAGGAGAAGTTGTTTTTAATACTGCGATGACCGGATATCAGGAAACTATTTCAGATCCATCATATAATGGGCAAATTATTACATTTACTTATCCGTTAATTGGAAATTATGGGATAAATAGGGATGATTATGAAACTATTAATCCTAGTATTAAAGGGATCATAACTCGTGAAATATGTAGAAAGCCTTCTAATTTTAGAAATGAATTTACATTGGATGAAGTTTTGAAAGACTTAGACATTCCAGGAATTTCAGGGATTGATACACGTAGCTTGACAAAGAAAATTAGAGAGCATGGGACAATCAAGGGAATTATTGTAAGTGCAGATAAAGATCCGCAAGAAGTTGTGGAAAATTTGAGAAGCAATTCACTTCCGACTAATCAAATTGAACAAGTATCGACAAAAAAGGCATTTCTTTCATCTGGAAGAGGTATGAGAGTTGTATTGATTGATTTGGGAATGAAATCAGGAATTATGAGGGAACTTAATTCAAGGGATTGTGATATTGTTGTAATGCCTCATAATGCAACTGCTAAAGAAATTTTAAGACAAAAACCTGATGGAATAATGTTGAGTAACGGGCCTGGAGATCCGACAGATGTTCCAGAAACAATTGCTGCACTTAAGGAATTGATAGGTAAAGTTCCAATTTTTGGAATTTGTATGGGACATCAGTTAATTTCACTTGCTTGTGGAGCAAAAACATATAAATTATTATTCGGACATCGTGGAGCAAATCAGCCAGTATTGAACTTGCAAACTGGAAAAGTTGACATTACGGCACAAAATCACGGATTTGCAGTGGATATTGATTCATTGGAGGGTACAGATCTTGAATTGACACATATTGCGGTAAATGACAGAACTTGTGAAGGTGTAAGACATAAGAAATATCCAGTATTTTCAGTGCAATATCACCCGGAAGCTTCGCCAGTACTTATGATCCAAACTATTTATTCGACATATTTATTGAAAATATGAAAAAAAATCGAAGTTAGCAGTTTTGAAAAACATTTTTAACATTAATTAAAAACAAACAAAAAGAATAAAAATAACCGAAGGAGATGTAGAAAAATGCCTAAACGAAAAGATATAGAAACGATTTTAGTAATAGGATCAGGTCCAATAATTATAGGACAGGCTGCTGAATTTGACTATGCGGGGACACAGGCTTGTCTTTCATTGCGTGAAGAAGGATATAAGGTTATCCTTGTAAATTCCAATCCTGCAACTATTATGACAGATAAGGAAATTGCAGATAAAGTTTATATTGAGCCATTGACTGTTGAATTTGTATCAAAAATTATAAGAAAAGAGCGTCCAGATGCGTTGCTTCCGACTCTTGGAGGGCAAGTTGGGCTGAATTTGGCTGTGGAATTGCATGAATCTGGTGTTTTAAGAGAATGTGGAGTGGAACTTCTGGGAACTAAGCTTGAATCTATAAAGCAAGCTGAAGACAGGGAATTATTTAGAGATTTGATGAATGAGTTTGGGAGAGCCTGTGCCTGAATCGGATATTATTCATAATTTGGAAGAAGCACGTAGATTTGTGGAAAAAATTGGTTATCCAGTAATTGTAAGGCCTGCATTTACAATGGGTGGAACTGGTGGTGGAATTTGCCATAATGATGAAGAATTGGAAGACATTGTTACAAATGGACTTAGATATTCGCCAGTAACTCAATGTTTATTGGAAAAATCAATTGCAGGATATAAGGAAATTGAATATGAAGTAATGCGTGACAGCAATGATACGGCAATTGTTGTCTGCAATATGGAAAATATTGATCCAGTTGGAATTCATACTGGAGATTCGATTGTAGTTGCACCGTCGCAAACATTGACAGATAGGGAATATCACATGTTAAGGGATGTTTCATTAAAAATAATAAGAGCATTGAAAATTGAAGGTGGATGTAACGTTCAATTGGCATTAGATCCACATTCATTTAATTATTATATTATTGAAGTAAATCCGAGAGTATCACGTTCATCGGCACTTGCTTCAAAGGCGACAGGTTATCCGATTGCAAAAATCGCAGCAAAAATTGCAGTTGGATTGACGCTTGATGAAATTATAAATCCTGTTACGAAAAACTCTTATGCCTGCTTTGAGCCTGCACTTGATTATGTTGTAAGTAAAATACCAAGATTCCCATTTGATAAATTTGAAAAGGCGGATAGACATTTGGGAACACAGATGAAGGCTACTGGAGAAGTAATGGCTATTGGTAGAACCTATGAGGAAAGTTTGTTAAAGGCTATTCGTTCACTTGAATATGGAGTTCATCATTTAGGGCTTCCAAATGGGGATGAATTTAATTCGGAATATATTTTAAAGAGAATCCATAAGGCTGGAGATGAAAGACTGTTCTTTATTGGAGAAGCGTTAAGACGTGGAGTTACTCCGCAGCAGATACATGAAATGACAAAAAAATTGATATGTTTTTCCTTGATAAAATGAAAAATATTATTGATATTGAAGTGGAATTAAAGGCAAATGTGAATAATCCAGATGTACTTCTTTTTTTGCTAAGAGATATGGATTTTCAGATAAAGTTATTGCACATCGTTGGAATACGACAGAAGATGAAGTTTATAAACTTCGTGAAGAATATAATATTAAGCCTGTGTTTAAAATGGTTGATACTTGTGCGGCTGAATTTAAGTCAGAAACGCCTTATTTTTTTATTCGACTTATGAGCAGGAAAATGAAAGTGTCATAGGAGATAAGAAAAAAATTGTTGTGCTTGGTTCAGGACCCTATTAGAATTGGGCAAGGGGTTGAATTTGACTATGCGACAGTTCATGCGGTAAAGGCTATAAAAGAGTCTGGTTACGAGGCAATTATTATAAATAACAATCCAGAAACTGTTTCTACAGATTTTTCAATTTCAGATAAACTTTACTTTGAACCGCTTACAGAAGAAGATGTTATGGCAATAATCGAACTTGAACATCCAGAAGGAGTTGTCGTTCAATTTGGTGGACAAACTGCAATTAATTTGGCTGAAAAAAATTGACAAAACATGGTGTAAAAAAATATTGGGAACATCACTTGAGGAAATTGATAATGCTGAAAACCGTGATAAATTTGAAGCATTATTACATAAGTTAAATATTCCTCAGCCATTAGGAAAAACTGCGTTTGATACAGAAACAGCTGTAAAAAATGCGGCAGAAATTGGCTATCCAGTTTTAGTCCGTCCATCTTATGTATTAGGTGGAAGAGCAATGGAAATCGTATATCGTGAAGAAGAACTTAGACAATATATGGAAAATGCAGTAAAAGTATCACCTGATCATCCAGTATTGACTGACAGATATTTAGTCGGAAAGGAAATCGAAGTGGATGCGATTTGCGATGGGGAAACAGTTGTAATTCCAGGGATTATGGAGCATATTGAAAGAGCAGGAGTCCATTCTGGAGATTCCATTGCCGTTTATCCTCCACAAAATGTTTCTGAAGCACATAAGCGTACATTAATTGACTATACAGTTAGACTTGCAAAAGGGCTTAATATTATCGGTCTTTTAAATATTCAATATGTAATTAGTGACGGAGAAGTTTATGTACTGGAAGTAAATCCGAGAAGTTCGAGAACAGTTCCGTTCTTGAGTAAAATCACAGGAGTTCCAATGGCAAATCTTGCAATGAAGGGAATTCTTGGAGAATCATTGAAGAGCAAAGGATATGAAACTGGATTAATTGAAGAAAGTAAAAATGTATATACAAAAGTTCCTGTATTCAGTTTCCAAAAATTAAAAGATGTTGATACAACATTAGGACCTGAAATGAAATCGACTGGAGAAGTTATGGGAAGTGATGAAAACCTTGAAAAATCACTTTACAAAGGACTTGTTTCAGCTGGAATAAAAGTCAAGGATCAAGGAAGTGTTTTATTTACAATTAGCGGAACTGCTAAGGAGGAGGCTTATGGATTAGCCAAGAGATTTTCTGATTTAGGATACCATATAATGGCTACTAAAGGAACTGCTAAATATTTTTGAAGATAAAAGGTCTGCATGTGGAAACTGTTGGAAAAAAATTGATGAAGAAGGAATATATGAACACGATGTGCTAGGACTGATTTATAAAGGACTTGTTGATATGGTAATAAATACAGCGGCTAAAAAGAAAACCGCCAGAAATGACGGATTTAAAATTAGACGTGCTGCAAGTGAGCAGGAAATTGCCTGTCTTACTTCACTTGATACAACAGATGCCTTATTAAAAGTTTTTGGAATCTATTTCATTTAACGTAAGTTCAATATAGATTTAGTTTTAATAAAAATTATTAATTTTTCTTAGATTTGTTTTTTTAAATTATTACTTAGCAAGGGGTTTTAGCCCCTTGTTATTTTTGTTTATGAATTTATCATAAATTCAAGATATTTTTGATATTGAATAAATAAAAATTATAAAATCTTTTCAAAAAAACATATTTCTGAATTTTCATTCCCAATCTTTCATAAAAATCGAACAGTCCCAGTATTATCAGCCCAAGCATCCAATGTTAAATTATAACATCCTTCCTTTTTGCAAAGTTCAATGCAAAATCATAAAAGTTTTTTTCCCGATATTTTTGACCACGTGCACTTTTATCAACACAAAGGTCATCTATAAATAATGTTTTTACATTAGTTAATACACTATGATTTATTTTCTGTTTAAAAAAATACAGAAAAACATAGCCGATTACATTATCATTTTCATCTGTTGCTACAAATATCGGTCTGCTAGGATCATTTAACATTTGTGTAAGTTCCTGAGCATTATATTTTTTTGCCAGTTGCCTTGAAAAATATCTGGACGGTCTTTGTGATGAACTAATAAGATTTGTTCTAGCAGATTTTTCAATTTTAGGAATGTCTTTTTTCTTGTGCTAGTACTAATTTCTTTCATTGCAATAAAATTTCCCTTCTATGTGTTTTTTTAAATTTAAAGAGCATGTAGAAATTTTTTTCCCATTTTCAATTTGCATTTCAACATTTTTTTATTGAAGTTCCACCGAAAGAATTTCTTTTTGTTTACACAATTTTTCGATTGTGATTTCAGAAAGGATGTCATCTTTGAAAACATCTGAAAATTTATGAAATTCTTCAAGTTTCATATCATCAATCGTAATTTTCTTATCTTCACAGTAGGATACAATTTCTCCAACAATTTTATGAGCCTGTCTAAATGGAACATCGTGTTTTGCCAAATAATCGGCTACATCTGTTGCATTTAGAAAACCAGATTTCATAGAAGTGTAAATCTTCTCGTCATTTACAGTAACAGTGTTAAGCATTAAGTAAAAAATTTCAATTGATAATTTAATATTGTCAATAGAATCAAAAATTCCTTCCTTGTCTTCTTGCATATCTTTATTGTAGGCTAGCGGAAGTGCCTTCATTGTAGTTAGAATTCCCATAAGATTTCCATAAATTCTGCCTGTTTTTCCTCTTACAAGTTCAGCAATGTCAGGATTCTTTTTCTGTGGCATAATCGAAGATCCAGTTGCAAAGGCATCATCAAGATTTATAAAGGAAAATTCAGAAGTGCACCAAATAATAATTTCTTCTGAAAATCTTGATAAATGCATTGAAATCACAGAAATAATCATCGCAAGTTCAATTATAAAATCCCTGTCGCTTACAGAATCTAAAGACTATTTTCAGTTGGCTTTGAAAATCCAAGTTCCTTTGCAACAAAAATGTCTGTCTAAGTCAAAAAGTTGTTCCAGCCAAAGCTCCCTGCTCCAAGAGGCATTTCATCACTTCTTTCTAAAAAAATCTTCAATTCGTGAAATATCCCTTTTAAACATTTGAAAATAAGCCATCAAGTGATGAGAGAACAAAATAGGCTGAGCCCTTTGTAAATGCGTATATCCTGGAATAATAACATTTTTATATTTTTCAGCAAGTTCCAATAGCACATTTTCCATTTTCACAAGCAATTTTGAAATTTCTCGTGCTTCTTTTCGCACATACATACGTACATCAAGAGCCACTTGGTCATTACGGCTTCTAGCAGTATGCAGTTTTTCCAGCCACAGCTCCAATAATTTGAGTCAGTCTCTTTTCAATTGACATGTGAATATCTTCATCTTCAATCTTAAATTCAAATTTTCCATTTTTAATTTCATCCTTTATCTGAAGCAGCCCATTTTCAATTTCCTTTTGCTCACCTTCCGCAATAATCCCTTGCTTAGCAAGCATTCTGCTGTGTGCAATACTCCCAGTAATATCTTCTTCATACATTCTTTTTATCAAAAAGTAATAGAAGCATTAAATTTTTTTCTAATAATTTATTAGTTTCCTTATGAAACCGCCCTTCCCACATTTTTTTCATATTTTTATTTTTTTCCTTTCCAAAGTGTTATTTTTTTACTAATATTATAACAAAAAAAGAAGAATATTTAAAAGCCTAAAAAAATAAATTTAGATAATTAAAAAAATATAAATTTTTTTGTTTTATTATACAGATATGATATAATTGTATAAAGAAAAAAAGGAGGAAATCAAATATGAGAAGTAATAAGAAAGTAAAATTACCAGTTGGAATATCTGATTTCAAGGATGTCATTGAAAAATAATTACTATTATTTTGATAAGACAAAATTTATAGAAAATATTTTTGGAAGATGGTTCTAAAGTTAAATTATTTACTCGTCCAAGAAGATTTGGGAAGACATTGAATATTTCGATGTTAAAATATTTTTTTAATGTTAAAAAAATAAAGATGAAAATAAAAAGCTATTTGAAAATTTAGAAATTTCTAAAAAGTGAATATTTTTGAAAAAAACAGGGAATTATCCAGTAATTTCTATTTCATTTAGAAATTATGGTGAAGAAAATTGGGATGATGGGCTTAAAACTATTAAGGAATATTAAAAAGAGTATATTTTTGAATATAAATTTTTTGACCGAAAAAAATGGATGATATTGAAATAGAAGAATTTAATTCTGTGCGAAGGGATTAGATTCAGTAGAATGGGAGGCATCGCTTATCAATTTGTCAAAATATTTATATGAATATTATGGGGAAAAAAAGTTGTGGTGCTAATAGATGAATATGATCAGCCAATAATAGATTCTTATGTAAAAGGTTATTGTGACAAAAGCTATCAGTTTTTAAAAGTTTTTTTATGGACTAGTTTTAAAAGATAATGAATACTTAGAGATGGGAGTTATGACAGGGGATATTAAGAGTTGCAAAAGAGAATATTTTTTTCGGGATTGAATAATTTAGAAGTTCACACAATTTTGGATAGTGAATTTACAGAATATTTTTGGAGTTGTGGAAAAATGAAGTAGAGAATTCTCTTAAAAGATTTTTGAGCTGGAATATGAATTGGATGATGTTCAAAAAGTGGTATAATGGTTATTTATTTGGCAACAGAAAAGTTTATAATCCTTGGTCGATTATTAATTTTTTTAAAAAGAGGAAAATTGAAGCCCTATTGGGTGAATACAAGTGGAAATGGACTTATAAAGTTGTATTTACAAAAATTAAAAAAATGAAATTTTTTTGAAGATTTTTCAAAACTTTTAAATAAGGAAAGTATTTTTCAAACGAATTAATGATAATATGACTTTTTGGAAATTTGGAGTCTAATTTTGAAAAAGAATATTTGGAATTTGTCTTTTTCATAGTGGATATTTAACTTTGGCAGAAGAATACGAGGAAAATAAAGAAGAAACATATTTGAAAAATTCCAAATGAGGAAATCTTAAAAAAATGTTCTCTGAAATGTTTATTGAAGTGTATTTTGAAAATTATGAAAAATTTTTGGTCTTTGACTAATGCATTAAAAAAAGGAGATATTGATAAATTTAAATTAGAGTTGAATAAAGTTTTGTTAGAAAAATGCTGGAGTTTTTTTGATGTTAATGGAAATTATAAAGAGCAATTTTATCATGGACTTATGCTTGGATTAGTTTTTAATGTTGAAAAAAATGAGTATGAAATCGTATCGAATGGTTTTGCTGGAAAAGGACGATATGATTTACTTTTTGAAGCCTAAAAAAATATTTTGAAAGGAAAAAGAAGGAATTATTATCGAATTAAAAGACTTTTAGATATGGCAAAAAAATTAGACAAAGATAAAATTAAAGCAAAACTTGAAAATGAATGTGAAATTGCATTGAATCAAATTGATGAGAAAGAATATGGCTCTATTTTTGAAAAAAATGCTGGGATCGAGAGAATGTTGAAAAATTGGGATTGCATTTTTAGGGAAAAGAATTTGAGATAAAATTTAGAAGAGAATGAATTCATTAGAATTATTCGTTAGAATTTGATAAAAACAAATATTCTGAAGTAAGGAATCTTGATTTCTAATTAAATAGTAAAAGTTAGGTTATCGGACAGGTCTAATAGAAATAAAAAAAATAAAAATAAAAATAGAATAAATTTGGGAAAATATCTTTTAAAATTTTTTTGGAAAAAAAGGTATACTATGTTTGTATTAATTTTTTTGAAAGGAAGAATGAAATGGGAAAAAAATAAGATGGAAAAGGAAGAATTGAAAAAGAGATAATATAGGGCAAGAATATAAATGGAATTTATCGGATATTTATGAAAAATTATTCGGCTTGGGAAAAGGATTTTTGAGAAAGTTGGAGAATTGAAAAGGGAATTGGCTAAATTTAAAGGGCAATTTGGGAATGAAGGTAAATTGCTGAATTTTTTTCAAAAACAGGAGGAGATGGATAAAATTTCATATAAATTGTATAGATATCCACAAACTTGCAAGAGATTTAAATTCACTAGATAAGGAGGCTGTGGAACATTTGCAAAAAGTTCAGTTCTTGTTTGCGGAGATTTCTACCGAATTGTCTTGGGTAAATTCGGAACTGGTTGATAATCGTGAGAATATTGAAAAATGGATTGAAAAAAAAGAATTTGATGATTATAGATTTGGACTGAAAAAAATTTATTTAGACTGCAAAAAGCATATTCTGGAGGAAAAGGAAAGTAAACTGTTATCATATTACAGCTCATTTTTTTCAGCACCGAGAAGTATTTATTCGGAAGTTACAGTTACGGATGTGGAATGGCCTCAAGTTACGCTTAGTTCTGGAGAAAAGGTGGATGTAACGCCTGCCAATTATTCTAAAATTTTGTCTACAAATAGAAATCAGGAAGACAGAAAACTGATGTTTCAGACATTTTTATACAATTTATGAAAAGAAAAATACGATTGCGGCAATTTATAACTCAATTTTGCAAAAAGGAATTGCTTCAAAGAAAGCCTACAATTACGATTCATTTTTTGTTAAGCCATCTGGAAAGTGACAATATTCCAGAAGAAATTTACTTGAATCTTGTCAATACGGCGAAAAAAATAATACAAAACCATTGCAAAGATATTTAAAATTGAGAAAGAAAATTTTGGGACTTGAAAAAAATATTATAATTTTGACGGCTCAATTAATTTAATAGAATTTGACAAAGGAATACGAATACGATGATGCGAAGGAAATAGTGCTAAATTCAGTTGCTCCGCTTGGAAAAGATTACGTAGAAAAAATGAAAAAAGCGATTTCAGAAGGCTGGCTGGATGTATTTGAGGCAAAAGGGAAAAGAACAGGAGCGTATTCTGCAGGAGTTTACGGAGTTCACCCATATATGCTTTTTAAATTACAACAAGACTTTAGATAGCATATTTACATTGGCACACGAACTGGGACATACTTTACACACTCTTCATTCAGATGAAAATCAGCCTTTCTCGATGGCAGACTACACAATTTTCGTAGCAGAAGTGGCTTCTACATTTAATGAAAGATTACTGCTTGACTATATGCTAGAAAATACCAATGATCCAAAAGAAAGAATTGCACTGCTGGAGCAGGAAATTGGAAATATTGTTGGAACATTCTATTTTCAGGCATTGCTAGCAGATTATGAATATCAGGCACACAAGCTGACAGAAACTGGAGAGCCAATTACAGCGGAAGTTTTAAGCAAAATTATGGAAGATTTGTTTGACAAATATTACGGCGACATAATTGAAAAAAAGATGATTTAATCTATATTTTTCTGGGCAAGAGTTCCACACTTTTTCAACTCGCCATTTTACGTGTATCAATACGCCACTTGCTTTGCCTCATCAGCGATTTTATATGAAAAAATGATAAATTCAAGTGATGAAAGCAAAAGAAAAGAAACGCTTGACAAGTACATTCAACTGTTGAGTTCAGGAGGAAATGACTTTCCAATGGAACAGACTTTGAAAAGGCAGGAGTTGACTTGTCGAAGATTGAAACGATCGAGGCTGTGGCAAAGCAGTTTGATTTGCTGTTGGATAAACTGGAAGTGGAAATTGGGAAGTTGGAAATATAGAAAAAGAAAATATTTATTATTTTTGTACGATGTTGTGTTGACAATGTAATTGTAAATTGGTACAATGAAGAAAAAAGGAGGTATTTGTTATGGCAAATGCAAATTTAAGTATTAGAGTTGATAAAGAAACAAAAGAAAAAGCGAACGAATTATTTAACAAATTTGGCTTGACAATGACAACAGCAGTAAATATGTTCTTAAAAAAACTGCAATTAGGGAAAATAGAATCCCTTTTGAATTGAAATTGGAAGAAGAGCCAAATGAAGTAACTTTAGAAGCGATGAGAGAAGCTGATAGAATTGCAAGAGATGATAGTGTAAAGGGATATGACAGCATAGAGGAGTTGAGAGAGGCACTTGGTGTATAAAATTAAATTTACAGGACAATTCAAGAAAGAATTGAAATTAGCCAAAAAAAGCAAGGAAAAGATATTAATAAACTATTTAAAATCGTTGATATTTTTAAAGTGAAAAAGAAAGTATTAGACATTAAATATAAAGATCATGCATTAATCAGTAATTACAAAGGATTCAGAGAATGTCATATTGAACCTGATTGGCTATTAATATATAAATATTATGATGACATTTTAGTATTATCCTTATCTCGTTTAGGTTCACACTCAGAACTGTTTTAGTATGGTTCTGAGTTTTTGATATTATGAAGGAGTGGATTTTTTTATGAAAAAAAATAATTTTTATTTTTTTACATTGGTTTTGACAATTAATTTGTTTTTCAAACACATCGTATGATGAGTTTTTCAAAAAAAGTAGAGTTATTGGAAGAAAAAAATAAAAAAATGGAGATAAAAAAAGCAATTAATAATTTAGGAAATTTGTATGCAAAAGATAAAAATTCTCGTAATATTCCTAAGGCGAAAGAATATTATAGATTGGCAATAAAAAAATGGTTCTGAAATTGCTAAGAAAAATTTGGAGATAGCAAAATAAACTTCCGAAATTATGTCCTGATGGAGCGATATGTGAAAATTGGACTACGATTAGATTTGTAGATAAAGATGGAAAAAAATTGTGAAAATGATAATAAGAGGGTTTCCTGTCAATAAAGAAGAAGTGACTGAGATTGAAAAACAGGGAAATTAAAGGTGAAATAGAATATTTATTAAATGTTTTTTTCTTGAGAATGAAGAATTTTGTAATTGTTGGGTATGCTGATGAAACTGAAAAAGAATAAAAAGAAATTATCTTTATCAAGAGCTGAGAAAATGGCTGAATTTTTTTGAAACAAAATGGATTGAGAAAAGATATAAAAATTACTAAAATGATCGGAAAAGGATCTGAAAAATCCAATTGATACGAATGATACAGAAATTGGAAGATACAATAACCGTCGTGTTGAAATTTTTGTTAAAAACTGGGAAGTTAAGAAAATTGATATTGAAAAATTATTGAATCAGTTAAAAAGATGAATAGTACTATTCCTAATAAATAGGGTGTGTAAAAAAATTTTTTTATGTAAACCTCTAAATAATATATGGTAAAATAACTATATAATATTTGGAGGTTTTTGTTATAGCTAAAAAGAAAATTGATAACGAAATTTTTTAAAACACTGATTGAGGATTACAATACTAATGATATTAAGGATATACTAATTATGTCTGTTGACAATTTAAAAGGGTTCAGCGAAGCAATATCTTCAGTGTTTCCAAAATGAGTTGACAACATACTTTAAATATGATACAAAGATAAGAAAAGCTGATATATACGACAAACCCGATAGAAAAGCTTTAAACAGACAATTAAGAAAGTATAGAAGCCAAAATCAATTTATCCGACAGATGAAGCATTAATGAAATCAGTATATCTAAGTTTAAAGGAAGCAACAAAGAAATGGACTGGAAGAATACCAGGCTGGGGAGAAATATATTCACAGTTAAGTATTTATTTTGAAGGAAGAATTTAAAAACAGGATGATAAAACTACCATCCTGTACCATATATTATATTTTTGAGTTTACACAAAAATTATGGACACTCTCTAATATCCTGTACTTTCATTTGTATTCAATATATCTTCATTATTTTTTTATTATTTCTGAATCAGTGTAGATATAATTATTTATTTTCATTATTCCCATCCTTATTTTTTTATAATTTATGATTTCTAAAAAAATTTATTTATTCTTTCATTTCCTTATATTCATGTGCAAATTTTTTTATACTCTAAAGTATAATTTTTTTAATCCTTTCGTTGTTTTTAATCTCCTTACCATTTCATTCGCTTTTTTTAATATCACGTTTGTTCAACTCTATTAATGCCCCCGCTTCCTTTTGTTCAGCAGCCTTTTTATACCATTTAACTGCTTCCTCAATATTTCCTTCTTCCTTCAACTTATCCGCATAGCCTATCTGTGCCTCAGCTCTATTTTTCCTTTATCGCCGATTCTTTAAAAATATTCCCTCGCTTTTTCAAGATTCCCTTCCTCAAATTCAATAACTCCCATATAATAAATAGAATCTTTCAAGCCTTTCTCATATGCTTCTTTATATAATTTTTTTCCAACAGATTTATCGTCAAATACATTATAAAAATCCTGCCAAAGTTACTAATTCATCTTGAGAATATTTCACCATTTCCTTTTTGTTCTGTTTCAAACTCTGAAAGATTTCTTATTATCATGTTTTGTGCAGATTTTATATATAAGTCTACTATTTTTTTCTTTCATTTTCATTTCCATTCAGATAATTCAAATATTTTTTTCCATATCAGAGTGAAAATCAATAACTTCAGTATCATTCAATAATTTATCCTTCCAGTAATTTACATTTTTTTATATCATTTTTTTAAATAATATATCCTTACTAAAGAGTATATCGAATGTTCATCTTTCGATTTTGCTCCTTCTATATAAAAGTTTTTGTTGCTTCATCTATTTTTCCCTTGTCTTTCAAACATATATCCTAAATTCTTATACCCTTCTAAATTTCCTAATTTAATGTATTCTCAGTAATATTGTTCTGCTTTTTCATATTCTCTTCTTTCAGAATAAATATCTCCCCAGACTGCCTGATACTTCTTTATTACCTTCATCGTATGCTATTTTAAATCATTTTTTTCACTTTCATCTGTTTTTTTCCTGCCTCATAGTACATAGTCGCTATTTTTTTACATATGCCGCTTTATTATATTTGGCTATTTCCAGTAGCATTTCTTCAAACTTTTTTTATAGTTTTTATTATTAATTTCATTTTCTATTTCAGCAACTCTTTTTCGTATTCTTCTTTATTTAATACTATTGTATAAGTTTTTTTCTTGGGGTTCAGGTTTTTCACAACTTATTGTTGCTAATGATAATATTATCAGTATTATTGTTTTTTTAACATTTTATTTAACTCCTTTTATTTCTATATCTGTTAAATAATCTAATTTTACATTATTTTGACTAATTTCTTTATCAAGTCTTTTTATTTTTTTCAAAAAAACATATCCGCTTCAAAGATTCCTTTACTTATAAAGCCAGCAGTTTCTATACTTTCTACCATTTCTTTAGTAAAATCATACATCTGTATTCCTGGTTCCCCTGCTATACTTTTTTTGTTTTTTATTAGCATCATGCTTTCATCAGAATTTTTCAAATAAAAGATTTTTGTAGACTCTGCAAGAGCAAATGTTTTTTTGCTCCTACCCCTGTTTGCAATTCAGTGTATAATACTCCTCCTATACCACACTTCTATGAAATTTCTATCTGAAGGCGAAAACAGACTTCTTAAAAAGGCACTTTCTATTTCTGGATTTTGTCTATTATACACCCTAGATATTAGATTTGTTGAAATTTACTTAACAAGGGGTAAAATCCCTTGTCATTTTAAAAAAATAAAATATTATTTGTATCTTTGATTTATTCTTTTTTTAATTCTCCTAATGGAATAGGCTTGGAAGTTTTTATCAAATCCTTATAAACATTATTTAAATGTCTGATTACAGATTTATCAGTTATTTTTATACAAGTTTCGTGATTAAAGAGAAAGCCTGTAGTAGTAAAAGTTTAAAGAGCCTAAAAAGGCAATTTTGCTGTCGATTATGTAGATTTTTACTATGAAGATTGTAACTTTTTTTCAAGAATATGTACATTGAAATTATCTCGTTTTTGAGTAGTAAAATTCGTGGTTTTATTGTTAGTTTTCTTAAAAAGGGTTAATATTCCAAAAAAATGATGGTAAGTGCTAAAAAAATTATTTTTTTGGAAATTGGGAGTATATTTTTTTGTAAAAGGAAACATCGAAAATAAAGGATGTAAAGATTTCTAACGTTGCGATGGATAAAATAATATAAAAATATTAATAGGGATTTTCCAAAAAGAAACAACCATTTTTCAGAACCTAAAATAGGATTTTGGCTATATAAATTCTTTTTTTAAGAAGGATAAATTCTTTTCATTATCTTTTGAAATAATGTTTACTTGAACATCTTTGTTTAATGCCTCAAAAAAATATCTTCAGTTATCATATCCCCGCTTAAAAAGGAGAAATTACCGTAATTGATTTTTTAGCTTTTCCGTATTGCATTTCTAACACTAATTCCAGCCTTTTTTTCCCAACATAAATATCACAGGAAATTCCTTCTAAAAAGATTGTTCAAATTTTTGGGATGCTTTTTCTTTCAGTTTTTGTTTTTTTACAGTTTTTTTGTTGAATTATTTGTTCGTTTTGTTGTAGTTTTTTTCATTATTTTTTTCCTTCTCTTTATTTAGATCTGAACTTTTGAAAAATTCAGAAATTTCCTTCATCGTTCGTTTATCCTTTAGAATACTGGTGTGAGTCGTATTTTCAATAATTTTTGAAATTATCAGATTTCATTTTTGCAGTTTTTAGAGGCACCATCCCGTCGTCTTTTCCACGAATTATCATCGAATACAGCGGATTATTTGTTTTATTTCCAATTAAAATCATATAGTCGTAATCAGGCTCATCAGTGATTTACAAAACTGTCTTTTTTTGTGCTAAATTGGGGAACGACTTTTCCAAGCATAGATGGGAGTTTATCTACAAAAGGGACGTCTGCCAGATGACTTCCGTGTGATGGTGGGGAAATAAATACGACTTTTCCTAGATTTTTCAAGTGGATTTTTCCTTTAAATAATACCGAAGGATTCCAGTTCCCATCGAATGTGCCACAAAAATTAATTTTTTACATTTTTGATTAAAATTTTTTTGTTTATTTTTATTACTATTTTTCATCTATTTCATAATATTGATTTTTCTATTTTTTTATGAAAATTTTTCTGAGAAAATCTGCTCTTTAATATTTTTCAATATTTGGTTCTATATAAAGATCAGAAATTTCCTCAGCAGTTTCTTTCGTTGTGGGATACTGAATATTAATAATCCTGTAATTGTCCTTAAAATTTTGAGCAATGCTTTCCATATCCGAACTTTTTCCATAAATACCGTGAAGAAGTACCAAAAAAATCCTGATTTTTCCGAGAATCATCATTCTTTTTATAATAGATTTTTAACTTTATATTCGTGATAGAGAAGTTTATGTATGATATTTTTTTGCTATAACAATTTCGGCTGCTTTAAATGTTGAACCAATTAATATATCTTTCATTATTTCTTTCATTTTTACGGTTATTCCTTTTCATCATATTCCGTCACTATTTTCCTTCAAAAAATTAAGTCGATAAAATTCAAAAATTCCCATTTCTCCAAGTTTTGGAACATATTCATCAATTTGCCCAATATATTCTGAAATTTTTTCTCCTTGCCCGCCAGTTGCGATAACATAAGCATTTGGGAAAAACTTTTTGTATTGCAGAATTAGTTCTTTTATTGAGCCGACATTTCCGTAAAAGATGCCAGCATTAATTTGAGAAACTGTATTTATTCCTAGAACAGTTTCAGGCTCTGTAAATTCGATTTTAGGCAAAGCGGCAGTATTGCTAAACAGGGCATTTATCGAAAGTGCAATTCCTGGAATAATGCATCCGCCCATATAAGTTGAATCCTTTATCATGTCAAAGGTTGTGGCTGTGCCAAAGTCAATTATTAAAAGTTCCTTTTCTGGATAAAGTTTTTTTGTCGCCAAAATATCGACAATTCTGTCTGCTCCAAGCCCACGTTCCATATTTGGCAAGATTTTTATTTCTTTTATTTTATTTTCTACATTGTCAAGCGTTACAAAAGTTGGATCAATTTCAAAATATTTTTTTCCAAGCCTTGTAAAGTTTTCATTAATGTTTGGAACAACCGATGAAACTATAATATTTTTATATTTGAAATTTCCAGATTTTTTTGCTTTTTTTGCAAATTCGTTTAACATTATAAAAAGAGTATCTTCGGTAAACTCCAAATGTGTCAGTATTCTGAATGTTGCTAAAATATTTCCATCTTCATTATAAAAAAATTGGTACAATATGTATTTCCAATATCAAATCCTAAAATCATAATTTTTTCCTTTCTATAAAAAAACTATTTTTAATTTCTTTATTTTTTTAACAATTTCATTTAATTTCTAGTAATTTTTACTTCATAAATAATCCAATGTAGTAGTATAATTGATAAAATGACTCCCACAATTGCTTCTCCGCTCATTAGTCCATTTGATATTAAAAGCAGTTTTGAATGGGAATTCTTTGAAACCTTATTTCCTATAAAACTTACAAGCCCTCCTAAAAATACTGTTGAAGTCAAGTAAAATGGAACATAAATTCCAATTCAAAAGTTAAGACCGGTAAATTTAAAAAGGCTTAAAAATTAGCCCCGGCTGCAAAAGTCATAAAGAAAATTCCTAAAAATGGGATTCCATTTATTACTGTCGCTACAATGGAAGCCTGTAATGCGATTAATTCAGTATTTTCAACAGGTCCGATTACTTTGTAGACTTTGAAAAATACGAAAAATAAAAACGTTATTACAAATGAACTTACGATTGCACCGATTAATTCTCCAAAAAGTTGTTCTGAAGGTTTTACTTTCATTTTGTATCCTGATTTAAAGTCGTTCAGAATATCGCCTGCAAGTCCGCAAAGCAACTGTTATAATGCAGTACAGCATAAATAATATTAAAGTATTTAAATTTGTATAAAAATTTTATTCCTCCAATGTTTAAGCCGTTTAGCATTTTATTTAAAAATGAAATTAGTAAAATTGTGATTATAGCGTAAATTTCCATTGGGTTGACTCCAGTTTTTTTCCAGTTGAATATCCAGCGATTATTGTACATAAAATTGAAATCAGTACTAAAACTAATGAAAGAAAAAAATTGGTAATTTATAAATAAAAAGTTATAACAATTATGGAAATAACCGATAAAACAAGTAATTTTTTGCTACAATGCTTTTTTATTTTTCTGTATCCTTTTTCATTTTATTTGCAAAAATAATTTTTAAAAACTATAGCAATTCCAATCCCAATCATAAATCCCATTCCAAAACTGTTTTTTTCATAATGGGAAAAATCAGCAATTTTAAACATTTTTTTGCAAGCGGCTCTCCAATGAAAAGGACAATTGCTCCACCTAAAAACCAGACAAATGTATTTACAAATCCAAGCACATATCCCATTCCAACCAGAAGTGGCGATAGATAAATACTGAAAAGCCCATTTTTTAGTGTAATTACTGTTGGAATTACAGGCGCTTTTTCCCTTTGTAAAAAGCTGAAGTCACGAAAAAAAGCAATAATTGAGCTCAAATAATGTTCCGAAAGCAACATATCTGATGTTTTTTTCACACTTTTTTTCCTGAATCTACAAGATTATAGGCAGACTTTCTCCAATTGGAAATTCCAATTTTTTTCCTCTTCGATCAATTTTGCACGAAAAAAATGTACGATAAGAATGCTCCTGCGACACTTCCGCCCAAAATAGTTAAAAGCAGCTGATACTGATTAATATCCGTTAATTTTCCGCCTAGAATAATGTAGGCAGGCATTGTAAAGGCAACTCCTCCAGCTACCATTGATCCAGCGCTCATAATAGTATGTGAAATTGTAATTTCCTTGTTATTCGCTTTTTTAAATAAATTTAACGTCATCATAGATAAGAGCGTAACCATTATAGTCAGTACGGCAATGCTCCAAATTTTAGTGCGATATAAAAAGAGCTTGAAGATACCAGAACTGCTCCGATAATTCCTGTTAAAATCGCTGGAAAAGTCACATTTGTTTCACTTCTGCCAGTCTTTGATACTATTTTTTTGTTTTTTTGCCATTAAGTTTCCTCCTAATTTTATTTTTTTGTATGAAAGTTTATATTTATACTATTTCCCATTAAAATAATAGATTTGCTATAAATTTTTGCTGCACAAGAGTTCAAGACTCCTTGTCAAAAATAAACTATAGTTGCTATCTTTGCAAAAAGGGACTTAGTATTATTATTAGAATTTTACTTCATTTAGAGGGTGTTTGTCAATGAAATTTTAGAAATATAATTAATTTATACTATTTCTCATTAAAACAATGGAGTTTTTTTATAATTCCGTTTAGTAAGGGGTCAAGACCCCTTGTCAGAAAAGTAAATAGAAATCTCTTTTCTTTTTTTCAAATGGGGTTTTAGTATTAATATTTTCAAATGATTAAAACATAATTTTTTTACTTTTTTTAAATAGATTCTAGTATAAATTAATCCGTCGGAGCATTTTTTGCTATTTTCTATTTTTAAATGGGTTTGAGTATAGTTTATAATAAGTATAATTTCATAATTAATCTAAATGAAAAAAATAGAGATTTTTTTAAAAAAATTTAATATAAGGAAATTATTGTGCAATACAATGGAAAAAAAGTAACTTTTTTTATGGAAATATTTATATAAATCTAATTTAAAAAAATAAAATTAAAATATTTTTAAGGAATTTTTCTTGTATTTTTTTATTATATTATAATTTTTCTAACAAAAAAACAAAAAAAGAAAAAAATAATTTAATGAAAAAAAAATAATTGACTTTTTGAAATTTTTTTGGTAAAATAGTAATGTAATAAAGTTATGTGAAATCCTTTGAAGCTGAACTCGAAAACTATGTTAAGTCCTGGATTTGATTAGTTTTTAGCAGTTCGCTTTTTAAAAAAATTTAAATAGATTTCACCAAAATCTTATTTTTTTATAAAATGATATTTTTTTAAAATTTATCTAGCCTTTAAAAAAATCTATGAGAAATAATTAGCATTTTATAAAAAAATAGTTGTTTTTGTTTAAAAGTTAAATTATTTTTGAATATGTTTAGATAGTTTTAAAAATATAAATATGTAGGATATTAAAACAAATAATACTTTTTTTAATAAAAAAATCACTTTTAAATCACTGAGTCACTTGTTCGAAAATTGCTTTTAAGATTATATGAAATATTGAATGTATAGTTTTAATACAATTTTATTATATTTGAAATATTATTTTTTTGTTTTATATCAATCATATAAAAAAAGGAGATTTTTTTAATTTTTATGAATTAAAACTTTATTATCATGAAAAAAATTCTTACAAGGAGATGTATAAAAATGACAAATAACATCAGAAAAAAATAAAGCAGGATTTGAGAGCCTATGCAAAAAGATGTAAAGGATGTACATTATACAGAAAGGTCTAGTAATAACATTTTTTTAATTACTGGAATGCTTTTTACAACAAGTAATCTGTTCTCAGCTCCGACAAATACAAGTATCGAAAATCAAAGACAAACAATCTCTACATCAATTAAGACAATACATCAGCAAGTCAAGGCAACACGGAAAGAAAACGACAAATTACTGAAAAATACAAATCTTGAACTTATCCAGTTAATGGAACAAGGGGATCATGTTGTAAAATCGCCTTAGAGCAGCTGGCAGTTTGGAATGAACTATATGTATAACGACTGGTATGGAAGCTATAAAGGTCGTGGAGATAAGAAAGAGAAATATCCTTATGAAGGAATATTTGAAAGAAGTACAAATGCCTTTGAAAGATATACATCGCCACTAAGTAATCAATATAAATTACTTGTGACATCAACTAATCCTTATTCGGCGTCAACAAGTGCAAGAACAGGATTGAATCAGGGATATGGAATAGCAAGTACAACACCTAAATCAGAACCTTTAGTAGCACTAAATGTCGAAGCGTCAATAAGACCGAAAAATGTACAGAGAGATCCTGTGACAGCACCGATTGTATCGGTTAATGCACCGCAATTACAAGCATTAAATGTACCGAATTTATTACCACCTTCATTGGATATAAAGGCTCCTAAGGCTGTAAACGTACCTAATAAGACACCTCAGGTGGATGTACACCCGGTTTCAGAATATAAATTTGACTACCATAATGTAAATAGTAATTATAGTCCATGGGATACACATCCTCAAGATGGTAAAGGATATACTTATTATTCAGGATGGAATCCTGTTACTAAACAAGTAGACACGAGTAAATCAGTATTCCGTTATGATACAAGTGGAGCGTTGAAAACAGATAACGGAAGAATACCGAATGTTTTCTATCTAAATACAAATACTCAACCTAGCGGAACGGCGCACTGGAAATTGAGTAATGCGACAGTCCATGTTGCGGGGAGTGACACAAGCATTCCTAAAGGAACGATAGCTTTGCATACTGTGTGGGATGGAGAAATAGAAAAAGTTCATGGATATTTACATGGATTGGGAACTTTTATATCAACTGAATCATGGCATTCAGGAAGAGTAACTATAAAAAACAGTGATGTTCATATTGACGGAGAGTATAACAGTGTGTTCTACGGATATCCTACAACATATTATGGATTGGCAAATATACAGAATTTCAGTGCATACAAACAAAGAGGAAAATTTGACGGTAAGTTGGACGTTACAATAAATGCAAATAACAACTATATAAATACGGTTATGGGTGTACAAGGTTCTATGAAAATAGCAAATGGAACAAGTCAATATACAATAAACGGTAACAATAATATTGCTTATTTGGGATTAGGGTATGTTCCTAACTGGCAAAACTTGGTGGGAAGCGGTTCCATAGAGAAAGACTATTTGGAAGGAAATAGTACCGATGCTAAGATGACACCAAGTATACAATTGCAAAAATATAGATATAAATGGAGATTCAAATGTGGTTTTTATTCTTTGAAAATAAATATGGAAATAAAGGTATACCTCATTTTAATGACAACAGAGGCGGTACATGGAATGATGAATGGGAAAAAAGTATAATAGGTATTTACCAGGGAGAAATAAGTGTAGAAGCTAATATAGGAGATACTTCGCCTTCAGTAGGAAACGTAGGAGTGTTTTCAAGATCAGGACAAAGAACGGGAATAATACCACGTCAAGACTTAGGAGCACCTAATCCTAGTTCGATATACCCTGATTATGATATTGATAAAGTACATAACCTTGAAGTAGCTGCATCAAAAATTTATTTCGGTAAACATTCAACAAATGGAGTTATGTTCGCTGCTGATAGAGGAACTGTAATAGATGTTGCTGCTCCTGATAAAGCTGATAAAACTGCTGCAACTAGAACAGCATATATAGAGGTAACACCATCAACTGAAATAAAAGACTCGGCAGCTCAATTGACAAGTTCATATGATGATAATGCAAACGAAGCTGCAACAGGAACAGTTATAGCTTATGCAACAGGAAAATGGTCTAATCAGATGACTACGAATCTTAGTGGAAAAGGAAGTGAAATCAATTTATTTCAGCCTGTAATTATGTCAGGAAGAGCTAAATTAGACGCAACGAACAAAATGAATCCATCGGTTGCATTAATCGGAGATACTTATGGTATTATTAACGCCAAAAAAGATGTGACAGCAAACGGATACGGATCAATAGTAGCATTAGCACAAAATTACGGAACAGTAAATGTTGAAGGAAAGGTAACTGCAAAAGATTCATGGGCAGCAACTGATGCAGCAACAGAACCTTATCTATATACAAATATAGGAGCTTACGCATCAGCAAACAGTAAAGTCAATATAAAAGAACATGATATACACGGAATAGGAGCTTTTGCAAGAGGAGCATTAGCAAAAGTAGTTGTTGACAGTACAAAAGCAGGAAGTACAATAAAAACAGGTAAAGAAGGAGCATTAGCAGCTTTAGACGGAGGTTATATAGAGTATAAAGGTGGAACAATAATTCATGAAGATAATCAGGTAGATGCCAATGGAGTAGGTGATCATGAATCTTCAACACCGTTTAATGCAGACGCAACTTCTCATATAAACTTTACAGGAGATACACAATTAAATATAGGTAGCGGAATCCTAATGCCGGGAACAGCAGCAGACTATGCAGGGGGAACAGGAACTTCTGCAAAATATAACGGAATGAGCAATGTAGATGTAACTCTTACAGGAGATAAAGTTATACTAAGTTCTAATGACGGAATAACTAAAATTTGGACAGGAGGACCTATAGGTTCTGTAATACAGACAGATATGAAAGTAAGAAGTTTCAATGAAAACGGACATTCATATAAAATTTACTATATAAACGGTAACTTTATCATTGACACTGATATTAATCTTGATAGTTCAACAGATGCCTTCAAAAATGTAGGATTATCAAGAGAAGTGGTTACAATAAATGCAGGAAAAACAATAAGTTCGACAGCAGGAAAAGGTCTTGCGATAGCATCAAATGACAAGGCAAATACTACTGATACAGATAATAGTAAAACACAATATATAAATAACGGAACTGTAAATATAACAGGTGGAAGTTTGATAGCAGGGAACAATAGGACTTAATATAAGTTACGGACAAATAAACAATAATAGTGATATCAATGTGGATGAAGGAATAGGAGCCTACGGAATAAACGGAAGTACATTGAAAAATGACGGAAACATAACAATATCCAATAAAGGTGTAGGAATGGCAGCGTTTACATCATTAGGAACAGGACTTCAAACATACGGTACTGATAAATTAATAAGCAGCGGAACATTAGGAAATGCGAAAACATTGGAAATAATAAACAACGGGACAGTAACAGTAAACGGAAATGCTTCAGTAGGATTATACGGAGAGTTAAATAAAGCAACAGGTGCACCTGCAGGAACAAATTTAACATTTAACAATGGAAGTATAACAAATTCCGGTAAGATAGTTATGAGCGGAGATAATGCAGTAGGAATAGTGTCTAAAGGAACGAAAGTAACTCTTACAGGAACAGGAAGTTCGGATATAACAGTAGGTAAAGACGGAATAGGTGTCTATGCCGAAAATACTCCTGTGACTATAAACAGTGATTACGGAATAGAAGTAAAAGAAAACGGGACAGGAATATTTGTTAAAAACGGAAGTGAAGTATTGGCACCGGGAAAAACTCTTGAATTGAAATACAGCGGTTCAAATACAGGAACAGGAGTAGGATTGTTCTATGAAGGAGGAGCAACAACGCCTCATATAGTAAACGGAACAAATGTAAAATTAGTAGATGCAGTAGGAATAACAGGCGGATTAGTAGGAATATATGCCAATAATGGCGGAAGCTTATTAAATAGTGGAAATATAACAGGAGATAAAGGTTATGGAATAATAACAAACGGAACTGAAATAAGCAATACAGGAAATATAACATTAAATAACCCAATAGATCCGACAAAATCAAGTGTAGGAATATTTACACAAGGAACAGATAAAATCACAAATAGTGGAAATATAACAGTAGGAGGAAAATCTGTTGGAATATATGGACATGCAGTAGATCAACTGGGAGGTTCAATAACAGTTGGAGATGGAGGAACAGGAATCTTCAGTGGAGGAGGAAATGTAAATCTGTCAGGAGGCTCAATAACAGTAGGAGGGGGAAAAGCTGCAGCAGTATATACAAACGGAAGCGGACAGACAGTGACATTGGGAACTTTGGGAACAGGAAACGGAACAGCTCTGACAATAGGAGATACATCGTTCGGCTTCATAAATGAAGGAACAGGAAATACAATATATTCATACAGAAATGTAAATCAAAATTTAGGAAAAGATTCAGTATACATCTATTCTAAAGATGCAAGCGGAAGAATAGAAAACTATACACCGTTAACGTCGAACGGAGATGTAAACTACGGATTGTATGGAGCAGGAACAATAGAAAACCATGCTGATATGAACTTCGGAACAGGCTTGGGAAATGTAGGAATATACAGTATAGACGGAGGAACAGCGAAAAACCATGCGAATATAACAGTAGGCGGATCTGATACAAGTGATCCTAATGTATCGAATCGTAAATATGCAATAGGAATGGCAGCAGGATACGGAGAAGCACCTTCAGGATATACAGGAAATATAGAGAATGCGGGAATTATTAATGTAACAGGAGAGAACAGTATAGGAATGTACGGTTCACATGCAGGAACAACAGTAACAAATAACGGAACTATAAACCTTAATGCAAGTAATACTACAGGAATGTACTTGGATAACGGAGCAAAAGGGATAAATAACGGAACTATTCAGTCAAACGGAAGCAGATTAAAAAATGTAACAGGAGTAGTAGTAAAAAACGGTTCTGAATTGGATAACCAGGGAACAATAAATATAGATGCAACAAATGCAAGAGGAATAATATCCAAAGGAAATATTGCGGGAGCAAATCCTGGAGTAATTAAAAACTACGGAACATTAAATATAACAGGAAACGGATCTCAAGATGTCCAAGAAGCGACAGGTGGACAGGATATAGGAAAATCAATGGGAGGAGTATCAATAAATGCACCGGCAGGATCATCTACAGCGACAATAACAGTAAATGGACAACCTGTAGTACCTGAATTAGCAACAACGACAGGAGAAGAATACAGACCGATGGAAATATCAACAGTAGGAATGTATATAGATACTTCAAATAAAAGATTTACAAATCCTATAACAGGATTAAGTCATTTGTCGGGATTGACACAGGCAGACTTGATAGTAGGAACAGAAGCTGCGGAGAATACAACAGGTAAATATATACAGATAAATGATAAGATATTGGCACCGTATAATCAAATGATATTAAATAATCCTCAAATAGAAATGGAATGTCTATTCAGGATCATTGACATGGATGTCAAGTATAGCACAGAACCAGAAAACAGGAGTAATAGAAAACGCATATTTGGCAAAAATACCTTATACACAATGGGCAGGAAAAGAAGCAACACCTGTAGAAGTAACAGATACATATAACTTCCTGGACGGATTGGAACAAAGATACGGAGTAGAAGGAGTAGGCACAAGAGAAAAAGTATTATTCAATAAATTGAACAGTATAGGAAAGAATGAAAAAATATTATTCTATCAGGCAACAGACGAAATGATGGGACACCAATACGGAAACCTTCAACAAAGAATCAATGCAACTGGAGGCTTGCTTGACAAGGAGTTCAAGTACCTGAAACACGACTGGAGAAATCCATCTAAGCAAAACAACAAGATTAAGGTATTCGGCATGAGAGACGAGTACAATACTGATACGGCTGGAATCATTAACTATACAAGCAACGCCTACGGTGTAGCCTATGTTCATGAAGATGAAAAAATCAAGATGGGTAACTCAAACGGATGGTACGCAGGAGCGGTAACAAACAGATTCAAGTTCAAGGATATTGGAAAATCTAAAGAAAACCAGACAATACTCAAAGCAGGAGTGTTCAAGACAATGTCGCCTAAGAAGGACTACAACGGGGCATTGCAATGGACAATCGGCGGAGATGTATTTGTAGGTATTAACGACATGAAACGTAGATACCTGGTTGTAGACGACGTATTCCAGGCAAAATCTGACTACCATTCTTATGGAGCGGCATTAAAGACAGATTTGGGATACGACATAAGAATGAGTGAAAGAACACATTTACGTCCATATGGAGCATTGAAGATGGAATACGGAAGATTCAATGACATCAAGGAAGACAGAGGGGAAATGAGACTGGAAGTAAAAGGGAACGACTACTTCTCAGTTAAGCCGGAAGTCGGAATGGAATTCAGATACGTACAGCCGCTTGCAGTGAGAACAAATCTGACAGTTGGATTGTCAGCCGCCTATGAAAACGAATTAGGCAAGATGGCAAGCAAGAACAACGAAGGAAGAGTAAGATACACAAGCGCAGACTGGTTTGGAATAAGAGGGGAAAAGGAAGATAGACGAGGAAATGGCAAGTTTGACTTGAATATTGGAGTTGACAATACAAGATTTGGAGTGACAGTAAATGGAGGATACGACACTAAAAGGTAACAATGTAAGAGGTGGAATAGGATTCAGAGCTATTTACTAGTCCTAATCGTTAATTCAAATTATTTGAACAAAAAAATAAGGAGCAGTGAGATTTACAGTTTCACTGTTCTTTTTGTAGAAATAATACAAAAACTCCATTTAATAATGGATTTATTACAAATTTTTTTAATTAAAGGATAAAACTTAATATTTTTCAAATGATTAAAACATAATTTTTACTTTTTTTAGATTCTAGTATAAATTAATCCATCGGAGCATTTTTTTCTGTGCTGGCAAAACTGTTTGAGCATAGCGAGTTTTTTTGTCAGTGCAGAAAAATGTCGTAGACTAGCCATAGGTTATTGCGTAGCAATCTTGCCACAATTTTTAATTATCAGGATAAACCTTTACTGCAAGATGAGGATTTGCGGCAATGAGCAATCCTACGAAAATAAAAAAACATAGTAATATGAAAAAAATATTTATTAATCAAAAATATCTAAAAAAATAATAAAAAAACAATTTAGTTGAATGATTATGAATTAGCTATCAAACAATCTTATTATAAAAATTTATTCTTATTTTTTTAAACGGGGTTTAGTATTATAATGTGATTTAGTATTAGATTTATTGAAATTACAATAAATTTTTTTGAATTTATTATTAAAAATATAAAAAAATTGTGGTATAATGTGAAAATATAAGTATAAATAAAAAAATTGAATAAAAAAATAAAAATAATTTTTTGGAAGAGGAGAATAGAATATATGTTATTAGAATTAAGAGAACTTCAAACAAATACAAAAGAGTATTTGGGAAAAGAAATTGAAATTAACGGATGGGTAAAAAAAATTAGAAGCCAAAAGAACTTTGGATTTATTGAGTTAAATGATGGAACTTTTTTTACTGGGATTCAAGTTGTATTTGATGAAGCGTTGGAAAATTTTGAGGAAATTTCTAAACTTACAATTTCAACTTCTGTTAAAGTTACAGGAATTGTGGTAGAATCGTTGGGAAAAGGGCAAGATTATGAAATTAAGGCAACAAAAATTTCTGTCTACCAAAAGGCTGACTCAGATTATCCATTGCAAAATAAAAGACATACATTTGAGTTTTTAAGAACGATTGCACATTTACGTCCTAGAACTAATGCTTTTTTTGCAACATTCAGAGTACGTTCAATCTTGTCTTATGCAATTCATAAATTCTTTCAGGAAAAGAACTTTGTGTATGTGCAAACTCCGATAATTACTGGAAGTGATGCGGAAGGTGCTGGAGAAATGTTTAGACTTACGACGCTTGATATAAATAATGTTCCAAGAACTGAAAATGGAAGCATTGACTTTAAGCAGGATTTCTTTGGGAAAGAAGCAAATCTTACAGTAAGTGGACAGTTAAATGTTGAAACATTTGCAACAGCATTTAAAAAAATACTTATACTTTTTGAGCCCTACATTCAGGGCTGAAAAATCTAATACTCCAAAAACATGCGGCAGAATTTTTGGATGATGGAGCCTGAAATTGCATTTGCTGATTTGGATGTAAATATGGATGTTATTGAAGAAATGATAAAATATATTGTGAAATTATGTGAGAGAAAAATGCTAAGGAAGAAATGGAATTTTTTTCAATAAATTTGTAGATAAGGATTTATTTAATAGACTTGATACATTAGTAAACAATAAATTTGATAGAATTACTTTATACTGAAGCTATTGAAATTTTTGAAAAATTCAAAAACAGAAATTTGAATATGAAGTGGAATGGGGAATTGACTTACAAACTGAACATGAAAGATATTTAGCGGAAAAACACTTTAAAAAGCCAGTATTTGTAACTGATTATCCTAAAGATATAAAGGCATTTTATATGAAATTAAATAAAGATGGTAAAACTGTAAGAGCGGTTGACTTTATTGGCGCCTGGAATTGGGGAAATTGTAGGTGGAAGTCAAAGGGAAGATGACTACGATGTTCTTTTAGGAAAAATTCGTGAAATGGGATTGAAAGAGGAAGACTACTGGTGGTACTTAGACTTAAGAAAATATGGAAGTGTGCCACATTCAGGATTCGGACTTGGATTTGACAGAATGCTTATGTATATTACAGGGATGACAAATATTAGAGATGTAATTCCGTTCCCAAGAACAACTAAAAATTTAGAGTTCTAATTGTTTAGGAGGAACAAAATGGGGAAAACAAGAAGGATAGTAATGATGGTGGCAATTCTTCTCACTTTTGCAACAGTTGTAAAGAGGAAATTATTATGTTGCTGAAAATACAGAAACCGAAGGCGGAGATGCAACAACTGTAAACAGTGATGAAGAAAGCGTTCTGCCACCAACAACTAAGGCTGATGAAACTACAAAGAAGGCATTTAAACCGCCAAAGGAAGAAACAGTAAAGCCAAAGGAAAGAGATACTGGAACAATGCCGGCGACACAGACAGAAGATATATCTACAGAGGCAAAAGTATAATTCCTATGCAAATTATGAAAATGCTACACTTGCTAAAAAAAGTTCATCAGCAACATTTAGAATGGCTCAGCTGTATTTTCGTGATGGACTTTATGAAAAGGCGGTAAATCTGGCATTGAAGGATGAAAATCCTGATATTCCTGTGATGTACGTAATTGCGATTGGATCTCGGCTTATGGGGAATAATGACAGATCGATTGACTATTATGCCAGAATTTTTATCGCAGGATGAAAAATCAGGCTGAAGCAAAATTGGGGATAGGCATTGCCTACAAATCAAAAAGGGGATTTTTTTCAAAGGCGTTAGGGATATTTAAGAGATTATAACTCTACACATGCCGATGATGAAGTAAAAAAAGAAATTACAATATTAAATGAAATATTAGCTGGTTCAAGATAAAAAAATAGGGGGATTATTGTGGAATGGCTTAGATTAAAGGAATATGGGATGAAAAAAATAACCATATAAAAAAATTGATGTTGATTTTTTCAAGATTTTTGAAGAATTATTTTATGAGGAAAAATTTTTAAATTATTTAATGATGAATTAAAACATCAGCTTGATGAATCAATGAAAAATTGATATGAAAGAAAGGCTCAATCTTTACGAGCGAAACAGAGTTAGAATAATTAGTGCAAATGATAAGGAATATCCAAAAGAAACTAAAGGAAATAAAAGATTATCCAGTATTTTTGTACTTAAAGGGGAAAAAACTGAAGGATTATGATAAAATAAAAATTGATAAAGATAAGATTTCAGTGGAAAATAAACGGAATATAGCAGTTGTAGGTACAAGAAGAGCTACAAAATTTGGAAAAACAGCTTGTGAAAAAATTGTAAATGAACTTGTAAATTATGATGTGACCTTAATTAGCGGACTTGCAGAGGGAATTGACACAGTTGCCTTTGAAAAACTGCGCTTGATAAGGGAATAGAAGTTGTATCAGTAGTGGGGACTGGGCTGGATATTGTATATCCCTATGACAATCGAGGCTTGTGGGAAAGGATTGCGGAAAATGGAACTATTGTAAGTGAATATCCGTTGGGAACACAGCCTACTAGATGGACTTTTCCAAGGAGAAATCGGATTATTGCGGGAATGTCAGATGGAATTTTGGTGGCTGAAAGTTTTAAAAAAGGCGGCGCATTAATTACTGCGGAATTGGGATTTAGTATGAACCGTGAAATTTTTGCCATTCCAGGATTTATAAATTATCCATCTTTTGAAGGCTGTAATGACTTGATTAAAAATAATAAGGCGAAATTAACAACTTGTGGAAATGATATTGCGATTGAGTTTTTGTGGGATATAAAAAAAGGAAAAAGCAAATTACAGAAATTGACAGAGGAAGAGCAGATTGTTTTTTTGAAGTAATTACAGAAGAAGTAAGTTTTTGAACAGATATTGCAAAATGTGAAGGAAAAAAATTGAGAAAAATAAATTATTTTCCGTAATTATGAGTTTAAAAAAATTAGAGGATTGATTACAGAAACAAATGGGGCGAAGTATATAAGAATAGTATAATTAAAGCAGGGTATCAATTACCATACCTTTTGTATTCTGTTTGTCTAAATATTTTTTTAATCAGTAATAGTAAAAAAAATAATAAGTAAAATTTTATTAGAAGAAAAAAATGGCTGTTTGAGCTTTTTGTAATAGATTTTAAATCAAATAAAAGTTATTCAAATTGAAATAATTTATATTCAAAAAGTAAGTTCTATTTTTTTCTTTTATAAGAAAAATTTTGTATAGAACGTGGGTGCAGGGAGATGATGTTTGATCTCTTGATTGAAAAATTGTTATAAATGAAAATAAAGAAAAATAATTATTAATTGAAAATGACTTAAAATAAATATTTATAAATAGATAAAGAAATAAGGAGAAATTAGAGTTGGCTAGAAAGTTAGTTATTGTTGAGTCACCGTCAAAGGCGAAAACCATTGAAAAAATACTTGGTAGAAATTATGAAGTTGTTGCATCTTATGGGCATGTGATTGATTTGCCAAAAACTAAAATTGGGATAGATGTGGAAAATAATTTTGAGCCGCAGTATAAGGTTATAAAGGGGAAAGGTGAGATTTTAAAAAAATTAAAGGAAAAGGCAAAAAAAGGCAAGCAATGTTTATCTGGCTTCGGATCAGGACAGGGAAGGGGAAGCCATTGCCTGGCATATTTCAAATTACATTAAGCAGCCTGATAAAACTAGGAGAATTGAATTTAATGAGATAACTAAGACGGCTGTAAATAATGCAATTAATAGCCCAAGAGATATTAATAATAATCTTGTTAATGCGCAGCAGGCCAGAAGATTGCTGGATAGAATAGTGGGATATAAAATAAGTCCGCTTCTATGGAAAATAATTAACCGTAATGCAAGTGCTGGACGGGTTCAGTCGGTTGCACTAAAATTGATCTGTGACCTGGAAGATGAAATAAATGCATTTGTGCCGCAAAAATATTGGGAAGTCAGTGCATTAATTGAAAAAGGATATTAATCTTAATTTGGTAAAAAAATTGCAGATGAAAAAAAGTGGATAAAAATATTTGATGAAAAAGTTATAAAAAAATTAAAGAAAGACTTGAAAAATGAATCGTTGACACTTGAAAAAATAGAAGTTAAGAAAAAGTCACAAAGACCGCCACTTGTGTTTAAAACGAGTACACTGCAGCAGCTTGCTTCTTCATATCTTGGATATGGCGCAAGTAAAACTATGAGAATTGCAGCAGCTTTTATGAAGGGCTTGAGATTGATGGTGAAAAACAAAGGGCTTATAACTTATATGAGAACTGATTCTACAAGAATTTCCGTTGATGCAATAAATATGGCAAAGGATTATATTACCCAAAAATTATGGAGAAAAAAATATGTGGGAAAATATGTGGTGAAAAAAATTCAAAGTCAAATGTTCAGGATGCCCATGAAGGAATTCGTCCATCAGATATAAATTTAGTTCCTGATGAAATAAAGGGATATTTGACAAATGAGCAGTATAAATTGTATAAATTGATTTGGGACAGATTTTTAGTTTCGCAGTTTGCAGCGATGCAGTATGAGCAAATGCAAATTAATGCTGTAAATAAAGATTACCGTTTTAGAGGAACAATTAACAAAGTTATTTTTTTGATGGATATTACAAGATTTTTTTAAAGATGAAGATGAAATTAAGACTGGAGATTTTCCAGAATTAAAAGAGGGAAGCGTTCATCCAATTGAAAAAAATTGAACATTGAAGAAGGAATTACAAAGCCGCCAACAAGATTTTTCAGAAGCGACTCTTGTTAAAAAAATTAGAATCTGAAGGAATCGGACGTCCGTCAACTTATGCTTCAATTGTTGAAACTTTGAAAAACAAGGGAATATGTGGAAATTATTGAAAAACGTTTTTTTCCCGACATATCTGGGATATGAAGTTAAAGATGAACTTGTGAAGAATTTTTAAAGACATTATGAATGTGAAATTTACTGCGAATATGGAAAAGGATTTGGACAAAGTTGAAGAAGGGACTGTTGAATGGGTTCAGCTTTTTAAGGGATTTTTTTATAGTTCGCTGGAAAAGGATATTGTCAAGTTTGAAAAGGAAATTGATGAAATAAAAAAATCGTAGAGTTGTGGCGGATGTGATGGATTCTGAAGGAATCCAATGGTTTTAAAAAAACTGGATTGTATGGAAAAATATTTGATAAGTGAAACAAATGAAAAGGAAAAAAATTTCATTAAAGGGAATTCTGTATCGCCTGAAGAGATTAGAAAGGGAGAAATCTTCGTAAAGGAAGTGGTTGAAAAACTTCAAAATAATAAAAAAAGGGAATCCTGACTGATTATTTCTGATGAAAATGGAGTCAAATATGTATTAAAAGTTGGAAGATATGGAGAATATCTTGAAAGTGAAAAATTATGAAAATGATGAAAAAGAATGTCGCTGCCGCTGGAATTGAAGCAAAAAAATATAGAAAAAGGTTCTGTAATTGAACTGGATGGCGTTTTGCAAAATAAATGAGGAAATGAAACGGATTTCTGAAATTGACAGGAAAAATAATAGAAGAAGCTGGAGTTTGCGAGTTTTGTGGAAGACCTTATGAAATAAAAACTGGAAGATTTGGAAAATTCCTTGCCTGTACAGGTTACCCAGAATGCAAGACAATAAAGAATATAAAAACTGGGAAAGTGACAAGAGTGACTGAAAAGGAAGAAAAAACAAAAACTAAAAAGGCGGTTTCTAAAAAAACAGCTAAAAAATCAACTTCCAAAGCAAAAACTAAAAAGACAGCGACAGCAAAAAAGAAGAAAACAACTAAAAAGTCATAAAGGCAAGAAGGTGAAGAAAATATGAAAAAAACTGGAATGGATAAGTTATTTGATAAATATGTAAAGAGGATTCAGTCTGGAGATACAAAGGCTATGAATGAAATTGCCCTTATTTTTCAAAATAACTATGAAGATGAAAATGCAGAAAAGTGGTTTTTAAAGGCAATTGAGGCAGGAGATTATGAATATGCCAATAATTTGGGATATTTATATGCCAATCGGCACGATTTTGAAAATGCAGAAAAGTATTATTTGATTGCAATTGAAAATAATGATTATGATGCCTTGAATAATTTGGCAATTTTGTATGAGCAATATGGGAAAATTGAAGAGGCGGAAAAATATTATTTGGAGTCGGTTGAGAAAAATTGTGAAGGTGCAGAAAAGAATCTGCTTATGTTTTACAATAGTACGGATCAGATTGAAAAAGCTAAGGATTTGTATATGCATTTAGCCTGGAAAAATGATACTGATGCAATGAATCGGTTAGGAATAATTTTTGGAAACGAAGGAAATTTTAAGGAATCAAAAAAGTGGTTCTTAAAGGCTGCGGCATTGGGAGATGAGCATGCAAAAGAATAATTTGAAAGTATTGGAAGAAAAATTTGAAAAAGTAAAATAGTTTTTTTACATTGAAAGATTTAAAATTAGGAATTTCATATTTTGGTAATAATAAAAATAAGAGGATTAACTTCTGTTTGTTACACAGTTGTCAATCCTTTTTTTACTTAAAAATTTTTTTGTATTTAAGACTATTTTTCCGTTATATAGCAAAAACTGATTTAAAATTTAACTTAAAAAGTTATGATTGCTTTTGCTCAAATCCTAAGTTTATATGATTTTTGAATAGGGTCAAATATAATAATGTGTTTGTTTTTAAATTTTTTTAACAAGAGATTCTGATTCTCCTTGACAGAAAGTAAATAAAAATATATTTAAATTATAAATTTGCTATTTCAAAATAATAGTATTAATTTTTCCAAGTATTCTTTATTAAATTGTATCATTTTTTTCGACATTTGCAATAACTAAAAAGCATATCATTTTTCTAAAAATTTTTTTCATCTGGTAAAAGCGATATTCTAAGTTCTTCGCTTTCCCTTTTTATCCCAATTACATTCATTTCGTATTTTTTTCTCAAATTCAGTTCAATGAGATTTTTTTGCCTATAATTTTTTTCGGAACTTTAAATTCAAAAAAATCCTGTATTTTTTTCAGAAAATTTTTAAATGTTCTGTGACATCTGGCTTTTAAAAATTCAAAAGCTAAATCTATTCCAACTGTTTTCATCAGGAAATGCAACTTTAGTTGCTCCAATTTTTTTCCAAAACCTTTCCTTCAATTTTTTTGTAATAGCTTTTACAAATAATAGTTTTTTTATTCCTAATTCTTTTAACATAACCGTGACTAATGCACTTGTTTGCAAACTGCCCTCAATACAAATAAATGCTACCTCAAAAATCATCGCTATTTACCATTTTCTTTAGTGAATTTTTCTTCTGTTACATCAAAAGAAACTGCTTCTCCGACGGTACCATCGTCTATTATTTGCTGTATAAGTTCCTCATTTTTTTGTCGATTACAAGTACAGTTTCATTGTGTCTATAAAGTGTTTTTTTGCAATACTTCTCCCGAATTTTTCCTGCTCCTATAACTAAATATCCTGCCATTTTTTTCCTCCTCAAAATTATCCTATCAAAATATTTTCTTGTGGATAGGTATAATGTCCTTTTTAAATTTGACTTTGACAATGCCAAAGTGATTGTGAGCGGTCCAACTCTTCCAACGAACATTGTAACAATAAGTATAAATTTTGAAATATCCGAAAGACTTGGTGTCAAATCTCTAGAAAGTCCAACTGTTCCAAATGCTGAATATACTTCAAATGCTAAATCCAGAAAAATTTTTTTATTTCTTTCAAATAAAATTAATAAAAAAATACACAAATTACCGTATAAATAAGTGAAATAAATAATATAGCGATTGCTTTGCTATAAATTCTCCAGCTAATACTTCTCTTGTCATATTCGACTGCATCCTTATTTTTTTAAGTGTTGCCAAAGTTCCCTAAGACTATAAGCCCAAGCGTCGTAGTCTTTATTCCGCCACCAGTTGAGCCTGGAGAAGCGCCGATAAACATTAAAAATAATAAATAAAAGTGAAGTTGACCTTTTTAGACCTAAAATTGAAATTGTGTTAAATCCAGCGGTTCTCGTTGATACACTTTGAAAAAAATGATGCTTCTAATTTTTTTGCACAAAAAGATAAGTTTCAATCGTGCTTTTATTGGAATATTCCAAGATAAACATTGCAAATGTTCCAGCAATTATTAAAAAAATGGATATTTTAATGCTCAATTTAGTTGTCAAAGTCAGTCTTTTTCTCCTTTTTCGTAAAAAAACATTGTAGCAATTTAAAATTGTTGAAAATCCGATTCCGCCTAGAAATATTAGAAGTGGAATTGTAATATTTATCAAAAAAACTGTTTTTTTAAATCCGTATAAATTGTCTGAAAATAATGCAAATCCAGCATTGCAAAATGCTGACACAGAATGGAAAAAGTGAATAATAAACTGCTTTTAAAAAAACTAAACCTTTTTATAAATTCAAAAAAATAAAACAACAGCTCCAATAAATTCAATCAAGATTACAGAAAAAAATAACTTTTTTTCACATATTCTTCAATTCTAAAAAGTTGTGTCAATGTTTATATCTTCTTGAACTATTTTTTTGGTATAATATCCAATTTTCTTTGAAATCATAATAATTATAACTGATGTGAACGTTATAACCCCAAGTCCTCCAAGCTGTATCAAAATCAAAATTATAATTTGCCCGAAAGTATTGTAAACACTGCCAATATCAATACTAGAAAGCCCTGTCACACAAATAGCTGAAGTTGCTATAAAAAAATCCATCAATCAACTTTACACTTTTTTTCCATAATTCACAGAAATCGGCAAAGATAATAAAATTCCGCCTAAAACTGTCACTATTACAAATGATAATAATATTGTCATATATGGTGAAAAAGATTTATTTTTAAAAAAACATTTTCATTTCCTCTATTCATTTTTTTCCTTTTTTTAAATTATTTAATTCTTTAAAATAAATATACCACATTCAATTTTTTTGTCAATTGTAGAAATTAAAAAAAAATTTTACAAACATAGATATATTTAATTAGTCTAAATTTTTGATTTCTAAAGATTAAAAAAAGGTTTGACAAGTTTGATTAATTGTGATAAATTTAAAAAAAGTCATTTGATTTATTTAAGATAAATAATAAAAAAATTATCTAGGCAGTTGTAAAAAGTAAAATTGAATAACAGTAGTATTTATGGTTAAGCCCCTTGTCCAAAAAGTGGAGAAAAGAAGAAAATTAAATGTAAAAATACTGTATTTATCGTACTTTTTCAGACTTTTTACAAATGACTAAATAAAAAAATTATTGGAAAGGAGAGAAATACTAAAAAAATATGGAATTTTATAATTTTAATTATTTAGAAAACCAAAAATTTGTAACAGATAAATTTTTTTCTTGTTGTAATAATTTTAGTAATAGCGTTTATATGTATTTGCATTTTGGAAATGGTTTAAAGGAAGTATTTCGCTTTGAGAGATAAACAGCTTTAGTTTACTTGGATTGATGTTTATTTTTCTTATTTGCATTATATCATTATGATAATTATAGAGCGAAAAAAATAACGAAGAAAAAAAGTTTATAAAAAAATTCGGCAAGTGTTATAAAAAAAATTATCTGAAAAAAATTTAAAGTTAATGAAAATGATATTTTTATAAATACACCTGAAATAACAGAAGATACCGTTTATAAAATAAAAGACAAATTTTACCAAATTCACTGGGTAGGAAATAATATCTTGGTTGAACAAATGACAGTGCCTTATGTGGATGAAGTTAAAACAATTAAAGAATAATAGCATTTAAGCTGAAAAAAATATAAAAAGAAAGGAAGATGATGTAATTTTTGGATTTTATAATTCTTGTTGCAATAAAACTTACAATTGGATTTATTGCATTAGTTTTGTTTATGAATTTAAATGGACGCAGCCAATTGGCACCAACATCAACAGAAGATCAAATAGGTAATTATGTCCTTGGGGGAATTATCGGTGGTGTAATTTATAGTCCAAATATATCAATAATTCAATTTTTTTAATAGTTCTTTTGATATGGGGACTTTTAATGACAGTAACTGATTTTCTAAAAAAATACAAATAAAAGCGTAAAAAAATGATAGATGGACAAGTTGTGTACTTAATAAGAGATGGAAAAAAATGCTAACAGAAAAATTTTTGCACAAGCGACACTTTCAATTCCTGATTTTTACACAAAGTTGAGAACAAAAAGGTGTTATGCAAATATCAGATATAGAAGAAGCTTTTTATGGAATCAAATGGACAACTTATCGTTATAAAAAAAGGTGAAGATGGTTATTCAAATTTATTGGTTTCTGAAGGAATATACAAGAGGATAACTTGAAACATATTGGAAAAAGATGATAATTGGTTGAAGGAAGAGTTGGCGAAATATAACGTTACTGATCTTGGTGAACTTTTTCATTGTTGAATATAGCGGTGATGGAAAAACTTTTTATTGTGAAAAAAATAGAAAAAAATTTTTAAGAGAAAAAAATACTTAAATGGCGATATAGTTTGCTAGTTGAGTATTTTTTTATTTTTATTGCTAAAATTTTTAGACACATATAAATATTAATCTAATTTTAAAAATTCAGATTGAAAAAAATTATCAGATGTGATATAATATTATTGTAAAAGTAAAAAAATTAATTGAAAAAAAGAATTTACAGAATAAATATTTTTATACTATAATAAACATAGTGAAACTAATCTAAAATCAGAAACAAAAAGTTGTGACTATTTTACTCAAATCTTAAATTTATATGATTTTTTTAACGGTTTAATTTTTGAATGAGTTTGAGTATGTTAGTAAAAAAAAGGATTGAAGGCAATATTTAAAGTAAAAAAATAAAAATAAATTTGAGGAGGCGGAAATAATGGGAAAAAAAGCATTAGTAATTGGAGCTGGAGGAGTATCGAATGTAGTTTGCCATAAATGTGCACAAAATTCA
>BNJU01004173.1_pt1 | contig 113862 bp, 112 predicted proteins | sample 8539281 | NCBI WGS metagenome assembly BNJU01 (sample SAMD00202456, study PRJDB9452) | human saliva metagenome | isolation source: human saliva | place: Japan
GGGCTGATGAATAGCCGCGGCTATGACTCTTTTTTTGTGTGTTGAATCAGATACGGCCTGACTCTTTCATGAATTCAATGTATTTCAATCCCCAAGATTCTAAAGCGGTTAGGACTGTGCGAAACTCGGATCCCACTTCCGATAGGCTGTATTCTACCTTCGGCGGGACTGTGGCATAGACCTTGCGGGAGATAAGACCGTCATGTTCCATTTGTCGGAGTGCTCGTGTCAGAGTGGCTTGAGTAATGGGGTTCAAACGACGTTCAAGTTCTCGAAAGCGAACAGGACCTTCTGCCAGTTCGTGCAAGATTAAGAGTGCCCACTTGCCGGCTAAGACCTTTTGGCTTGTTGCAAAGGGGCAGCGTCCTACGAGGTCATGTATGTTGGTGAGTGTGTCTGACATAGAAATCTCCTTTTAAACGTTTTTTGTAAATAAACAGTAGGTAATACACGCTTACTTATCAATATATCACACCGCATAAGGGAGTCAACTCATTAATAGTATCTTTTTTATATGTACAAATATTTTTGAAAAAAACAGGCAGTAAACGACCTAAATCTATCATGTTTGATAGTACCTATCGGAAATAATTCTACTATTCAGGGTAAGCGTAAGCTACTATAATGAGTGTGTAATAAATATGAGTCGATGCAGTTTCAGTAAGCAAGCGACGTAAATTCAGGAGGTTACTATGACACACGAAGAATTGAAAGCAAAAGTACAGGCCTTGGCAGATGCGGCAACAAGTAATGAAAAGGTAAAGGCCTTCGCCAATGAATGGTTAGCGGCTGACGGAACGGATAAGCAAGCAGGATTGACGAAAGAGTTACCGACTGTTGTGAAGGAAAATATTGCTCTTATTGACGAAACTATTAATTTTATGGGTTCTTCTACGGCAGCGGAATTGTTCGGTAAAGAAGCGGCTCATGCCATGTTGAAACATGCCGAAGAAATTAAGGCGCAAGGCGCGGAATTTTGTGATTGTCCCGGGATGTATTGCTTGTAAAGATATTATCGATCATTTGGATGAAATCTAATTTGCTGAATAAAAAGCGGCTCCGAAAGGAGCCGCTTTTTATTCAGCCTTCATGTGACAACTCTTTGGGGAAAGGCCTGTTCATAGACATACAGTCAGACGAAGTGTACAATAAAACACATATGATCTATAAGGGCGGATTACGCATTTCGATGGCAGGAGGCAGTTCATGAAAGCTATAATAAACAGCCGCATAGTGACGAAAGAGACGGTTCTTACCGGTCATGTTCTTGTCTATGATGAGAGCGGAATTCAGCAAATCGTGAGCACTGATAACTTTCAAGCAGGAAAATGCCGTGTTATAACGGACGGAAGCGGCTATATTGCGGTGCCGGGCTTTATTAATGAACATATTCACGGCCTGGGAGGCGTCGATGTCATGGATGACGATCCTCAAGCGTTAGCCGTCATGGCAAACGCTTGCCCGAAACGGGTGTTACGGCCTTTCTGCCGACGACTATGACTTATGATCTGCCAAGTATTACGCGTGCATTGACTCGTATTCGCCGTTATATGAAGGAGCAGCGTATAGGGGCAAAAGTCCTGGGTGCCCATATGGAGGGGCCGTTCATCAGTGATATCTATAAGGGGGCTCAAAAGAGCACCCATATTGTTAAGGCCGATTTTTCGTTAATAGAACCCTTCATAGATACGGTACGCATCGTTACTCTGGCGCCGGAGACTTTACCCGATAACTCTTTTTTAGAAGCGTGCAAAAAGGAGGGAATCATAGTTTCTGTCGGGCATAGTGCCGCTACGTATGAAAAGCTGGCAGAGCGCTTGGCAGGTCTTGATCATTATCATGTGACTCACTTATATAATGCTCAATCACCTCTACATCACCGCAAGCCGGGTGTGGTAGGTGCGGCCTTGACGGATGAACGGGCCGTGTGCGAACTTATTTGTGATGATGTACACCTGCATCCGGCAGCACAAAGGTTGGCGTATATAGCAAAGGGGAGGAACGGTATCATCTTGATTACCGATTCCATCAGAGCTTGCTTGACAGAAAACGGTGAGTCGGAATTGGGCGGACAGAAGGTTTTCGTTCACGAGAATCGTGCGGAATTGGCAGACGGAACTTTAGCAGGCAGTGTTCTTACCATGGCTGACGGTGTACGTCGATTCATGCATAATACGGGCGCGTCCTTGCCGGAAGCTGTGGCGGCGGCAAGCTTGAATGTAGCCGTAAGCCTCGGCTTGGATCATCAGTTGGGATCCCTTGAAGTCGGTAAGGCGGCGGATATAGTCCTTCTTGATGAAGATACTTTACAAGTAAAAAAGACAATTATTGACGGAACGACAGTTTTTAGTGCCTAGACATATACAAAAGAGGCTGTACGGAATGTATTTTCATTCCGTACAGCCTCACGGTTTTTATTCAACAACCTGAACGATTTCATCCAAAGTGCGGCGTGTTTGTTGCGGTGCGGTTTTTCGTCGCGATAACCGAAGGCTGCCATAACGGCAATTCCGAAGCGGTTCGTATCGAACAGACCGAGTTCATCACCCAAAAAGGCGGTCATCTTATCTTGATTAAAGCCTTCCATGGGGCAAGAATCAAGTCCTTCATAAGCCGCCATAGTCATCATATTGGACATGACGATGTAGGCCTGCTTGGAAGACCAGTCGAAGGCAGCCCGTTCGGATTCAAAAGTTTTATAATCTTCAGTAGTGAATTGAGCATATTTTTGGCGATATGCAGCATCTACTTCAGGCGGTAATTGTTTTACCTCTTCTTGAATATGGCGGATGTAGGGGGAATCAAATTCGAGGTCCGCCTTTTTGCGAGCCAGGAATACGACTACGTGACTGGCTTCGAGACCTGCTAAAATTCCCCAGCCGTATTGTTTCATCTTTTCGCGGATATCCGGGTTTTGTACTATTAATAACCGGAAGGCTTCAAAACCGAGAGATGTCGGTGCTAATCGGCCGGACTCAAGAATCGCATTCCAATCGTCGTCGGAAATCTTTTTAGCTGAGTCAAATTTTTTGCATGCATAGCGATATTTCATAGCATAAGCTAAATCATTGCGATTCAGATTAGGCGCTTTTAATTCGACGGTTTCTATTTCGTATTTGTTCATGTCTGTCTCCTTATAGTATACGTAGATTCATCTGTTGTTACTGTTTCCTATTTGCGACGTCGGTGATCGGCACCCTTGTGCTTTGTTTTATGTACTTTCTTTTTAGTAGCCTGGTAGGTGCTGGCCGGGCGGGTGTCTTTGTAGACCCGCTTTTTCTTAGGAGCCTTATTGGCTCCTACTGTCTTAATCTTACCGTTAGCCGTGTATTTCGTGATCGTTGCTTGTATAGTGTGTTCAATGCGCCGGATTTTGTCTTCATCGGCACCTGTCGCGAACATGACGGATAGTCCTGAAGATCCGGCACGTCCCGTACGCCCGATACGGTGAATATAGTAGTCCGTATCACCGGGGACATCGTAACTGAAAACGTGGGAAATCCCTTCAATATCAATACCTCGGGCGGCAATATCCGAAGCGACGAGAATTTGTGTCTTGGCCTTGGCAAAATCACGCATCACCTGATTACGGCGCCCTTGAGACATATCGCCTTGCAGTTCAGCGACGTTAAAACCGCGGGCAATAAGATCGCCCGCCAGTTTCTTAGTTCGGTCTTTCGTATTACAGAAGACAACGGCCAGGTAGGGGTTAAATTCGGTGAGCATATCACAGAGTTTTTCAAATTTGCGATCTTCGCTCATCATGTAAATTCGCTGTTCTATATTTTCCAGCGTAACCGTTTCGCCTTCACGGACAGTAAGGCTTAGGGGCCGATCCATATGCTTTTTGGCAAGGCTGCGTACTTTATCGGGGATGGTAGCGGAAAAAAAGAGGAGTTGCCTTTTTTTCGGAGTCATGCCGATAAGTTCGTCCACCTCCGATAAAAAGCCGGACTGCAGCATTTGGTCCGCTTCATCGACGACAACATAGTGAACACCGCTCAAGTCGAGAGAGTTGCGGCGGCAATGGTCTAAGAGTCTACCGGGTGTACCGATAATGACTTGAGGCCGACGGTGCAATTTCTGCAATTGGTTTTCAATGGTTTTGCCGCCGATAAGATTGAGAATGTCCAAGCCCGTAACAGGCGTAAAAGAGTCGGCGACGGTGGCAAGCTGTTCTGATAACTCGCGTGTCGGTGCCATAATCAAGGCTTGTGTCATAGACACGTCTTTTTTTATACCTTGGAAAATCGGTAGAAGAAAAGCCAAGGTTTTACCTGTACCGGTTTGTGCCTGGACGAGAAGATTATGCCCCTTAAGGGCAGCCGGTACGGCCTGTTCCTGAACAGCCGTAGGTTCCGTAATATGTTGATTTGTCAAAGCTTCCACAAGAGAGGCGTTAATGCCCAGAGAAGCAAAGGTTTTATTCATAATAAAGCTCCTTATGTAGCATATGTAATAATACTAAATCCAGCCGAATTTACTGCACGCTTTTACGATTCCGCCCGCATCATTGCGGTCTGTTATGTAGTCTGCACGGGCTTTGAGTTCTTTTTTTGCATTGCCCATGGCAATGCAAAAAAACGGCTTTGTAAACATGGAAATGTCGTTCATGCCGTCACCGAAAACTACAACATTTTCCGGAGACTCACCCATCATTTTCATGAGTTCGAAAATCCCTTTTTCTTTGTGAGTCGGTTCTATTAAAAGACGGTTTCCTAAATAAGGAATGACGGGGAGGCCGTGTAAGTTCGGCATAACTGCAGGGCAATCGAAAAAAATCTTGTAAACGGCTTGAATGGAATCAATAGTGTCATCCGTACCGTAATGTTGTTCAAAATGAGTATACCCGGAGATGTCAAAGCTATCGTATTTGGAACGCATAATCGGTTCGTTTTCCGTAGCAGCCGCCCAAGGAATACCTTGCTTTTCAAATTCTCGCAAAACGGCCTTGGCGGCTGTGAGTGGCAATGGCTCAAGCTTAAGGATTTTTCCGTCCAGTGTAAGACTGTTACCGCCGTCGGCGACAAATGAGTGAATGCCGTATGCTTTGGCGACGTGGGCCGCATCATATTGGGCTCGACCTGTCGCAATGGCGATAAAGTGTCCTTTTTGTACCAGTCGTTTCAGGCAATAAGCCGTATCGGCCGGTAACTGCTTTGTCAGTTTTAAGCCCAAGGTTCCGTCAATATCAAAGAAAAAGTATTTTCGTTTCATTCTGACCTCCGTACATACCCGTTATTATAATATAAGCGATCTTTAGGTAAAAGGGGAAGCCTATGATGAGATGTATTTTTTTGATATACTTGAAAAATAATGAAGTATAATACGGAGGTTTTGGTATGTCCTTATGGAAAGATGTGTGTAAGCAGGCTTTGTATATGAGCTTTTTTACCATTCTTATACCCATCGGCGCCTATACGATTCATAGTGGATCCAGTGCCGTTGTGGCTGCAGTTTCCTACGGTTTTTTATCGACGGTTATTCCCTTGGCCTATGTAGGGATGGCGGGAGCCGCTTTCGGCGATAAAAATGTGCGCATTCGCCGTATAGGTATCGTGGCGGCGCGGATTATTGTCGCTGTTGCCGTGTATGCTGTAGTAGAACACGGCAATCTGATGCAATGTCTGACACCTTTTTGGCAATGGCCTGCCGCCGGTCGAGACCTGGTCTTTATAATTCTCATGTATGCCGATTTGGTTCTTACCTTAACCATTGCTTGCATACTGACGGGTCGTAAAATGCGGAAAGGAGAGTCGGTTTATGCGGGAAACCCTTAAAGGTCTCGTAGCCGCCGTTGCCTGGTCCGCATTGTGGATTTTGCCCTTACCGTTCGGCACCTTTCGTGTCCGATCGGATTTTCTTTACGAGTCTGTCGCCGTTACTGCTTGGTGTATTAATCCTTACTGTTCCGCCTTGGCTGCGACGTAGAGATATGCGCCTTTTCGGGAAGTCCGTGTACCCGCCCTACAGGGTTACTGATTTATGCGACCGTTGTGGCACTCCTTTTCGGAACGGCCTTTTTAGGAGCGCTAAGAAGCACGGAATTTTGGCAATCCTATCCCTCCAGAGTCGGCGTGTATACGTTGTGGATGATAGCGGTGCTCATGGGGCAAGCTGTTATGGGTCGTATCTTTTTTCTATGGCATGATAAGGTGCGAAAACGGAGCTTTTCCGACTTTATCGATCCTTTGTTTTATGCCTTGCCAATACCGGCAGGTATGAGCGCTCTCTTCTTCTTTCCCGTAGTAAAGCTCGACGGGGTTCAAGCACAGGAAACCTTTGCACTCGGTTTAATCGGACTTTTCTTTTTTATTAATACGGTTGTGTACTTTACTTTTATTATCGGCACCTTTGCTTTTTATTTTTATCCTAAGAAAGAAACGTATCCGACCTTATCCCTTAGAATGTTAGGGTTAGTACGAGTCATTTTTGCAGTTTGTCTGTTTTTCTTTGTACAGGCATTTGTAAATGGGGCTACCGGTTTATATGCCTTTGAACTTACCCATTTGACGATGCGTAATAATGTTTTGGGTTTTTATTCTTCCTGCACTTACGTATGCACTTTTTATTGTTATTTCTATAGCCTGTACGATAGGAATATTCGACTTATTCATCCCGTTTATACGAATAAAACTGCGTAAAAAAAAGCGTTGCCTTTAAGGGCAACGCTTTTTAGCGTTCACTTCGCTTCCTGATTTATGATAAAATTTGTTTTTAAAATATTGAAACGGATCATATACGTAAGCCAGCCGATGAAGAGAACGAAAGCTCCCGCCCAGGAAGGTGGCAAACGTAATGGTAGTGAGTGCGTAGAGACAATAAATTAAGGAGACTCCGGCAAGAAAGGACGACATATTTTTATTGCATTCCGTATTGGTAATTCCTTCGGCTTTCAAAAAGCGGCTTTAAGGATAATGCACAGAAGATATACGGAATGACATTCGTCACTACCGCCCAATTGGCGAGTCGGGCGAAACTGAGCCGATAAGGACGGGCTGATGGTCATAAGAGACAGGAGTGTTTGCATAACCAGAATCAAAAAAACATACCGTGCAAGGGTACATCTGCTTGAGTAACCTTGGCAAACACCTTGGGAAAGAGACCTCTTTCAGCACTGGTCTTAAAAAAACACGGGCCAAGGTGAACTGCCAGGACAAAAGTGAGCCTGCGCAGGCGAAGGCCATAAGTCCCATGACGATACGTCCTGTTGTGGACCCGAACATTCTGGCAAAGGCCATGCCGAAGGGAGCATCGGATGTCAACAATTCGGCGTTGGGAACAATGCCGGCAATAACATTGGTCGAGGCAATGTAGATGACGGCAACGAAAGCCGTACTGAGGAAGGTTGCCTTAGGAACGGAAGTCCGCGGATTTTCAACGGCGTCCGCGTTTACCGATGCCGATTCCAAACCGAGGAAAGACCATAAAGTCAAGGCTATGGAATTGCCGACGGCATCGCTCCAGCTAATGGGATTGGGACACCAAGCTTCGATCCATGTTGTGGGATTGAACCAATACCAGCCGATGACGGAAATCGTCAGAATCGGCAGAATGGAGCACCAAATCGTAAAGGTTGTCAGCCTGCTTGAATAACGACTGCCCTTGATATTAAGGCTGGCGGCTATCCACAGCAAGGCGATAGTATATAAACAAGTTTGCACCGGTGAAAAATCCATGCCCAGAAAGCCGGCTCCGTATCCGACTGCGGAAATGGAAATCGCCACGTTGGCAATAACTATAGAAACTGAATAGGCGTAATTCGTCATAAAATGTCCTATTCGTCCGTAACCGTACTCGGCATAACCGCCCATACCGCCCGTTTTAGTAGTAAACATACCGCATCGGGAAAAGGTCATGGCCAGAGCCAGAGAACCGAGAGACGTAATAATCCAAGAGAAAATCGAGATCGTGCCGACCTCGGCGAGCTGAGAGGGTAACATGATGATGCCGGCTCCCAGCATATTGGCTGCAGTAATAAAGGTGAGCTGCACCCAAGACATTTTACGACGGTTAGTTTTCATTATCAGTCCTTCTTCCATTATAAATTGGGTAAAAACCCGTAATAAAAATCAATTCATTTTAGCATTTTTCTTTTTAGAATACTAGTAAAAAATAGCTGAAAATCCCCTTAAATTTAGTTGTATTTTCCGAAAAAATTAAACCGTAATAAAGGGCATATCCATGCCCGTTTTTAGAGATTTAAAAAATGGACGGATGCGGTGGATTTTATGATTCTTTATTCTACCTTAAAAGGTATGGTATAATAAAGTAACCTTTTTATAAGGTACGATATAGTAAATGAACGGGAGTGATATCCATGGAAAAAATTACAGCTTTTTATTTACACGAATGTCCCTATTGTGCGAATGCAAAGAGAGCCATAGGAGAACTGATTGAGGAAAATCCGGCCTATAAAGATATTCCCCTTACGTGGTATGAAGAAACGGAAAATCCCGATATCGTGGCAGGCCATGTCTATGAATATGTGCCCAATTTTTTTGTAGGTGATAAGAAAGTATATGAAGCACATCCCGGGGAATCATATGGAGAAACGAAGTTTTATATTAAAAAAGTATTTGATGACTTATTGAAATAGGAAAACCATGAAGATAAAATTACTGGCAACTTTTTTGACGTTCCTGATGATGACGGGCATGGCAACAGCGGAAGAAGCGGTCATTCTTACAAGCGCACCCTGAACAGGTCGCTATCGGTGCAGTCGGTATGCCTAATCCGATTAAGGACTATAAAAGCGTGTCGGCTGTAGCCGAAGCGGTCGGATTTCATGCCCTTGACGTTGGATGAAAATGAACAGTTCGCTTTAACGCATAGCTCTGCCATCCAGTCAGCGGCTCAAGTTTCTTATATAGAGAAGAATGTAAAGAATAACAATCGAATTCTCGTCAGGACCGCTTTGCGAAGCACTGTGGACGGACCGACTCTCAGCGGGTACTACGGGACCCCCTGGCAGGTAGACGTAGTCAATCACACGATCGTCTTTGTAACTGAAAGTGATTCTAGTGCTTATGCCGCTTATTGGAGAAGCGGTGCTTTTATATACTCTGTCAGTGCTACGGAATCTACGCACGAGGATTTCGGACGGATTGTGAACTCTCTGGTTCGGAAGACGGAAAAAGAACGTATTTTTTAAGACAGATGAGGATTTCGTAAAAGCCGGCTGTATGTCAGCCGGCTTTTATATACTGCCGAAGTCGGATAGGGGGACAAGGGTGAAAGAATTGCCGTTGTTTAAAGTAGACCGTGAGTACGGCTACAATCAGGAACACTTTAAAGATATTCGTATGAAACAAGGCGGTTGCGGAGCTGTTGTCGCCTGTGATGTAAGTATTTATTTGGCACGCTTTTACGGTCTTGATGAATTATGCCCTTTTGATGTGTATCAACCGATTACTGAAAAGGAGTATGTGGCCTTTTCTAAACTTATGAAGCCATACTTGAGCCCGCGAGCGACCGGAATAGATACAGTAGAAATCTGGATAGACGGGTACGGTCGATATTTGCAAGACCGAGGCATAGATTCTGTAGATCTTGACGGTCTGCACGGTGACTGCTCGTATGAGTTGTTTAAGCATGCCGTTACGGCACAAATTGATATGGGCATGCTCGTACCGTATTTGAACCTGCGCCATAAAAGTCCCGATTTAAAGAACTTCGTTTGGCATTGGTTCTGGTTGGCAGGGTATGAAGAATTTGCTCAAGAAACGATGGTCAAGGTGGTCAGTTACGGCACCTTTCGTTGGTTTTCTCTCAAAGAACTTTGGGATACGGGCTATTCTCGAAAGGGCGGCCTGGTCTTAGTGACTATAGACGATAAAAACACATAAATACTGTGATTCCGGAATAACCCGGAGTTATAGAAAAAATAAATCGGGACTTAATACGTCCATGCCATTGTAAATTACGTCCCAAAATGTCATAATACACTCGTAAGTTGAAATTGAATGTTAGTGTGTAACGGTTTCTATTCAAATAAGGAGTGTTTCAACTATGATTAAAGTCGGTATTAACGGTTTCGGCCGTATCGGTCGTTTTGTTTTTCGCGCGGCACAGAATCGTGATGATATTGAAATCGTAGGCATCAATGATTTGTTGCCTGTAGATTATATGGCATATATGTTAAAATATGATACGATGCACGGTCAGTTTGAAAGGTACTGTCGAGGCTGACGCAAAACGCAACGTACTCATTGTAAACGGTAAGGAAATTCGCGTAACGGCGGAAACGGATCCTGCCAACTTAAAATGGAATGAAGTGGGCGCCGAATATGTAGTTGAATCTACAGGACGTTTCTTGACTATGGACGCTGCTGAAAAACATTTGCAGGCAGGCGCTAAATATGTAGTTCTTTCAGCCCCTCCAAGAAGGGTGAAGACGGACGCCAGGCTGATATGTTTGTTTGCGGTGTCAATACGGATACCTATAAGGGACAGCAGATTGTGTCCAATGCATCTTGCACGACCAACTGCTTGGCACCGGTTGCGAAAGTGTTGAATGACGCTTTCGGCATTAAAGACGGTTTGATGACAACCGTTCATTCGACAACGGCTACACAGAAAACCGTTGATGGACCGTCTGCCAAGGACTGGCGCGGCGGTCGTGCCGCATCGGGAAATATTATCCCTTCGTCTACGGGTGCAGCTAAAGCCGTAGGTAAGGTTATTCCCGAATTGAACGGTAAGTTGACCGGTATGGCTATGCGTGTGCCGACCTTGGATGTATCGGTTGTCGATCTTACGGTTAACTTGGAAAAACCGGCAACGTACGAAGAAATTTGCGCTGCAATGAAGAAGGCGAGCGAAGGAGAATTGAAGGGAATCCTCGGTTACACGGAAGATGCGGTCGTATCGTCCGATTTCCTCGGTTGCACGTTGACATCCGTGTTTGATGCCGATGCAGGTATCGCCTTGACGGATACGTTCGTTAAAGTTGTATCCTGGTATGACAATGAAATCGGCTATTCCAACAAGGTTTGCGATTTGATTGCCGTAATGAATGACTACAACAGCAAAAAATAATCCGCTTGTGCGGGTGGCCGAAACGAAGAGGCAATAAGTTACCGACAGGCGGGAGAGGAATCTCCTGCCTGTTTTGTTTACGGCCTTCGGTATGATGTAAAGGAGAATGATAATGGCAAAGAAGAATACGGTCATGTTGATTATTATGGACGGGTTCGGGTTGAGCGAAAAGAAAGAATACAATGCAGTAGCTCAAGCGAATCTTAAGGTTTTGCCGAAATTGATGCAAATATATCCGCACTCGTATTTGGAAGCTTCCGCCGAAGCCGTAGGGCTGCCTCACGGACAAATCGGCAATTCGGAAGTAGGCCACCTGAATATCGGTGCCGGTCGCATTGTCTATCAATCTCTTACGAAAATTACAAAGGATATAGAAACGGGGGCTTTCTTTGATAAGCCTGCTTTAATTGAGGCTATGAAGAATGCGGCCGGCGGACATGCACTGCATCTTATGGGGCTTGTGTCACCCGGTGGTGTTCACAGTAGTGAAAAGCATTTGTACGGCCTTCTTGAAATGGCGGCCTCGTACGGCCTTAAAGAAGTGTACATTCATGCCTTTCTCGACGGCCGAGATGTACTGCCGCGCAGTGCCGGCGAGTATTTAGCGGAACTGGATGAAGAATGCCGGCGTATCGGTACGGGTGAAATCGCTACGATCAGCGGCCGTTACTATGCTATGGATCGAGATAAACGATGGGACCGTGTAGAAAAAGCCTACAGAGCTGTAGCAGACGGGGACGGCGAAACGGCAAAAGATTGGCAGGAATGCCTGGATAATTCGTATGCCCGTGACGTGTCCGACGAGTTTGTCGTACCGACGGTATTAAAAAAGGTGCCTGTTCATGACGGCGATTCTCTGATTTTCTTCAATTTCCGCCCCGACCGGGCACGTCAATTGACGGAAGCCTTTGTCAGCCCGTCTTTTGAAGGATTCAAACGGCCCTTACTGCATAATCTGTATTTTGCGACTATGACAACGTATGAAGATTCATTACCTGTTCATGTTATATACGGTAAAGAACACTTGGATAGCACTTTGGGGGAAGTGCTTGCTCAAGCGGGTAAAAAACAGTTGCGCATTGCCGAAACGGAAAAGTATGCTCATGTAACCTATTTCTTTAACGGTGGCGAAGAAGCGAAAAATGACGGGGAAGATCGGATTCTTATTGCATCCCCTAAAGTTGCTACTTACGACTTGAAACCGGAAATGAGTGCCTACGAAGTGACGGATGCGGTCATAAAAGAGCTGAACAAGGGTATTTATGATATGGTTATTCTGAATTTTGCCAATGCCGATATGGTTGGTCATACGGGTGATATGAAGGCCGCTGTTAAGGCTGTCGAAACTGTTGATACCTGTGTCGGAAAGATTACGGATTTGCTTTAGAACACGGCGGGCAGGCATTAATCATTGCCGACCACGGCAATGCCGAAAAAATGGCGGATCCGACTTCGGGTTCTGCCTATACGGCGCATACTACTAATCATGTACCTTGTATTCTTGTCAGCCAAGAACATAAAGAGGCTCATTTACATGACGGGATCTTGGCTGATGTAGCACCTACCTTGCTGTATATGGCAGGAATGAAACAGCCGGCTCAGATGACGGGTCACAATTTGATTGATGATTGAAATAAATAGTATACACTAAATTTAAATAGCACAGCACGATACCCGCGACCTTCAGGGAAAAAACTCTGCATATAGTTTACATTAAATCGTATTTAGTATATATTTATAATGTAAATACTAAGATACACCGGCTTTTATAAAAGCCAATTGGAAATAGGAGTAAGGAGGACGCGGAATGACAGTAAAAATCGGTATCAGCGGGTTCGGAAGAATCGGCAGATGCACATTCAGAACGGCATTGTCGCAACCTGATGTAGAGATTGTGGCTATTAATAACCGTTCGGTTGGTCCTATTATGGCCGACTTGTTAAAGTTTGACACCGTACACGGCACGTGGAATCACGACGTATCGTACGATACGCAAAAACAGGCTCTGGTTGTGGATGGCCGGCCTATTCCGGTTATGAATGAAACGGATCCGGCCAATATTGCGTGGAAAGAAGCGGGAGTCGATATTGTTGTTGAATCGACGGGCAAGTTTAAGGATCATAAATCGGCGTCCAAACATTTGGCGGGCGGTGCCAAGAAGGTTGTTATAACAGCACCGGTAAGGATGCGGATGCTACTATTGTTATGGGAGTTAATGAAGAGACGTACGACCCGGACAAGCACCACATTGTTTCGAACGGATCTTGTACAACGAACTGCCTGGCTCCCGTAGCCAAGGTTCTTTCAACCGAATTCGGTATTGTTCGCGGTATGATGACGACCGTTCATTCGTATACGAATGATCAGCACTTGGTTGATTCGGTACATAAGGATTTACGTCGTGCCCGGTGTGCGACACAATCCATTATTCCTACGTCTACCGGCGCAGCTCAGGCCGTAGCCCTTGTTTTGCCCGAACTGAAAGGAAAGTTTACGGGCATGGCTCTGCGTGTACCGACGCCGAATGTTTCCATGACGGACCTGGTTGCCGTTTTGGAAAAGAACGTAACCGTAGAAGAAGTAAACGGAGCACTTAAAAATGGGCTGAAGGCCCCTTACAGGGAATATTGGCTTATTCGGAAGATGCTACCGTGTCGTCCGATTATATCAGCGATACACACAGTTCCATTGTGGACGGGTTGGATACGCAGGTGGTTGACGGCAATATGATTAAAGTAGTCGCCTGGTATGACAATGAATGGGGCTATTCCTTGAGAGTAAACGATTTAGCCGCATATATCGGCTCGAAAGGCTTATAAGGAAAGTCGCATGCGGGTATGGCGATAAACACAGGAGGAAGAAGATGAAAGTCGGTCTTCTCGACGTTTTTCAAAAAATAGCACCCGACGTAATGGGGATAGTAAGAGAACGGTATTTATTGTTACGCCATATTTCCGATGCGCAGCCTGTAGGAAGGCGAAGTCTCGCCACTCTTTCAGGCCTTTCCGAACGAGTTGTACGAGCACATGTGGATGTGTTGAGACGCAACGGAATAGTCCGATTTACAACAGCCGGTATTGAGTTGGAAGCGGAAGGCCAACGACTGATGCCGGAACTTCTGGACTGTTTCGTCCATTTGAATAACTTGGACGATATGCAGAAACAAATTCGCAAGGAATTACAACTGGAGCACGTGTATATCGTGCCCGGAAACAGTGATCGGGATAAGACGGCCAAGGAAGAGTTGGGACGTAAAGGTGCCGAAATTCTTGCCTCTTTATTGGGAAATTCGGAAATCGTCGCAGTCAGCGGCGGCTCAACGTTGGCAGAGTTGGCCGAAAGGTTGCCGGAAGTATCGACAGATGCGGTTATCGTGCCGGCACGAGGGGGTCTGGGGAATCATGTGAAACGTCAGGCTAACTATATAGCCTCGCAGATTGCCTGGACGACGGGAACAACATCGCAAATGATGCATGTACCCGACGGATTGAATGCCGCCGCCATTCGCCTGCTTCTTGACAGTGATAAGGATACGAGACGAACTGTCGATCTGGCGAAGAGAGCGGATATCCTGCTCTTCGGTATCGGTCGTGCTGACATTATGGCTAAACGGCGCGGCGTCGATAAAAGGCTGACCGAATATCTGACCGGCCACGGGGCTGTAGGCGAGGCCTTGGGTTGTTACTGTAATCTTCACGGAGAAATCGTCCATGTTTCCGATAATGTAGGCATATCTTTGAAGGATGTGCAAATGCACTCACATGTTATAGCCGTTGCCGGCGGCACCGTAAAGGGAGAGGCAATTGTCTCCGTTATGCGGGCTTGCCGAAAGGGAACCTTGGTCATTGACGAGGGAGCGGCCGAAAAAATCATGACCTTGATTTAACAAATGAAAGGGTGTATACAATGGTAAACATCGGTATTAACGGATTCGGTCGAATCGGTAGACAAATATTCAAAATTGCACAGCGATTCGGCGACGATATTAAAATTGTCGCTTTAAATGATATAGGCACGCCCAAGCAAATGGCGCACTTATTAAAATATGACAGCATGTTCGGCACTATGCCGAATGATATTTCTTATGACTCGGACCATATTATTATGGACGGAGTGAAATACCCTCTGTTTCAGGAAAAAGATATTAAAAATGTAGACTGGAACAGCTTGGGAGTGGATATTCTTATTGAAGCGTCGGGAAAATATGCCGGTCGCGTTTCGCCGTCGGCACAGGATAAACTGCCCCTGGGCGGAAGTGTAAAAAAAATTATTATTACAGCGCCGTCAACGATTGACGATAAGACCCTTGTTATGGGCGTCAATACGGATAAATATGATCCGGAAAAACATCATGTTATTTCCGGCGCATCGTGCACGACAAATTGTTTGGCAGCTATCTTTAAATGCCTTGATGAAGCATATGGGGTAGAACGCGGTATGACTACATCCGTACATTCCTATACGGTGGATCAGAAAATTTTGGATGTTTCTCATCGCGATTTGCGCCGAGCAAGAGCAGCCGGTATGTCGATTATTCCGACGACGACCGGCGCGGCCGAAGCTATCGGCAAAGTATTGCCCCAAGTAGCCGGTAAGCTCAGTTGCCATGCCGTACGCGTACCGACTCCCGATGTATCGATTATTGATATCGTATTGGAGTTAAAAGAAAAAGGCGTAACGGCAGAAGACGTAAATGCTACGCTGAAGAAGGCAGCTGAAGGCGCTTATAAAGGAATTATTACGACCAATGAAGACGAACTTGTTTCGGTCGATTACCGCGGTAATGAACATACGGCCATTATCGACACTCCGTTGACGCTTACTATGGATGGCGGAATGGTTAAAATCGTAGCCTGGTATGACAATGAATGGGGTTATGCAAGACGCATAGTCGACATGGTTCGCTTCTTGGCAGGACAAAAGCCGTTTTAAGAAGTCGTCTTGCCCGTATTGCAGGAGGAATTTATGAAAAAAACAATTAAAGATGTGTCTCTCGACGGAAAAAAGGTATTTGTACGTGCCGACTTTAATGTCCCGCTTGATGATAAACAGCAGATTACGGACGATACGCGGATTGTAAAAACCTTGCCGACAATTCAATATTTGTTGGATCACAATAGTGCCGTTATCTTGGCGAGCCATCTCGGTAGACTAAGGGAGAAGCGAAGCCCGAATTTTCTCTTCGTCCCGTAGCTGCACGTTTGAGTGAACTGTTGGGTCGCACTGTGCAAATGGCTCCGGACTGTGTCGGCCCGGAAACGGAAAAAATGGCAAAGAGCCTTAAACCCGGCGAAGTCCTTCTCTTGGAAAACCTGCGCTATCATAAAGAAGAAGAAAAGAACGATCCGGCCTTTTCCAAGGCGTTGGCTCAGTTAGCCGATGTAGGTATTAACGATGCTTTCGGATGCTCCCACCGTGCACATGCATCCGTAGCCGGTATTACGGAATTTTTACCTATGGCGGCAGGATTGCTTTTGGAAAAAGAAATCCGCTTTATCGGTGGTGCCGTAGAACATCCGGAACATCCTTTTGCCGCTATTATCGGCGGTGCTAAGGTATCGGATAAGATTGAAGTTATTTCCAGTCTTTTACCTAAGGTGGATTTAATGATTATCGGCGGCGGTATGGCCAATACTTTCTTGGCTGCACAAGGGTACGGTATCGGGAAATCCTTGGTAGAAGCAGATAAAATTGAACTGGCATCAACCTTAATGGAAGAAGCTAAAAAACAGAATACGGAGTTGTTGTTGCCCGTCGACGTAGTTGTGGCGGCTGAATTTGCTGCCCAAGCACCGTATAAGGAAGTTGATGTAGCCGACGTTCCTGCTGATTGGATGATTTGGATATAGGAACAAAAAGTCGGGAATTGTTTGCTCATAAGCTTGAACCCATGAAACTCATCGTTTGGAACGGACCTATGGGTGTGTTTGAAATGGAACACTTTGCCAAGGGGACGGAAGCGGTGGCACAAGCCGTTGCCGATTCGAAAGCCGTTTCGGTTGTAGGCGGCGGTGATTCTGTAGCAGCTGTCAACAAAGCCGGGTTGGCTGATAAGATTACGCACATTTCGACAGGCGGCGGCGCTTCCCTTGAATATTTGGAAGGTAAGATATTGCCCGGTATTGCATCATTAAGCGAATAAGGAATTCTGGCAGGAGTATAAGTATGAGAAAAACGATCATAGCAGGGAATTGGAAAATGAATCATACAGGGGCACAAGTGAAGTCCGTATTGACTGAACTGGTTGCCGATGTGGCATTGGGCGTAAAGCCGGAAGTCGTTGTCGCACCTGTATTTCCTTATTTGGAAACAGCTGTTCAATTGACTCAGGGAACGGCTGTTCATATTGCAGCACAAAATATGCATTTTGAAGAGTCGGGGGCCTACACGGGAGAAGTATCACCGTCCATGTTGGTCGATATCGGCGTGGAATACGTAATTATCGGTCACTCCGAACGGCGTACATACTTTAATGAAACGGATGAAACGGTGAATTTGAAGGTCAAGGCGGCCTTGGCTCACGACTTGATTCCCATTATGTGTTGTGGAGAAACCCTGCAACAGCGTGAGCAGGGAGAAATGCAGAGGTTTATTGAAGGGCAAATAGAAGCGGGACTTGCCGGTATAAGCAAGGAGGAAGTAGAGAATATTGTCATCGCCTACGAACCTATTTGGGCAATCGGTACGGGGAAAACGGCGACGGTTGAACAGGCTCAGGAAGTGTGTGCTCTTATTCGTCGGAAGCTGGAAGCTTTATATGACATAAAGACGGCTGACAAGATTTCAATTCTTTACGGCGGTAGTGTCAAAGCGGTAATGTCGGAGAACTTACCTCATCGCTCGATATTGACGGAGGCCTTGTAGGCGGAGCCAGTTTGAAAGCCGATGAATTTACAAAAATTATTACAACTGCAGTCGTGAAATAGACGATTCTTTAAGAATGGCCCTCGGGGGCCCTTCTTTTTATGCCCTAAATAAAATTAAAATATTTGCAAAAAGAATAATTTTACCCCTTGCATTCTCATTTACAGTTTGCTATACTCTAAACATAACAAATAACTATTATCTATTAATAGTAAATAAAAATTATTTTCAAAAACAATTAATGGAGGAATGAAATATGAAAAAGTTTGTTTGCGGAATTTGCGGATATGTATTTGAAGGTCAGGCAGCTCCTGAAAAGTGTCCCCAGTGCGGTGCTCCGGCATCAAAGTTTTCCGAAATGACGGAAGGCGCTAAAGAATATGCCGATGAACATCGTGTAGGTGTAGCCAAGGGTGTTGACGAAAGAATCGTTGAAGGCCTTCGCATGAACTTTAATGGCGAATGCTCCGAAGTAGGTATGTACTTGGCTATGAGCCGTGTTGCCGATCGCCAGGGCTATCCCGAAATTGCAGAAGCTTACAAGCGCTATGCATTCGAAGAAGCTGAACATGCTGCAAAGTTTGCAGAACTTCTCGGTGAAGTTTTGACAGACGATACGAAAAAGAATCTGGAAATGCGTGCTGCCGCAGAACAAGGCGCTTGCGCAGGTAAGAAAGAATTGGCTACGTTGGCTAAACAATTAAATCTCGATGCTATTCATGATACAGTTCATGAAATGGCTAAAGACGAAGCTCGTCATGGCCGTGCATTTGACGGATTGTTGGCACGTTATTTCGGTAAATAAGATTCCGTTAACGGAATTTATATAGAATGTAAAGAGGGAAGCCTGCGGGCTTCCCTCTTTGCTCATATTAGAGATTTTCGATGTATCGTATATAATATGTATAAGATCTACTACTTACGGTAGAATATAAAATTAGCTCATAGCACAATGTCAAATAATGATACTAAGGTATAAGAGAAACGTTGACATAGGTACAGCAGAATGATATGCTTTAGAAGCCGATTGGGGAGACCCGTCAATGACCGTGAAAATACTTTTTTTGAGCTTTTTCTTTTTTTAGATAAAAAGAGGTTGACAAGAGAAGGCGAATGCGGTAAGATAAACGAGTCGCCAAACGGCGAGTGACCTTTGAAAACTGAACAATACAAACCAAATGAACGCCAGAGTGCGAGGTCTTATGTATATAAGATTTCATTGAGTAAGTATGAACAAACAATAAGTAAGGACGAGCCAAAAAGAGCTCTTTCCATAGTATCATGGAGAGTTTGATCCTGGCTCAGGACGAACGCTGGCGGCGTGCTTAACACATGCAAGTCGAACGAGAGCGTAGAGAAAGCTTGCTTTTTCTACAATCTAGTGGCAAACGGGTGAGTAACGCGTAAACAACCTGCCCTACGGATGGGGACAACAGCTGGAAACGGCTGCTAATACCGAATACGTTCCGAAAGTCGCATGACTGTCGGAAGAAAGGATGGCCTCTATTTATAAGCTATCGCCGGAGGAGGGGTTTGCGTCTGATTAGCTAGTTGGAGGGGGTAACGGCCCACCAAGGCGACGATCAGTAGCCGGTCTGAGAGGATGAACGGCCACATTGGAACTGAGACACGGTCCAGACTCCTACGGGAGGCAGCAGTGGGGAATCTTCCGCAATGGGCGAAAGCCTGACGGAGCAACGCCGCGTGAGTGAAGACGGCCTTCGGGTTGTAAAGCTCTGTTATACGGGACGAATAATCTTGTGGTTAATACCCATGAGAAGTGACGGTACCGTAAGAGAAAGCCACGGCTAACTACGTGCCAGCAGCCGCGGTAATACGTAGGTGGCAAGCGTTGTCCGGAATTATTGGGCGTAAAGGGCGCGCAGGCGGCTTCTTAAGTCTGTCTTAAAAGTGCGGGGCTTAACCCCGTGATGGGATGGAAACTGGGAAGCTCAGAGTATCGGAGAGGAAAGCGGAATTCCTAGTGTAGCGGTGAAATGCGTAGATATTAGGAGGAACACCAGTGGCGAAAGCGGCTTTCTGGACGAAAACTGACGCTGAGGCGCGAAAGCCAGGGGAGCGAACGGGATTAGATACCCCGGTAGTCCTGGCCGTAAACGATGGGTACTAGGTGTAGGAGGTATCGACCCCTTCTGTGCCGGAGTTAACGCAATAAGTACCCCGCCTGGGGAGTACGGCCGCAAGGTTGAAACTCAAAGGAATTGACGGGGGCCCGCACAAGCGGTGGAGTATGTGGTTTAATTCGACGCAACGCGAAGAACCTTACCAAGCCTTGACATTGATCGCAAGGAGTAGAGATACTCTGTTCTTCTTCGGAAGACGAGAAAACAGGTGGTGCACGGCTGTCGTCAGCTCGTGTCGTGAGATGTTGGGTTAAGTCCCGCAACGAGCGCAACCCCTATCTTCTGTTACCAGCACGTAAAGGTGGGGACTCAGGAGAGACTGCCGCAGACAATGCGGAGGAAGGCGGGGATGACGTCAAGTCATCATGCCCCTTATGGCTTGGGCTACACACGTACTACAATGGCTCTTAATAGAGGGAAGCGAAGGAGCGATCCGGAGCAAACCCCAAAAACAGAGTCTCAGTTCGGATTGTAGGCTGCAACTCGCCTACATGAAGCAGGAATCGCTAGTAATCGCAGGTCAGCATACTGCGGTGAATACGTTCCCGGGCCTTGTACACACCGCCCGTCACACCACGAAAGTCATTCACACCCGAAGCCGGTGAGGTAACCGCAAGGAGCCAGCCGTCGAAGGTGGGGGCGATGATTGGGGTGAAGTCGTAACAAGGTAGCCGTATCGGAAGGTGCGGCTGGATCACCTCCTTTCTAGGGATATATGAGAGTGTAGAGGCTACGGCCTGTACATGTCTCCATCTTTAGGTCGGCACTGTGGCATTGGATTTGTATTGTTTAGTTTTGAAAGGTCAATCCTTTCAACTGTACCTTGACAACTACATGAAAACGTAAGAAACGAAAAAAAGACCTCTTTAAGAAATTAGAGAGTTCAAACCTTAGAAAACTCAAAAGGTAAGTTAAGTAAGTAAGGGCGTACGGCGGATGCCTTGGCCATATCAGCCGAAGAAGGACGCGATAAGCTGCGATAAGCTGCGGTGAGGTGCAAGTAACCAGTGACCCGCAGATTTCCGAATGGGGAAACCCGGCAGTAGTAGTACTGTCACCTCTCGTATGGGAGGAGGGCACCCGGTGAACTGAAACATCTAAGTAGCCGGAGGAAGAGGAATCAAAAGAGATGCCCCCAGTAGCGGCGAGCGAAGCGGGCAAAGCCCAAACCGGAGCAGGGAAACCGCACCGGGGTTGAGGACTACCAACAAGTACCCTAGATGAAGTCAGAATCAGGTGGGAACCTGAGCCAGAGACGGTGAGAGCCCGGTAGACGTAAAGAAGGGTATGGGGTAGTATCCAGAGTACCACAGGGGCACGAGGAACCTTGTGGGAAGCAGGGGGGACCACCCTCCAAGGCGAAATACTGATATGGACCGATAGCGCATAGTACCGTGAGGGAAAGGTGAAAAGAACCCCGGGAGGGGAATGAAAGAGAACCTGAAACCGTATGTCTACAAGCAGTCGAAGCACCGTATGCGTGCGACGGCGTGCCTATTGAAGAATGAACCGGCGAGTTATTTCATCCGGCGAGGTTAAGCGGAAAACGCGGAGCCGAAGCGAAAGCGAGTCTGAACAGGGCGACAAGTCGGATGGAATAGACCCGAAACCACAGTGATCTATCCATGCCCAGGTTGAAGCACAGGTAAAAATGTGTGGAGGACCGAACCAGTGAGCGTTGAAAAGCTTTTGGATGAGGTGTGGATAGGGGTGAAATGCCAATCGAACGTGGAGATAGCTGGTTCTCCCCGAAATAGCTTTAGGGCTAGCCTCATGGCAAGAGTGCAGGCGGTAGAGCACTGAACAGGGTAGGGGCCTATCCGGCTACCGAACCTAATCAAACTACGAATGGCTGTACTTATCCATGGGAGTCAGACTGCGAGTGATAAGACCCGTAGTCAAGAGGGAAACAGCCCAGACCAACAGCTAAGGTCCCCAATGCCGTACTAAGTGGTAAAGGATGTGGGTTTCGAAAACAACCAGGATGTTGGCTTAGAAGCAGCCACCATTAAAAGAGTGCGTAATAGCTCACTGGTCGAGAGACTCTGCGCCGAAGATGACCGGGGCTAAAGTACGGAACCGAAGCTTTGGCATGTATGAAAATACATGGGTAGGGGAGCGTTCCTGCATGGGCGAAGCCTGACCGGAAGGACAGGTGGACAGGCAGGAAGTGAGAATGCCGGTATGAGTAGCGAAAAGAAAGGTGAGAATCCTTTCCACCGAAAGCCTAAGGGTTCCTGGGCAACGATCGTCGACCCAGGGTAAGTCGGGACCTAATCCGAGGCGAAGACGCATAGGAGATGGACAACAGGTTGAAATTCCTGTACCGACGTCGTCTGTTTGAGCGATGGAGTGACACAAGAAGGAAAGTTCGCATGCGATTGGAAGAGCATGTCTAAGCAGGTAGGTTGAATACCAGGCAAATCCGGTATTCTAAAAGCCGAGAAGTGATAGGGAGCCTGTAGAGATACAGGTGAAGGAACCGGGACTCGATTGTCAAGAAAAAAGCTTCTAGTGAGGACGACGCCGCCCGTACCAAAAACCGACACAGGTAGGCAAGAAGAGAATTCTAAGGTGCGCGGGAAAACCCTCGTTAAGGAACTCGGCAAAATGTATCCGTAACTTCGGGAAAAAGGATAACCCAGAGTACGTGAAGGAAAGAAACATCCGGAGCAGGGAATGGGTGGCACAAGAGAGGCCCAAGCGACTGTTTACCACAAACACAGGCGTCTGCTAAAGAGAAATCTGATGTATAGATGCTGACACCTGCCCGGTGCTGGAAGGTTAAGAGGACGTGTTAGCCGTAAGGCGAAGCAGAGAATTGAAGCCCCAGTAAACGGCGGCCGTAACTATAACGGTCCTAAGGTAGCGAAATTCCTTGTCGGGTAAGTTCCGACCCGCACGAAAGGTGTAACGATTTGGGCACTGTCTCAACGAGGGACCCGGTGAAATTGAAGTACCTGTGAAGATGCAGGTTACCCGCGACTGGACAGAAAGACCCCATGGAGCTTTACTGTAACCTGAGATTGAATTTTGGTAGAAGATGTACAGGATAGTTGGGAGACGTAGAAGCGCGCACGCCAGTGTACGCAGAGTCGATGGTGGGATACCAACCTTGTTTTTATTGAAATTCTAACGAGAGCCGTAACGAGGCTGCGGACAGTCTCAGGCGGGCAGTTTGACTGGGGCGGTCGCCTCCGAAAAGAGCAACGGAGGCGCCCAAAGGTTCCCTCAGCGCGGACGGAAACCGCGCGAAGAGTGTAAAGGCAGAAGGGAGCTTGACTGCGAGACGGACAGGTCGAGCAGGGACGAAAGTCGGGCTTAGTGATCCGGTGGTAGAGAGTGGAATTGCCATCGCTCAACGGATAAAAGCTACCCTGGGGATAACAGGCTTATCTCTCCCAAGAGTCCATATCGACGGGGAGGTTTGGCACCTCGATGTCGGCTCATCACATCCTGGGGCTGTAGTAGGTCCCAAGGGTTGGGCTGTTCGCCCATTAAAGTGGTACGCGAGCTGGGTTCAGAACGTCGTGAGACAGTTCGGTCCCTATCCATCGCGGGCGCAAGAAACTTGAAAGGGGCTGCTCCTAGTACGAGAGGACCGGAGTGGACGAACCAATGGTGTATCGGTTATGCCGCCAGGCGTACAGCCGAGTAGCTACGTTCGGGACGGATAAACGCTGAAAGCATCTAAGCGTGAAACCAGCCTAAAGATGAGGTTTCTCATTGCGTAAGCAAGTAAGGCCCCATGAAGACGACATGGTTGATAGGCCGGGAGTGGAAGTGCAGCAATGCATGGAGCGGACCGGTACTAATAGGCCGAGGACTTATCTTACGAAGATAAGAGACAGTATAAGGGAGAAGACTTACGTTTTCTGTAGTTGTCAGGGCACAGGCTCTGAAGATTCAGTGGTGATGGCTGTAGGGGTCCACCTGTTCCCATACCGAACACAGCAGTTAAGCCTACAAACGCCGAAAGTACTTAGGGGGAGGCCCCTTGGGAGGATAGGAAGCCGCTGATTAAGGTAAGAGGGCGTACGCTAATGCGTACGCCTTCTTTGTATGTTAGGGATAGTGCCGTTAGGGTATGGTATAATAGGCTCTTTTGCAAATGTTGGGGTCTAGCTAACCAACAAGTTTTTTTGGCACCGAACACCATTGTGTTCGATGTCGTTCTTTTTGCTCAACAATAGGATACGAGTTCGGAAGCGGCCAAAGTGTCTAAGACCGTAACTTATTCGTTTCAATACTTTGATCTTGTTATTGCATCCTTCCGTATAGCCGTTTGAAAAAGGTAGTAAGAACGCATTGGTTATCTGCCCTTTCCATGAAACAAAGGATGTGGAAAAGTTCCTAAATTCCGTTAACTGAGCTGTCTTTACACTCTTTAACCACCATTCTAAATGGTGCGTAATTCGTTCCTTACCCTGTCTTTCAAAGATATGAATGAACTCTTGTTTTAATTTGTATGCTTTTCTTAAGTCATCGGAAATCCGTAAGATCTCTTCTAACTTAATAAGCTCAGCATCCGTTAATCTACCGGGGTGTTTCATGAGTATCCTCTTGTTGCTCTTTAGCATGGCTGAATAGCGTACCAACTTCTTTTGCTCACGTTTTCTAACTCGTTCTACTGCCCAATCCACTAAACGGCAGACATGGTAACGGTCACACACAATATGAGCCTGAGGGAACAAGGTTTCCATGACGAGCCTAAATTGCGGAGACATATCCATCACAATAAAGCGAACCTTTTGTCTTGCTTTTCGGCTATAGGATGCGAAATACCGACACAGTGCATTCGTATCCTTCTTCGGTAACACATCAATAATATGATGGCTATCCGGGTCGGTTAAGATGACCTGATATTTTTGCCCGGCTGCATTGCCTCTAAACTCATCTATACCCAAGACGGTCGGCAATTCTTTCGGACGAGAAATAGAAATAAGGGAACAATACCGAATGACGGTAGTTACGGAGACATGGCAAGCTCGAGCGATGGTCGTGTAGTTCAGACCCTCATGTAATAGGCGAAATATTTCAGCAATGGTAGTCATCCCTAATTGTTTGTAACGCTGAATAAAGGGATTTTCTTCTGAAAATGAATGGGTACACTGAGGGCAAAAATATCTACGTTGCTTGTATTTAGCACAAATATATAAACCATGGATATTACCTAAATTTATCGTACGGACTCGGTAGTCCTTTATGTATTTCGTAGTCTGCCCGCAATAAGGGCAGGTATGCTCTGTAACAGGAAGTATCACTTCATAGATTAATGAATCATCTTTCCGGTAGGAATTAGTAATAAATTCCCCTTTAATATTGAAGAAGGGTTGTATATAATCAATAGTAGGCATATGAGATCGCATCCTTTCTTTAGGGCTTGGACACTTTTATTGTAAAGCATGCGAGCCTCATATGCTTTTGTGTTGCAAAAAAATAATGCTGAAGTCAGCACCTATTCGGTGCTGACCCCAACATTTATTATAGAACCAAAAAAAGCAGGAAATCGTAAGATTTCCTGCTTTTCGTGTATACCGTCGCTTATTTCGAGTACAATTCGACGATAAGTGTTTCGTTGATTTCTAAAGGTAATTCACTGCGTTCGGGCATGCGAGTCAATGTGCCTTCGAAAGCGTCGAAGTTCTTTTCAATGTACGGAAGATCAAAGGTCTTAACTTCCTGGAAGGACTTCTTATACATTTCGTTGTTACGCGAACCTTCTTTTAATGTAATCGTGCTGCCCACCTTGACCTGAGCCGAAGGAATGTCAACACGTTTACCGTCGACAAGAATGTGTCCGTGGTTTACCATCTGGCGAGCCTGACGGATGGAGTTTGCGAAGCCTATGCGATATACAAGGTTATCCAAACGGCATTCCAGCAATTTGAGCATATTTTCGCCCGTAACGCCTTCCTGCTTCTTCGCTTTATCGTAATAGCGGACAAACTGACGTTCGAGCAAGTTGTAGTATGCTCGTAACTTCTGTTTTTCCAATAATTGTGTGCCGTATTCAGACATTTTTTTCTGTCTTTGATCTTTCTTCACACGTTTTAATGCCTTGGGATGGCCGTAAACGTTTACACCGAAACGGCGGCACTGTTTAAAACGTGCTTCTCTCCTCGTTGCCATTAGTTACATCACCTCATTAGAATAAAATAATATAGAATTACATCTGTAAATTTTACTATACAAAGTCGGTTAAGTCAATGCCGGGTATTATGGACAAGAGAACGTCCCTTTTGTATACTTTATCGTAAGTGCGGAAAGGAGTATGAATATGAAAAATGTGTATATTATCGCTTGCGGCGGCACCATAGCCGGCCGTGCCGATTCGGCATCGAATCTGACAGGCTATACGGCAGGGGCCGTGCATATAAACGAACTGTTGTCTGCCGTTCCCGAATTGGATAAAGTAGCACGAGTGCATGGCGAGCAGCTGTGCAATCTGGATAGTTCCGATATGACAGAAGCTCTATGGATAAAACTGGCTAAAACCGTTGAAGGTGTTGCAGCCCGTGATGATGTAGACGGTATCGTCATCACACACGGTACGGACACACTGGAAGAAACTGCCTACTTTTTAAATCTTACGGTTCATACGCATAAGCCCGTTATTATAACGGGGGCCATGCGCCCCGCCACGGCACTCAGTGCCGACGGACCGTTAAACCTATGGGAAGCCGTGCAGGTAGCGGCTACACCTGGAGCCGGTCAGTACGGGGTACTCATTGTCATGAACGGTACGATTTGCAGCGCCCGTTTCGGATATAAGACGGATACGACTCATGTTCAGGCTTTTCACGGCAGACAGATGGGTGTCGTCGGCTTTGTGCAAAACGGCATACCTTATTTTTATCAGGCCCCTTTACGCTGCCATACATTCCAATCTAAGTTTGATATTCCTGCTGAGACCTTGCCTCGCGTAACTGTTATTTATTGTCACGTAGGGATGACGGAAAAAACGGTCAGGGCTCTTATACAAGATGTATCGGGAATTGTTTTGGTCGGTTTGGGACACGGTAAGAATCCGGATTACATTAAAAGCGTATTAAAAGAAGCGGCATCTACCGGTGTGAAAATCGTGCGTACATCGAGAGTTCTCGGCGGCATTGTTTCCGAAGGAGGCGGGCAAGGCTTTATTTGCGGTGACTCACTCATGCCGCAACAGGCGAAAATCCTCTTGCAGCTATCCTTGGATAAGGGCGAAACGGAGGAAGAAATACAGCATAATTTCCGTATATATTAGAGCCTGTCGTTGTTCTTACAGTCTGCCTATGCTAAAATAAATAAGATAACTACGTTTCTTATTACAGATGGGAGCGTTGAATATGAATTATCGAAATATAGCGGTAGCAGCCTTGTGCGCAGTTACCTTAAGCGGAGCTGCTTTTGCAGCTGAAACGACGACATCCAAAGGATTAACGGATATTAATGACTATTGGGGTAAAACGGCTGTCGAATCGTTCTACAGCCGCCAGTATATCAGCGGTATTGACGGGAAATTCCACCCTAATGACGACATTACCCGCGAAGGAGTAGCCTCTATTATAGACAAGATGATCGGCGGCGAAACGACGGCCACCGTTGATTTTAAAGATGTTAAGGGGCGCTGGTCCGAAAAAGCGGTTGCTTCTATGGTAGATAAGCAGATTATGAAGGGGTACGGGGACGACTCCTTTAAGCCTGAAAAAGATGTAACCCGTCAGGAATTTGCCGTTATTGCCTATAACTACTTGAACTATAAGGGGGCACCGGCAGAAACTTCGGCTGTTGAATATAAAGATGCTAAAGACATTGCTCCGTGGGCCAAGAAAGCTGTCGATATGTTGAATGCACTGGGGGTCATGAAAGGATCGGACGGCCTGTTTTTACCGAATAAGAACATTACTCGCGGTGAAGCGGTAAATGTATTGTATCGCCTTCAGGCGGAACCGGTAGTATCCAAGAATCAGGGAGCCGAATTACAGAAGGTTGTCTTGTCCGATATTGCCAAAGTATACGGGTCCGTTAAAAAGTTTGCCGATGACGGTAACTTGTATTGGAACGGAAACACCTTGTATGTGACGGCAAAGACAGCAGCTAATCGCAATAAATTGGAAGACTCCTTTAAAGCTGACAGCCGCATTGCGGAAGGTAGTGTCGTTGTAGTCAATAATAAATACAGCTTTAATGAATATAAGAAAATTCAGGAAGACGCTTTGAAACTGTATGAAAAGACAGAAAAGGCTGAAGGTACCGCCGCTGTCGATTATTTGAACGAACAGGTAGTGTTGAAGGTGCCGAGCGTGTCTAAGGAAACAAAAAAAGCTCTTGAAAAAGCCTTCGGTGCAAAAGTGCGTACACGCATCGTATAAACGGGGGCAGGCGGAGGAACGAAATGATAAACTCTAAACGGTTGGCCGCATTGTGCGGAGTCTTCTTCTTAACTTTCGGTTGTGACGGCAGTAGCCGTTTCACCGTATACGGATATATCCGACAAAACGGATAAGGCAGCTGTTGATTATGTATACGACATACAGGGGTCTTACGTTTGCTCAGGAACGGAATTTCATCCCTTGCAGCCCGTAAGTCGGCAAGAGTTCGCAGATATGCTCTATCGTTTGACGCCGTCATTGCATCCGACAGAAATGAAGACGGAAGAAGACGCCTTAGCCGTCTTGGCTCAGAACAAGATTATGCAAAAAGGAAGTGCAGAGGCGGCTTTGACACGCACGGAATACGAAGCTGTTATTAAGGCGTATATCACTTATATGCGTCAGGATACCTTGCAACAGGCCGTGCCGGAACAAACGGCGGGTAGCGATACGGTGAGTCGCTTGGAAGCGGTCCGCAGTGTATATACGCTAATCGGTCCGGGAGGTATGTATACGGACTATGTAGCGGCTCAGCAAAAGGTTATGAAGACCTTGAATGATGAATACGGATCGATGCTTACTTTTTATGAAGACGGAGTCTTGTATCGCCAAGGCGATACCTTTGTTGTCGGACTGACGGGCCGGCCGTCTATGTCGTTGGAACGTCGTCTTAAACATGATTTGCCTGACGGGCCGAAGGTAGAGATCAAAAAAGTATCTATGTCCAGAAGTGACTACGCTTACCTTATGCGTAAGGCGGCGGCTTTGATTGTGGCCACAGTCGGTACTGATGAGTTTTCCGGCGTATTACCCGACTATGAAAATGAACAAATCATCGTCATGACAAAGCATCCGCTGTCGCAGGAGTTGTTAAATTTATTGGAAAAAGAAATCGGTACAGGTATTATCCGCAATGAAGATGCGGTTACGGCCGGTACGAGTAAGAAACCGGTTGCGGAGACCTCGACTGAACGAAGACCCGTTACGGCGGCGAACAGGAAACATCGTCCCAAGGCCGACTTCTATTCTCCGTTACTGGATCGGTCCGTGTCCGAAGCTATTACAAAATATCAGAACGATTTATACAGATAAACGGTGTTTACCATAATGTTGAAGGTCCGTCTGTTGATGAGATCTTCAACATTATTTTTTTGAAGGCGCTGAGCCGAAATGTTACTCGCGAACGATATAACCGACGCCGCGAACCGTTGTAATGTAAGATTCGTGACGGTCTGTGCAAAGTTTGGAACGCAAGTAGCGTATGTATACATCGACTACATTTGTCGTTCCGAAGAAGTCATATCCCCAGACGTGTTCTAAAATGCTGTGACGGGAAAGAACGATATTTTTATTATGAATTAAAAAGGTTAAGAGAGAGAACTCTTTTTTCGTCAGACTGATGCGTCGTTCTTTTATGTATACTTCGTGTGCATCTAAATCGACGAGCAAATCTTTCAAAGTTAAGGTGCGCCGAAAATTGTTGCACACGGCTTTTCCCGAATGTAGAAGGGCATGAATGCGGGCGGACAGTTCACGACAATTAAAGGGCTTGGTCAAATAATCATTTGCTCCGTATTCGAAGGCCTTTACTTTAGTCGTAATGTCGTCACAATCGGATATAATCAAGACGGGAACGGCAGAAATTTTACGAATTTCCTTACACAAGAGCAGACCGCTAATATCGAGAAGCCGAATGTCCAGAACGATTAAATCAAACCGGTTTCCCGCCAGTTTGTTTAAGGCTGAAAGTCCCAACGTATCGGTAGTGCAGTCATAGTGCTCCGTAGCTAATTCCTGCCGTATGTAGGCTGCCGTTTTGGCATCTCCTTCAATGATAAATATCTGACGTTCTTTCATAGTAAAAGCCTCCTGTTACAATGAATTTTAGAGCTCTTTACTCAATTATAAAAAACGAATGAATATTCATAATATACAGACCTTTTTATACTCTCATAAGGTCCGTTAATACAAGACGTTATGGGGGTATTTCATAGGCACTCCTTGTTCTTCTGTGGTATAATAAATAAGTTATGTAGAGGAGGATTTTTGTATGAGAGCCATGGGTATTGATCCGGGTACGGCTATTTGCGGTTTCGGCGTCGTCGACTCTGACGGCAGTCGGTTACGGCCGGTTACGTACGGGACCATTCAGACCACGCCGGACAGAAGCGATGCGGATCGCCTTGTGACAATATATGAAGGCTTACATGAGTTATATGAGAAATATAAGCCTGATATAATCGGTGTTGAGCAGCTCTTTTTTAACCGTAACGTGACGACGGCTATTACGGTCGGACAGGCACGAGGCATTATTTTGCTGACGGCGAAACAAGCGGGAATTCCTCTTCTTGAGTTCAACCCGTTACAAGTAAAACAGGGAGTTACGGGATACGGCAGAGCTACGAAAGAGCAGGTTATCGATATGACTATGCGCCTTCTCGGCATTCGGGACAAGATTAAGCCCGACGATGCGGCTGACGGCTTGGCCATGGCTATATACGCCGTCTATTCCAGTCATTCGCAACGTTTGAATAGAAAGGTACAGTTATGATCGGATATGTTAAGGGTACGGTTGAGCGTATATTCGCTTCATCCGTTTTTATTGACGTGCACGGAGTAGGTTATCGCGTATATGCACCGGTTTCTACTCTTGCTCACTTGAACGTTGGCGAAGAGAGTCTCTTGTATACATACATGAATGTGCGGGAAGATGCCATTGTCTTATACGGTTTTCTGACGCAAGATGAATACGATCTTTTTATGCTTCTCATCGGCGTTAACGGTGTGGGACCTAAGGTAGCTAACGGCATTTTGAGTGCTACCGGGACGGATTCATTCAGAGCCGCCGTGGCCAATAAGGACATCGGTTTGCTGACGAAAATGCCGGGTATCGGCAAGAAAACGGCGGAACGTATTGTCTTGGAATTGCAAGATAAGGTGGGCACGCCCGTAAGTAGCGGTGAAAGTGAAAAAACGCCCGATCCTTCGCCTATAGAGGGAATAGGAGCGGAAGTAACGGCAGCCCTCGCCGGTCTTGGATATTCGGAACGGGAAATTGAGCCGATCATAGCTCGGGAAGCAAAGGAGCATGATTCGGTAGAATCGTTATTAAAAGCGTGTTTGCGTGCCTTGGGAACAGGGAGATAAATTATGGAAGAAACGCGTATTGTTGAAATGGGTGATTTACCCGGCGACTCGTGGCAGTACAGCCTGCGACCCCATTATTTAAAAGAATATATAGGCCAGGAAAAGGCCAAGAGAAATCTGGAAGTCTTCATCGCAGCGGCAAAAATGCGCAAGGAAGCCTTGGACCATGTTCTTTTGTACGGACCGCCCGGCCTGGGTAAAACGACGTTGGCAGGGATTATTGCTAACGAAGCGGGCGTCGGTTTTCGTATTACGTCGGGACCGGCTATTGAGCGAGCCGGAGATTTGGCGGCATTATTGACGAATTTACAGGAACGGGATGTTTTATTTATCGATGAAATTCACCGTCTTTCGCACAGTGTAGAAGAAGTTTTATATGCAGCCATGGAAGACTATGCTCTGGATATCGTTATCGGCAAGGGGCCCAGTGCTCGCTCCGTGCGCATTGATTTACCGCCTTTTACTTTAATAGGGGCGACAACGCAAGTCGGCAGATTGGCCTCGCCTTTGCGCGATCGATTCGGGGTTATCAGTCGTCTGGACTTCTATAAGCCTGAAGAGTTGGTTCTTATTATTGAGCGGACCGCCGACATTCTCGACATGCGTATTGAACGTGATGGGGCCTTGGAAATTGCCGGCCGTTCGCGCGGAACACCGCGTATTGCCAACAGACTGCTAAAGCGCGTTCGCGATTTTGCTCAAGTAGCTGATGCGCCGGCCATAACAAAAAACATTGCATCCGAAGCTCTGAATCGGTTGGAAGTGGATGCTTGCGGTTTGGATCGCACGGACCGTCGAGTCTTAACGGCTATTATTGAAAAATTTGACGGCGGTCCCGTCGGCCTTGATACTATTGCGGCGGCGATCAGTGAGTCGGTTGATGCGGTAGAAGACGTGTATGAACCCTTTTTAATGCAATTGGGATTTCTAAACAGAACGCCGCGCGGACGCGTAGCTACCGCTGCGGCTTACCGTCACTTGGGACTGGCGGTACCGCAGGCGGATGAGCAAGGCAAGTTGTTTTAAGTCTTGTCACGGAATGCAGGAGGAAAAAACATGATTTCATATAAACGTTCAGTTCTTGCGGTCATGACGGCAGCTTTTATATGGTTAACCGCTTTCCTGCCGGGGCCACGGATAACGATATAGTGCGCATCGGTATTCGGGAGGGGCAGGGATCCGTGTCCGTAGCCGGTCCTTTCGGTGTCGGTGTCTATCGTAACGGCAGTCTTTGGAAAAAATACGCTGCCGGTAAGAACGTAACCGTTACATATAGTGATAAAGGGCTGACTGTTGACGGGGCAGCCTTAGGACAGCGCGTTCTTCTGCGGTCTTTAGATGCCAAAGGTGCTCTGAAAATCAGCAACGGTTATTCGTATCGGGGTGACTTGGAAGTAATTAAATCGCCTCAGAGGTGGGGGTTGACGGTAGTTAACGTCGTGCCTGTTGAAAAATATCTGTACGGTGTAGTGGGTAAGGAAATGTCTCCGTCTTGGAGCGATGAAGCCCTGAAAGCGCAGGCCGTGGCGGCTCGTACCTATGCCGTTTCCCATAAGGGGTATTTTCGCAATCGAGGCTTCGATATGACCGATGATACGAACAGTCAGACGTACGGCGGCGTAAATGCTGAAGCGCCGTCCGTACTGAGAGCCGTTAAGGCAACGCGCGGAGAAATTCTGACATACGGCGGCAAACCGATTGATGCTTTTTTCAGTGCCAATGCGGGTGGCTGGACGGAGCACAGTGAAAATGTGTGTGTGGGGCAATAAGATTCCTTACTTGAGAGGCGTATCGGACAAAGCTGATAAGATGCCCGAATATCGGTGGTCCGTCACGATTACACCTGAACGTTTGGCTGCCGATTTGGCGGCTGCGGGAAAGGGAGTTGGACAGATTAAGTCTGTCTTACTGTCCCCCTTGTCCAAACGACCTATGAGCGTTGCCGATCGCGGTATATCGGGACGTGTTTTGTCTTTTACCGTTACGGGAACGGCGGGACAGACAAAAATTACGGGAAATGCCTTTCAAGGGATACTGGGATTAAAAAGTACGCTCTTCGATTTTTATCAGGGGAACGGCAATCCGCCCGATCCGGATACGGGCAAGGTTTTGCGAAATAATGTCTTTACAGTGAAAGAAAAGACACCTCTCGTCATTTACGGCTTTGGTTGGGGGCACGGTCTGGGTATGAGCCAGTACGGGGCCTATCAAATGGCTAAAGAACACGGCTCGGATCCGACTTTTTACAGAAAAATACTCGCCCACTATTACAGCGGTACGAGTTTATCGAAGTTATATTAAGGAGTAGATTGATTTTGAAACTGTCCGACTTTTCCTATGAATTGCCTCAGGAACTCATTGCACAACATCCGGCCGAACCCAGAGATACGGCACGTCTCATGCTTTATGACAAGAAAACAGGTGAAACGGAAAATAAGATATTTCGGCAATTGACAGACGAACTGCACCAGGGGGATGTACTGGTTTTTAACGATTCAAAGGTCATTCCCGCACGCCTGCACGGTACGCGTGTGCCCACGGGCGGTAAGGTAGAAGTCCTCTTGCTGACGCCTGTAGGAGAGGACCGTTGGGAAGTATTGGTAAAACCGGGTAAGAAAGCCCTGCCCGGAGCCACCTTATCTTTCGGAGAAAGATTGACGGGGGTTGTAGAAGATCGTACCGATTACGGCGGGCGGGTTATTCACTTTACTTATGACGGTGATTTTCGACCATATCATTGAAGAAATCGGCGAAATGCCTTTGCCGCCGTATATTCATGAAAAAGCCCGAAAATCCTGACGACTACCAAACTGTTTATGCTCGAGAAAAAGGGTCTGCTGCCGCTCCTACGGCGGGGCTTCACTTTACGGATGAACTGTTGGAAAAAATCAGGGACAAAGGGGTAGAAACGGTCTTTGTCACCTTACATGTAGGACTCGGCACCTTCCGTCCTGTCGAAGAAGAAAATATTGAAGACCATGTGATGCATAGTGAATACTACAGTATTACACCCGAAGCGGCGGCAGCCGTTAATCGGGCTAAGGAAGAAGGACGTCGTATTGTCGCCGTCGGTACGACATCGGTACGGACCTTGGAAAGTGCGGCCGAAAAGGGACGACTGAAAGCCGGTGCGGGAAAGACGAATATTTTCATTTATCCCGGATATACTTTCCGGATTGTCGATGCTCTCGTGACGAACTTTCATTTGCCCGAATCGACGTTACTTATGCTTATCAGTGCCCTGTCCGATAGAGAACATATTTTAAAAGCTTATGAAACGGCAGTTCGTGAAAAGTATCGCTTTTTCAGCTTCGGCGATGCCATGTTTATACACTAGGAGGTACGCATGGTTATAGAATTCGAATTACAGGCTGAATGTGACGGGGCCAGAGCCGGTTTGTTACGTACTCCGCACGGAACTTATCAGACTCCTATGTTCATGCCCGTCGGTACGCAGGCCACGGTTAAGACGCTGACTCCTGAAGAACTGTATGACATGGGAGCTCAAGTCATTCTGAGCAATACTTATCACTTGTTTTTGCGGCCCGGAGAAGATTTGGTTCATGAGGCCGGCGGAATTCATCGCTTTATGAATTGGAAGAATGCGGTTCTTACCGATAGCGGCGGTTTTCAGGTCTTTAGTCTCGGGAAGATGCGAAAGATTACGGAAGACGGCGTGACCTTCCGTTCCCATATAGACGGATCAAAGAAATTTTTGTCGCCTGAAGTATCCATGGATATCCAAATGGCCCTAGACTCGGATATTGCCATGGCCTTTGATGAATGCATTCCCTATCCCTCCGATTATGAATACACCCGTCTTTCCACTGAACGAACAAGCCGTTGGGCCAAGCGGTGTCTTGATCATCATCACAGTCCTACACAGGGCTTGTTCGGTATTGTACAGGGAGGCATGTATAAAGGATTTACGGAAAAAAAGCTGCGAAGATTTGGTTGCCATGGATTTTGACGGCTACGGAATCGGCGGACTCAGTGTTGGCGAATCGAAGGATATCATGTATGATATATTAGAAGGTACGACTCCGTATTTACCGCAAGATAAAGCTCGTTATTTGATGGGAGTCGGTACGCCCGACTGCCTCGTCGAAGGCGTAGCTCGCGGCGTTGATATGTTTGACTGCGTCTTTCCTACTCGTGTGGCTCGTAACGGAATGGCTATGACGGCAGAAGGGCGTGTCAATGTGCGTAACGCCAAATATGCTCGTGACTTTTCGCCCATTGAAGAAGGTTGCGGTTGCTATACGTGTCGTAATTATACACGTGCCTATATCAGGCATCTCTTCAAGGCGGAAGAATTACTGGCTTATCGTTTGGTAAGCATTCATAATCTTTACTTTTTACTTGACTTCATGCGTCGCATGAGGCAGTCGATTTTTGACGGTACATTTCGCCGATTCCGAAAGGAATTTTTTTCGACCGATATAAAGATGCGTAATGTCCGTTGCGAATAAACAATATTTTTCGGAGGTGATATACGTGGAATTTATGGAACAGATGCAGTCTTTTGCCCCCATTATTTTGATGGTAGTCATTTTTTTATTTCATGTTATGGCGGCCGCAAAAAAAGCAGCAAAAACGACGTCAGGAAATGCTTAACAGCATGAAAACGGGTGCCAAGGTTATTACGATCGGCGGCATCTACGGGACGATTGTTGAATTGCATGAAGACTATGCTATGTTGCGTATTGCCGAAAAGACGGAAGTCAAAATTACCCGGCAGTCCATCAGTCAGGTTCTCGGCAAAAAAGAAGGAGAGTAGAAGGTTGCTCGTTACGGAAGAAAAGAAATGTCTTCGGAAACAAATGAACGAACTTTTACACAATCTGCCTGTCGCTGAAACGGCGGCAGGCAGCTCCGTTATTTGTAAAACGTTGGGACAGTTACCTGATTACCATAAGGCACGGCGTATTATGACTTTTTTGAGTATGTCCGGTGAGGTCGACTTGGACGCATTTATTGAAAAAGCGTTGGCGGATGATAAGGAAGTCTATGTACCGCGATGTCTGGACAAGGGGAATATGGAAGGCGTACGCCTTTATGATTTAGGACAGACGGTTTTTGACCGCTACGGCATTCGTACGGCACCCGAGGGAGCGCCGACCTGTACTGCCGACGTACCGGACCTACTTATCATATCCGGTCTTGCCTTTGATAAAAATGGCTGTCGCTTGGGACGAGGAGCCGGGTTTTACGACCGTTTCATTGCCGGTGCCCGGGCGTCTCAGGTAGTGGCCGTAGCCTTTGCCGCACAAATAGTGGAATACGTTCCGACGGAACCTCATGATCAGACCGTGTACCGCATTGTGACGGAAAAAGAAATTATTCATGTATCGTAAAAACCCGGAGAGGGGGAGCTTTGTTGCGTCAAAAAAATATGCTTAAATTTTTCGGCGCCGTCATTATTATTATCGGCGTCTTCGTTACCTGTATTCGTCCGCTTGCCGAGTCGATTAAGCAAGGCTTGGATTTGCAAGGCGGGACTCATATCGTGCTGGAAGCCCAGGACACGCCGGATGCGCCTGTTACGGATGATTCCGTAAATCGGGCTGTGACTATCGTTGAACGGCGTATTAATGAAATGGGGTTTGACTGAGCCGATTGTACAAAAAGAAGGGTCGCGACGGATTATTGTCGAATTACCCGGTGAAAAGAACCCGGAAAAGGCCATTGAAACCATCGGTAAGACGGCCGTTATGGAGTTTAAAGATGAATCGGGTACGACTCGTATGACCGGTAACGATTTGAAAAATGCCAAGGAACAGAAGGATAACGGCGGCAAAAATGTCGTTGCCATTGAGTTTACGGACGAAGGGGCTAAGAAGTTTGCCGACTTGACGGCAGCCAATGTAGGACACAAGATTTCCATTACTCTGGACGGCGACGTACTTACGGCGCCTGTCGTAAACGAAGCCATTACGGGCGGTAAGGCCGTAATTACGGGGAACAACTCGTTGGAAGAAGCGAAAAACCTGGCTATTCTCCTGCGTTCAGGTGCCCTTCCCGTACAGTTGAAGGTTCTCGAAGTTCGTACCATCGGGCCGAGCTTGGGGCAAGATTCGAAGGATAAGAGTGAACGGGCCTTTGCCATCGGCATCCTCTTGATTATGCTCTTTTTGGTCGTCGTTTATCGCATGTCCGGTGTTGTGGCCAACGTAGCCTTATTGGTCTATGTGCTCATTCTCCTGGCTATTTTAAAGTATTTGGATGCGACACTGACGCTCCCGGGGATTGCCGGCATTATCCTTTCCATGGGTTTTGCCGTTGATGCGAATATCCTTATATTTGAACGATTTAAAGAAGAAGTCCTCGTCGGCAAAAGTTTGCGTACGTCCATGCATGCCGGCTTTAAGCGTGCGTTCAGCACTATTTTGGATGCGAACGTATCCGTCATGATTGCCGCCATCGTATTGATTACCATGGGTGCCGGTACGGTTAAAGGGCTTTGCCGTCAACTTGGCTCTCGGTATTGTCGTCAGCATGTTTACGGCCATTGTTGTCAGCCGGTCTCTGTTGACCTGGTTCATTAATACGGAACTGATTAAGTCGCCGTGGTTCTACGGGTTGAAACCGCAAGTTGGATAAAGAGGATACAAAGGGGGGACAGGCATGAAATTCAGTATTGTAAAACATCGTAAATGGTGGTTCACCCTGTCGACCCTCTTGGTCGTTGCCAGCATCGTGTCCATTGTTATGAACGGCTTCAACTTCGGCATCGACTATACGGGTGGTACGATTCTGGACTTGCGTTTCGGCAAAGCCGTTACAGTTTCCGAAGTTCGCCAAGTACTGGATACGTCGGACATGAATCTGGATAATAGCGTCATTCAGCTCACCGGTGTAACGGAAGGTGATTCGTCGCAGGACGTTATGATCCGTATGCGCAACTTGTCGAGCGATGAAACAAAGGCCTTGGCAGATAAGTTCAGCACTCAGTTGGGAAATTCGGAAGTAAAGCGCACCGAATCGGTCGGTGCCGTCATCGGGGCGGAAGTCACGAAAAATGCCGTAACCAGTTTGGCTGTAGCCTTTATTGCCTTGGCGGCATATATTTCTTTCCGTTTCGAGTATAAAATTGCCGTATCGGCCATTGTTTCCATTCTGCATGACTTGATCATGGTATTGGGTGTCTTTTCCTTCTTCCGATTGGAAATCGACGCATCCTTCCTGGCGGCTATTTTGACGGTCGTCGGCTACTCCATGAATGAAGCTGTTGTTATCTTTGACCGCGTTCGTGAAAATATTCGGACGCATAGGCGAACGGATACGTACGAATGCCTGGCCGAGGACAGTATTGCTCAGAGTATTCACCGGAGTATTTATACGCTGACAACCGTACTGTTGGCCTGCGGATCCTTGCATTTCTTCGGCGGCGAATCGACGAAGAACTTTTCGCTCGTCATGTTAATCGGCTTTATCAGCGGGGCTTATTCCTCTATTTGTGTCGATACCTCTTTATGGGTCGTTTGGAAGAGCCGCACAGACAAGCGTCGTGGCTTACATTCCGGAGAAGAAGATGTACCGGAAGAGTCCGTAGAAGCTTAACTGTTAAATGCCTTGCCCTATCGGGCAAGGCATTTTTACGTGCGGCAATGAAAAGGCACACTGTGGTATAATTAGTAAAACAACAGGAGGATGTACGATGAAAAGCGATGTAACGGCCTTCCTTTCAAGAGCCGGGGCGGTCGGTAAGGAAATGCAAAATTACGGGTGCCGACATACGAAATCATTTTGAAACTCTATTTACGCATCGGCGTATGACCGTATATGAATCTCTGCCTGAAAGCCGCTCCTTTGTCGATGTGACCGTATTGGAACCGACGGAAGAGGAGCCGTTTTACTTTTTGTATACATCGGGAATGAGTCGCATGTCTATGGCCTCATATCCGGGCAGCGGCGGTGAGGAATCTTCTTTAGCCGAATTGTATTTAATGATACCCGCTAAAGAAGAGATGCGTACTGTTGGCGGGCTACGTCCTTGGCCGGTCCGTCTTCTTGCCGAGTTGGGCGCCTTTCCCCATATGTACGGCATGTGGTTTTCCTACGGTTTTTATTTACCCTTGGCCAGAGACTGTGAGTACACATCGACACAGGGAACTTTTTCCGGGGCGCTTATGATTCAGTTCGACGGCGAGCTGGGAACCGTTCCTACGGCTGACGGTCATCGTATACAGCTGTTTATGCCTTTTCCCGTATATGCCGAAGAGGCGGAACTGTACGGCTCTGTAGGACCTGACGAACTGACGGAACGGATACTTCGCTATAACGGCGGTACATTTTTAATTGATTTAAAACGACCCAACGCGGGTCTTGAACGACACGTAGGGGATTTGCGGAAATGATATATCGGCCCTTTTGATGAGACGGTCGGAATCGTTTTCTCGTATTTCGGATTCAAGGAGGTATGGTTGTGGAAGATAAGCGGTGGTTACGATTGTTGCAGCCGGGGATTACGGCTATTGTAGGAGCCGGAGGGAAAACAACCGTATTGGAACGGCTCGTTGCCTACGGACACGGTGCGAATCTGCCCGTTGCGGTCAGCACAACGGCAGAGGCGGACGGAGAGCGGTTGGCGGAAATCGAGGACCTGGATATTATTTGTACGAACGATCGTGAAGAGGGCGAAGCTTTTTGCATTGAAAAAATAAACGCTCATCGGGTACCCGCTTGGTTCTCGTCCGTAAGTGAAGAGGGATTTATCAAGGGAATCGATGCGAACACTCTGGAATGGTTGCGCGTAAGACATCCGGCATGGTATTTGATCGTTGAGGCAGACGGTGCTCATCATAAATGGTTGAAGGCCCCTTGCCTGAAGAAGCTCCTATTCCTCAGGACTGCGATACGCTCATTGGGGTCGTCAATCTGCAAATGCTCGGGTCGTCCATTACCGATGAGCGGGTAGCCGGCGCCGAACAAGCGGCTTTGATTATGAATCGTCCTACGGGGGCTATCGTTACGCCCGCCTTGCTGGCGAAGCTGTTGACGCATCCTCGCGGGTTGTTTCGTACTTCCGCCTCACGCAGAGTACTCTTTTGCAGCGGCTATAATGCCGTACAGCATCGTATGACAGAAGCTCTGTTGGATGATTTGGAAGAATTGGATTTACAAGTCATTGTCTTAGCTGACGGATATAAAGATACGTGCACCATTCGGCAATATATTTCCCAAGACTCAAGATAAGGAGATTCAAGCTGTGGGTGTGTGAAAAAGTATCTCTTCATCTTTGGAAGAATTATAACTATGCATATTCTCTATTGACATATATCTTCGTGTACGATACAATATCAGCAATTATTACTCAATTGATGAGAGGTAATATCAAATGAAGACCTTGTCCACATCGTTACGGACAGTTGAATACGGAGTAAACTTTTTTAGCTGGAGCTATTCTTTTAGCGCCGGCTATTTTTGCTACGAAAAATTCAACAGTATGACAAACGACATGAGACGGGTTCGCACCGATGAATAAATTGTATAAATTCGGGACAATTGAAAGTCGATAGCTATCGGTACCTAACGGGCAGGCTCATGAGAGCCTGCCTTTTTTATTTGATATAAGCCAAGAGATGAAATTGCGATTATTGTTGTCGGTGAGGATTTTTGTACACGGGTACGGTTGTAGTCGGAAAGTTACAGACCGAGTAAAAAGCTCGGACTTGAAGTATTGATGCCAAAAGCCCTTTAGTGAGAAAACCGTATAGGAGCTATTATGAGAGAAGAAGCAAAAAGAATTTTTTTAGAAAAATCTAAATATTGCCGTCATCGGCTTAGGGCTTATGGGAGGCTCCTTTGCCAAACGATTGCGTGAACAGACGAAATGCCGGATTACAGCTTTTTGATCGTGAGACTGAGACGTTGAACAAAGCCTTAGCGGACGGGGTCATCGATGCAGGCTATACAGAAGGGAATGAAGAGCTGAAAAAAAGGCGGATCTTCTTATTATGTGTCTGTCACGCGATAATATGCTTTCCTTTTTGCGACAAAACGCCGTATATTTAAGAGAAGGACAAACGCTGACAGATATTATAGGTATAAAAGGAAACTCCGTTGAAGCGGCGGAAAACCATTTTGCCTAGTGGCGTCGATTACGTACCGGCCCATCCCATGGCCGGACGGGAAGGCTTCGGATATGATATGTCCAGAGCCGATATCTTTGACTGCGCCAACTATATTATCGTACCCTAATAAGCGTACAAGCCGTAAAGGTATAAAAACAGTGAAAAAAACCTGGCAAGGGCTCTGGGATGCTCTCACATATCCGTCGTAACGACTGAAGAACATGATCGGAGAATTGCTTACACGAGTTGTCTTCCCCACGTTTTGGCTACGGCCTTGGTTAACAGTCCGTCTATGGACGGAAGTATGGGACGATTTATTGCCGGCAGCTTTAAGGATGCCACTCGTGTTGCCGATATTAATGCCGCTCTGTGGGCACGCCTTCTCTTAGCCGATAAAAAAGCGCTGCTACAGGAAATAGATCGCTTTAAAGAAGCTCTGGATAAGGTAGAAATGAGTCTTTTAAAAGGTGACAAAAAGGGACTGGAAGAATTTTTAAAAGAAGCGGGAACACGAAGAAGAGAAATGATCCATGAATACCATAAAGGTCAACACGAATAATAAATTGTACCGGCTCTGTTACGGATCGGGACCGGTGAACGCTTTTAAACAGGAATACGGACTTTTCAAAGCAAACGGGTGTACGACCTGTACAAACCGACATAAAAGGGGCACATGGAATGAATTTAGTATTAACGCCGAAAAAACTGAGCGGCACCCTCGTAGTGCCGTCGTCCAAAAGTGCGGGGCATAGAGATTTAATTTGCGCAGCCCTGGCGGACGGCAAAAGCTTGGTAAAAAATATAACTCCTTCCGAAGATTTGGAAGCTACGTGTCGAGTTCTTCAAGAGTTCGGTGCGATTGTCGAAACGGTGTCGCATGAAGACGGTCGCCTGACCGTTGCCGTAACGGGCGGATTAAGGCCGCAGACAGGATCACTTAGGGCAGATTGCGGCGAATCGGGGTCGACCGTGCGTTTTCTCATTCCCGTCGGCTTGTTGACGGGAATGAAGATTACCTATACTGGGCGAGGTCGCCTGCCCGAACGACCCTTGGATCCGTTTTTGAATATTTTCGACAACAAGAAAATTGCTTATACAAAGGGGAAAGATTCCTTGCCTCTCACTGTAAAAGGTCGATTAAAAGGGGGTATTTACGAACTGCCGGGAAATGTAAGTTCTCAGTTTTTTACGGGGTTATTGATGGCGCTGCCCCTTTTGCCGGATGATTCGGTATTACAAAGTACGACGGTAGTAGAGTCGGAAAGTTATATCAACATTACTTTAGACTGCCTGCGACGGCATGGTATATATGTAGAAAAAGAGCGTGACGGGTTATATCTTATTCGCGGTCGGCAAGCTTATCGTACCGGTGAATACCCGGTAGAAGGAGACTTCTCGCAAGCCGCCTTTTGGCTCGTCGGCGGCATTATCGGTGATACTGTCGAATTAAAAGGCTTAAGCAATAATTCGACTCAAGGCGACAGAGCTGTCGTATCCTTCATCGACTCCATGCGCGGACGCATTGAACGAAGCGGCAGTGTGTTACGGGCCGTACCGTCTCGGACAACGGGACTGACGATTGACGTGAAAGACTGCCCGGACTTGGTGCCGGCTCTGGCTGTTCTGGGAACCTTCAGTCAGGGTATAACGAGGATTGTTAACGGGGCGAGAGTGCGGCTTAAGGAATGCGACAGGATTCACGCCATGGCTCATGAGTTGAACTCCATAGGCGCAAAGGTGCGAGAAACCGGGGACGGATTGATTATTGAAGGAGTTTCTTCCCTTACAGGCGGGCGTGTACAGGCGTGGAATGACCATCGCATTGCCATGGCCTTGGCTATGGCATCTCAGAGATGTACAGGTAAATTGACTATTGAAGGAGCAGAGTGCGTACGCAAGTCGTATCCTTCTTTTTGGCAAGATTTTGCACATGTGGGCGGCATAGCCGTAGAGGAGACAGTTTAAGATGAATACTATAGGGCATAATTTAAAATTGACCGTATACGGCGAATCACACGGTAAATCCATAGGGGCCGTATTGGATGGATTGCCGCCGGGGGGAATACCTTGACTGGGATGAGGTAAAAAAAGAAATGGCACGACGGGCTCCGGGAAAAAATACCTTGTCTACATCGCGGAAAGAAGGCGATGTCTTTGATGTACAGAGCGGCTATTTTAATGATGCTACGACGGGAACACCGCTGGCCGTTATGATAGAAAACACGAATACCCGGTCTGAGGATTATGACGAGTTACGACATCTCATGAGACCGGGGCATGCCGACTACACGGGCAAAGTACGCTATGACGGGTACAATGACTATCGGGGCGGCGGGCACTTTTCAGGTCGATTGACGGCCCCCTTGGTCTTTGCCGGAGCCGTAGCCATGCAAATACTGGGGAGACGGGGGATCCACGTGGGCTCTCATATCCTGCAGATTCACGACGTCCAGGACCGACCTTTTAATCCCATACATGAAGAGTTAAGTCGCCTTCTTTCTTTAAAGAACATGACCTTGCCTCTTTTGGATGAAACTCGAATTGCAGCGATGGAACAAGCGGTTGCCGCAGCTAAGAGCCGCCATGATTCCGTCGGCGGTATCATTGAAGGCATCGTGACGGGTATGCCGGCCGGGTACGGCGATCCGCTTTTTGATTCCGTTGAAAGCCGGCTGGCACAAATGTTGTTTTCCGTGCCGGCTGTTAAGGGGATTGAATTCGGCGACGGATTTTGCTCTGGCTGCCATGACAGGGATCTGAAAGTAACGATGCCTTTTATTATGATAAGGACGGGACGGTCAAGACACGGACCAACCATAACGGCGGCATTAACGGCGGTATTACGAACGGTATGCCCCTTGTCTTTTCGGGACCGTTATTAAAGCTACGTCATCTATCGGACGAGGAACAGCAGACCGTCGATACGGATTTCGGAACAGAACACGACTCTCATCGTCAAAGGTCGACACGATCCTTGTATCGTCCAACGGGCCGTGCCGGTTATCGAAGCGGCTACAGCCTGGACCGTTCTCGATATATTACTGACTCGGGGAGACTTATAAGATGAGTGTAAAAAAGAGAGAAAAGATTGCTTGTTTCGGGGGCCCCCGGGTCATATAGCCACGAAGCATTGTATTGTCATTTCGGAAAAAGTGCGGATATCGTCTTTTATGATCACTTTGAAGACCTTGTAAATCGGGTCGAGGCAGGTGAGTGCCGCTACGGCGTCTTACCTGTAGAAAACTCTTCTACCGGCGGCATTGCCGAAGTGTATGACCTTATTTTGCGTCACAACTGCCATATAGTAGGGGAAGAATACGTACATGTTCAGCACCTGCTCTTGGGAGTTCCGGGAGCACGGCTGGAGGACGTACGTCATGTCTATTCTCATCCTCAGGGACTGGCACAATGCCATGCCTTTTTACGACTTCACGATACGTGGCAACTGCACTCCTACTTCAGTACGGCACAAAGTGCCAAGGAAGTAGCCGTACGAGATGAAAAATCGGTGGCGGCTATTGCGGGACGGCAGGCGGCGGAATTATACGGATTGGATGTATTGGCAGGAAACATTTGTACGAATACGACGAATTATACGCGTTTCGTTATCATATCCAAGGAGGTATTACCTTATGAGGGAAACAAGATGACCTTGGTTATTATTACGGAACACGTACCGGGAGCCTTGTATAAGGCCTTGGGATACTTTTATCATTCGGGTATGAATATGACTCACTTAGAGTCGCGCCCCATACCGGGAAGACCTTTTGAATACTCGTTTCATATTGACGTGACGGGTGACCTCGACTCACCGGCGTGTAAAGAGGCTTTGGAACAATTAGAGAGACAATGTAAATACTTTAACATTCTGGGAACCTACCGGGCCGCAGAGAACAGACTATGACCTTCCACCGGGGCATGGAGGGGAAGCCGGATTACAAGGCGGCGACGGCTACGCTAAACAGGCTGTTGTCATGCTCTTCTCAATATTTACCTGTCAGACCGTTGCATATGTCGGTTACTCAGGTCGTAGGGGTTCGGAAATTTGTTCGGAACGAAATATGGGCCGTTCCGTAATCTCAGCATCGTAAAAAAGACGGAGGATTTTATCTCATGGAAAATCATAATATTGTTATTATCGGTATGCCCGGAAGCGGTAAGACGACATTCGGGACCGCCCTGGCAGAAGCTCTGGGACGCGATTTTTACGACGCCGATACCTATTTGGAAACCAGTGAAGGCCGAACTATCAAAGAGTTGTTTGCCGTCAGTGAAGATTGTTTTCGAGATGCGGAAACCCGTACGGCCCGTGCCTTGGGGAGTAAAAAGGGTGTCGTTATAGCTACGGGCGGCGGCGTTATTAAAAGGCGGGAAAATATTGATATTTACAAGGAAAACGGAATTATCATTTTCCTTGACCGGGCACCGGAGGATATTGTTACCGATGTAGATGTATCGACCCGTCCCTTACTCAAAGACGGACCGTCTAAAGTCTTTGACCTGTACAGAGAGCGCATTGATACTTATCGTTCATCGGCAGACTATCGTATGGCTAATGATGAGAGTATTGAACATGTATTGGAACATTTGGAGCATCTTGTAAAGGAACTGTTGGAAAGAAGAACCTGAAAACATTGTACTAAATCGGAACAATGTATATAATGAGTTCAGCATTTATGAAATCGGTAGTATTTTAGTTAGGGGGGAAGCCCTTTATGGGTGAAGAGTTAAATAAGGCCGTTACGGCAAAGAAAACCAAGAAGCGATGGTTTATGCTTTTTCTGCTGTTTATTTTAACAGCTATAAACTATTTGGATCGTACCAATATGGCTGTAGCAGCACCCAGTATGAGTAGTGATTTGGGGTTTGATGCGGCTACAATGGGTCTTCTTTTTTCCGCTTTTGCCTGGTCATACGGGTTGATGCAGATTCCCGGCGGCTGGCTTTTGGAACGCTTCGGGTCGCGAGTATCTTATACGGTATCTTTGTTCTTATGGTCCGCTTTTACAGTAGCTATGGGGTTCGGCAAAAGCTTTGCGTCACTCTTCGGTATTCGTCTCGCCATCGGGGCAGCCGAGGCTCCGGCCTTTCCCACGAACAGTCGTGTGGTAGCGGCTTGGTTTCCCGATAAGGAACGGGCGACGGCCACGTCAATTTATACGGCCGGTGAATTTATCGGACTTGCTTTTTTGACACCCGTTCTTTTTTGGGTTCTGGAAAACTACGGATGGCAGGAAATCTTCTATCTCACCGGCGGCATCGGAATTATTGCTTGCTTGGGTTGGCATTATTTATATCGAGATCCTGCCGAATGCACCGATGTCAATCAAGGGGAGTTGGATTATATTCGTGAAGGCGGAGGGTTAGCGGAAAAAGCGGGTTCCACGCGCTCCATTACGCGCCGCCAAATTGCGGAACTTTTTAAACATCGTCAGCTCATCGGCGTATACATAGGGCAGTTTGCCAATACAAGTACCATGTATTTCTTTTTAACCTGGTTTCCTACGTATCTTATTGTGGCGAAACAGATGCCCATGCTGAAGGCCGGTATTTATGCGGTCATTCCTTACATAGGGGCCTTGTGCGGCGTCTTGTTGGGAGGGCGTTGGTCCGATTGGATGTTACAACGCGGGGCATCTTTATCAAAGGCCAGGAAGGTTCCCGTTATTTTCGGGCTCCTGTGTTCCATGACCATTATGGCGGCAAACTACGTAGACTCCTTTCATGAGGTCATTGCCATTATGACTCTGGCATTCTTCGGGCAAGGGATGGCGGCCATTGTTTGGAGTACCGTCGGTGATATGGCACCCGCCGATTCAGTCGGCTTGGCCGGCGGAGTTTTCAATTTTATCGGCAATCTGGCAGGCATTATAACGCCCATTGCTATCGGCATTATAGTCCAGGCTACGGGATCCTTTGTAGGGGCTATGATCTTCATCGGATGCGTAGCGGCTGTAGGAGTTTTTTCCTTCATCTTTATTGTCGGAGATATTCATCGCATAGAAGTAAAAGAATAATAATTTCATTATACAAAGGCGGCGCACATCATTTTGTGCGCCGCCTTTTGTAACTGTAAAAGTAACAAGATTCTGTCAATTATTTGTTAAATGAAACTACCTGTGCCATAATAAAGAAAAGGTAGCATAGCCTGATAAGGAAAAAGGATATGCAAAACTTTGGTGAGGCGAAGTGATTATGAGCTTATTATTTTTAAGCCATTGTATTCGTAGGCTCTTGAGGTCAAGGTCTGCTGTGGTAAGCCTTGTTTGCGTAAGTATTTTATGTGCAGTTGCGGGAGCTTATACGACATACAGGAATACAGAGTACGGGCAAGCGAGTAAAGAAGTAATTGACAGGGTGGCATCGGCGAATGAAGGCTTTGCCGCGGACCTTACGCGGCTGGCCTCTGATTCCTCAGCTGATGAAAACGGGCGTATTTACGACGATATGGAGGTACATCGCCGTGAACTGACGGTAGTAGTACGTGAGTACAGAGAAAGTCCGGATAGAGCGGATGATGAAGGAAAAAGTAAGAAGATAGCACAGTTTCTGAAAGCGGAAGAAGAGGTATACGACCGCACCCTGAATATCGTAAAGATGTCTCCGACAGATTTTAACGTCGATAGGCAAGGGGAAGAAGTGCGGCTACAAGAATCTGTAGACAAGCTGTTGAAAACGGCTCGCGACTTGGGCGTGACGAAGGATCAGTACCAACGAATTACCGCTTTTTCGGAAGCCGTCAAGTCGTTAAAGACTTATAAGACCCATGAAGGCAGACGACAGAATGCAGTCAAGGCGGAAGAAACGATGCAAGCCTTTGCTTTGTATATTAAAAGCAAGTCCTATTACGAGGCCTATCGGCTTTTGTCGCCGGCCGCCATGAGAAAGGTCCCCTTTACGAATTGGGTCGGTACGTACGGCAACAGCCGGTACGGCTACCTGACGAAGTTACAAAGTCGATCGGACGGTAAGGATGCGGTTATTCTGACCTATGCAATAGGGCCGGATAAGGGAGAAGGAAAGAAGGACATAACGGTACGGCTCGTTCAGGTAGATACAAAATGGCTTATTGACAGTATTGATGAAGAATAATCTGCAAGGACATAAAAAGACGCTGTAAGCAGCGTCTTTTTTGTACATCTTAATGAAGGGTTTCCAAAATCTTCTGTAAGACTGTTACTTCAATTTGGCCGGGTGCCGAAGCTTTTTTTGCCGAGCCGAAGGTTAAAGCCGAGCCGAAGACTTCACCGCTAATGCGGCTGACCGCACCGAGCTTTGCCCATGGACATGGTGATAATCGGTTCATCGGGATACTGAGATTTTACCTGTTCCGTAGCGGCTAACAAGGTGAGAACATCTTTAGCCGATTGGGGCATGCAAGCCAACTTGGCTACGTGAGCTCCGAGCTTTTTCATGCCTATTAAACGAGATTCGATTTCTTCCTTTGCCGGAGTCTTATCAAAGTCATGGTTACTCATGACGACGGTAACCCCTTTGGCTTTAGCGGCAGCGATGACCTTGGCGATCTTGTCGGCGTTGCGGAAATATTCTACGTCCACAGCATCTACAAGACCGCTTTCAACGGCTGAAAGGATCAAATCAAAGTAGTAATCTTCCGAAACCTGTGTTTCACCGCCTTCTTCCTTCGTGCGGAAGGTGAAGAGAATCGCGCTGTCGGGAAGTTCGTTGCGAACAGCCTGAAGTGCTTCGTTGACGGCTTTCAAGTCTGTTACTTCTGTTAGAAAGTCAATACGCAGTTCAACGACATCGTAGATTTTATCCTGCAAGTAGCGGCATTCCTGAACGAGTTCGTCGACGGTACGGCCGACGATGGGCACACAAATTTTGGGGATTCCGTTATTCAAGGGGATTTTTCCGATAGTTACCATACTATATACCTCCTAGGGCTTACGCCGCTTTTCTGTTTTTCATAACACTGTTATACCGTACATAAATGATGCAGGCAACGATGAATCCTGCCAACGCGATGGCTGCATCGAGCCCCATGATGGAGTTGATACCGCTATCGGCCATATACCCTGTAACAACGGGAATGGTAAAGGAAGCAATGGAGCCGGTAGTATAGAAAATACCGGTCATAGTACCCTTGCCCTTGGGGAACATTTCCGTCATCATAACCAAACCGAGCTGCATAACGCCGCCGGCAGCGGAGAAGCCTACGACCGCCGAGAGAATCGGAGCCAGGGAAGCGGACGGATAGTAATACAGACCGCCGATAGCCAAGGTGGATATCAGAGTGTATACAACAAGAAGTGTAATGGGGCGAACGCCTTTTTTCGTAATGAAGGCGGTGAAGAAGACGCAAGCCAAAGAACCGATGGAGTAGTAGCTCATTAAGGAACGAGCTGCCAAGTCCGGCATTTGAGCCACGGCAACACCGTATTTTGTAAGCCACTGACTGATGAGATAAAAAGTAGCCTGAGAAATATAGCCGTACAGTACGAAGCAAATACCTTCAAGGTACCATTTGGATTTCGGGGCTTCTACAGGAGCTTCCGCAGCGTCGTTCTTTGTCACTGTTGCCTACCTGATTCATGGCAGGGAAGCCCATTTTCAGCATAATGACAAAATTCAGAGCCAAGATGACGGCAGCTACGATAAAGGACCAGCCGTACCAAGCGTTCATCATGACGAGGACGCCGATGAAAGAGAGGCAAAAGGAATTGACCTGCCGAAATGAAGGCTTTCAAAAGTACCGTAACCGTGCTGGCACTTTCGGGATACGATTCGATCAATGCCGGATACGTACCGGCATCGAGGAAGGAGTTGGCAATGACCTGCCAAAATCCCGAAGACGCAGGCAACAGCCGTTGTGGGGCTGACTAAAATGCCGAGGAAGAAGGCAATGTAGGTAATCATGCCCAAAGAGAACGAAGGGTTTACGACCGTATTTGTCGGATAATTTGCCCGATACGAAAAGAACGATGAGTCGGCCGATACCGAGCATGCCGATGACGCTCATGACGTCGGCTAAACTGCCCCAACGTGCAGCAAGGGCGTCCATGTTCTGGGCGAGAATCAATACGCCGATGCCGTGTACGAAATAGTTGAGATACAGGCTCAGGCATAAGGGGCGATAAGAACGGGTCTGTTCCATAGTGATAAATCTCCTTTTATGTCGCGTAGCTTAGAATAAAACGTCTCTAATGAAATCAACGGGCATGTCCTTGCCGGTCCAGAGTTTGAAGGCTTCAGCACCTTGATAAAGCATCATGCCGAGACCGTTAAAGTTTTTGCAACCTACTTCGTCGGCCCAACGCATCAACTCCGTCTGACGCGGTGCATATACCGTATCCATAACTACGAGTTCCTTGTGCAAGTACGATTTGTCGGGAATGGCTACGACGCCTTCCAGCGGTTTCATGCCGCACGACGTGCCGTCAATGTAAATGTCGCTGCTGTCCAGTTCGCGCTTAAGCGAAGCGTGATCAGCCAAGTCGTATAAGGTCACCTTGCATTCAGTCTGTTCGTTCAACTGAGCCACGACCTTTTCAGCTTTCGGGAAAAATTCATCCCGGCGGTTGAAAGACGGCAATTTCGCGAACACCGTCGAGAGCGGCCTGAACGAGAATAGCCGTAGCGGCACCGCCGGCACCGACGATGGTCATCTTCTTGCCTACGTACTCAACGCCTTCTTCTTTCAGGGAACGCATGGCACCTGTTCCGTCCGTAATTGTGCCGGTCAGAACGCCGTTATCGTTAACGACCGTGTTGCAGGCACCGACGATTTGAGAAACGGGGGAGAGTTTGTCCAAATACTGAGTAATAGGCCCTTTGTTCGGCATGGAGACGTTCCAGCCGCGAACCTTCATGGCACGTAAGCCCTTTACCGTATCTTCCAAGGTACTGTTGTCTACTTCAAAGCAAACATAAACATAGTCAAGTCCCCAACTTTTTAAAAGCTTCATTATGCATAGTCGGTGACATGCTGTGGCGAATGGGGTAAGCGATTAAACCGATTAATTCCGTATGTCCCGTAACGCGTTCCGTAATAGCTATTTTTCCCATAATAATACCTCCCGAAAAAACAATAAAATAGTGATATATGTGTGAAAATTCACTTTGTACGGCTAAAATAAATGCCGTTAAAGTCGGTAATGCACAGGTCCGAGACGGCCCTCATAGGGCCGTTCCGGTCTGTTTGTTGCGTCTTATAAATCAAAGCCGCCCATGGCATCAATGGTATTGATAATATTGCGACCCGATTCGGTGCCGTGCATAATCTGTCCCGTTTTGCGGCTGTTGCCGATATTATCAAAGGGAATGCCGTGTTCACGGGCATAGGTTTCAAACGGGTTATCCTTAGGAATAGCCGGTACGAGTCCCATGCAGATGAAGCCGTAGTCGAAGGGATATTCCTGTGTTACGCCGTCTTTTGCAGCTACGAAGGAGTGGGGGTTGACCTTTTGGAGGGCCGTACCCAAAGTGCATATCCACGGGGTGCTTGATTAAAAGTTCATGGAAGGTCGATTTGGAAACTACATCCAAGTCCTTGCCGAAAGCGGGCATCATTTCAATGACCGTAACATCGGCTTTGCGCAAGGTGAAAAATTCCATAACGTCCAGGCCGACGGCACCGGCACCGATGATAACAACTTTTTTGCCTTCCGCATTCTTTTCGTAGAAAGGAATGTTGGACATGAAGCCTTCAACGGAACGAATATCCGAACCTTCGGCATCTGTCAGTTCACGGAGTCCTTCGATAGGCGGTAACATGGGATCGGAACCGGTAGCACTGTAAAGAATATCCGGCTTCAATTCATCAAGCAGTTCTTTCGTTGCTTCCGTATTCAAACGAATTTCCAAATTCGGCAGAGCGGCAGCTCGTTTTTCCAAATAGGCCGGGAAATCTTCGATACGTGTCTTTTCGGGGAAGCGAGCAATACGGCGAGCCATACCGCCTACTTCATTGCGTTTTTCCAAAACCGTGACCGTGCAACCTACTTCGGCGGCTGTACAAGCGGTTTCCAGGCCTGCCGTACCGGCACCGATGACGACGACATGTAAGGGACGTGTCACTTTTTGACGCTTATAAACTTCACCGCCGATAACGGACGGGTTAATAGTACAACGCAGCGGTTTGGATTTGGCAATACGGTGATCGGCACAGCCGATATTACAGCTGATACACTTACGAATGCGATCCGTTTCGCCGAGGCGAGCTTTATTAGCCCAATCGGGATCGGCAATGAGGCCGCGACCGATGGCGATAAAATCCGTCTTGCCCTGAGCGATGATGTCATCGGCAATCTGCGGATTGCGGATATTGCCGGACAGAATTACGGGCTTGCCGAACTTTTTCTTTACGCTTTCGGATAAGTAAGCTCTCCACGCATCGGGTAAATCACATTTATCGATTTGGTATTGAATAGAGTCGTTTACGGCTGCCGATACGTTGATAATATCCACTTCCGGAACGATGTATTCAAGAAGTTGCAAGGTGTCTTCCAAGGTGTTGCCGCCTTCAATAAATTCGTCAGCGGAAATACGGAAGGAAATGGGAACCCATTTACCTACGCGGGCACGAACGGCCTCTACGACAAGACGGGCAAAGCGGGCTCTGTTTTCATACGATCCGCCGAATTCATCTGTACGCTTGTTGTACAAGGGAGAAAGGAACTGATCGAGCAGATACGAGTGACCGCCGTGGATTTCGACCATGTCGAAACCGGCACCGATAGCACGTTCTGCCGCATCGGCGTATTTCTGAACGATATTCAGGATTTCCTGCTTTGTTAACGGACGAGGAGCCGGGTTGCCTTCTTTAGAAGGTACGGACGAAGACGAAACGGACTGTAAGCCGCCGAGACGTTCGGGGTAAGCCGAAGCACCTGCGTGGTTTAACTGGATGGAAGCGAGGGCTCCGTATTTATGAATGCGTTCGGTCAATTCGAAAAGACCGGGCATAAACTGTTTCCCGTCGATACGCAACTGTTTTGTACCGTTCGTAGCAAGGGGAAAGTCGATACAGGCGTTTTCTACCGTAATCAGGGCCGTGCCGCCACGAGCCCGCAGGCCGTAGTAATCTTTCATTTCTTCCGATACTTCACCGGAGTAGGTAGCGTAGTTTGAGCCCATCGGCGGCATAACGACACGATTTCTGAAGGTTGTGCGTTTTACCGTGAAGGGTTCAAAAATATGAGGAAAATGCTTGCTCATATGATGTGAACCTCCTTACAGTCCGAAAAATAAAAGTGAAAAACAGAACAAATCGTTCTTTTCGTGATTATTATACGAGTCAGAAAGATTAACAACAATGCTTTTATTTCTTATGATTTCGTTCAAAAAAACTATTAATTATGATATGATAAACGCATAGTTTATTTCAAAAAGCGACGAAAAATGTATGGAGTTCATAGCTTTATAAAATATAAATATAGCAAGTGCCGAATCTATGCCTTTGCAGAAAAACTGATTATGTCATTTATTCGAGAAAATTAATAGTTTATTGAACAGCGTTAATAGAGAAATACTATTGATTTATTTGTAAATGAGGGGCGATACGATGAATTTAAAACAACTTGAGTATTTTTCGGTCTTAGCGGAAACAGAACATTACCGAAGGGCAGCTGAACTTCTCTATATTACGGAACCCAGCTTAAATCGTGCCATTCGAGATATGGAAAAAGAAATGGGCGTTCGGCTTTTTGAAAAAAAGGGCGCAATATTTTCCTGACCAAGTACGGGAAGATGTTTTATCCCTATGTGACTAAATCGCTGGAAGAGTTGAATCGAGGCCTTCAGGTCATGAAAGCCTATACTCGTCCCGACAAGGGAACGATTAATCTCGGCTTTGTTTATACTATGGGATATACGATGGTTCCCAGATATGATTACAAGCTTTCACGGCATGGAAGGGTAATAAAGATATAGAGTTTAACTTTACACAAGGAACGACGCGTGAATTGATAAAGAGTTTAAAAGATGAACAGACGGATATGATTTTTTGCTCCTCTGTAGCCGATGAACCGGAAATTATGTTTTATCCCATTGCGGAAGAAACGGCTTGTGGTGGTTGTGCCGGAAAATCATGTCCTGGCTAAAAGGGCATCCGTGTCGCTAAAAGAAATAGAGCCGTATCCTTTTATTCACTTTCATGCAGGAAGCGGTATGCATACGACGGTAGAGACTCTGTTGGAACGGGCCGATGCTCATCCGCATGTAGTCTGCCATATAGAAGAAGACAATGCCATGGCGGGTTTTGTGGCGGCAGGCTACGGATTAGCCATTATGCCGGATTTTTATTTACTAAAGCACTATGCGGTTGAACGAATTCCTATTGCCGACAAGACGGATCGTCGCTACCTGTACATGGCTGTTCATAAGCAGCATCCTATGCTTCCCGTTGTTGAACGATTTCGAAATTTCGTACTCGTGCAAGGACAACGTGAAACTATATAAAAGTATGCATATAATGATATATAAAAAAGAATAAGAGGTAAGATGATGGGTCCCGGTCGCCTTGAGGAAGACGGCCGGGAAGGTGATATGAAATGTTATGGAACATGTTGACAGATAAAAAAATATTGGCTATAATTGGTTATGTTCTGTGAGAGATGCCGACATAGCTCAGTTGGTAGAGCAACTGACTTGTAATCAGTAGGTCGTAGGTTCGAATCCTATTGTCGGCTCCAGAATTTGTGGTGGGATTCCCGAGTGGCTAAAGGGAGCAGACTGTAAATCTGCCGGCGTCCGCCTTCGAAGGTTCGAATCCTTCTCCCACCACCATTATCGTCGCGGGGTGGAGCAGTTGGTAGCTCGTCGGGCTCATAACCCGAAGGTCGTAGGTTCAAGTCCTGCCCCCGCAACCATATTTTTTTTGCCTAAGGGCAAACAAAATTAAAGCTTTTGACGGTATTTAAGCTGTTGTAGCTCAGTCGGTAGAGCGTATCCTTGGTAAGGATAAGGTCACCGGTTCAATCCCGGTCAATAGCTCCATACTTGGCGGCTTAGCTCAGTTGGCTAGAGCATGCGGTTCATACCCGCAGTGTCCAGAGTTCGAATCTCCGAGCCGCCACCACACACAAATAACCTCGTTAATTCGGGGTTATTTCTATATGACGGAGAAGATTTCTGAAATTTTCCCATCTATGTAGAAATATATACAAACGCTTTCCTAGTGAAGGAGGAAATGTACAATGGCAAAAGAAAAATACGAAAGAACCAAACCCCATGTCAATATCGGCACGATCGGTCACGTTGACCACGGCAAAACGACATTGACGGCAGCAATTACGAAAGTATTGTCCGAAAAAGGCTATGCTGAATTCTCCGACTATGCTAACATCGATAAAGCACCGGAAGAACGTGAACGCGGTATTACGATCAATACGGCACACGTAGAATATCAGACAGACAAACGCCACTATGCACACGTTGACTGCCCGGGCCATGCCGATTATGTAAAGAACATGATCACCGGCGCAGCACAGATGGACGGGGCTATCCTCGTAGTATCGGCAGCTGACGGCCCCATGCCGCAGACACGTGAACACATCCTCCTGGCACGTCAGGTAGGCGTACCGGCTATGGTTGTATTCTTGAATAAAGCGGACCAGGTTGACGATCCGGAATTGATTGAACTCGTAGAAATGGAAGTTCGTGAACTTCTCAGCTCCTACGATTTCCCCGGCGATGAAATTCCCATCGTAGTAGGTTCGGCATTGAAAGCTCTCGAAGGCGACGAAGATGCTAAAAAAGCGATTCTCGAATTGATGGATGCTGTCGATGACTACATTCCGACGCCTGACCGCCCGACGGATCAGCCGTTCTTGATGCCTGTCGAAGACGTATTCACCATTACGGGTCGCGGTACGGTAGCAACGGGCCGTGTAGAACGCGGAACGGTAAAAGTCGGCGATACGGTAGAAATCGTAGGTATGCAGGCAGAAGCAAAATCGACGGTTGTAACGGGCGTAGAAATGTTCCGTAAGCTCCTCGACATGGCAGAAGCAGGCGATAACATCGGTGCTTTGCTCCGTGGTGTAGACCGTAAAGAAATCGAACGCGGCCAGGTATTGGCAAAGCCCGGGTCCATTCATCCGCACACGAAGTTCAAAGCTCAGGTATACGTATTGACGAAAGATGAAGGCGGCCGTCATACGCCGTTCTTCACGAACTATCGTCCCCAGTTCTACTTCAGAACGACGGACGTAACGGGCGTTATCCAGTTGCCGGAAGGTGTAGAAATGTGCATGCCCGGCGATAACGTAAAAATGGAAGTTGAATTGATCACGCCGATTGCTATCGAAGTAGGGTTGCGTTTCGCTATTCGCGAAGGCGGCCGTACGGTAGGTGCCGGTGTCGTATCGGAAATCGAACAGTAAGATTTCTTATAAACGAAAATCTCCCTTGCTTCGGCAAGGGAGATTTTTTTCAAAAAGGAAGCTCTCCGGGTGCGGAACCGGGAGAGCTTCCTTTACGTTCTTATACGAAAAGTGATGATATTTTGCAAGGATACGGCTATATTCCGAAACGACAGGCGGACCGAACCTTTTCCTTAGCCTTATGCAGACGACGGCTTACCTTAGCCTGACTACAGCCGAGACGACGGGCGACGGCCGTTTCCGTAAAGCCCTCTATGCAGCAATGGACGAGAACATACCTTTCTTCATGGGTCAAATGATTGAGCAAGGCCTTTTGACCGTCATGACGAAGGATAAAGGACTCTTCCGGTCTGCCCAGAGGATCCGGATCGACTACATCCGGCAGGTCCGTTTCCGCTCCGTCCGTTGTCAAGACGGAAACGGCAGTGTAGAACCGGTCGCGACAGGCGGTCAGATGTTCACGTCGTAGGGCCTGTCGAACAAAAGCTTTCAAATAATAGGCGAAAGGTTTGTCGCCGTCTAAGGGACAGGCCATGATGCAATGCAATGCCGCTGTCACGGCTGTCTGGTAAGCGTCGGCATGAGTGGGGAAGGAAGAAGCGTAACGACGAACTTGACTCAAAATCAGGGGTGTATATCGAGTGAGGAGTCGTTCTTTCGATTCAGTACAACCGCGGCGTGCATGACGGATACACGCTGTCGTATCCCAATGGGCTTGCATGAATAATCACTTCTTTCGTTATAAGATGTTCTCTTTTCGAAAGAGTCGCAGATACAGTCTCTTTGCTTATGCGAAGGCTTCGACCTTGCGGGTTACGATCCGGCTTTCCTGCAGGAGGATAAGTCGCCCGTTTCAGTGGCGAATACTTTAGCATTTAAGATGTCGGCAACGGCCTTATCAACGCTCTCCTTGTCCAAGTCGGCCTTCGGTCGCTGCAAGGTGTAGTTGACTTTTTTGCCTGCATTGTCGGCAAAGGATAAGATTAAAGTTTTCGTTTCCGATTTAGTAATCATGGTAGATCCTCCTTATGAATTACGCCGTTATTTCGTACTGAACCGTTTCTTTCACTCCGTCCAAGGCATCAGCCTGTAAGGATGCGAGAGCGTTGGCAGCCGTTAAGACGTTGCCGTTGTCGGCATCGGCTTTGAGGGAAGAAAAATTAAGGGTGCGTGTTTTTTTCTTACCCGCCTCGTCTGTATACGAAACGGTGAGTTGTAACTTACTTGCCAGTGCCTGCTTTTGTTGCCATATACGGTACCTCCTTAAACGAGTAGATGGAAAATCGCTTATTCATGCCGCCGAATCCCGTAACGACGGGTGGCGTAGAGCGGTGAGGTGAAACCGCCGGTGTCGGCCGGAATGAATATACGAAGTTATAAAATGTCACGGATCTTGGAGGGGGAATAAAAGACCGTTGACATATAAGAGTTTATACAGCTGTACGGATGATGCGTCTAAGCTGTACGGGAGGGGGACTTCTTTTTGTCCCCGTCCATGGAGAAAACGAATCGTATCGCCTACGGCCAGACCCATAACCGTGGCACCGCCGCCGACAGGGCAGGGGCAGCGGGCTGCGCGTCCGCAGAGAAAATAGGGCCTTCGATCCGTTAAAAATCGGAATAAACGACTAATCCAAAAGACAATGCGTTCTTTGGTAAGCGTTCTGAGAAACTCCGACAAGGGCAACCCTCCTTTCGTTTATCCCCTCTACTCATATAAGGCAAAAAACAGGTCGAGTTTTATTCACGAAAACATAAGGAGTTTGAAAAGAGAACTCATATATATACTTCTTCAAATATTTCTTAAATCCTTCTTTTTGTGTATAAAAAATAACAAATGAGGACTAAAAATTTCTTATAGAGTATCATGAAGGCACCTTATTAACGTTAAACATAAGCCGCCGTTAACGATATAAATTTCATCATAATTAAATATTACAAAAATATCACAAACAAGGAGAAAACCACGCAAAAGAGACAAGAAAATGAAAAAAACGGATGTAAAATTTTCAGATGTAACGAAAATTAAATTTAAAAATAATGATTCCGTAAAAAGAATAATGACTTTTTTTATATTGATATAAGAATATTATGAACTTTTAGTTGTATTCACTTATATATATATAATATTATATAAATTGCTATAAATATTAAAACTAAAATTAGGAAAATATTACCAGAGGTAGTTATATGAACAAGATTTTTAAGATTGTTTGGAGCAAGTCACGGCAATGTTATGTTGTCGTATCCGAGTATGCAAAGAATACGAGCGGTAAGAAGGCGGTAGTCACGGCCTTGGTGGCCTTTTCCGTATTGGCGGGAAGCAGTGCCGTACAGGCGGCATGGCCTGAGGGGGCGCAAGTTGGACAGAGTAATTTCCAAATAGGCCGTGACGCTAAAGCCGGGATTGGCAGTGGTTCACCACAAAACTCACAGGCTATCGGTGTAGCTGCAGAGGCGCACCAATCTAAAGATGTGGCCTTGGGGTCCAATGCTGTTGCGAAGGGACTCCCTATTAGTAGTAACAAGGCTCATCCGGCAACGGCACTCGGGGCACATAGCAATGCTGAGGGCGACAGCACCTTGGCCGTAGGCTTCGGCACCAATGCTTCCAATACTAAAGCGACAGCTGTAGGTGCCAATGCTTCCGCTACCGGTACGGATTCTACCGTTGTCGGATCCGGTGCAAGTACCAATCAGGCATCGGCATCCGTCCTGGGGAGCAATGCTACAGTAACCGGTGTTGCCGGTACGGCTGTCGGTTCTTCATCAACGGCAGCAAACAATTCCTTTGCGGGCGGTAACAACGCCATGGCAACCGGCGGCAATTCCGTCGCTATAGGCATGACGACCAAAGCCTCGGGTACCGGTTCTGTAGCCGTAGGAAATACCGCTCAAGCGACCAATACTTCTACAACGGCTGTCGGTGATGGGGCTAAGGCCACGGGAATATCCAGTTCGGCCTTCGGGCAAGGAGCTAATGCGACAAATTCCTATGCTCTGGCAGTCGGTGTAGGAGCTCAGGCTACCAATATATTCACGTCTGCTTTAGGGTACAATGCGACAGCCGTTAATAACTACGGTACGGCTCTAGGTGCCAATGCCAATGCGGGACGCGGTTCGGGTACGGCTGTCGGCTCCAATGCCATGGCGGTAGGAGCGGGAGCAACGGCAGTAGGCGGTTCAGGACAGATTGGTAGTTCGGCATACACAGCGGCAGGAAATAACGTAAGCGGAACCGGGGCTGCCAATGCGACGGGGGATAATTCACTGGCCGTGGGTTATCGCTCACAGGCCCTTAATACGGAGGCCGTGGCGGTCGGTACGACGGCCATTGCCAACGGCATCTGGAGTGTAGCTGTCGGCCGGGATCTTTTTGCGAAAGGAACAAACTCTGTTGCCATGGGGGAATCATCTCAGGCAACGACGGATAACGCTGTTGCTGTCGGGCTTAGGAATAATTCCACAGGGGGCTCGGCTGTTACTCTGGGTCGTGATTTGACAGCCAATGGTGCACAAAGTGCCGCCATCGGTTCGTCCTCTTCGGCGAGCGGGCAGTTCGCTCTGGCTATCGGTACCGGTTATAATGGCGGCAATCCGGCTACGCCCGGCAGTTATGGGGCTAATGCCTCGGGGAATTCATCCATTGCCATCGGTCGTAGTACCCAGGCAACGGCGACGGGAGCGACAGCTATCGGCGGAGGTCAAAATGACAGCACTTTAGGGGCTAAAGCATCGGGAGCCTATGCAACAGCTATCGGCGGGCCAATCGGAAGCATCCGGCGCAGGGGCTTTAGCCTTGGGGAGTAACAATAACGGCTTCGGTGCTAAAGCGACAGGTGAAAAGGCCATTGCCGTCGGTGCGGCGGCGACGGCATCGGGAGCCCGGAGTGTCGTTGTAGGGGTGAACAGCTCTGCAACCGGTAACGATGCCCAGGCCATCGGCAACAGTGCCAGCGTGGGATCTAACTACGGGACGGCCCTCGGTACCTTTGCGAAGGTTGAATCCGGTGCAGAACGAGGAATTGCCATCGGCAACTCAAATCTTTCTTCGACGGCTACCACCGTAAAAGTGGCTGACGGCATTGCTTTGGGTTCTTATTCCGTAGCGGATAAGGGAGCCGGCATAAAGCGGATATAACATGACTGCAGGTCGGGATAATCCTTATGCGGGAACGACCGGTGCCTTTACATCCGGCTTGGGAGCCTTAGCTATCGGTACGGGTCAAAAGACACGTCAGATTACGGGCGTAGCTGCCGGTAATGCCGATACGGATGCAGTCAACGTGGCTCAGCTTCGTTCCGTAAGCTCGAGGGTAAAGGCTTATAACGAAAACACGGCAAACGGTGCCAGTGATTATAGATTGGCGAATCAGGCCTTGGTCGCCAAATCTACGGATAAGGATAAACTTGAAATACAAGCATTGAACACCAATGAAGGGGTCATGCTGACCTTTACGCCCAAGACAACGGCTGTCATTCAAAACGGTAAAAGCCTTGTTACGGCAGGCGATGTATACACGGCGATTGATCACGCCAAAACTCACTACGTATCGGTAAAATCGACGGAAAATAATAACCGAAACAATAACGGTGCCAGCGGCTTAAACAGCGTAGCTATAGGCGGAGCTGTCGGAGTTTCCGGAGATGAAAGCATCGGCATCGGTCACAGCATCACCGGAAACAGTGACGGAGCGCAGTCCGTACTCTTAGGTTCACAAATTATGAATCTAAATAGAGAAAGCGTTCTCATCGGTCAGAATTTATTCAACAAGGGTACCAATAACATCTTGATCGGTAAGGGGATTGCAGCGAAAGACCTCTCCGCCTCGAACAATGTGGTTCTCGGCAACGGAGCTACTTTATCAGGGGTACAGGCTGTTCTCATCGGTAAAGGGACCGGCAGCTACGGCGCTTCGACAGTAACCATCGGCGACGGGACGACGGCCGGTACGCAAGCACACCCGAGTGCCGGAGCCGTGACCATCGGTAAGGGTGCCAAGAGCTACGGCGCTTCAGCCGTAACTATCGGCGACGGAGCCAGTGTGGGCACGACAACTCAGGCCGTGACCAATTCCGTTGCCATCGGCAAGGGGGCTACGGCGACAGGAGAAAGTTCCGTCGTTATCGGTGACCATGCCAGGTCCTCTAATGTAGGTTCCGTAGCTATCGGTTACAGTAACAGTGTATCGGCGGATAACGGGGTAGCTATCGGTAACGGTACGAGCGTTACCGCTATTGACGGCGTTGCCATCGGTAACAGCTCCCATGGCAAACAGAGCCCCGGACGTTACCGGGTTACGATGCCAATGATAATAAAACCGATAAGTATGCAGGGCTTACCGGCCGGGCTATTACGTCCAACCACGGTGCCGTCTCGATCGGCGGTAACGGATTTCTCGACAAATCATCGGTGTCTCTGCCGGCTCGGAGGACACGGATGCAGTCAATGTGGCTCAGTTAAAGTCCGTCAATCTCGGCTTTGCCGGAAATACGGGAACGAGCGATGTGAACTTGGCACAAAGCACCCTTGGTATTAAGGGCGATAATACATATATTAAGACATCGGCAGCCGGCAGAAATCTGACTATTACGCCTAATATACAAAATATTACGATGAACGGTACGACTGCATCAGCCGGTACGGGTCTGGCCGATGCCAACAATGTGGCTTCAGCCATCAACACGGCAGTCAATTCGCAAAACCTGACGGTCACGGACGGTACGAACAGCGGCACGGTGAACTTGAAGAACCAGTCTCTGAAGGTAGCCGGCGCTAACGGTATTACGACGAATATGAACGGCCAGACCTTGACGGTAGGCCTTGATTCTACGACGAATAATAAGGTAAACGACACGGCTACGGCAGTAGGAAGAACCATCAGCTTAGGCGGCGATACGGGAACGACGACGGCTAAGTCGCTGACAACCGGAGATGTAAACTTCGGCATTAAGAGCGGCAACGGGTACCTGACGACAGCCGCCAACGGCAACGATGTAACCTTGACGGTTAACGAAGCAGCCGTAAAAGATGCGGCAGTCAGTGCCGTTACGGTCAGCACCGATGCGGCTACGGACAACCCGGTAACAATTACGCCTACGACGGGAACGAACTCGAAGGACTATAAAATTACCGTAGATACGTCGAAGTTGGCACAAAAGACGAACCTTGCCTACACGGCCGACAACGGAACGGGCGGCACGACGTCATTGAGCCAAGGGCTGACGTTTAAAGACGGAACGTTGACGACGGCTACGGCCGGTGCGAACGGAACGATTACGTACGACGTGAAGAAGGGCACTCTTGCCAACACGGGCGGAACGGTAAGCGTAACGGGCAATGACGGTGTAGCGACGGCGCAAAACGTAGCGGACATGATTAACAACGCTACGACGAGTGTATCTACGTTGAATATTGCCGACGGCGGCACGGGAACGGGCAGCGTCAACCTGAAGAACCAGACCTTGAAGGTCACGGGTTCCAACGGCTTGACGACGACGGCGAGCGGCCAGGTTATTGACGTAGCTCTCGACGCGACGACGAAGAACAAGATCGACAACGCGGCTGATAAAGACTTGAGCAACCTGTCTACGACGGGCACGCAGAAGATTAAGGATGCGGCGGCGTTTAAGGTAAAAGCCAACGGCGATGCCGGAGACGATGTTAAGGGCGGCGATGAAGTCAACTTCAAAGACGGCCAAAACATCAAGGTAAGCCGTACAGGTAAGGAATTTACCATAGCCACGGCAGACGATGTATCCTTTAATAAGGTAACGGCTGCCGATAGTGTATTGGTCGGAACGGGTACGAACCTCATTACCCTCGACGGAACGACGGGTACGGTAACGGGCAATATCTTTAAGGCCGGAAATGTCAGCGTCAGCAACAGCGGTATCAATGCGGGCAACAAGGTAATCAGCAATGTAGCCAGCGGCGGTACGACGGCGACGAATGCGGCCAATATCGGAGACGTACAAAACGCAGTAGCCAACTTATCGCAAAACCTGACGGTCACGGACGGTACGAACAGCGGCACGGTGAACTTGAAGAATCAGTCTCTGAAGGTAGCCGGCGCTAACGGTATTACGACGAATATGAACGGCCAGACCTTGACGGTAGGCCTGGATTCGACGACGAATAATAAGGTAAACGACACGGCCACGGCAGTAGGAAGAACGATCAGCTTAGGCGGCGATACGGGAACGACGACGGCTAAGTCGCTGACAACCGGAGATGTAAACTTCGGCATTAAGAGCGGCAACGGGTACCTGACGACAGCCGCTAGCGGCAACGATGTAACCTTGACGGTTAATGAAGCAGCCGTAAAGGATGCGGCAGTCAGTGCCGTTACGGTCAGCACTGATGCGGCTACGGACAACCCGGTAACGATCACGCCTACGACGGGAACGAACTCGAAGGACTATAAAATTACCGTGGACACGTCGAAGTTGGCACAAAAGACGAATCTTGCCTACACGGCCGATAACGGAACGGGCGGCACGACGTCATTAAGCCAAGGGCTGACGTTTAAAGACGGAACGTTGACGACGGCTACGGCCGGTGCGAACGGAACGATTACGTACGACGTGAAGAAGGGCACTCTTGCCAACACGGGCGGAACGGTAAGCGTAACGGGCAATGACGGCGTAGCGACGGCACAAAACGTAGCAGACATGATTAACCACGCTACGACGAGCGTATCTACGTTGAATATTGCCGACGGCGGCACGGGAACAGGCAGCGTCAACCTGAAGAACCAGACCTTGAAGGTCACGGGTTCCAACGGCTTGACGACGACGGCGAGCGGCCAGGTTATTGACGTAGCTCTTGACGCGACGACGAAGAACAAGATCGACAACGCGGCTGATAAAGACTTGAGCAACCTGTCTACGACGGGCACGCAGAAGATTAAGGATGCGGCGGCGTTTAAGGTAAAAGCCAACGGCGATGCCGGAGACGATGTTAAGGGCGGCGATGAAGTCAACTTCAAAGACGGCCAAAACATCAAGGTAAGCCGTACAGGTAAGGAATTTACCATAGCCACGGCAGACGATGTATCCTTTAATAAGGTAACGGCCGCCGACAGTGTATTGGTCGGAACGGGTACGAACCTCATTACCCTCGACGGAACGACGGGTACGGTAACGGGCAATATCTTTAAGGCCGGAAATGTCAGCGTCAGCAACAGCGGTATCAATGCAGCAACAAGGTAATCACTAACGTAGCCAGCGGCGGTACGACGGCGACGAATGCGGCCAACATCGGAGACGTACAAAACGCGGTAGCCAACTTATCGCAAAACCTGACGGTAACGGACGGTACGAACAGCGGCACGGTGAACTTGAAGACCCAGTCTCTGAAGGTAGCTGGCGCTAACGGTATTACGACGAATATGAACGGCCAGACCTTGACGGTAGGCCTGGATTCGACGACGAATAATAAGGTAAACGACACGGCTACGGCAGTAGGAAGAACCATCAGCTTAGGCGGCGATACGGGAACGACGACGGCTAAGTCGCTGACAACCGGAGATGTAAACTTCGGCATTAAGAGCGGCAACGGGTACCTGACGACAGCCGCCAACGGCAACGATGTAACCTTGACGGTTAACGAAGCAGCCGTAAAAGATGCGGCAGTCAGTGCCGTTACGGTCAGCACCGATGCGGCTACGGACAACCCGGTAACGATCACGCCTACGACGGGAACGAACTCGAAGGACTATAAGATTACCGTAGATACGTCGAAGTTGGCACAAAAGACGAACCTTGCCTACACGGCCGACAACGGAACGGGCGGCACGACGTCATTGAGCCAAGGGCTGACGTTTAAAGACGGAACGTTGACGACGGCTACGGCCGGTGCGAACGGAACGATTACGTACGACGTGAAGAAGGGCACTCTTGCCAACACGGGCGGAACGGTAAGCGTAACGGGCAATGACGGCGTAGCGACGGCACAAAACGTAGCGGACATGATTAACAACGCTACGACGAGTGTATCTACGTTGAATATTGCCGACGGCGGCACGGGAACGGGCAGTGTCAACCTGAAGAACCAGACCTTGAAGGTCACGGGTTCTAACGGCTTGACGACGACGGCGAGCGGCCAGGTTATTGACGTAGCTCTTGACGCGACGACGAAGAACAAGATCGACAACGCGGCTGATAAAGACTTGAGCAACCTGTCTACGACGGGCACGCAGAAGATTAAGGATGCGGCGGCGTTTAAGGTAAAAGCCAACGGCGATGCCGGAGACGATGTTAAGGGCGGCGATGAAGTCAACTTCAAAGACGGCCAAAACATCAAGGTAAGCCGTACAGGTAAGGAATTTACTATAGCTACGGCAGACGATGTATCCTTTAATAAGGTAACGGCTGCCGACAGTGTATTGGTCGGAACGGGTACGAACCTCATTACCCTCGACGGAACGACGGGTACGGTAACGGGCAATATCTTTAAGGCCGGAAATGTCAGCGTCAGCAACAGCGGTATCAATGCAGGCAACAAGGTAATCACTAACGTAGCCAGCGGCGGTACGACGGCGACGAATGCGGCCAACATCGGAGACGTACAAAACGCAGTAGCCAACTTATCGCAAAACCTGACGGTCACGGACGGTACGAACAGCGGTACGGTGAACTTGAAGAACCAGTCTCTGAAGGTAGCCGGCGCTAACGGTATTACGACGAATATGAACGGCCAGACCTTGACGGTAGGCCTTGATTCGACGACGAATAATAAGGTAAACGACACGGCTACGGCAGTAGGAAGAACCATCAGCTTAGGCGGCGATACGGGAACGACGACGGCTAAGTCGCTGACAACCGGAGATGTAAACTTCGGCATTAAGAGCGGCAACGGGTACCTGACGACAGCCGCCAACGGCAACGATGTAACCTTGACGGTTAACGAAGCAGCCGTAAAAGATGCGGCAGTCAGTGCCGTTACGGTCAGCACCGATGCGGCTACGGACAACCCGGTAACGATCACGCCTACGACGGGAACGAACTCGAAGGACTATAAGATTACCGTAGATACGTCGAAGTTGGCACAAAAGACGAACCTTGCCTACACGGCCGACAACGGAACGGGCGGCACGACGTCATTGAGCCAAGGGCTGACGTTTAAAGACGGAACGTTGACGACGGCTACGGCCGGTGCGAACGGAACGATTACGTACGACGTGAAGAAGGGCACTCTTGCCAACACGGGCGGAACGGTAAGCGTAACGGGCAATGACGGCGTAGCGACGGCACAAAACGTAGCGGACATGATTAACCACGCTACGACGAGCGTATCTACGTTGAATATTGCCGACGGCGGCACGGGAACAGGCAGCGTCAACCTGAAGAACCAGACCTTGAAGGTCACGGGTTCCAACGGCTTGACGACGACGGCGAGCGGCCAGGCTATTGACGTAGCGCTCGACGCGACGACGAAGAACAAGATCGACAACGCGGCTGATAAAGACTTGAGCAACCTGTCTACGACGGGCACGCAGAAGATTAAGGATGCGGCGGCGTTTAAGGTAAAAGCCAACGGCGATGCCGGAGACGATGTTAAGGGCGGCGATGAAGTCAACTTCAAAGACGGCCAAAACATCAAGGTAAGCCGTACAGGTAAGGAATTTACTATAGCTACGGCAGACGATGTATCCTTTAATAAGGTAACGGCTGCCGACAGTGTATTGGTCGGAACGGGTACGAACCTCATTACCCTCGACGGAACGACGGGTACGGTAACGGGCAATATCTTTAAGGCCGGAAATGTCAGCGTCAGCAACAGCGGTATCAATGCAGGCAACAAGGTAATCACTAACGTAGCCAGCGGCGGTACGACGGCGACGAATGCGGCCAACATCGGAGACGTACAAAACGCGGTAGCCAACTTATCGCAAAACCTGACGGTAACGGACGGTACGAACAGCGGCACGGTGAACTTGAAGACCCAGTCTCTGAAGGTAGCTGGCGCTAACGGTATTACGACGAATATGAACGGCCAGACCTTGACGGTAGGCCTGGATTCGACGACGAATAATAAGGTAAACGACACGGCTACGGCAGTAGGAAGAACGATCAGCTTAGGCGGCGATACGGGAACGACGACGGCTAAGTCGCTGACAACCGGAGATGTAAACTTCGGCATTAAGAGCGGCAACGGGTACCTGACGACAGCCGCTAGCGGCAACGATGTAACCTTGACGGTTAACGAAGCAGCCGTAAAGGATGCGGCAGTCAGTGCCGTTACGGTCAGCACCGATGCGGCTACGGACAACCCGGTAACAATTACGCCTACGACGGGAACGAACTCGAAGGACTATAAGATTACCGTAGATACGTCGAAGTTGGCACAAAAGACGAACCTTGCCTACACGGCCGACAACGGAACGGGCGGCACGACGTCATTGAGCCAAGGGCTGACGTTTAAAGACGGAACGTTGACGACGGCTACGGCCGGTGCGAACGGAACGATTACGTACGACGTGAAGAAGGGCACTCTTGCCAACACGGGCGGAACGGTAAGCGTAACGGGCAATGACGGCGTAGCGACGGCACAAAACGTAGCGGACATGATTAACAACGCTACGACGAGTGTATCTACGTTGAATATTGCCGACGGCGGCACGGGAACGGGCAGCGTCAACCTGAAGAACCAGACCTTGAAGGTCACGGGTTCCAACGGCTTGACGACGACGGCGAGCGGCCAGGCTATTGACGTAGCTCTCGACGCGACGACGAAGAACAAGATCGACAACGCGGCTGATAAAGACTTGAGCAACCTGTCTACGACGGGCACGCAGAAGATTAAGGATGCGGCGGCGTTTAAGGTAAAAGCCAACGGCGATGCCGGAGACGATGTTAAGGGCGGCGATGAAGTCAACTTCAAAGACGGCCAAAACATCAAGGTAAGCCGTACAGGTAAGGAATTTACTATAGCTACGGCAGACGATGTATCCTTTAATAAGGTAACGGCTGCCGACAGTGTATTGGTCGGAACGGGTACGAACCTCATTACCCTCGACGGAACGACGGGGACGGTAACGGGCAATATCTTTAAGGCCGGAAATGTCAACGTAAACGGTGCTAACAATACGGTTACGGGTCTTTCCAATACGACATGGAGCGGAACTCCCGTATCGGGCAGAGCGGCGACGGAAGATCAGTTAAAGCAGGTTGCTGATGATGCCAGAGCGGCTGCAGGCAGTTCAAAGACCCTAGTAACGGCCAACAGTGGAGAAGGTGCAAACAGTACGACGGGAAATATTTCTCTTACGTCTACTACGGCGGCTAACGGACAGGTTACTTACGATGTTAAGCTTGCCGATAAGGTGACGGTCGGTACGGCCGGTAATACCGTAACCGTTGACGGTACAACCGGCAAGGTTACGGCTAAAGACGGAGACTTCAGCAATAAGGTAACTGTCGGAACGGGTAGTAATAAGGTCACTGTTGACGGTGCAGACGGCAGTGTAACTGCTAATACGGTGAAGGCCGGCAATGTGACGGTAAACGGCAGTAACAATACGATTACAGGCCTCTCCAATACGACTTGGAGCGGTACGACGACCACTCCGGACAGAGCGGCAACGGAAGGCCAATTGAAACAGGTTGCCGATGCAGCCAAGTCGGCTGTCGATAACGTAACGATGAAGTATGACGGTGACAACGGCGGTACACAGACTTTAGCTCTGAAGAACGGTACGTTTAACGTTAACGGTGACGGTCAATTTACGGAAACGACTGCCAATGCTACGGGTATTCAAGTTAAGGTGAAAGAGGCGGCCGTAAAGGATGCGGCAGTCAGTGCCGTTACAGTCAGCACGGACACTTCCAACCCGAATAATCCCATAACCGTTACGGCAACACCGGGAAGCCATTCTATGGACTATAAGGTGACCTTTGACGGCACAAAAGCCGCTCAATCTACGAACTTGTCCTACAAAGCGAACGGCGGCTCGGCTGAAACGGTAAGCTTGAGTACCGGACTGAACTTCAAGGACGGTAATTTGACCACTGCGTCCGTAGCTCCCAACGGCGATGTGAAATACGACGTGAAGACAGCTACGATCGCCGTTAATAACGGCATGGCCGGCCTTAACGGTAATGACGGTGTGGCGACGGCACAAAATGTTGTCGATGCTATGAATGCCATCTCTCATCAGACGACGGGCGGTCTTGAACGAGTGGTCAATCGTATCGGTGCGGTTGAATCGGAAGGCCGTCGTGTTGCGGCGCAGTCGGCGGCTTTAGCAGCCTTAAAGCCCATTCAGTACGATCCTCTCGAACCGAATCAGATTATGGCCGGTATCGGTAACTATCGCGGGGAAACGGCGGCAGCTGTAGGTTTGGCTCATTATGCCAATGAAGACACGATGCTCCACATGGGCGTAGCTCTCGGCGACAATAACAATATGGTAAACGTCGGAGTCACGCACAAGTTCGGCAGTGCGGCTAAGAAGGCGGCTATTCCCGACCGGTACAAAGCCGGTCCTATCAGCTCCGTTTATGTCATGCAGGATGAAGTTACTCAATTGCGTGCCGAAAATGCACAGCAAAAGGCGACGTTGACGAAACAGCAAGAAGAAATCGACGCGTTAAAAGCGGCAGTGGCACAGCTCATGGCAAAACAGTAGCAGGTAAGTTGAAATTCAAAAGCTCCCGATCGTAAAGGTCGGGAGCTTTTTTTCCATAAAAAAACCTTTTATGTGACAACGGTATATAAGTAGAGCCGTAAATTGTATACGAATATATACGCCTATGGTATAATACTATTCAGGTCTATATGTAGACTTACTACTGTCTAATAACGTCTGTTAAGGAGACTTGATAGAGATGGCATTTCATTTAAAGCCGAAAGAAGAAAAGTTCTTCAATTTGCTGGACAAGCATGCAGCCCTCAGCTATGCGGCGGCAGATATTCTTAAGGAAGCGGTGAATGAAGAGATTTCCAAAGCGGAAGCGATGGAAAAAATTAACGCCCTTGAAGAAGAGGCGAATGATTTGGTATTGGAAACGATGAAGCGATTGCAGAAATCCTTTATTACGCCTATGGATCGTGAAGACATTCAGGAACTTATCGACAAACTCGATAAGGCTTTGGACAATGTTACGGAAATCATGGACAAGATGTGTATCTATCGCGTCGGAACGGCAACAGAAGGAACGAAGCGTATGGCTACCATTATGGCCAAGTCCATGAAAGAAATTCGTCGTTCCATTGAGGCTATGCGCAATGTAAAAAAAGAATATTTGAAGATCGAGGCACGTAGCAAGAAAATCATGAAACTGGAACAAGAATGCGACGACTTGTATCATGAAGAAATGGGCAAAGCTTTTTGCAGAATGTAAAGGATCCCATCGAGCTCATTAAATGGAAGGAAATTCTGCAATCCATTGAAGATGTTACGGACGGTTGCGAATCATTGGCCACTTTATTTCGGAGGATCGTGTTAAAATATGCCTGAGCATTGGTTGATCTGGACAGTCGTTATCTTAGCTGTTCTCTTTGATTATATAAACGGCTTTCACGACACGGCAAATGCCATAGCTACCAGCGTGTCGACGCGAGCTATATCGCCGAACCATGCGATTTTGATGGCGGCGGGATTGAACTTTTTGGGTGCCATGGTCAGTACAGGAGTTGCCAAAACGATTGGCGGCGACCTGGTTCTGGATCCGACCCAAATCAGCTTGGAAGTTATTATAGCGGCTTTGGCAGGGTCTATTATTTGGAACATTCTGACTTGGTATTATCGGATACCCAGCAGTTCATCCCATTCTTTAATCGGCGGTATTATCGGTGCCGTATCGATAAGCGTGGGACCGCAGATTTTATCGGGTGAGGGAATCGGCAAAATCGTTCTTTCCCTGGTTCTTTCTCCCGTAGTGGCTCTGGTAACAGGGTATTTCGTCATGATCGGCCTTTTATGGGTTGTGCGCAATTACTCTCCCGTGTCCTTGAATCGACAGTTTCGGAGAATGCAGATCGCTTCCGCCAGTCTGATGGCATTTTCTCACGGGTCGAATGATGCGCAGAAGGCCATGGGGATTATTGCTCTGGCTCTTTTGAGCGGCGGTTATATCGACACTATGGAGATTCCTACGTGGGTAAAGCTGGCCTGTGCTACCTCTATGGCTCTCGGTACTTCAGCCGGCGGTTGGAGAATTATTTCGACTATGGGAACGAAGATTTTTAAGCTCGAATCCATTAACGGATTTGCCGCTGATTTGAACTCTTCTGTCGTTATTTTTACGGCCACCTTATTACACTTGCCTGTCAGTACGACTCACGTTGTCTCAGGGATCTATTATGGGGATCGGTTCGGCTGAACGAGTTCGTGCCGTACACTGGGGGGTTGCGCGCAGTATGCTCGTTGCCTGGGTCGTGACTATTCCTCTCAGTGCCGTTTTATCGGGACTTATTTATCTGGTTATTAACGGCGTGGCTCATTTATTTTAGATATATCATCTGAGTACAGTATAGATGTATCTATACTGTACCTTTTTTAAAAACAAAACTACACTTTTTTAGTTACATATTGTATAATGTAATACAAGAGGTAAGGAGGGACGGAATTATGCGTTTGAATCAAGCTACAGACTATGCTTTTCGAATGGTTTTGTATTTAGCAACGTGTCCGGAAGGCACGAAAATCACGGGCGCCGCTCTGGCGGAAAAACAAAATATACCGGAACGGTTTTTGTTGAAGATTATGCGTAGCCTGACAGCTGCCGATATTATGAAATCCTATCGCGGGGTAGAGGGTGGCTTTGCCTTGCAACGAGACCCGAAGGATATTACTCTTTATGATGTTATTGATGCCGTAGAAGGACAGACACAGTTGCAGCGATGCCTGGCCGACACGGATGCATGTACGCGCGGTTGCGGCGGCATGTGTTCTTTATATAATGCGTTTGAAGAAATTCAAAACGATTTGGCGGCTAAACTGAAGTCTGTCAACTTTGCCGATTTGGCGGCGAAGGAAATGGCTATGTCCGGTAAATAATAAGTGCAGGAAATACACGACGCGAAAAATTTCGAGTCGTGTATTTTTTATGTCTCTTTGCGAGGTATCGCTTTTTTCATAAGCAGAGATGCTGTATATAAAATAATGCATAAGGAATAAATATTGATTTGTGCTAGAATAAAGATAAAAGAAACAACCTCATATATCATAATATCAAGGAGGTAGTGAAATGAATTTGGCAGACCTTACATCGCCCGATGATATAAAGCAATTATCGCTAAGCGAGTTGACAGATATTGCAATGCAGGCTCGGAAAGCGTTGATACAAAAGGCGGCTGTTTGCGGAGGTCACCTGGGGCCGTCACTCGGAGCCGTGGAATTAATTATGGCCTTACACTATGTGTTTAATTCGCCGACCGATAAAATTGTATATGACGTATCGCACCAAAGTTATATGCATAAAATCCTTACCGGCCGCGTACGTGCTTTTACGGAAGAAGCACACTACCATGACGTAACGGGATATACGGATCCGCAGGAAAGCGAGCATGACCTTTTTAACATCGGTCATACGTCTACATCTGTCAGTCTGGCATCGGGGCTGGCTAAGGGGCGAGATGTTACCGGAGGCAAGGAGAACGTGATTGCCCTTATCGGTGACGGATCTCTGTCGGGCGGCGAGGCATACGAAGGACTGGATTATGCGGCTACATTGGGTTCTAATATGATCATTATTGTGAATGACAACGGCATGTCTATTGCTGAGACACACGGCGGTATTTACGAGGGTCTTAAGGAATTGCGTGAAACAAAGGGGCAGAGTCATCGAAATCTCTTTACGGCCATGGGTTTTGAATACCGTTTTCTGGCAGACGGCAATGATTTGGAACGGACGATTGACATGTTAAGATCCGTTAAGGACACGGATCATCCCGTAGTTGTTCATGCAGTAACACAAAAAGGGAAGGGATTTACTCCGGCTGAAGAAGACAAAGAAAGATGGCATTATACCAAACCTTTTTATGAGAAAACGTATGAGCTGCGAACACGAATTGCGGAGCCGACTTATGAAAGTATTACGGCCGAGTATTTAATGAAAAAGATAGAAGAAGATAAGTCGCTTGTCGTCATTAATGCCGCGACGCCCAGCGGATTTCGGCTATACTGAAGAATGGCGTAAAAAAGCGGGAGGTCAATACGTAGACGTGGGTATTGCGGAAGAGCATGCCGTGGCCATGGCTTCAGGCGTTGCCAAGTACGGCGGAAAGGCCGTTTTTAATGTATACAGCACCTTTTTGCAGCGTACATACGATCAAGTTATGCAAGATTTATGTGTCAATGGCAATAGTGCCGTCATCCTCGTATATCGTGCGTCCGTATACGGCATGAATGATATTACTCATCTGGGGTATTTCGATATTTCCCATGCTCAATTCCGTGCCCCGTTTCGTTTATTTGGCGCCGACGTGTAAAGAAGAGCACCTGGCCATGCTCGCTTGGGCCATAGAACAGACGAGTCACTCCGTAGGAATTCGCGTTCCCGTCGGTCCTCTGGTGGAAAAGGGAGTAGCCGATACAACGGACTATAATCAAATAAATCGCTTTGAAATAACTCAACATGGGCAGAAGGTAGTTCTTATAGGCTTGGGAAATTTTTATCATTTAGCCGTGAATGTCGCTGCAGTTCTCGAGCGAGAGACGGGTATCTGTCCCACCGTTATTAACCCTAAATTTGCCAACGGTGTTGACAGGCGGTTGTTGGAAGAACTGCTCAAAGAACACGCATTGACGGTTACCCTGGAAGACGGCGTCGTAACGGGCGGATTCGGGCAAAATATTGCTTCTTTTTACGGACCGACAGAGATGAAGGTTAAAAATTACGGTCTTGCCAGAGCGTTTCACGATCGCTATGATGCGGACGAATTGCTAAGAGCGTCGGGAATTACGGTGGAGAAATTACGGCGGATATACGAGAGCTGTTGATGTAAAAATTTGTACACCGGGGGATGTCTGCCATAAGGGAGATCTCTCTTGTATAATCCATATGACCTGAGCCTTCATTTACAAAAAAAATATGATATAATAAACCAGTACCATTAATTATGACCTTATACTAATAGTTGGTTTTATATATACGGAGGCTATATGGCTAGAGTAAAAATTACGGAAACGGTGTTGCGTGACGGGCATCAGTCCATTGCAGCGACGCGTATGCGTATAAATCAGATGATTCCCGTTTTGGAGTCTATGGATGAAGTCGGCTACCACGCTATTGAATGCTGGGGCGGTGCCACTTTTGACTCGTGCATGCGATTCCTTGATGAAGATCCGTGGGAACGGTTAAGAACGTTAAAACGATATATTAAAAAGACCCCGTTGCAAATGTTGTTCCGCGGCCAAAATATTTTAGGGTACAGACATTATGCGGACGATATGGTGTATGAATTTGTCAACCGGGCCGTGGATAACGGCATTGATATCATTCGTGTCTTCGATGCCCTTAATGATTCTCGTAATCTTGAATCGGCTATTAAAGCCGGTAAGGATACGAAGTCCGTTCATGTCCAGGGTGCGATGGTTTATACAATCAGCCCTATTCATACCTTGGAAAGCTTTACCAAGGGTGCCGTGGAATTGCAGGAGATGGGTGTCGACTCTCTTTGTATTAAAGATATGTCGGGACTTTTGGCTCCTTATGATGCATACAATCTTGTGCGCATGCTGAAAAAACACCTGCATATTCCCATTGAATTGCATACGCATTGTACATGCGGATTCGGAGAAATGACCTATTTGAAGGCTGCTGAAGCGGGCGTCGATATTATCGATACGGCTTTGTCGCCGTTTGGTGCCGTTACCAGTCAGCCGGCAACGGAAACGATGGTCATGGCTTTGCAAAACAGTATTTATGATACGGATATCGATACGGAAAAGCTGTGGCCCATTACGAATCACTTTAAAGAAGTACGTAAGGAACTGGCGAAGGAATTCAATCTGACCATGCCGAGCCAAATCAATCCGGCTGTCAGAAAGTATCAGATTCCCGGCGGTATGTTGACGAACCTGTACAATCAGCTTAAAAGTCAAGGCGAAGAAGATAAATTCGATGACGTGCTGGCCGAAATGCCGGCAGTCCGTCGCGACTTGGGCTATCCGCCCCTGGTTACGCCTACCAGTCAGATTACCGGTTCGGCTGCGGCTCTGAATGTGTTATTTCGGTCGCTACAAGATGATTACCAACGAAGTTCGAGATATTGTACGCGGCAAGTACGGGAGAGTTCCCGGTGAGATTTCCGAAGATTTCCGTAAGCTTTGTATCGGCGATGAACCGGTCATCGATCATCGTCCCGGCCGATGACTTGGAACCGGAGTTGGATAAGGCAAAGGCGGAATTGGCGGAAGCGGGCTATCCCGGACGCATCGCCTGAAGATGTGTTGAGTTACGCCTTATTCCCTGAAGTGGCATTGCCCTTTTTTGCTAAAAAGAGATGAACAACGGAAGGCTGTTCAAGAGTCGGCCGTAACGGAATAAGAAAAGAGCATCCGCTCGCACGGTGTGTTGAATGACGGGATACACCTTGCAGACGGATGCTCTTTTATAAAAAAAAAAAAGACATTGCTGAGCAATGTCTTTTCATGTGGTCGGAACGGCGAGATTTGAACTCGCGACCTCTTCCACCCCAAGGAAGCGCGCTACCAAGCTGCGCCACGTCCCGCTAACGGTATTATTCTACTAAAAATACGGATATTTGTCAAACGGAGAAAAGGGCTTTTGTATAAACTACTGTACGCAGCGGTAAGAGCCACCTTGGCGAGGCGTGAAAAAATCATCGTTCAGTGATACAATAATAAGGTATATGTCAATAGTAATTCCTATGATTCGGAGATATTATGAAACCGTTTGTGCACTTACATAATCATACACAATACAGCCTTTTTGACGGTTTGACACGAATTCCCGAGATGGTAAAAAAAGCCAAAGACTTGGGAATGCCGGCTGTGGCCGTAACGGATCACGGCAATATGTACGGACTCATTCACTTGTATAAGGCGGCTAAAAAGAAGGTATTAAACCTATTTTAGGCTGCGAAATTTATATGACACGAGGGAGTCGTTTTGAACAAAAATCGAAGGAACGATTGTGCCATTTAATTTTGTTGGCTAAGGATTTTCGCGGTTATCAAAATTTGGTTAAAATTGTTTCCAAGGCTTTTGTAGACGGAGAAAACAGCTACCATCGACCGCGGGCCGACTTTGATTTGCTTGAACAGTATCACGAAGGTCTTATCGCCTTATCGGCATGTATTGAAGGGCAGGTTCAGCAAGATATATTGAACGGAAATGAAGTGCAGGCAAGACAGACTTTGGAACGGTTTATTTCTCTCTTCGGTAAAGAGGATTTTTACTTGGAGATTCAAAACCATGGCTTAGCGGAAGAACGGGAAGTCCGGCGTGTTTTTAAAGACTGGGCTGAAGAGTACGGCTTGAAGATTGTAGCGACGAACGACTTCCATTATTTGGATAAGGATGATGCGCCGGCTCAGGAAGTCAAACTTTGCATTTCTACAGGCAGTACACTGGAGGACCCGAATCATTTCCGCTTTTCCAATAATGAATTTTATATGAAATCGCGGGAAGAAATGGAAAAACTTTTCCCCGATTTGCCTGAAGCTTTGGATACGACGTTGGAAATTGCCGACAAGTGTAATGTGGAAATCTCCTTTCGATGAACGGCATTTGCCTCAGTTTCCCGTGCCTGACGGAGAAACGGACGAGTCTTATTTACGCAAGCTCTGCGAAGCGGCCTTGCCCACTCGATATTCGGTTATTACCGATGCCGTTCGCGAGCGTTTGGATTATGAGTTGGGCGTTATTAACGCCATGGGATTTCCTTCGTACTTTCTCATTGTTTGGGATTATGTAAAGTATGCCCGCGATCATAAAATCCCCGTAGGTCCCGGCAGAGGCTCGGCAGCCGGATCCGTTGTTGCTTATTTATTGGGGATTACGGGCCTGGATCCCGTTAAAATACGATTTGCTTTTTGAACGGTTTCTGAATCCGGAACGTATCACCATGCCCGATATTGATATGGATTTTTGCTATGAAAATCGTAGCAGGATTATCGATTACGTTACCCGTAAATACGGTAAGGATCATGTAGCACAGATTATTACTTTCGGAACCTTGGCGGCCAGAGCTGTCCTCAGGGACGTAGGGCGAGTCCTCGATATGCCGCTTAGTGAAGTGAACCGCATTATGAAGACCGTGCCTAATGAACTGGGGATTACCCTTGATAAGGCTTTGCAGACGAGCAAGGAATTTCGCAAGGACTATGAGACGAAGGCGGAAGTACGCCGACTCGTCGACTTCGGTAAGCGCTTGGAGGGTTTGGTTCGCCATTCTTCGACGCATGCGGCCGGCGTCGTTATTTCGGCAGCTCCTGTAGATGATTACGTGCCTATGCAGTATTCGAAGGAAGGCTATTTAACAACTCAGTATGACAAGGATTTAGTTGAAGAATTGGGTTTGTTGAAGATGGACTTTCTCGGGTTACGGACTTTGACGGTTATCGGCGATGCCGTAGCCATGATTAACCGTAATTACGGCATCGACTTGGATATAGACCGGATTCCCTTGGACGATGAAGCGACATGTCGACTTTTGACGGAAGGAGATACGGCCGGTGTCTTCCAAATGGAATCTCAAGGAATTACGAACCTGGTTAAAGAGCTGGCGCCGAAACATTTTGAGCACATGATTCCCTTGGTGGCCCTTTATCGTCCCGGCCCTTTGGGAAGCGGTATGGTTGAAGATTTTATCAAGGGGAGCCACGGTGAGAAAAAGGTAACGTATTTACATCCCTTATTGGAGCCCATTTTAAAGGATACGTACGGGGTTATTCTTTATCAGGAACAGGTTATGCAGATTGCCTCCGCCATGGGCGGGTTCAGCCTGGGTGAAGCCGATTTGTTGCGTCGTGCTATGGGTAAAAAGAAAGAAGAAGTTTTGAAGGCTCAACGAGCCCATTTTCTGGAAGGAACTCGTAAGAACCATATTGATGATGACATTGCTAATAAAGTTTTCGACTTGATGGTATATTTTGCCGGTTACGGTTTTAATAAGTCACATTCCGCCGCCTATGCTTATGTTGCTTGGCAGACGGCATACTTAAAGGCCCACTATTGTGCCGAGTTTATGGCTGCTACCATGACCAGCATGATCAGCGATGTTGCGAAAATCAGTTATTATGCCGCTGAATGTAAGCGTCATCACGTACCTGTTTTGTCGCCCGACGTGAATGAATCGGAATCGGTTTTTTTCCGTACAGGGGGCAATATCCGTTTCGGGTTGGCAGGCATTAAGAGTGTGGGAGAAAACGCTATTCGGACGATTTTAGAGGCCCGTAAAAAGACGGTCCCTTTACGTCCTTTGAAGATTTTTTTGCAGTCGCGTGGATTCTCGTATCGTCAATCGGCGCGGTTTGGAAAGTTTGATTCAATGCGGTGCCATGGATTCATTCGGTAAGAAACGGTCACAACTTATGGCCGTTTTTGGATCAGGCCATGTCCATGGGGAGCCTTACGACGTAAGGATAACGAGTCGGGCCAGATGGGGTTGTTCGACGATGTCGTGTCCGATGTCTCGACGGATTTAGTGTATCCCGACATGGAAGAATATCCCTTATCCATGCGCTTGGCCATGGAAAAGGAGTACGACGGATTTTATTTCAGCGGGCATCCCTTAGATGCGTATACGGAGGTCATGAATAAATTGACTCCCCTTGCCGTCTTATATGATGAAGAAGCGAGAGGCTATGACGGCAAGATGATCACTGTAGGCGGTTTGATAACAGCTGTACGGCGAGTCACGACGAAACGTAACGATGCGATGGCCATTATAACGGTAGAAGATTTTACGCATACCGTTACGGTAGTCGTCTTCCCCAAAGTTTTTGAAAAGTGCCGGGATCTGATTGTCGTCGATGCGCCCGTAGCCGTTAAGGGACGTGCCGATATTACGGATGATGATGTACAGATTTTGGCCGATACGGTGCAACCTTTGACGGAAGAAGCGGCTCAAGCGGTGAAGGAGCGACATGAGTCGACACAAATTCCGGCAGAATCACAATGGTTAAACGGACAGGGAGAAAAACTTTTTATTAAGATACCTGCCCGTTTAGAACAAAGTGATTTGAGCGATAAGGTAGCGGAAATCCTCAGCCGGTACCCGGGAAACACAAAAGTTTACTTTCATTTGGCAGGAAGCCGCCGTACTATTTTGACGGATAAGAAGTACTGGATTACGGCAGGACCGAAACTGCAAAAAGAATTGGCCTTGCTCTTGGAACCGGGGTTGTACATATTGCAATAGAGCTCGGAAATTGATATGATAAGGGAACAGACTTGGCAAAAATCCAAGCTGATTATCTTGCAAAACAGACTGAGCTCGTGATATAATTTCACAGTATGGGTTTAGTATGTTTAGAGAAGAGGTGTGAATGGTGAAAGAAGGTATCCATCCGAATTACGGTAAAGCCGTAGTAACGTGTGCGTGTGGCAATACTTTTGAAACAGGTTCCACAGTACCGGAACTGCGTGTCGAAATTTGCTCTAAATGCCATCCGTTCTATACCGGTCAACAGCGTACGCAGGCTGCTCGCGGTCGTATTGAACAGTTTAATAAACGTTACGGTAAAAAAGGCTAAACAGCTGAATAACAGCAGACAAGCGGTAGGCAGAGCAGCAATGCTCTGCTCTATTTGTTTGTAAATAAACGGGAGGTTCCATTGAGTAAACCTTATGTAGGCGGGCAGGCGGTTATCGAAGGCGTTATGATGCGCGGTCCTGAATACATTGCGACGGCTGTACGCACACCGTCGGGAGACATTACAGTACAAAAAGACAGAGTCCGTTCCGTTACAGAAAGATACCCCTCTTTTGAAGAAGCCTTTTATCAGAGGGATCAGTCGCCTTGGGAGAATCACTTTTTTACGGGATGAAGAGTCTTTCTTTTTCCGCTCGTGCATCGGGAGAGGAAGAAGAACAGATGACAAACAGTCAAATTGCGGCGACTATGTTGTTTTCCTGTGTAGTAGCTATTATTTTCTTTGTAGCCTTGCCGACTTTTGCGGCCAAATATTTACTGGGTTCCGTTACGAGTCCGGTCATGTTGAATATTTGTGAAGGCTTGCTTAGACTGGCTGTCTTTTTACTATATATACGATGCATTTCATTTACTAAAGATATTCGGCGCGTGTTTGAATATCACGGAGCCGAGCATAAAACTATCTGGGCGTATGAAAAGGGGTTACCCCTTACGGTAGAAAATGTACGTCCTCAGGTTCGATTGCATCCGCGGTGCGGCACGAACTTTCTTTTAATCGTCATGGTCGTTTCCATCTTCGTGTTTGCCTTTTTAGGCTGGCCGTCTATTGCGGAACGAATCGTGTCGCGTGTCATTTTGATGCCCGTCGTGGCCGGGATTGCTTATGAAATCATACGCTTGGCAGGCAGGACGACGAATCATGTAGTTCAGACATTGATCAAACCCGGATTGTGGTTGCAGTATTTGACGACGAGAGAACCGCATGACGATCAGATTGAAGTGGCTATTAAGGCCTTGGAAGCGGCGAAAGCCGCAAGAACATACGGAAAATAAAGCAGTAGATTCGGAAAGCGAGGAGTATAGCGTGTTTATTGATAAGGTACAAGCCGTAGAGAACAAGTTTATCGACTTGGAGCAGCGCATTAGTGACCCTTCCGTCATTGCCAGACAGGATGAATGGCAAAAATTGACGAAAGAGCATGCCTCCCTGGCACCGATTATCGAAACGTTCCGCAAGTATAAGGATGTATCCGCTACTATTGCGGATGACAAGGAAATCATTGCCGACGGGTCCGACGCGGAGTTGACGGCCATGGCTAAAGAAGAATTATCCGAATTGACCAAGGAACAGGAAGCTTTGGAAGAAGAATTGCATGTTCTCATGCTACCTAAGGATCCGAATGACGATAAGAATGTTATTATGGAAATTCGTGGCGGTGCCGGCGGCGATGAAGCGGCTATTTTTGCCGGTGATCTCTTCCGCATGTATTCGAAATATATTGAAAAGCAAAAGGGCTGGAAGGCAAGTATTATCAGTTCCAACGCTCCCGAACTGGGCGGCTATAAGGAAGTTATCTTTTCTGTTGAAGGTGACGGTGTATACGGCAAGCTCAAATACGAATCGGGCGTACATCGCGTACAACGTGTGCCTGTTACAGAGTCGGGCGGTCGTATTCATACATCGACGGCGACGGTAGCCGTTTTGCCCGAAGCGGAAGATGTGGAAATCAACTTGAACATGGAAGATGTACGCGTCGATTATTTCCGAGCTTCCGGTGCCGGCGGTCAGCATGTCAACAAAACCTCGTCGGCCGTGCGTATGACGCATATTCCGTCGGGGATTGTCGTTGAGTGTCAGGACGAACGGTCACAGTTGGAAAACCGTGCCAAGGCTGTACGGGTTTTGAAGGCTCGCCTTTTAGCTCAGGCTGAAGAAGAAGCCAATGCGGAAGTTACGGAAGCTCGTCGCAGCCAAGTCGGTACGGGTGATAGAAGTGAACGCGTGCGTACGTATAACTATCCGCAGGGACGCGTAACGGACCATCGCATTAATTTAACGTTGTATAAGTTGGAAAATATTATGAACGGCGATATTGACGAATTTATTCAGGCTTTAGCCGAAGCTCGTCGTGCCGAATTAATGAAGGAAGCCGAAGAAAGCAATGACTGATTTATGGACAATCGGCTCTCTTCTGAAATGGACGGAAGGATTTTTTGCCGAAAAAGGAATTGATACGCCGCGACTGGATGCGGAAATTCTGTTGGCACACGTTCTTGAAAAAGAACGTATTTATTTGTATGCCCATTTTGACGAACCCATGACTTCGACGGAATTGTCGGCATACAAAGAGATGATAAAGAAAAGGGCGGCCCGGTATCCGGTCGCCCATATTTTGGGTATAAAGCCTTTTATGGGGCTTGATTTTATTGTCAATGAACACGTTCTCGTGCCGCGTCCGGAAACGGAACTTCTGGTTGAGGCTGTCTTGGAAATCTGCCCTAAAGAGGTTCCGGTACGCGTCTTGGATATGGGAACGGGGAGCGGTGCCATCTTGCTGAGTCTCCTATCGTATTTGCCGCAGGCGACGGGAACGGGTGTCGACATTTCTTCTGATGCCTTAAAAATAGCCGCTGAAAACGGCGAGGCCCTTCACATAGACAGGGTGCAGTGGGTGAATAGCGATCTTTTTACCAATGTAGAAGCTCATGAGTACGATTGGCTTGTTTCCAATCCGCCCTATTTAACCGCTCCGGATATGCAGAATCTGGAGGAAGAAGTAAAATACGACCCGGAAACGGCTCTTTACGGCGGTACGGACGGGTTGGATATATATCGCCGCCTGGCCGGTGAAGGCGGTGCTTACCTTAAAGTCGGCGGACACTGTATTGTGGAAGTAGGTGCCGGACAGTCGCGGCAGGTTGCAGAACTTTTTACGGATCAGGGTTTTGAGCTCGTGCGAATTATTAAGGATTATGCCGATACGGAACGACATGTTTTACTCAGAAAGAAGGGGTAGACTGTGAAAGATACGAAGCTGGTGAAACTCACCGGCACGTCAGCGGATAAAAATGTTTTGGAAGAAGCCGGTAGATTGATTCGCCAAGGCGAGCTCGTCATTTTTCCGACGGAAACCGTCTACGGGATAGGTGCCAACGGGCTGGATGCCGTTGCCTGTAGGGCTATTTATACAGCTAAGGGGCGACCCAGTGACAACCCGCTTATTTTGACGGTTCCCGATAAAGCCGGGGTCGAAGCGGTCGTTTCTTATCTACCGCCCTTGGCGGAAACTTTGATTGAAAAATTCTGGCCCGGTCCTTTAACCTTAGTGTTGCCTCGTAAGGATACGGTTCCCGATGCGGCTACGGGCGGTCTTGATACGGTGGCTCTTCGGTGTCCCGACCATGCAGGCTGTCGAGAATTTTTGAAAGCGGCAGGGGTGCCTATCGCCGGGCCGAGTGCGAACCTTTCCGGCCGGCCCAGTCCGACAACGGCAGCCGAAGCTTTTCATGACATGGAAGGACGTGTAGCCATGATTCTGGACGGCGGTTCGTGTACAGTAGGCGTAGAATCGACTATTGTCGAAGTTTTGGACAATGTGGTCACGGTTTTACGTCCCGGGGCGGTTACGGAAGAAATGCTGGCGGAAGTTGCTCCTTATGTGACGACGGATACGCATCTTGTTACCGGTAAGGGAGTGCCTAAGGCACCGGGCATGAAATATCGCCACTATGCACCGGAAGCGCCGGTACGGGTCTTCGTAGGAAGTGCGGATCAGGTAAGTAAAGCTGTCGGCGAGGTACGCACGGCGGCGGAAAACGACGGCAAACGTCTGGGGTACTTACTCAGTCGGGAGGTTATTGAAAAGTCTGAAGTGACGGGTAAAGACGTTTATTGTTGGGGCACCCACGGTAATAAGACGGAACTGGCCAAAGAATTATACCGAGGTCTGTTATTTTTTGATGAACACCCTGTCGACCTGATCGTTGCGGAAGGGGTAGAGACGGGCGGTATAGGTACGGCTGTTATGAATCGAATGAAAAAAGCGGCGGACGGAGATGTTACGACAGTGTAAATTCGTATAAATTCGTGTATAATAAACAGGGTTACGGAGGAGGCGACGGAATGAAACTGGTTATTGCAAGTGATCACGGCGGTTTTAGACTGAAGGAAGAAGTCAAAGCTTACTTAACGGAAAAAGGTATAGAGTTTACCGATTACGGAACTCATACGCCTGAACGGTGCGATTATCCTCTTATTGCCGAAAAAGCGGCTCGTGCAGTAGCGGACGGAACCTTTGATAAGGGCATTTCTGGTTTGCGGAACGGGGATCGGTATCGGCATTGCAGCCAATAAGATACACGGTATTCGTGCAGCCTTGTGCGGCGATACGTATTCAGCAGAATTTGCTCGACGCCATAATGATGCCAATATCTTGACCATGGGAGAACGGGTTATCGGCCCGGGCTTGGCTAAGGCTATTGTCGATATTTTTTTGAGCACCGGGTTTGACGGAGGTCGTCACGAAATTCGTGTCAATATGATTAAGGATTTAGATAAATAAAAGAAGCGGAAGGAGTCTCATCATGGAAGTACAAGTAATGGATCACCCTCTTATTCAACATAAGGTAACCTTAATGCGCATGAAAGAAACGGGTTCGAAAGATTTTCGTGAATTACTGGAAGAAATTACAATGCTCATGGGTTATGAAATTACTCGTGATTTGACCTTGGAAGATGTAGCTATAGAAACACCTATAACAAAGATGACGGGAAAACAAATCAGCGGTAAGAAGTTGGGTATTGTTCCCGTATTGCGTGCCGGCTTGGGTATGGTACAGGGAATGTTGAATCTCATCCCGACGGCTAAGGTCGGTCATATCGGCTTATATCGAGATCCTCAGACGTTGGAACCGGTTGAATACTACTGTAAACTTCCCGATGTGGAAGGACGTGACTTCATTATTGTCGATCCCATGTTGGCTACCGGCGGCAGCGCTTCCGCAGCTATTACTCTCTTAAAGGAAAGAGGTATTCAACATATTAAGTTAATGTGCCTCGTTGCGGCACCTACGGGTGTTGAAAAGATTAACGCCGATCATCCGGATGTTAAGATTTTTGTAGCCGCTTTAGATGAAAAATTGAATGAACACGGGTATATCGTGCCCGGACTCGGCGATGCGGGTGACCGTATTTTCGGGACAAAATAAATCACAATAATAAAAATCTCCCTATAAGCCGCACTTGCGGGCTATAGGGAGATTTTTAGATGTGGCGGTAACGGTCGTGAATTGAATTGTAAAAAGGTCACGGCACTTACGTACCATGACCTTTTTGTATATCTCGTATAATGGTTATACGGAAGCTAAAGCCTGTTCCAAGTCGGCAATTAAGTCATCTACATTTTCGATGCCTACGGATATACGAACCGTACCCGGCGTGATGCCGGCAGCTTCCTGAGCCTTGGCATCAAGCTGCTGGTGAGTCGTAGATGAGGGGTGAATGAGTAAAGACTTGGAGTCGCCTACATTAGCCAAATTGGAGAAGATCTCCGTCTTATCGATGAAATCACGACCGGCCTGATAGCCGCCCTTTAATTCGAAGGAGAAGATGGAGCCGGCTCCTTTAGGAAAATATTTTTGAGCTAATTTGTAGTACGGAGAAGACGGTAAGGACGGGTAGTTTACCTTGGACACCTTATCGTGGTGTTCCAAGAAATCCGCAATTTTACGAGCATTTTCTACGTGGCGTTCTACGCGGAGCGATAAGGTTTCCGTTCCTTGCAGAAGTAACCAGGCGTTGAACGGGCTGATTGCGGGCCCGAGATCACGCAGTCCCTTAGCGCGAATACGTGTTACGAAAGGGAGCTGTAGGAACGTCTTTGAAGAAGTTGATACCGTTATAGGAGGCATCGGGAGAAGTAAGTTCAGGGAAAACGACCCGAAGCGGCCCAATCAAAGGATGCGTTTTCGACAATGACACCGCCCAAGGTTGTACCGTGTCCGCCGATGAATTTAGTTGCCGAATGTAAGACGACGTCGGCACCGTGTTCAAGGGGACGGAAGAGGTACGGAGTAGCAAAGGTGTTGTCTACAAAGACCGGCAGCCCGTTTTCATGGGCAATGCGAGCAATTTCTTCGAAGTCGGGAATGTTAATGGCCGGGTTACCGAGGCTTTCAATGTAAACCAGTTTAGTCTTATCCGTAATTGCGGGTTTTAAGCTGTCCAACTCGTCGGGATTAAAGAAGCGTGTCGTAATGCCGATATGTTTGAATGTTTCCGTAAAGAGTTCTACCGTACCGCCGTAGAGGGTCGGAGCCGCCACGATTTCATCTCCGGCACCGGCTATATTGAGAACAGCCAAAGAAATAGCCGAAGATCCGCTGGCCGTTGCCAAAGCGGCTGTACCGCCTTCCAATGCGGCAATACGTTTTTCAAAGACTTCCTGAGTCGGGTTAGCCAAACGGGAATAAATGTAACCCGGCTGGCGGAGTGCGAATTGGTCTTCACCGTCTTGAGTATCCTTAAAAACATAAGAAGTTGTCTGATAAATGGGGACGGCGCGGGACCCTGTTACGGGATCGGGAACTTGGCCTGCATGTTGCTGTAACGTTTCGAATTTGTAATTTTTTGTTTGTTCGCTCATGTTTGTTTCCTCCATAGGTTTATAAAATAATGATAGTCAGTCGGGACCATAAAAAAAAAAACTTCCGCCCCATAAGGGACGGAAGTACCGTGTTACCACCCAATTTCACATATACCTCGCGATATATGCCTTTTCAAGTACGCAGGCACAAGGCCCTGAATACTCTAACACTGTAACGGGTGTTCCCGGGCAGCTTAATTATTCGGCTACCTGCTCAGAGGCCATCTTCCATGAAATATCATGTACTTCCTTGCACCGAAACGGAAGCTCTCTGTGACAGTCACTCTCATGTACTCTTCTCTTCATTGCACCTGTATTAATTTGATGACGTAAGTCTATCATGAGAAATTGATACTGTCAAATAAAAAAATGAAGAAATTTTGCAATTAAAAGAGAAGTTAAAAGCATGTAATGATTTATTCTTAATATATAAAGAAGGAATTTTCGGTTGTATGAATCAGTGACAGGGTCTTCAGTTTTTGACTTTTTCGAGAGCCTTTATTGATAGGGCGATACGATTTTTTTTAGCTTCAACGCCGATGATTTGTGCTTCTACAATATCACCGGTATGAACGATATCCAAGGGGTGTTTAAAGGGACGAGTGCTCAGCTCGGAGCGGTGTATAAGTCCCGCCGTTTTCAAACCGAAGTCGACGAAGGCTCCGAAGTCAACAACGTTCTGCACCGTTCCTTTTACGACAGTCCCCACTTGAAGCTCGTCAAGAGACATGAGTTTTTTTCGCGTTAAAGGTTGAGGCAGATCGCTGCGAATATCGCGACCGGGTTTGCGAAGTTCGGAAATAATATCGCGTATAGTCGGTTCGCCGGCTTCAAGAAGGGGAGCCAATATGGCGGCATCACTTTCTTGAACTTTCTTTTTTAAATCATCTAGATGCATTTCGTCTTTCAAGTCGTGGAGACTGAATCCGTAATGAGCGGCAATCTTTTTGTCAAATTATAGGATTCGGGATGTACGGAGGTATTATCCAGGGGGGCGGTGCCGTCTTTTATGCGTAAGAAGCCCGCACATTGAGTAAAGGTAGCGGCACCTAAGCGCGGGATTTTTTTCAGCTCTTTGCGACTGTGAAAGGGACCGTTGGTATTACGGTAAGCTACAATATTGCCCGCCGTGGCGGCTGTCAGTCCTGAAATATGTTGTAATAAGGCTTGAGAGGCTGTATTTAAATCAACACCTACTCGATTTACTACCGATTCAACAATGTCATCCAAGGCGGAGGTCAGCTTTTTCTGATTTACGTCATGTTGGTATTGGCCGACTCCGATGGACTTAGGGTCGATTTTTATGAATTCGGCCAAGGGGTCTTGGATACGCCGGGCAATGGATACGGCACCGCGGATGGTTACATCCAGGTCCGGAAGTTCGGCACGTGCCAAATCGGAGGCGGAGTATACGGAGGCCCCGGATTCATTGGTGATAATGTAGGAGCACGGAAGTTTTCTGTCACCAATCAGGGCGGATACAAATTGTTCCGTTTCATAAGAAGCCGTACCGTTGCCGATGGAGATGAGAGTGACTCCGTAGGTCTTAATAAAACGGGTAAGCGTGTCGGCAGCCAGGCTTTTTTGTTTTTCCGAACCGGTGAGCATGCACGTACCGTAGTCGAGGACATTTCCTGTAGGATCGATGACGGCAGCTTTGCAACCGGTGCGGTATCCCGGGTCCAGACCGAGGATCGTTTGTTGCGTAAAGGGCGGTTGCATCAAAAGACTGCGTAGATTTTCGGAGAAAATCGTAATGGCCTGTTTTTCACCGCGTTCGAAGAGTTCGTTTCTTATTTCTCTTTCCAATTGCGGAAAAATAAGGCGCTTGTAGCTGTCGGTCGCCGCCGCTTTGAGTAAGTCTCGTATACGGCGAAGGTCCGGTAATGAGTTGCCGGGATAAACGTTCTATATGGGCTTCATGGTCGGCCTGTAAACGTACCTTTTAATACTTTCAGACTTTCTCCGCGAGTAACGGCAAGAATTCGATGGCTCGGCATGAGGGAAATTCGTTCGCTGTAGTCCTATAAGTCGCAAAAGGACCGGCTTCGTTTTCATCAACATTTAGGGAACACTCCAGTACGGCATGTTTCCAAAGGTCCTTGCGAATGGCTTGTCGGCAGTCGGCATTTTCTGACAGGGTTTCGGCAATAATATAAAGAGCTCCGTTAATTGCATCTTCTGTAGAAAGAACGGTATCGTTTACATAAGATGAGGCTACCCTTTCCGGCGACGGATCACGCTGATTTTGCCGTATAATTCTTTCTGCAAAGGGGGCCAAGCCCGCTTCTCGAGCGGCCGAAGCTTTTGTTCGTTTTTTCGGTTTGTAAGGCAGGTATAGATCTTCTACTTCGCGAAGAAGAGTTGCTTTTTCCAAGGAACGAGACAGATCTTGTGTCCAAAGCCCCTGTTCACGAATACTTTGCTCCACAGTTTTTTTGCGGTCGGCCAGGAGGCTTTCATATTCAAAACGTTCCTGTACAGCTCGCAACTGTACTTCATCCAGGGATCCTGTCGCTTCTTTACGATAACGTGCGATAAAGGGAATCGTGTTTTTTTCTTCCAGTAAATGAAGGGTTGCCTTTACCTGATGCGGCTTGATTTTCAAATCAGAGGCTATATTGTATATAATCCGGTCTTCTGTCATGGTAGACTCCTTTCTCGGCCTATTATGCGGAAAAACAAGGGCGGCGTCAATGAGATACGGTCTATGCAAGAAAATTAATAAAAAATTTCAATTACCCTATTGATTATTTCATTAATAACGGTTACAATTTAATAAAGAGAAATTCTCTATCTGTAAAAGGAAAGAGCGTTTTTTACAGGTATCAACACAGAAGGGGGGGTGGCTATAGTGGATATTGCTGAAGTGTTACGGCAAAACGGATATAAAGTTACGCCGCAACGATTGGCTGTATATGCAGTAATCGAGCATAATCCGACGCATCCGAATGCGGAAGTCATTTACCGAGAGTTACAACCTCAGTATCCTTCCATGAGTTTGGCTACTGTATACAAGACGATGGAAATCTTTGCGAAAATCGGTGTTGTTAAAGTATTGCAATGCGGTGAAGATGCCCATCGTTACGATTATAATACAATGCCTCACGCACACACATTCGCTGCACGTCGTGCAATCAAATTGCAGACGTGGACATTGACCAGGATGGTATGGCCAAGGCGGCGGCTGAGCAGACAGGTTATGTAGTCGACTCCGTCGGTGTAGCATTTACGGGATTATGTCCCCAATGCCGCAATAAAAAAGTATAGTATGAAGATGCCTTAAAAGCTGCGAGCGTGTCTCGCAGCTTTTTTCTGTCACTATATCTCGGCCTATTCAAGGGATATGCTATAATTGATTCACATTACATTGTAAGCGGAAAGGACTGTATTATGAAAATCATACATACGGCAGACTGGCATTTGGGGAAGATGTTCTACGGAGAATACTTAACGGATATGCAACGGCAGTTGCTGACCGAGCAGTTTTTACCGCTTGTCGAGTCTTATCATCCCCATGCGGTCGTCTTGGCAGGCGATGTTTATGATCGTAGTTTGCCTCCGGCGGAAGCGGTGGAATTATTCAGTCATGTAGTGACGAAAATTGTAGAAGACTTGAAGATTCCCTTTATCGTTATAGGCGGCAATCACGATAGTGGTAGACGTCTTGATTTCGCCGGTCCGTTATTAAAAAGAGAAGGTCTGTATATAGCCGGTGATCCCGTTCTTTCCGGAACTGTTGTGACATTGAGTGATTCGTACGGCCCTGTTGATTTCGTGCTCCTGCCTTATGCGGATCCGGCTAAAGTGCGGCTCTTGTATGGGGACACAACGATTCATGACCATGAAGAAGCTCTCTTAAAAATACGGGACGATACGTGCAAACGACTTATACCCGGACGGAGAAGCGTAGCGGTAGGCCATGCTTTTTTAGCAGGAAGCACGGGTAGTGACTCGGAGCGTCCCTTGGCCGTAGGCGGCACCGATGCTGTAGGTGCCGATATATTTGAACCCTTTACGTATGCCGCATTGGGGCATTTGCACGGGCCCCAGAAAGCAGGAAGCGACACCGTCAGATATGCCGGCAGTCCTATGAAGTATTCTTTCAGTGAAGCCTCGCAGCAAAAAGGGGTTATCCTTGTTGAAATAGATGGAGACGGGCGCGTCAAGACGGATTTTCATCCCTTTGGAAGCCTCTCGAGATGTACGGGTTATAACCGGATATTTCTCGGAAATTATGGAAGCGGCCGACGAGCATACGGATGATTATGTCATGTTACGGTTAAAGGATAAGGAGCCCATTCTCGACGCTATGGGAAAGGGACGACGTAAGTATCCCAATCTGATGGCAATGGAAATGCCTGAACGGGTTGTGGCCGAAACATCAGGCCAACGTTCGCACCTATTGAGGTCTTTCAGCGATATGGAGCTCTTTGCGTCTTTCGCTGAAGCTATGAGGCCCGATCAGCCTTTGTCGGAAGAGGAAAGGCGTCTTATTGAGAAGGTGTGGAAGGAACTGTATGATGAAGAAGGAGAGAGAGAATGAGACCGATTTACTTGGAAATGGATGCCTTCGGACCCTATGCGGGACGACAGGTCCTGGATTTTCGCTTACTCGGTGATAAGACTCTTTTCCTGATTTACGGACCTACCGGGGCCGGTAAGACGACGATTCTTGACGCCATAACCTATGCTCTTTACGGACATACGAGCGGCAATGAACGAACAGGAGCACATATGCGCAGTGAACATGCGACACCTGAAACGATGACGCGTGTGTCTTTTCGTTTTTCCGTGGGACAAATACTATCGCATCGAGCGCAATCCCGAACAGGAAGTTGCTGCGAAAAACGGTACTGTGAAGAGAGTCAAAGCGAAGACGGCTTTTTATGAAACGGATAAAGACGGGACGGATTTGCGGCTTATGGGCATTAAAAAGCCGGAAGTTACGACGGCTGTAGAAGCTCTTCTGGGATTTAAGTCCGAAGAGTTTCGCCAAGTCGTCCTCTTACCGCAAGGCGATTTCAGAAAGCTCCTGTTGGCCAAGTCGGATGAACGGCAAAAGATTATGCAGACCCTGTTTCGCACTCAAAAATACGAGGATTTCCAAGAGCGTGTGAAGGCCAGGTATGATGCCTTGGACAGTCGTCAAAAAGACGGAGATGCCGAAGTCGACCGTATTTTACACGATTTGGGCTTAAGCGAAGAAGCTCAGATAGAGGGCGAACGGGAAAAACGTACGGCCGATGTCGAAGCGGCTCGCCGTGAGGTAAAAGCGAGTGCCGATGACTTGGCGACAAGACGGAAACAAGCTGAAACGGACCGACTCGTAGAATCCCATTTTGCAGCCTTGGAAAAGGCGGAACGTGAGTTACAGACCTTGCAAGCCGGCAGCGAAGTTCAAAAAGAACGGGAAAAGCAGTTGGATATTTTAAATAAAGCGGCTGTTTACGAACCGCAGTACAGGTCGTTGGCACAATGGGAGACGGAAGGGAAAGCACGCAAACGTCTTCTTGATGAAAAGGAAGCGGCTAACCTACGGGAAGAGGAAGAACTGAAGGAAAAACAGGCGCAACTTCAAGCCGTGGCAAAAAAGCAGGAAGAGCGGGATGCAAGTGAAAGGGAAGCCCTCGTATTGCGAAATTTATTGCCGAAGGTACAGGGGCTCGGACAGGCACAGGCGGAACTGGTTCGGGCCGAAAAGGCTTCTGCCGAAGCATCACGTGTGTTGAAATGATGTCATTGCGGCTTATACTGCGTTGGATGAAGAAGAAGGTAGAATAAAAGCGGCAAGGGAAAAGTTGAAAACCGCACCGGAAGCGGCGGAGAAGGCTGCCGTCGTTGTACGGCAATGTGAGGAACGTGTCAAGACTGAACAGACGGCTCAGTCGCTTTTAAATGATATAAGAGCCTTGAAGGAGACCTGTCAGACGGCTCAAAGTGCCGTAGAGGCGGCGGAAAAAGCGGAAAAGAAAGCCGATTTGACAGTTAAGACCTTGCAAATAGCCCGACTTAGCGGACAAGCCGCCGTCTTGGCAAAGGAGTTGGAAGAAAATCATCCTTGTCCCGTGTGCGGTTCTCTCCATCATCCGGCACCGGCAAGTGAAACGGGACAGATTCCTACAGAAGACGAAGTAACGGCGGCTGAAACGGTCTTGGCGACTGCTAAGGCGAAGCTGACGGACTCTCAAATGTATCGTTCACGCCAAGAGGCTTTTTTTGAAAGCCAAGGAGGATGAGCATACTCGCTTGCGGGAAGAAGTTCCGGCAGACGGTGATATGACAGTCTGGCTGGAGAAAGAACGGCAGGCGAAGGAAGAATACGAAGGATTGTGCAAGAAGGCGGCTGAGTACAAGTCGTTTACGGAAAGAATCGACGCGATTCAGAAAGAACGTCAAGCCGCCTTACTTCAGAAAGATGAGAAGACTCGTCTTTTCGATGAAGCCGAACGAAGTCGCATTGAAAAAAAGGTGATCGTTCAAAATTTGGAAAAAGATGTACCTCTTGAGTACCGTAACATAAAGGACGCAGAAAAACGATTGCGCGATATAGATGCGGTCGTTCAGGCTTATGACAAAGAAAAACGGGATTTAGAAGATCTCGTGCGCAACGTAGAGAAGCGTATTGCTACAAGTAGAGGTGAGATAGCGAACCTGTGTGGAGAAGTAGCACGTCTGCGTGAAAAGTACGGGGCGGAAAAAAAGGCGTTAACGGCAAAGGTTCTCGCCGCCGGCTTCGCAAGCTGGGACGATTGTCGGCTCATGCAGGCGTCAATCGGCCAACGAGATGAATTGAAAAGGCGTATTGACGAGTACAGTGCGGCAGTTCATCGTGTAGAAGGGCAGATAGCTGCGGAACGCAAGGAAACAGCAGGCAAGACACGGCCCGATTTAAAGGAAAGCGAAAGAATATTGGCTGAAAAAGATGCGGCATATAAGGCTCTGGTCGCTGCGGCGGAACATGCAAAGGTCGTCTTGGAAAATATGGATAAGGCCATAGGGCAAATTCGGCAGTTGCGCAACGAGCAGAACGAGTTGCAGAAACAATTTGCCGCCGTCGGCGGTCTCTATGAGTTGACGTCGGGTAAGCAGAGCGGTATCAGTTTGGAACGGTATGTGTTGGGAGCTCTGCTTGATGAGGTTTTGACGGCAGCCAACTTGCGCCTTGCCATTATGAGTCGCCGACGCTATTCGTTACAACGTTCTACGACATGGGAAGACAAACGGGTAAAACAGATCGGTCTGGATATAGAGGTGTTTGATCAATATACGGGTTGTGCCAGGCCGGCCAATACCTTGTCGGGCGGTGAAAGCTTCCTGGCTTCCACCGCCTTGGCTTTGGGATTAGCCGATACGGTCCAAGCCTATGCCGGCGGTGTACGCCTCGATACGATTTTTATAGATGAAGGTTTCGGAACCTTGGACAGCGAAACATTGGATACGGTATTGAGCGTACTGAGTTCTCTGCAAGAAAGCGGTCGTTTAGTGGGGATTATTTCCCATGTATCCGAATTGCGGGAACGTATTACGACACGACTTCATGTCAATAAGACTAATAGGGGCAGTACAGCCGCTTTTGAAGTAAATTAGTAAGTAAGTTTTTGTATGGTATATATTGATATAAAAGGAGAAGATAAAATGCAATTTACATTTAAACACACAAACTTTAATGTTCTCGATTTACAGAGAAGTCTCGACTTTTATAAAGAAGCCTTGGGACTTACGGAGCAATCGCGAATTGACGGGGGAGATGAATTTACCATTGTCTATCTCGGTGACGGTATCAGCCCGTTCCAATTGGAGCTGACTTGGCTCAAAAAGAGAACAGAACCGTATAATCTCGGTGAAAACGAATTTCATACGGCCTTTTCCGTAAGCGACATGGAAGGTGCTTTGAAAAAGCACAAAGAAATGGATTGTGTCGTTTATGAAAATCCGGCTATGGGGATTTATTTTATTGTCGATCCTGACGGATATTGGCTGGAAATTGTGCCGGAGAATATGTAAATGAAAAAAGAATATACCGTGCGGACGGAAAAGCTGATCGGCTCTGACGGGGTCGCCGCCTTGGCGACGAAGTCCGTACTCGTATTCGGATTGGGCGGTGTGGGATCCTTTACCGTGGAAGCCCTCGTCCGAGCCGGCATCGGTAAACTCACTCTTGTCGATAAAGATGTCTTTGACGAATCGAATATCAATCGTCAGTTAGGAGCCCTGCCGTCGACTGTAGGCAGGGCCAAGGCAGAGGTTATGGCTGAACGGGTGAGATCTGTCAATCCGGATATTTATGTAGACGCACAAGTGAGGTTCTACTTACCCGAAGAAGATACCGACTTTATTAAAGACGTTAACCCCGATTATATTGTTGATGCCGTCGATAATATGACGGCCAAGATTGCTATTGCGGAAAAGGCATATGAGCTCGGTATTCCTCTCATTTCTTCCATGGGGAGCTGGTAATAAGCTGCATCCCGAACTATTTGAACTTGACTATATCGAGAATACATCTGTCGACCCGTTGGCTAAAATTATGCGTAAGAAAATGAAGGAACGAGGTATTCGCAGACTGAAGGTCGTTTATTCCAAGGAAATTCCCGTGACACACAAGATACCGGAAGATTCGGCACGAGTCAGCCCCGGCAGTATATCCTTCGTGCCTTCCGTTGCCGGTCTGATTATGGCCGGTGCCGTCGTTCGGGATCTTTTGGGTATAAAAAAGAATAAAGGTTACTTATAAAGAATTGATATATAAGAAACAACTCGCGTAACTGTGGGCATGACAGGCCTTTTTGACCGGGTAATTTTCATGATATGGTAGTTTTTAATTGACATCACCTACTAGAGGTAGTATTATACTTGTAGTCGTCAACACGACTTGAGTGGCATATATGGTATAGATAACCATCGGCCTGTAAATAAAACTACAGTATTTTGTATGGAGGATGTAAAATGTTGGAAGTTATCAAACGTGACGGTACTAAGGTTCCTTTTGACCGTAAGAAAATTGCGGTAGCTATCGAAAAGGCAATGAACAGCAGTAGCGGCATCTATGAAGACGGTCAGGCCGATCGCATCGCTAAAGAGATTGAAGATTATGCCAAAGAAATGCATAAGGAAATGACGATTTATGCCATTGAAGATCAGGTATATTATCGTCTTATTCAAGCAAATAACCCGGCTACGGCGAGAGCCTACGAAAACTATAAAACCATTCAGGCATTTAAACGGCAGACCAATACGACGGATACGGACGTATTCGGTTTGTTGGATAATACGAATTTTGATGTTTTGAATGAAAACTCCAATAAGAACGGGCCATGTTGTTTCTACGCAACGAGACTTGATTGCCGGTGAAATCTCCAAGGATATTGCACGCCGCAAGTTGATTCCCGCCGACATCGTTCAGGCTCATGATAGCGGTGCTATTCACTTCCATGACATGGACTACATCATTCAGCCTATGTTCAACTGCTGCCTTATCAACCTGGAAGATATGTTGGCTAACGGCACGGTTATTAACGGAAAGAAAATCGATACGCCCCGGTCATTCCAGGTTGCTTGCACGGTTACGACGCAGATTATCGCTCAAGTGGCGAGCGGTCAGTACGGAGGTCAGTCTATTAACGGCATCGACCGTATTTTGGCACCCTATGTCCGTAAGTCCTTTAAGAAAGTATTTGGAAGCGGTTGTAGAAGAGCAACGAGACGTATACGGCATTGAACCGGATATGGAAAAGGCTGAAGAAATTGCTTGGAAGCGCGTTAAAAAGGAAATTAAAGACGGCATTCAGACGATTCAGTATCAAATTAATACATTAATGACAACGAACGGACAGGCTCCTTTTGTTACATTATTCATGTATTTTCAACCCGACTACGAATATGCTAAGGAAGCGGCTCTGATTGATGAAGAAATCTTGCGTCAGCGTATTCAGGGGATTAAGAACGAAGCCAATGTATATGTTACACCGGCTTTCCCGAAATTGATTTATGTTTTGGACGAACACAATGCGCGTAAAGGCTCGCCTTACTATTATTTGACCGAGTTAGCTGCCGAATGCACGGCTAAGAGAATGTACCCCGATTATATTTCGGCGAAGAAAATGCGTGAAAGCTATGAAGGGAATGTATTCAGCCCTATGGGGTGCCGTTCCTTCCTCAGTCCGTGGAAAGATGAAAACGGTAATTACAAGTTCGACGGTCGTTTCAATATGGGGGTCGTATCTCTTAACTTGCCGCAAATCGGTATCTTGGCTGACGGAGATGAAGAAAAGTTCTTCCAAATTCTCCATAAACGTTTGGAACTGTGCAAGAAGGCTTTATTGTTGCGCGTAGAATTATTGAAGAAGATTACGTCCGATGTATCGCCCATTCACTGGCAATATGGGAGCCATTTCCCGACTTAAACCGGGTGAATCGATAGAAAAATTCATGTACGGCGGATATGCGACGTTGTCCCTCGGCTATATCGGTATGTATGAAGCTACCTTGTTGACCAAGGGCGTTTCGCATACGACTCCGGAAGGCAAACGGTTTGCTCACCGTATTATGGATGATTTGAACGAACATATTAAAAAGTGGCGTGAAGAAACGAATATCGGCTTCGCCTTGTACGGTACACCGGCAGAAAGCCTGACCCATCGCTTCTGCCAGAAGGACCGTTCCCGCTTCGGTAATATTAAAGATGTTACCGATAAGGGTTACTATACGAACAGCTACCATGTAGACGTACGCGAACCTATTAATGTATTCGATAAATTTGCCTTTGAATCTGAGTTTGAAGACAAGTCCACAGGCGGTTGCATCAGTTATGCCGAAATACCTAACATGACTCATAATGTTCCGGCTATTTTGACGATGATTGAATACATTTATGACCATATCAGCTACGGCGAATTCAATACGAAACTGGATTATTGCCATGAATGCGGTTTCGACGGTGAAATCGTGTTGAATAAAAATAATGAATGGGAATGCCCGCGTTGCCATAATACAGATAAAACTAAACTGACGGTTATTCGTCGTACATGCGGGTATTTAGGAGAAAATTTCTGGAATGAAGGCAGAACGCAGGAAATCAAGTCTCGCGTTATGCACATTTAAGCACTGAGAGGAGTCGCTATGCGATACGGACAGATACGGAAAATGGATATTGCCAACGGGCCCGGTATCAGAACTTCCGTTTTCGTAACCGGCTGTACCCATCATTGCTATAACTGCTTTAATGAAGAATATCAGAATCCTGAATTCGGCACCTTGTGGACGGATAAGGAAACTGACCAAGTTATTTCATACTTGAAAGAGCCGACCATATCGGGACTGACCCTTTTGGGGGGAGAACCGATGCAGAATACGGACGGACTTATTCCCGTAATTCGGAGGGTGAGAGAAGCGGTTGATACGAATATATGGGTTTATTCCGGGTATGTTTATGAAGAGCTTGTTAAGGACGAAGGCCGAAAAGCCTTGTTGGAACTTTGTGATGTATTGGTAGACGGACCTTTTCAAGAAGCACTGAAAGATCCGGGGCTGTATTTTAGAGGCTCGTCGAACCAACGCATTATTAATGTAAAAGAAACGCAGAAGCAGGGACAGGTCGTGTTGTTATGGCCTGACGGTAGATAGAAACGGAGCCTTTCCGTTGCTGTTCATAGGGGCAGATTCATCTGTGCCTACGGGCGGCATGGAAGGCTCTCTTCTTTTATATTGAAATTATGGGTCTTGTCTGTATAATAAATATACTATAAAAAAGGAGAGACGCTGTGGAGTGAGAAAACTGTTTATTTTTGATATGGACGGAACCCTTTTTGATACGGAACCCATATCGGCGCAAATTTGGAAAGAAGTGGCAAAAGAATGCGGGTATACTATACCTGAGGAGGGTATTGCAAGCCGTTATAGGCATGAGCTATACCGGCGGAAAGGAAGTTTTTTTGCAAGAAATAGGAGCAGACTTTCCTTTCGACTCTCTTTGCGCGGAGAAAATACGTCGCCAGAATGAGTGGTATAATGCACATCCTGTTCCCGTAAAGCCGGGTGTGAAAGAAATTTTAAACCATGCGAAAAAATGGGGGATTCCTTGTGCCGTCGCATCATCATCACCGTTAATCCAAATCGAAATATTGTTGAACAAGACGGGTTTACGTGAGTACTTTTCTTATTTGCAGAGCGGGGAAACCGTTAAAAGGGGAAAACCGTATCCTGATATTTTTTTAGCTGTTTGCCGACATTTTGATGTGAAGCCGCAGGATGCACTTGTTTTTGAAGATTCGGAAAACGGATTGAAGGCTGCTGAAACAGGCGGAATCCCGGTTATTCTGGTACCCGATTTGGCTGTCATAGATGAGGTTGTCGCACATAAAGCTTTATATATTTGCGACTCATTGATTCAAGCGGTACAGTGCTTACGAGAAGAGGAGAGTCAATAGTATATGGCCGATAAAACTGTAATTAATAAGAAAATCTCTCCCGTTGTTATCGTATTCTTGGGATTGTTAGCCGCCATAGCCCCTTTGTCGACAGACATGTACTTACCGGCCTTACCGGCTATGACCGATAACTTTAATGTGTCGTCATCTATGGTGCAACTGACTTTGACAGGTTCCCTCGTAGGCATGGCTGTAGGACAGCTGTTTGCCGGGCCTCTTAGCGATATTTTCGGCCGCAGACCGCCTTTAATCGCTTCTATGCTTATCTTTTCCCTGGCTACGGCAGGTTGTTTTTTATCAGACAGTATTTATCCCTTTTTGTGTTTTCGTTTGCTACAGGGGTTTTTCGGCGGTGCGGGAATTGTTATTGCTCGTGCCGTCGTGCGTGATATAGCGAGTGGGCCCGAGTTGATGAAGTTGTTTTCCATGCTTATGTTGGTCAACGGTCTGGCGCCTGTTGCAGCTCCCGTCATAGGGGGGCAAATTTTGAGGTTCTTTTCGTGGCGAGGGGTTTTTGCACTGTTATGTATTATTGCAGTAGGCTTAACTGTCGGCTCGCTTATCTTTAAAGAAACTCTGAAAACGACGGGAGAAGGCGGGCTGAAAAAAAGTCTGATTATGTATAGGATTCTCATGAGGGATACATACTTTATGGGACATTGTATAATGCAATGCTTTGCATTTGCCGCATTTTTTGCTTATATTGCCGGATCTTCTTTTCTTTTTCAAAACGTGTACCACTTGTCGGCACAAACGTATAGTTACCTTTTCGGTATTAACGGTATCGGCTTGTGGCTTACCGGGCTTCTCGTCAGTCGTTTGGCGGGCCATGCGAAGGATTGGAAAATTTTACGGTGTGCGTTGATACTGGCGTTTGCGGGAAGTATCGTATTATTTTTAGGCCTCTTTTTTCAAGTTTCGGTAGTGTTTATTGCCGTCGTATTGTTTGTCACCGTATCGACCCTTTCGGCTATGGGGGCATCCAGCTTTTCCCTGGCTATGGCGGCACACGGGAAAGCTGCCGGCGGGGCGGCAGCTCTTATCGGCTTCTTTTCTCTTGTTTCGGGAGGACTTATGGCTCCTCTTGTAGGCATTGCCGGTAGTTATACGGCTATGCCAATGGCTATTATTCTTGTTTTGGGAGAAGGCGGTGCTTTAGTTGCTTTTTACAAAACAATATATCCTCGGCACCGGTCTGAAGCGTAGGGACGCATTATCTAAAAAGAGACTGTCGGAAAATGTTCAGGCATTTCCCGACAGTCTCTCTTGTTTTCATTCTTCGATTCCTACGCGGGCTTCGACGCCCTTGTCGAAGGGGTGTTTTATTTTTTTTATTTCCGATACATAATCAGCCAAGGCGATTAACTTTTGCGACGGATTGCGACCTGTCAGGACGACTTCCGTTTGTATCGGCTTGGAAGTAAGAAAATGAATAAGCTTGTCTTCAGAAACCAGGCCCGTTGTACACGCGCCGATGATCTCATCCATGATTAAGAGATCGGGCGGATTTTCTCGGCAGATTCGGCAAATATAATCAAAAGGTCTCTTCTTGTATCTTTTTAGCGGCGGCTAATTCAAGGGAATTCATTTGAAATGTAAATTTTCCAGTTCCCTTTCCGCGGCGGACCGTAACGGAAGGAAGAGTTGTCAATACGGCAATTTCTCCCGTCTTTTCGTTCTTTTAAAAATTGTGCAAATAGAACCTTTCCGCCACGACCGACACAGCGAATGGTCAATCCGATAGATGCCGTCGTTTTTCCCTTGCCGTCACCGCAGTATATATGTATGAGTCCTTTATTCATCATTTCACCTCGTCAAATGAATACTGTTATTATACTAAGCTTACTGTTGAGGTGATGAAGTTGTAAAGAATATTTCTTACAGATGAAAAATCTTGCTTAAAAGAACTTTTTACTATATTATATAGAAGTTACGATAAATCGGTGAAAAAAGAAGTGAATTCTTGACAAGCACCGATATTATCTATAAAATAGGAAAGTAAGCTTTTTACTTGGACTCCACAAGCCCCGGAGAAAGAGAACCCAAAAGCTTAGGTCAGATAGTCGAAACAGGGAGGAATAAAACAGCATGAAAACTACATTTATGGCCAATTCCGGCAATGTTGAACGGAAATGGTTTGTTGTTGACGCTGAAGGCCAAACACTGGGCCGTCTTGCTGCCGAAGTGGCTAAAGTTCTTCGGGGAAAACATAAACCTACATTTACCCCGCATGTAGACACAGGCGACTTCGTCATTGTTGTCAACGCGGACAAAGTAAAATTGACAGGTAAGAAATTGATTCAGAAAACCTATTTCCATCATTCCGGATATCCCGGCGGATCTACGTTTACTCAGGCCGGTCATATGCTCGAAAAGCGCCCTGAACGCGTAGTGGAAATGGCAGTTCGCGGTATGTTGCCGAAAAACAAATTGGGTGAACAGATGTATCGTAAACTCAATGTGTATGCAGGTGCGGAACATCCCCACCAGGCACAGAAACCTGAAGTTTTGAAGTTGAATATTCGATAATACCGGGAGGAAGATTTCATGGCAGTAGCACAATACTACGGTACTGGCCGTAGAAAAACATCCGTTGCCAGAGTTCGTTTGGTTCCGGGTCAAGGCAAAATTACAGTAAACAAAAAAGAATTGACAGAATATTTCGGTCGTAAAACGCTGGAATTGATTATTAAGCAGCCCCTCGTATTGGCAGGTGTTACGGAACAATACGATGTCATTGCAGACGTAAAAGGCGGCGGCCCTTCCGGTCAGGCAGGTGCTATCCGTCACGGTATCAGCCGTGCTCTCTTGGAAGTAGACGTGGAATTCCGTCAAGGTTTGAAAAAAGCCGGCTTCCTTACACGCGATCCGCGTGAAAAAGAACGTCGTAAATACGGCTTGAAGAAAGCTCGTAAGGCTTCGCAGTTCTCGAAACGTTAAGACTTTATCAGACAAACGGCACGAACTTCGGTTCGTGCCGTTTTTTTGTCCAAAAGTACGGACAGTAAAATCAATATAAGGTTGTAGAGGCAGGACGGAAAAAGAAAGACATAATAAAAGTGAAGAATAATAAAATTACGATATTTTTATTGAATCATACTTCATATAGAGTTAAAAAATAGGAAAAGTACAGCAAGTTGAAAGAAAAGGCGCATATTTATAAAAAGTCTCTTTTCTATAAAAGGGAAAACGCAAAAGAGACAAAAAGAAAGATAAAAATCGCCTTGACACGATAAAGGGGAAATGCTAAAATTCATATTGTCGCAAGGACAGAGGACGAATTGAATAAATCCGCTCCGTTGTGCTTGCGAATGAAGATTGAAAATCTTCAAAAAGTTTTCTTGACAAAGTAGCAATGCTTTGGTAAGATAAACGAGTCGCCAAACGGCGAGTGACCTTTGAAAACTGAACAATACAACCAAATGAACGCCAGAGTGCGAGGTCTTATGTATATAAGATTTCATTGAGTAAGTATGAACAAACAATAAGTAAGGACGAGCCAAAAAGAGCTCTTTCCATAGTATCATGGAGAGTTTGATCCTGGCTCAGGACGAACGCTGGCGGCGTGCTTAACACATGCAAGTCGAACGAGAGCGTAGAGAAAGCTTGCTTTTTCTACAATCTAGTGGCAAACGGGTGAGTAACGCGTAAACAACCTGCCCTACGGATGGGGACAACAGCTGGAAACGGCTGCTAATACCGAATACGTTCCGAAAGTCGCATGACTATCGGAAGAAAGGATGGCCTCTATTTATAAGCTATCGCCGGAGGAGGGGTTTGCGTCTGATTAGCTAGTTGGAGGGGTAACGGCCCACCAAGGCGACGATCAGTAGCCGGTCTGAGAGGATGAACGGCCACATTGGAACTGAGACACGGTCCAGACTCCTACGGGAGGCAGCAGTGGGGAATCTTCCGCAATGGGCGAAAGCCTGACGGAGCAACGCCGCGTGAGTGAAGACGGCCTTCGGGTTGTAAAGCTCTGTTATACGGGACGAATAATCTTGTGGTTAATACCCATGAGAAGTGACGGTACCGTAAGAGAAAGCCACGGCTAACTACGTGCCAGCAGCCGCGGTAATACGTAGGTGGCAAGCGTTGTCCGGAATTATTGGGCGTAAAGGGCGCGCAGGCGGCTTCTTAAGTCTGTCTTAAAAGTGCGGGGCTTAACCCCGTGATGGGATGGAAACTGGGAAGCTCAGAGTATCGGAGAGGAAAGCGGAATTCCTAGTGTAGCGGTGAAATGCGTAGATATTAGGAGGAACACCAGTGGCGAAAGCGGCTTTCTGGACGAAAACTGACGCTGAGGCGCGAAAGCCAGGGGAGCGAACGGGATTAGATACCCCGGTAGTCCTGGCCGTAAACGATGGGTACTAGGTGTAGGAGGTATCGACCCCTTCTGTGCCGGAGTTAACGCAATAAGTACCCCGCCTGGGGAGTACGGCCGCAAGGTTGAAACTCAAAGGAATTGACGGGGGCCCGCACAAGCGGTGGAGTATGTGGTTTAATTCGACGCAACGCGAAGAACCTTACCAAGCCTTGACATTGATCGCAAGGAGTAGAGATACTCTGTTCTTCTTCGGAAGACGAGAAAACAGGTGGTGCACGGCTGTCGTCAGCTCGTGTCGTGAGATGTTGGGTTAAGTCCCGCAACGAGCGCAACCCCTATCTTCTGTTACCAGCACGTAAGGGTGGGGACTCAGGAGAGACTGCCGCAGACAATGCGGAGGAAGGCGGGGATGACGTCAAGTCATCATGCCCCTTATGGCTTGGGCTACACACGTACTACAATGGCTCTTAATAGAGGGAAGCGAAGGAGCGATCCGGAGCAAACCCCAAAAACAGAGTCTCAGTTCGGATTGTAGGCTGCAACTCGCCTACATGAAGCAGGAATCGCTAGTAATCGCAGGTCAGCATACTGCGGTGAATACGTTCCCGGGCCTTGTACACACCGCCCGTCACACCACGAAAGTCATTCACACCCGAAGCCGGTGAGGTAACCGCAAGGAGCCAGCCGTCGAAGGTGGGGGCGATGATTGGGGTGAAGTCGTAACAAGGTAGCCGTATCGGAAGGTGCGGCTGGATCACCTCCTTTCTAGGGATATATGAGAGTGTAGAGGCTACGGCCTGTACATGTCTCCATCTTTAGGTCGGCACTGTGGCATTGGATTTGTATTGTTTAGTTTTGAAAGGTCAATCCTTTCACAATTACATATGGGCCTATAGCTCAGCTGGTTAGAGCGCACGCCTGATAAGCGTGAGGTCGGTGGTTCAAGTCCACCTAGGCCCACCATGGCAAGTCGGTATACCCGAAACTTTTAAGGAGTACGGACAACCGAGGAGCCTTTTCCGATTGCTCGGACAGTACGCTTCGTATGAAGCGGATGTCGGGTAATATGTGGGGGTGTAGCTCAGCTGGGAGAGCACCTGCCTTGCAAGCAGGGGGTCAGGAGTTCGATTCTCCTCATCTCCACCACTTTTTATATAGGTCCTATGGATTTATATATTCTGTACCTTGACAACTACATGAAAACGTAAGAAACGAAAAAGACCTCTTTAAGAAATTAGAGAGTTCAAACCTTAGAAAACTCAAAAGGTAAGTTAAGTAAGTAAGGGCGTACGGCGGATGCCTTGGCCATATCAGCCGAAGAAGGACGCGATAAGCTGCGATAAGCTGCGGTGAGGTGCAAGTAACCAGTGACCCGCAGATTTCCGAATGGGGAAACCCGGCAGTAGTAGTACTGTCACCTCTCGTATGAGAGGAGGGCACCCGGTGAACTGAAACATCTAAGTAGCCGGAGGAAGAGGAATCAAAAGAGATGCCCCCAGTAGCGGCGAGCGAAGCGGGCAAAGCCCAAACCGGAGCGGGAAACCGCACCGGGGTTGAGGACTACCAACAAGTACCCGGATGAAGTCGAATCAGGTGGGAACCTGAGCCAGAGACGGTGAGAGCCCGGTAGACGTAAAGAAGGGTATGGGGTAGTATCCAGAGTACCACGGGGCACGAGGAACCTTGTGGGAAGCAGGGGGGACCACCCTCCAAGGCGAAATACTGATATGGACCGATAGCGCATAGTACCGTGAGGGAAAGGTGAAAAGAACCCCGGGAGGGGAATGAAAGAGAACCTGAAACCGTATGTCTACAAGCAGTCGAAGCACCGTATGCGTGCGACGGCGTGCCTATTGAAGAATGAACCGGCGAGTTATTTCATCCGGCGAGGTTAAGCGGAAGACGCGGAGCCGAAGCGAAAGCGAGTCTGAACAGGGCGACAAGTCGGATGGAATAGACCCGAAACCACAGTGATCTATCCATGCCCAGGTTGAAGCACAGGTAAAAATGTGTGGAGGACCGAACCAGTGAGCGTTGAAAAGCTTTTGGATGAGGTGTGGATAGGGGTGAAATGCCAATCGAACGTGGAGATAGCTGGTTCTCCCCGAAATAGCTTTAGGGCTAGCCTCATGGCAAGAGTGCAGGCGGTAGAGCACTGAACAGGGTAGGGGCCTATCCGGCTACCGAACCTAATCAAACTACGAATGGCTGTACTTATCCATGGGAGTCAGACTGCGAGTGATAAGACCCGTAGTCAAGAGGGAAACAGCCCAGACCAACAGCTAAGGTCCCCAATGCCGTACTAAGTGGTAAAGGATGTGGAGTTTCGAAAACAACCAGGATGTTGGCTTAGAAGCAGCCACCATTAAAAGAGTGCGTAATAGCTCACTGGTCGAGAGACTCTGCGCCGAAGATGACCGGGGCTAAAGTACGGAACCGAAGCTTTGGCATGTATGTAAATACATGGGTAGGGGAGCGTTCCTGCATGGGCGAAGCCTGACCGGAAGGACAGGTGGACAGGCAGGAAGTGAGAATGCCGGTATGAGTAGCGAAAAGAAAGGTGAGAATCCTTTCCACCGAAAGCCTAAGGGTTCCTGGGCAACGATCGTCGACCCAGGGTAAGTCGGGACCTAATCCGAGGCGAAGACGCATAGGAGATGGACAACAGGTTGAAATTCCTGTACCGACGTCGTCTGTTTGAGCGATGGAGTGACACAAGAAGGAAAGTTCGCATGCGATTGGAAGAGCATGTCTAAGCAGGTAGGTTGAATACCAGGCAAATCCGGTATTCTAAAAGCCGAGAAGTGATAGGGAGCCTGTAGAAATACAGGTGAAGGAACCGGGACTCGATTGTCAAGAAAAAGCTTCTAGTGAGGACGACGCCGCCCGTACCAAAACCGACACAGGTAGGCAAGAAGAGAATTCTAAGGTGCAGGGAAAAACCCTCGTTAAGGAACTCGGCAAAATGTATCCGTAACTTCGGGAAAAGGATAACCCAGAGTACGTGAAGGAAAGAAACATCCGGAGCGGGAATGGGTGGCACAAGAGAGGCCCAAGCGACTGTTTACCACAAACACAGGCGTCTGCTAAAGAGAAATCTGATGTATAGATGCTGACACCTGCCCGGTGCTGGAAGGTTAAGAGGACGTGTTAGCCGCAAGGCGAAGCAGAGAATTGAAGCCCCAGTAAACGGCGGCCGTAACTATAACGGTCCTAAGGTAGCGAAATTCCTTGTCGGGTAAGTTCCGACCCGCACGAAAGGTGTAACGATTTGGGCACTGTCTCAACGAGGGACCCGGTGAAATTGAAGTACCTGTGAAGATGCAGGTTACCCGCGACTGGACAGAAAGACCCCATGGAGCTTTTACTGTAACCTGAGATTGAATTTTTGGTAGAAGATGTACAGGATAGTTGGGAGACGTAGAAGCGCGCACGCCAGTGTACGCAGAGTCGATGGTGGGATACCAACCTTGTTTTATTGAAATTCTAACGAGAGCCGTAACGAGGCTGCGGACAGTCTCAGGCGGGCAGTTTGACTGGGGCGGTCGCCTCCGAAAGAGCAACGGAGGCGCCCAAAGGTTCCCTCAGCGCGGACGGAAACCGCGCGAAGAGTGTAAAGGCAGAAGGGAGCTTGACTGCGAGACGGACAGGTCGAGCAGGGACGAAAGTCGGGCTTAGTGATCCGGTGGTAGAGAGTGGAATTGCCATCGCTCAACGGATAAAAGCTACCCTGGGGATAACAGGCTTATCTCTCCCAAGAGTCCATATCGACGGGGAGGTTTGGCACCTCGATGTCGGCTCATCACATCCTGGGGCTGTAGTAGGTCCCAAGGGTTGGGCTGTTCGCCCATTAAAGTGGTACGCGAGCTGGGTTCAGAACGTCGTGAGACAGTTCGGTCCCTATCCATCGCGGGCGCAAGAAACTTGAAAGGGGCTGCTCCTAGTACGAGAGGACCGGAGTGGACGAACCAATGGTGTATCGGTTATGCCGCCAGGCGTACAGCCGAGTAGCTACGTTCGGGACGGATAAACGCTGAAAGCATCTAAGCGTGAAACCAGCCTAAAGATGAGGTTTCTCATTGCGTAAGCAAGTAAGGCCCCATGAAGACGACATGGTTGATAGGCCGGGAGTGGAAGTGCAGCAATGCATGGAGCGGACCGGTACTAATAGGCCGAGGACTTATCTTACGAAGATAAGAGCAGTATAAGGGAAAAGACTTACGTTTTCTGTAGTTGTCAGGGCACAGGCTCTGAAGATTCAGTGGTGATGGCTGTAGGGGTCCACCTGTTCCCATACCGAACACAGCAGTTAAGCCTACAAACGCCGAAAGTACTTAGGGGGAGGCCCCTTGGGAGGATAGGAAGCCGCTGATTAAGAGAGAAGAGAGAACTATGTTCTCTCTTCTCGTTCATAGGGGTATAGCTCAACTGGTAGAGTAGCGGTCTCCAAAACCGTTGGTTGAGGGTTCGATTCCTTCTGCCCCTGCCAAAATCGGAGGGGTAGAAGTTCCGGTGAGCTATACTCCTCGTCATGACTCGGTAGCTCAGCTGGATAGAGTGACTGACTACGAATCAGTAGGTCTAGGGTTCGAATCCCTACCGGGTCACCAAAGCGATACGGTCCATACATTTTGTATGGACCGTATTTTGCTGTCGTATCCAAATTAAAACAATAGGCTAATAAGATACGCTCAAAGTCGTCCCAAAAACTCAGCCGGTAGTGCGGCATAATTGGTTAAGGGTTGCTGTACACAGTTTTTAACATGCAGTATGTACTGTCCTTGCAATATGTATAATCACATAGAAAGAGAATTTCCGAATATGATTTAAGTAGTTTATTATGTATATTTGTATACACGAGCTACTGTATTGTATATGTATGATGAATATGATATAAATTAAGGTATGAGTATATAAGGGGGACTATTGTAATGGTAAAAAGTGTAGCAGCTCCGCAAGCAAGCGGAAAGTTTTCAGAAGATAAAATTTTCGGTGCCAATAACCGGGCGACGGCATTGGCTGAAAAGCTCGGTGCCGATGCGGTTATCAACGGGACTGTAGGATCCATTCTCGATGAAGACGGTAATTTGGTAATGCTCAAGGTTGTAGAAGAAGCTTTTCGTGCCTTGTCTACGCGTGATATTATTGCCTATGCGCCTATTCAGGGATATGACGACTATTTGTCCGCCGTTATTGACCAGTGCTTTGGTGAATCCAAGCCTGAAGGTTATATTCGTGCCTGTGCTACATCGGGCGGTTCCGGTGTCTTGCATCACGTTATTCATAACTATTCCGCTCCGGGAGATGAAATCCTGACCAGTGACTGGCATTGGAGTGCATACGGTTCCATGTGTCGCGATAACTGCCGAACGTTGCGTGAATTCCTGCTACTTGATGATAAGGGACAGTTTAACTTTGCCGATTTCAAAGGTCATGTTGAAGATATGGCAAAGAAACAAACCAATATCGTTATTATTATGAACTCTCCGGCTAATAATCCGACCGGCTTTGCCTTGTCCGACTCCGATTGGGATGCCGTATTAAGCTTTTTGAAAGAAATCGTAGCCAATAAGGATAAAAACGTCATTCTCGTTCCTGATGTGGCATATTTGGACTATAGCGGTGAAAAACACGAATGCCGCCGCTTTTTCAAAAAATTCGGTAACCTGCCTGAAAATATTCTGGTTATTGTAGCTTACACTTTGAGTAAGGGTTTTACTATGTACGGCCAGAGAATGGGGGCTATGATCGGCATTACACCGAGTAAGGATATTGCCGACGAATTTGTAGCCATTAACCAATATTCCAACCGTGCGACGTGGTCTAATTCCAATAGTGCGGCCATGAAGGCTATGGTACATATTTGCAGTGACCCGGCACGGGTAGCCGAATTAGATAAAGAAAGAGCTGAATATTTCCACTTAATCAAAGAAAGAGCCGATTTATTTATGGCTGAAGCCGATGCTTGCGGCTTGAAATACTTACCGTACTTATCGGGATTCTTTATTACCATTCCTCTTATAGGCTCACAGGCTGTTGTTGACGAATTGGAAAAGGAACATATTTTCCTTGTCCCCTTGGGTAAGGGAATTCGATTGGCTGTTTGCTCTGTATCAAAGAAAAAGATACACGGATTGGCTGAAAAGATTAAGACGGCTTTGGATAAGGTCGGTGTCGTTCAATAGTATAGAAATAAACGGGCATAGCAAAGGGATAACCTTCGTTATGCCCGTTTTTGAAAGGATGGGAATATATGTTTAAGACAGTTGCCATATTGGGAATCGGAAATATGGGAAGAGCTATTGCCGAAGGAATCGGCCGCTCGCCGGACATGAAAAACGGGGATATCATCTTGTATAACCCTCATGCTCATAAAGCCGAGGTTGTAGCCGCAAATTTGGGGAACTGTGCCCGTATTGCATCTACACCGGGGGAAGCTGTAAAAGAAGCGGATTTAGTCATTATTGCCGTAAAACCTAAAATTGTCTCTTCTCTTTTGGAAGAAATCAAAGGCAACCTGAAACAGGATGATATCCTTTTGTCAGTAGCTGCCGGCGTGACCTTGGAGCAAATAGAATCTGTTGTCGGGGCGGGTAGAAAACTGGTAAGAGCCATGCCGAATACCCCTGCCGTAGTAGGTGCCGGTATGACCTCCTTGACGCCTAATGAACACGTGTCGGCAGAAGAGATATTGCAGATTGAAGAACTTTTTTCATCATTCGGACGGGCGGAAGTAGTGGATGAATATTTGATTGATGCCGTCATTGGAGTAAGCGGTAGTAGCCCCGCTTATGTATATATGTTTATTGAAGCCTTGGCGGACGGAGCCGTTGCGTCCGGTATGCCGCGGGACAAGGCCTATGTCTTTGCCGCTCAAACCGTAATGGGAGCTGCTAAAACCGTATTGGAAACGGGAGAACATCCGGGAAAATTAAAAGACGATGTTTGCTCTCCCGGCGGAACAACGATAGCCGCAGTTCGAGCTTTGGAAGAACGGGGATTTCGCAGTGCCGTAATGGAAGCCGTAATGACTGCAGCTGAGAAAAGTCAAGAAATGAGTAAAAAATAGGTTAACGTGAATCAGTTCACTAAGTAGATTCAAAAGGTATGCATAAGATGGATAGTTGAAGATTAAGGTTGCAAAGTAGGTATATGCAAAATAAGGATAGGTGATTTACTAATGCATACCGGAAGGATATAATATAGCTGAAGCATGAGGGGACCGTAATGATATGGTGGTCTTTATGCTTAATAGGTACAGACGGTTTAAGGGCCTGTAAATTGTTATAATTTGCGACGGGCCGTCTCATTTATAGTAATATTGGAGGTAAAAGGAATGGCAAAAGGTTTGGTTACACCCGAAATTATTGAAGAATTAAAAAAGATTGTCGGTGAAAAATATGTATATACCGATAAAGATAAGCTCGATGCATACGGACATGATGAAGTAACGGATCCGCACTATATGAAGGAAGCTCAGGTTGCAGTTTTACCGGCAACAACGGAAGAAGTGGCAAAGGTTGTAAAATTGTGTTATGACAACGATATTGTCATGGTTCCCCGTGCTGCAGGAACCGGTTTGGCTGCCGGTGCCGTAGCTATTTACGGCGGCGTTATCATCTCCATTGAACGCATGAACAAGATTATTGAAATTGATAAAGAAAACATGGTCGTTGTTGCCGAACCGGGTATTACGACGGCGGCACTTCAGGAAGCTGTAAATAAAGAAGGCCTCTTTCTATGCAGGCGATCCGTGTAGCGGGGACTCTTGCTTCATCGGCGGTAACGTAGCAACCAATGCGGGCGGTAACCGTGCTGTTAAGTACGGTGTAACGCGTGATCAGGTTATGGGTATTGAAGTCGTTACTCCGTCAGGTGAAGTCGTGCAGTTGGGCGGTAAGTTCCGTAAAAACGCTACAGGCTATATGCTCATGCATTTATACATCGGCTCCGAAGGTACTCTCGGTATTGTAACTAAAGTATTCTTAAAACTCGTTGCATTGCCGAAGTATGAAATGGACCTTCTGGCAGTATTCGATAATCTCGATGCAGCTATCGATTTGACTCCGAAAGTCATGAATGCGGGCATTACACCGGTTTGCGTTGAATTTATGGATAATGCGTCCATTAAGCAAGTCGAAGTATTCTTGAATGAAAAATTACAGCATTCAGATATAGGTAACTATATTATTATTCAGATTGCCGGCGACAGTGAAGACGTATTGGACGAACAGTGCGTTACAATTGACGAATTGGCTCGTGAAAACGGGGCTCTTGATGTCTTGGTGGCCGATAAAGACAAGATTTGGAAATCCCGTAAAGCATACTTGGAAGCAGACCGTCAGAGAAGTCTCGTATTCTCCATGGAAGACATTGTCGTTCCGATGACGGAAATTCCCGGCGCCGTACAGCAGATTTCCCGTCTCGGTGAAAAATATGATGTAGCTATGCACTGCGCAGGCCACTGCGGTGACGGCAACGTACATATTGACATCTTGAAAGATGATCGCTCTCAGGAAGAATGGGAAGAAATGCTTCCGAAGATTCAAAAAGAAATTTACGCACTTGTTTACAAGTTGGGCGGCCGTCTCTCTGGTGAACACGGTATCGGATATAAACGTGCTAAGTTGATGAAAGAATACATGGATCCCGTTGAAATGGAACTCATGCGTTCCGTTAAGAAAGCATTGGATCCGAAGAACATCATGAACCCCGGTAAGGTTGTAGATGTTAATGACGAAATCCCTGTAGAATAAGAACATACGAAAAAGCAAGGGTCACGGCCCTTGCTTTTTTTTGCATTCTGTATAGAAAAGCGGATTTACGATTTTTGCGAGGTTATATGTGTTATGAAGCTTGCTCCTATGGTATAATGAGCCTCATAGTATGTATAAGAAAGGACACTGAAATTGGAAGCGGAATTAATTACTGATATTTGGACCATTATACAGGTCATCTTACTTGACTTGGCCTTAGGCGGAGATAACTCTATTGTCATCGGTATGGCGGCGAAAAACCTGCCTCATGAATTACAGAAAAAAGCTATACTTTACGGAACGGCCGGAGCCATTGTGCTACGCTTTTTTATGGCCATGATAGTAGTTTACCTTTTACAGATTCCGTACCTACATACCGTCGGCGGATTATTACTCGTATATATCGGTATGAAGCTTATAGGCAAGCAAGACGGTGAAGAAGAAGCTCATGTAGAGGCCAAGGATTCTCTGGGCGGTGCTGTTAAAACTATTATTGTAGCCGATGCACTTATGAGTTTGGATAATGTTCTCGGTATAGTCGGTACGACCGGCGGCCACATGGGACTTCTCTTCTTCGGTATGGTTATCTCCGTACCTATTATCATTTTCGGCAGTACGGTCGTCATTAAGATTATGCACAAATTCCCCGTACTCATTTATATTGGCGGTTTGATACTGGGGTGGGCAGCCGGATCTATGGTAGGTGCCGACGAATATTTGGCTCTGGCGAAAGATACGGCCTTGTATGTAAATCGCTTTAACGTTATTAACGGTTCTCGGCGGTATTGCTTGGCAACGAATGGCACCCCCTAAAAGATAAGGGCTTGTCAGACCGTGGGGGTAGGCGGGTCCTGTCTTGACAAGGTATGGGAAACTTGATATTATAGTTAAGTCAGGTAACGGGGCGTGGCGCAGTTTGGTAGCGCGCTTGGTTCGGGACTAAGAGGCCGCAGGTTCGAATCCTGTCGCCCCGACCATATTCACATTGGATGTCATCCCGAGGCATAGCAACACAATGTGAATCACCATGGAGAGTTGTCCGAGTGGCTTAAGGAGCATGATTGGAAATCATGTGTGCGGTGAACTCCGTACCCAGGGTTCAAATCCCTGACTCTCCGCCATAACTGTAAGACAGGGACTGCATTTGCAGTCCTTTTT